>Ga0315275_10008278_pt1 | contig 10102 bp, 9 predicted proteins | sample YL17G03_0_MG_FD_205557 | JGI IMG/M metagenome (GOLD analysis project Ga0315275, IMG submission 205557) | Sediment microbial communities from Yellowstone Lake, YNP, Wyoming, USA - YL17G03_0 | ecosystem: Environmental > Aquatic > Freshwater > Lake > Sediment | place: USA: Wyoming | collected...
TTTGTAATTGCTAAATATTTTCCTCACTCAGAGGTTCTTTGGATTTTGGCATTAAAGTTGCTGTCTTAATTTAAAGAGATTTTCAATGGCAGGCAGACACAAATCATTAATCCTCGTTATAGCAATCATCCTCATCCCAGTTCTTCTTGGAACGACACCGTTGAACCTGGTTCAAAAACTTTCGGGCCGATGCCCACTTTCTCAAGATAAACAAATCCAAAGGGTCAGTTCATGCTTATTCAATTCCATCGTCTCACAAGATGATTCTTATATGCTAAGTTTAACTTCGACTCTATTGGAGCAGGAATCGACACTTTTATTTCATGTCGAAGTTCATAATTGGATCCATCCTAATATCTCCCTGATATCTGTCCCCCTTCGTTGTTGATCCACAATTAGGGCAGTTTGCCCATTTAAATCATTCGGCAAATATTTCTTGAAAATATTCTAATGAGCATTTAGCCCTAAGTGGCTTCTAAACAGCGTATAAAAGGAGATTCCAAATGGCACAAGAAAAGAGGTCAGATAACCATATGAGCAAGAGGTTTGCAGCGATTAGCGCTATTTTCTTATCATTTATTGTAGGGCTCGAAATTGTTATAATGATCAGCCCTTTTGCCTTCTTTTTCTATGCAGCATTTAACCCATTTCTGCTTGCATTAAATCAATCGTCGACGACTCGATGGCTGACAGCCTTTTTTCTTCCCCACATGGTAGTTCCGCCAAATGAGGCATTGACGATTGTTCGTATTTTAGGATCAGTGTTTTTTGTAGGTGGAACGCTAATATTTCTTGTTTGTGCTGCTCAGGTTTACATAGGCAAGTTGTTGGAAAAGGGTGTCGCAACGAAAGGATTTTATACCATTATCCGTCACCCTCAATATCTTGGCCTTGGATTGGCAGCTTTGGGACTCGCTATCATGTGGCCCAGATTCTTGACGCTTACACTCTTTGCGATCATGCTATTTTTATATTACCTTCTCGCCAAAGACGAGGAACGACGTATGACGAACCGTTTTGGGGAAAGCTATATTGCTTACATGAGTCGGACGGGAATGTTTCTCCCCCGTGTCATCGAGAAAACATTGACGGGAAATCTCGAGACACAAAAACGCCTTACTGTCGGAAAAGCCATTGTCATCTTACTGGTGCTTCTTGTAGTCATTGTCGGAAGTGGGTTCATTTCACGGGTCTATACAGTCCATCATCTTCCGTTAGAGCAAGTCAACCATATTGATGTTATCACTATAACGAAGGAAGACTTAATGGCCGCAAAAGAACTGCTTCCCTCTGTGTCTAAGGATTCCGTTATTGCCTCAAGGTTGGAATCAGTCGAAAATACAAAAGGTCATCGCCTACTTGCCTATTTCATCCCGATTGACTATGTGATGCAGGGAATGATTGCTAATACTGGTGGGGAATGGAAACTGTTTGAGCAGCACAAAACCGTCGGCATGATTACTGAGTATATTCTTCATCCATTTGGTCATTTAACGAGAGGACATACTCACCATACGGCAATGGAGGTTGATCATTCAAGTATGCACAACAGCCCAGCAATGAAACGAAGAATTATTTTCATCGAGGTATCCGCCAATGGCGGAGAGATTACATCCCCATTTGATGATTTCAACATCAACAGCACACGGACACCGCTCTTCTTCGTTGATGTGCATCTTCATACGGGGGAGATTCTCCAATTGCAAGATACACCCACAGGAAGTGGTTGGGGCACTGTGCCAACGCCGATGTTTTAAGGAGGCTGCAATTGAACGAAACAAATAGTTGCACTTAAAATTGCCAAGCAGTAAAGGCGGGGGCAGAGATGGCTCGGCCTTTTTGTGCGTATTTCTAATTCAAATTGTTACCTCCGCAGTGAATCTTCGAGTGAAGACTTGTAGGTAGTCCGCAGCTCCCTTTCCCGAAGGTTTCTTCCTAGGATGTGATTCTTAAATCTCATTCTGAAATACGATATCCTGAAATGAACCCAGAGAAAACTTAATAATTATAGAGGATTAGAACGACAGTGAAAACTTAAATTCGAATGATTATATTAAATTTAGATTTCTTATCAAAGGTTGGAACAGAGGGGGGTGTGATCGCTGGAACCCTTTGCTTTTGTTAAGAGAGGAGTAAACGAATATGCTCGTCTACAAACTTTTCAAGCATGATCAAACAGAGGAGCCCCATCTCATTGGGATACTTCCGGAAAGAAGAAAAGATCAAAAAAGAATCACCGAGGAATCTGTCCTGAATTGGGGGAAAGAGGTTACAGGCGAAAATTCAGATATCAATAACCTTTATTTCGTTCAAATGGAGATGTAGGCGGAAATTTGAAGCGTAACCCACTCCCCTGAGAAAAGCGGGCCCCATAAAAGGTCCATGTGTAAATTGAAGCTCCCCGGCCACCCCGTTAGGACGGGGCAGGAACGCCGGCGCTTCCCGGCAATGTAATATCATTTTATATTGTGCCCCTTGACCCCGCGCATCCCGTCAAAGCGGGACGGGGCACGTTCCGGCCAGAAATTTTCTTCTTGCCTGGACTGACAAATCCTTTTTTTGACGGGAAATGCCCCTACTTTCCGCTCTTATAAAAATCCTTTAGGTTTCTTAGGTTGGGGTTTTTCTTCCGGAATGATGCCCTTCCCTCTTTTTTTCTTCTCCTCAATATCGAACCCAGATTCTTCCAAGATGAATTTGTCATCACCGGGGTCGGGTTTGAACTCCAACTGAAGTTTCTTTGTCTCCTTGATATAAGATCCTTCTTTCAGACGGATCTCTCCATTCGGCACAACAACAATCGCAGACTCTCCCCTGACAGGACACCTCTGTTCACAGAATCCACAACCATTGCACTTGGACGCAATGACGACAGGACGTCGATAGCCCTCCACGGGACGGAAAACAATGGCGTTGTAAGGACAGATCTCATCGCAGATCAGGCAGAGTTTATTCTCGGCCCAGACTAAGCACATCTCTTTCCGCAAAACAGCCGTACCAGCTTTCGCATGCGTCTTTTCTTCCAAGGTGAGCGATCGGATCGCCTGGGTAGGGCAAACCTTCCCGCAGACATTGCAGTTCTGATCACAGGGGGCTAACCGGAGTTCCATCTTGGGTGTCCATAGACCTGAGAATCCCGACTCCCAAAGACAGGGCTGCAAAGTATTTGTTAAGCAAGACTTCATGCACTCCCCGCACCGGATACAGGTTTTCAAAAACTCAGTTTCAGGAAGCGCACCGGGCGGCCGAATGAGCTGGTGCTTGCTCTGGCGAAGAGTGAAAGGAGTCTGGGTGGCTAAGAAACCAATTCCAAGCCCTCCGGCCAAGGAATAGACGAATCCTCTACGAGAAAAATCTACTCTCGAATATTCTCCACCTAAAGAAAGAGAGGCCGGAAAAGTAATCGCCTCCTGCGGGCAGACCTTTGCACAGGTCCGGCATTGGATGCATTCGGGGAGGCGAGTTGCTTTGGGGTCCTCCGGAATTGCTCCCATGGGACAGGCTTTCTGGCATTTCAGACATTCGTTGCAATCTTCATTGACCCGGCGTTTAAAAAGGCCAAGGGGTGAGATGAGGCTGAGCAGAGCTCCTAAAGGGCATAGGTGACGGCACCAAAAGCGTGGGGCCAGGAGATTGAGGGCGATGATTCCCCCAAAGATCAGTAATGTGATAGCAGACATGTAATAAACAGGCTGAGGATAATGGAGGTGAGATAAGTCTACCCATCCCAGGGCTTGAAACAACGGACGCAGCAAGTCAAGAACAAGGTTGGCCAGGGTGATCACCAGAGGATAGATGAAGAAGGTGTAAAACCGGGTGAGAAGCGACATAGGATCCATGAGGAAAGCCAAAGAGAGACCGGTCAGTGCAGCGCTTATAAAAATAATCAGTGAAAAGTACTTCACTTTCCGAAAACTGGCTTCAGCTTTCAGACCCAGGCGTTTCTTTTTTCGAAGGAAAAGAAAATCCCAAAAGTCTATGGAGACGCCCATAGGACAAACATAGGCGCAGAAAAACCGGCCAATGATGAGAGTGGCTCCAATAGTCATAAGGGCCCAGAGAGCCCGGCCAATGAGCTCCCTTGCCGCAAAAATAGCGTTCAGACCCAGGAGGGGATCGAGGCGCAAGTAAATATCCGCCGGAAGCCAATCCGGCAGCTTGTAGGTGGCCAAGACAAAGAGTGCGGTGAAGAAGAGAAGGGAGACGGTCTGAAGAAACTTCCTCATGCTTTTTCCTTGAGGATTTTGAGTTGGTCGATATCTATCTTTCCCAGGCCTCGCTGATGAGCGGCAAGCAGGTGCTCGACCTGTTTGCCCTTAAAGTTTTGACCATACCAGGGGACGATGCTTACACCATAAGAATCCACAGCTACAGGGTCGATGCCGGCGATGATGAAATTAGGTTTCTTGATTTCCCCAGGCCCTCCGGGTCCCCCTGAGGCCAAAGCCCGGGTGGCGTCGAGAATGGTAAGGTGGGGCTTAATAACAGTGGCAAGATCTGCTAATGCTTGGTTGATGTTATACTGAGTATGGAAGCTCTCTCGGTCCCAAATCAAGCCCATCAGGCCCTTGATCCCTAAGCTTACACCTGTTGCAGAGTGAGACTTGGCTACAGGGAGGTTAATCAGTACTGAGCCGTCGAAAAGGTCCTTCATGACCTCCACGCGCTCCAAAACTTTTCCCTGAGGAATCTTAATTTCACGGAAAAACTTTTTTTCTTGCAGGGCAAGGACATGAACCCTATTCATGCCCTTGCAGGCTTCTCTAATGCCATTTCGTTCGAGGCAAAGCTCGGCTCGTTGCAGTGTATGGTCCAGAACCAATACTTGCTGAGCACCCGCTTCGAGGCAAGCCTCTGCAACTGTCGCCACGACTAAAGGGTGTGTGGTGCTGCCCCGATCAGGAGTGTTAGAAAAAGACATGTTGGGTTTGAGCACAACGCGCTGCTCTTTTTTAACAAAGCGAGAGATCCCTCCCATGGCCTCCAGTGCTTTTCTTGTGGCAGCCACAGGCTCGCCCGAGATCGCCACGAGATCATACTCTTCTCTCGCTTCCAAAAAAGAAAGTCTGCTGGAAAGGCCCAAGGCCACTCCTGCGGTAGCGGCTTTAAGAAATTTACGTCGTGTGATTGTGTGGCTATCTTTCCCCATGGATCGTTCCTTTTCCTATAAAAGCATAGCCCCCCTCACCCCGCCCTCTCCCCTAAGGGGAGAGGGGAAGGGTGAGGGAGATATCGTTTAGGCGATAAACTCCGATGGCACCTCTCTCAGACGTACCACATCTCGAATCTTGCCAGAGACATCGAATCCAATAGAGCATTTCACCGAACACTGAGAACAATCCTGACAAACCCTTGCAGGAAGATCCAGGGACAATACGAGGTCTTGAGCATGTGCAAGATTTCGGTAGCCGTAAGTATACATGTAGGCTCGCATCAGATCAGGGATGGGAAGCTTGTCAGGACATTGTCCCAAACATTCCCTACACCCCTGGCAGTACAACCCAGGCAGAGAAGCTTCCTTTCGCAATTCCTTCTTTTCAGTGTCAGTGAGGGTCAGATCCTCCATCACTGACAGGGCGATTTCCATCTCGTCGAAGGTGATATATCCAGGGATGATGGTATGAATATGAGGGTCTTGGAGAACCCATTTCAGGGCTGCAGCGGGACTTTTTACTGAGGGTGCCTGTCGAGAACCACCTCGGATAGCCTTCATCCCAACGACCCCCAAACCGGCCTGAGCCGCTCTGGCAATGGCGTCCCTGACCTCGGTATAATGTTTCTGTTGAAAATTATAAGCGGTCAAGACGACATCATAGACTTTCGAGTCGACAGCGGCATGGATCACTTCCGGCTCATTCATGTGGGTGGTGATCCCTACAAAACGGGCTTTCCCCTCTTTTTTGATCTTATCCAATGCTTTCAATATCGGTTCAAATAAGGCTGATTCTCTATTTGATACACCGTGGTGATAATAAATGTCCACATATTCCAGCCCCAAATTTTTAAGACTTTGATCCACCTTTTTTAGAAAAGCGCCTTCCGTTGCCTCTTCCGTATAGAGACCTGTTTTTCGATCGCCCGGGAGATGGGCTTTGGTGGCCAGGACAAAAGAATCCCTTGGCCGCCCCTTGAGCACTTCTCCGATCATTCCTTCATTTTGACCTCTTTGGTATGTTTGAGCGGAGTCCAGCAGCACCACACCGGAATCAAGCGCCGCCCGGACTAGGTTCGGATTATTGGTGTTCATCACCCCCATATTGATCACCGGGAGTCTTAGGCCCGTCTTTCCGAGGGTGCGATAGACGAACTTTCTCTCCTTTCCTTTGCCCTCGACCACTTTCAATTCCTGCCCCTTGTTATTCGAAGGAAGAAGAAAGAATCCTCCAAATCCAGCCAGGGTCGATTTCATAAAATCTCTTCTACCGATCCTTTTTTTAGTCATTTTCCCCCTTTAAGAACGTAAAGTGCATAACGTATCGCCCGCGACGTATATCAGACTTCAGTCGGGGATAACTTCTATTTCTTCTTTTCTAAATTCGCCTCAAAAAGTTTGAGGTACTTTGAGCGAAGAGAGACATCGTCAAGATCCAACACACCCCAAATGTATTTTCCTTTCCAATAAACGTCAACGATTCCATGATGGGGATCCGAAATACTATGACGTCCTTCTGTGATCTCCTTGTCGGGTTTTCCGGTCCGTTGTAGGTACTTTTCAATCATCTCCCGGCATTCTTTTTGATCAAACCCTTCAATCACAAAGAGTTTGAATTTTTTCCCAGAAAGATCATAATCAGCAGTAAAGGCAGAATATAAAAAAGCATAACCCAGAAATTTTATGGAAACAAATTTTTCGGAATTTCTCCTTTTTCCCTCTTCGGGAAAAGAGAATAAAATGGATGGGAGTGAACCTTTTTCTTCTAAATTTTCTACTACTTTTTTTGCAAATGTGAGGAGCACCTCCTGACCCTCAGGCACAGTTTTAAAGCTATTCATCTTTACATAGTACTTTCCAGCCAGAAAATTTAGAATATCCGTCTCACTGTAACCCTGAGCCCCGATATCCAGAAAATTGGCATCGCTGAGGCGTTCCTCGCTATAGACTCCAAAGGCCTGGGTCGGGTTTTTATGTTCATAGACTTCAATGAGGACAGAGGCCTTCTTTTCGTTTCGGTATTCGGCCACCTTCAATTCCTGAAAGTCGTAGCTCAGGTAGAGATCGGCTGCTCCGTTAATGTATTCAAAAAGATTTTTGGACGAAAAAGTCTGGATTTCCCCGGATTGTTTCCATCCGGCTACTTCCGGAAATTTGAAGTCCTTTGCTTCTGCCCCATGAAACCATAAGAAGACGATTATTCCAAGCATGATGTAAATCGTTCTCATCATTTTGCCTCCTTTCTTTTCTATCGCAAAGGTTAAGTAGGTGAGGCTTCAGTCTCCCTTGTTTCGCCAATTATAACTTTTTTCTTTTACAAAGGGCGAGAAAATCTCTGTTTTATGAACGGTGGAATGAGGGACCACGAGGCAATTGTCTATTTTCTAACAGGCTGCTTAAAATTGGGCAAGAGATTCATCTCGATCCGTTAGCGGGAATATCAAATCCCCTCACACTAGGCCCCACCAACCCTTTAATAATTTTGCTAAATGTCGAATTCGATCTATTCACTCCTCAGATGGCACAAGGATTGCTGATAAAGGGTGATTTGTGCCGGTGACTGTTGAGTCGTCCCACGAATTACGACAACGACCCATCAACTGAGAGCAGGCCTAAGATGACTGTCGTAATCATCAAGCATATTGAGATTGAGGGGCCGGGATTAATTAAGGATTGTCTGAAGGAAGAAAAGATTCCATATCAGATTCTTAACCTGGAGAGTGGAGTCCACCTCCCGAAACCTGACGACTGCACAGGGATCGTCATTCTGGGAGGACCGATGAATGTCTACGAAGAGGATCGTTATCCCTTTCTTAGAGAAGAAGATCTTTTTATTAAAGAATCGATACAGCGAGGGAAGAATGTTTTAGGAATCTGTTTGGGAGCACAACTGATAGCGAAGGCATTGGGCGCAAAGGTCACCAAGGCACTGGTAAAGGAGATAGGATGGTTCGATGTCTCATTGACAGGAGCAGGTTTGCGCGATCCTCTATTCTCCAGACTCCCAGAAACATTCTCTGTATTTCAATGGCATGAGGATACCTTTGATATCCCTTCAGCCGGGAGACTGATCGCCACTTCGAATCCGGTCCCTCATCAGGCTTTCCGTTATGGAGAGAATGCCTACGGACTTCAATTTCATCTGGAGGTGACAGAGGAGATGATTCGCGAATGGATGAAGACCTATGAAGATGAATTTAATGGATCTCAGGCCCCTCTCCTACCGAAGTTAAGAATCCTGAGTGAAACGGAGAGGAAGATTGGGGCTTATAGAAAGAGGAGTGCCGAATTTCTTAGAAACTTTTTTACACGCACCATTCATTCACAATAATCCCCCTCAATCCCCCCTGCCTACCGGCCCCGGTCCCGACCGAGGGCGGGGCAGGCAGGCTTTAGAAAAGGGGGAAGGATTTTTCATCTCCCCTTATCAAAGGGAGGTGGGGAGGGATTTAGAATATGAGATCCAAGGAGGATTTGGATGAAAAAGCTCTTAGTTCTGCAATTAATGCTCAGTTTTTTGATTGCAGGGGCTGCTCTGGCTCAAGAAGCTCAGCTTCCTGTCCAAGCAGTTTCAACTCTCCCTAAAGTGGATACAGGGGATACTTCATGGATTTTGATCTCTTCTGCCCTGGTCATGTTAATGACACCAGGTCTCGCCCTTTTCTACGGCGGTATGGTCAGAAGTAAGAATGTCCTTGGGACGATCATGCAGAGCTTTATCGCTCTTGGTGTGATTACCATCCAATGGGTCCTCTACGGATATAGCCTGGCCTTTGGCCCTGATATTGGACACATCATTGGAAGCCTTGACTGGATTGGACTCAAGGGCGTGGGGCTTGATCCCTTCCCTGATTATTCAGCCACCGTACCCCATCAGGCCTTCATGATCTTTCAGATGATGTTTGCAGTGATCACTCCTGCTCTGATCACGGGGGCCTTTGCTGAAAGGTTTAAATTTAAGACCTATCTTGTATTTCTCATTCTCTGGGCCACCTTTGTTTACGATCCCCTGGCCCACTGGGTCTGGGGCGTGGGGGGATGGATCAGGAATCTTGGGGCCCTCGATTTTGCCGGAGGACTGGTAGTCCATATCAGTTCTGGGATTGCTGCATTGGCCGCTACTCTCGTGGTGGGGAAAAGGAAAGGCTATGGTGATGAGCCCATGCCTCCCCATAACCTGACCATGACACTTCTGGGTGCAGCTCTGCTCTGGTTTGGGTGGTTTGGCTTTAACGGTGGAAGTGCGGTTGCTTCAGGCTCCTTGGCCACCTCTGCTTTTGTCGTGACCCATATCTCCACGGCCGCAGCGGCTCTTTCATGGATGACTGTTGAATGGGCATACCGAGGTAATCCAACGGTTCTCGGTGCTGCGTCCGGCGCAGTCGCCGGACTGGTTGCCATTACACCCGCCTCGGGTTTTGTCGGTCCTGTCTCCGCTATCATCATCGGGTCCGCTGCAGGTGTGCTATGCTACCTTGCCATTAATCTCAAAAATAGATTGGGGTATGATGACTCTCTCGATGTCGTGGGGGTTCATGGAGTAGGCGGGACATGGGGTGCCTTGGCCACAGGATTATTTGCGTCGAAAGCCATTAACGCTGCAGGGAACAATGGCCTCTTTTTCGGCAACCCATCCCTCATCGGAATCCAGGCTATCAGTGTTGTCTCTGCATGGATCTATTCCTTTGTGATGACCTTGATCATTCTGAAGGTCCTCGACTGGACGATGGGTTTGAGGGTCAGCGAAGAACATGAAATCGGTGGTCTTGACATCAGTCAACATGGGGAGGCGGGATACAGTTTTTAGGTTTTAGGTGCGAGGCCTAAGGTTTTAGCCGACACCCAGTACCTATAACCCAAAACCTTATTATTTAAGGTCGGAGGTAACATGAAAAAGATTGAGGCGATCATTAAACCCTTTAAACTGGAGGATGCGAAGAACGCATTGAC
>Ga0315275_10008280_pt1 | contig 10102 bp, 11 predicted proteins | sample YL17G03_0_MG_FD_205557 | JGI IMG/M metagenome (GOLD analysis project Ga0315275, IMG submission 205557) | Sediment microbial communities from Yellowstone Lake, YNP, Wyoming, USA - YL17G03_0 | ecosystem: Environmental > Aquatic > Freshwater > Lake > Sediment | place: USA: Wyoming | collected...
TGTTGAGGGCGGTTATTCTGTCAGTTTTATTAAAGAAAAGTGCACAGTTCAATCAGGGCCTTGGGTCTGGGACACTGTAGACCAGGAATACACGAAGGTATCGAAAATTTTACCTGCCAAAGGCAGTTGGATTAAAGTAGCAGACCATTGTCGTTATGACGTACTTGGCACACAAATTACTAGTTTCGAAGAATTACAATTGGAAAAAGGCTGGAACCTTGTTTCCTTGTTTGGAGACATTGATAATATTACGGGCACTTGCAGTATAACAAGCGGACCTTGGTGGTGGAATATTGACAAACAAAAATACACTGAAGCCAGCCATTTGAATCCCGTTTTTGGTTATTGGATCAAAGTCAAAGATGACTGTATATTGTCGAAACAAACCACGCCACACCTAGACCTACTACCGGATTTAGTTCCTACCCAAATTATAGTCAGGCCAACGCCACCATTCGCTCCTGGAACTAAATTTACTGTTGATGTCTACATTGAAAACCACGGACTACTTGGCGTCAGATCTGGTGATTTCTACACAACCACGAATCTGGCAGGTGATTTGCTGTGGAGATTAAGTGGAAGCGATTATGTCATAGAGCAAGGCAAGCAGCTGCTCTATAGCCCTGGCACGCAATTCCAAATAGACCAAGCGGGAATATACCGGCTGGAAGTCTTTGTTGATGCTGACAAGCAAATTGAAGAAAAAAACGAAACAAACAATAAATTATCAATTGAATTGACAGTTGCCTAAAGATTTTTATCTTTTGGGTTTTGAGATTTTACATGGCTGATTTCATACAAGTGAATGCAGACCTGCACATTCACGGGCCTTATGCCAGTGGCGTATCTGAAAGAATGCTGCCAGAGGAAATTGCCCGGATTGCTCCGTTGAAAGGCCTTCATCTGATAGGCACAGGTGACATTCTAAATGAAAACTGGATAAAAACAGTGACGCAGCAGCTGCAAAAAACTGAGGATGAAGCAATATTCACACATCCTAATGGAACAAAATTCGTTCTGCAGACAGAAGTAGCTGACAATAACAGAATTCACCACATAATTCTCTTTCCGAGCTTGTCGAAAGTGTATGAAGTCAGGGAAAAATTCAAGCGTTTCTGCACGGATTTGGACAAAGAGGGCAGGCCATCAATCCACTTATCAGCGTCTGAAATTGCTGAAATTTGCGTGAACGCAGACTGTTTGTTAGGATTCGCACATGCATTTACACCTTATTTCGGCTTGTTCTCAAGGTATGATTCCTACAAGGATGCTTACGGCTCGTGTTTTGATAAAATCCATTTCATGGAGCTTGGCTTGTCTGCCGACACAAATATGGCTGACAGGATTTCAGAGCTGCATGGTCTTACCTTTACATCAAATTCGGATGGCCATTCACCCTGGCCCAACAAACTGGGCAGAGAATTCACAACTTTTGCAATGGAGCGGATTAGTTTTGAGGAATTAAAAAAAGCGCTGAAAAGGGAAGCAGGCAGAAAAGCAATAATGAATGTAAAGTTCAATCCCCTTGAAGGCAAATATCACAAGACAAGGTGCCGTGGTTGCTTAACGTTCTTTGAGCCCCAGCAGGCATCTGATTTCAACTGGCGCTGTCCGCAATGCGGTGATGCAATAAAGAAAGGAGTTGATTTCAGAGTTGAGGAGCTGGCAGACTTGCCTGCGGGCAGGCACCCAGAACACAGGCCCTTATGTTTGCACATAATTCCGTTATCAGAAATAATTGCCTTGGCGACCGGCGTAAAAAACGCATGGTCAGATTCTGTACAAGGTGAATGGAAGAAATTTGTTGAAAGATTCGGGACAGAAATTAATGCTTTGATAAATTCAAGCATAGAAGAACTAGCTGAAGTCAACAAAGATGTTGCCAAGTATATTGAATATTTCAGGGAGGATAAAATAAAATACGTGCCCGGCGGAGCTGGCGTTTACGGACAATTAGTGCCTCCAGGACAGGAAGTTAAATTGAAAACGCTGACAGCTATACAGAAGAGCCTGGAAGATTTTTAACCTATGTATATGGAGTCTGTTTTTTCAGAAACTTGCGGTTTTAGGGCTTTGATTAATTTTGACTGGTGCTCTTCTTTTGCACGTGCTTTTTCATGGTCTCTTGCTTTAATCTGAGTTTCCAGACCGTTAAGATTTACCTTTACATCAATTATTTTCGTTAATTCCTGCAAAAGCAGTTTTGCTTCTTTAAATCCGAGATGCAATTGATGCGCATAAGTTTCTGCAAGCAATGATATGCCTGTCATGCCTCTCAGTCTCGCTAAACCGAGCAAAAGTCCTGATGCTCCAAATATTGCTTCAACTCTTTGGCTTGCATTGAAGTTTACGCCTTTGAATTTTCTATATCTAAGAAGAGTCTCTTTATCTGTTACGGCTCCGAATACCACTGGATTTTTTATTTCTGATGGCAGACCAATGCCACCCAACGTAATTACTTCAGAACAACCCAGTTCTTGGGCTAAATCCAGGATTTTTTCACAGAATTCGTAGCTTGAACGTTCATCCAGGGGCTGAACATCTCCCGAGAGCAAGACGACATCCCTATTCTTGCCCTTGTAAATGTGCATGTTAACAGCAGGAAGTTCTACGAAGCTCTCACTGTTAAGCAGAACAGAAGGATGGAAGTCGTAGGAGTAGATTTTGTACAGTAATTCCGATTTAAGATGATCAACAAGGTAGTCAACAGCAATTTTTCCCACACTGCCAATGCCTGGCAGGCCTTCAACGAGAATCGGATTTTGAAGTTTTGGGAGTTGGGTGAAGTTTTTCTTAAGGATCCACTTTGATTCAGTCATTAATCTTCCCTCTTGAATTCTGCTGAACCTTCATTTGTTTCCAGCAACTTAGAAAGCTGGGTGCTAATTTCTTTTAAAGTTTCCTCTGCTATTTTGAAATCCGATGCAACAAGTTTGAATCTGTATTTTGGCGCTCCCAGATATTTTAATCCGAATTCTGCCTGTTTCTTTGCAGCAATCTGTTTTGCTGTTGTAACTGCATTTTTTATTATTTCAAGTCCGTTTTGCGCAGCACTTTCCATAGTCAAAGTACCCGTAATCTCTGCCTTTGGTATAACTATTCTTTTCTGAATAAGTTCGCCCAGTTGCTTTGCCAAGGCCTTCTCTACGCCCAACTCAAGCAGAACTTTTTCTCCTTCTCTGGAAATGTCCATGAAAAACGGATAGAGCAAACCAAATTTATCTAGAATCTTGTTTCCGATTTCATCATACAGCTGTTTTGTTGTAAGATTTGCCTGTTTTGCGAAGACTTCCAGAATATCGTTGGCTTTCTTTTCATCAGACCATTCAGCCATTTTATTTCTGTGCTGGGCCGCACCAACTCTTCTTACAGATAATGAGATAAAATTTTCAGCCGACTTTACTTCCATTATCTTGCAAACAACTTTTGAGCCAACCTTCATGTAGGTTCTAAGATTTCTGACCCATTTTCTTGCTATCTCTGAGACGTGTATCATCCCTTCCTTTTTTTCGTATTCATCAAGGTCGGCGATAACTGAGCTAGCAAGAATAGTTTTGACAGTACAAACAACCAAATCGTCTTTTTCAGGAAAACCTTTTTTCTGATACATTAATTCACACTCAAGATTAGGATAATACTTCAAGCACTCTGGCTTTTATGTCAGCTTTTCCGCCAGTTGGCTCTGCAAGAACTTCGTTGCAAACAAGACATTTGACTTGTGATGTGCTTTTTCCAAAAATTATCTGCTCATTCTTGCATTTCTCGCATCTTACCTTGGCAAATTTTGATTTATTTTCAAACGATTTCATGCTTGCTCCACTTTCTTCAACCTGATTGGATTCTGTTGGAAATGCTTCTTTTTGCAAACAAAGCATTCAAACTTCAGGTTTGCTTTTCTGCTGGTTTTTGCTTTATCGCGTGGTATTGGACGAGGGAAGCCCACATAACCTGAAGATATCTTCGCCATGTGCCTCGTGCCCCATGACAAACCGCGCTTCTTTGTCTTTGGTCTCGCACGGGTTCTTTCAATAGTGATTTTGTGTTCTGTATGCTTCTTGCAGTAGGGGCAGTAGCGTTTAGTTGTTTTTGGAAGCTTCATTTTCTCTTAATTCCGTGACTTTTTTTTGCTGAATCAATAACTCAGCAAGTTCATCAGGGAGGCTTGCGACCTGATTTGCTTCGAATGGACCATATTTCTTCAGCTCCGAATCCATTAGTTCAGGTATGGCCTCGTTGAACTTAAGTAGTCTCTTTGAAGGTTCTTTTAAAAGCTTTGGCTCTTCTGTCGAATTGACACCAGCTCTATTAAGTTCTTTGAAGAAAGATGCCCAGCCAAACTTCAAAACGTCAACGAGCCTATCATAAAGTTCCTGCTCAGAAGGAAGCATGTTTGTAGTGTCGCGCATCTTGAACGCCATTCTCGCGGTGAACATCGCCCTATTGATTATTTTCTTCTCTCTTTTTTCATACAGGTCTTTCATGGCGCGCCTGGCGTTCTCCAGCTCAGTCCTTAGCTTGTCCCTTTTTGCCCTGTCAAAATCAGAACCCTTATCTTTTAGAAGGATTGTTCTCTTCGCATCGAGGTATTGCTTTATTTTACCTAACTGTTCCGAATTTAGGCTCTGCAGGTCTGTTGAATATTTCTCAGCACGCAAAAGTTCATACAAATCTTCGTAGGTAAAATTTTCTATCACAGCAACCTCCAATATAAACCCAAATTTTTTTATTTAAGTCAATTTCGGTATAACAGCATATAGAAATAGTTTTAAACTAATTGATTCGGCTTTAATGCTATGAACAGCACACTAGACTTACAGGAAAGATTGGACGTTAAGAGATTGAGCTGGTCTGAGAGGAATTTGCCGCAGATTTTTGGCGGTGCATCACCAGAGCAGAAAGAAGTTTACAGAACTTGGGAAAATGAAGTTTATCTAGCGAATTACTGGTTAAATCGTGCTTTGAGTTATGCAAAAGATGGTGATATCGATACAGCGCAAACTTTTTTCAATACTGCAATGTCGCACGTGGAAAAAAGCGGTATTGATGTAAGTGAAAAGATAAAGGAATTCAAATCTTATAATGCATCTAAGCCTGCACAGACTTCTTCATCTTAAATCTTGGATAAGAGACTGGATTTTTTATTCTTCCACAAGTGATGTCTGGCTTGCACACTCCAAAATCTTCAAAATATTTCTTGCAGTTTGGCGGAGGGAATGTTGTCTGCTGCCTTTTGTGCCATGACAGCTGTGACTTAATGTAACCCTGCTTCAAAGGCGGCTGGTTTTGCATATTCCACGTCTGGAGTTCCTGCTCAATCTCCTGCAGGGGCCAGCCAGCAGATTTCAGGAAATTAATTAAAGCAAACAAAGCGCGCTTCCTGCCATCTGGCAAACCAGCCAGAATAAGCTTTATGCAAGGCGGGAAAGCTTCCTTCGGTACTTTTTCCGTGAACTCAAACTTTTTCCCTACTTCTTTCTTGACGTCCTTCAACTCTAAGCCAGCTCTCCAATCAAGAGCTTGCATAAGCAGTTGCGAAGCTTCGCCAATGATTATTTTTTCTTTGCTCAAGAAATCGTTTGAAATTTCTTTTACGTTCTCGGGCTTTGCCCAGTCTGTTGTGAATCTTTTCAAATCCTGAGGTTTGACTGGAATGGATGCCAACCATTTTTTCTCATTCAAAGAGTAAGGCATTCTTATCATATGCCTCGGAGAAATGGCTACAATGTCGATTCCTAAAACTGAAAACGGATCAAAAATATTTCCTTCGGAACTGCCTGCCTTTGATATTTGTGAAATTTCTTCCTTTTTCTTGCCGGATTTCTCAACTATTTTTTTCAAATCACCCTCAAATTCATAAATCCTGTTGACAAGACGCTGTTTGATGAATTCTCTTAGGTACTGAACGATTATTTGTGGTGTTTCCGGGAAAGCCAGTTTCTCGTCAGAGAAAGCTTCTGCAGGAATTCCGAGATGCCAGCCGCTTCCACCCGAAAATTTTAGTGAAACGCAGTTTACTTCGTGCCATTTCAGCGCTTCTATGAGCAGCTCAGCGCAAATTTTAGACCAGTCTACAATTTTGCAGTCAATATCTATAATTAAGTCCCAGCCCGTTCGCAGGTCGTCCATATCTCTTTTTGTTACTTCAGGGCCTAGTCTGAGCGGGTCTGACCAGCGCTCTTGAGAAGCATGGAAAGAAGTTGCGCCTTTTCTAACCTGATTCAGAACATCAGTTGGGAACTGGATAATATCGGGTCGCCTGCCAAACTTATCCTGAAATTGTACCGCAACTTCCCTGTGTTCAGCATAGCGGGCTAATTCTTGAGCTATACCTGGTTTTGAATAATAACGAATCATTTCTGAAAGTCGCATATTTTAATTAAAATCGCAAATGATTAAATATCTTTGGCAGAGCTTCCAATTGGTAAGTGTTTACTATATCTTTTGCTTCTGCCCACCCGCGCCTTGCCATAGCGACTCCAAACCGCATGTAATTCAACTGGTTTGTGTTATGCGCGTCAGTGTTTATGATTAGTTTACAGCCGAATGATATGGCCCCTTTAATATCAGAATCACCCAAATCCAGTCTTACTGGTCCTGCATTGATCTCCAAGGCAATTTTATTCTTTGCACAGAATTCAAACACTTTTTTCTTGTCAAAATTAATCGGCTCTCTCCTATAAATTTGCCTGGTGGTCGGATGTGCAAAGATTGAAACATATTTGTTGCTAAGCGCTTTCAATATCCTCGAAGTCATCTGTTCCTTGGGCATCTTGAAATTTCTGTGTATTGATGCAATTACAATATCTAATTTTTTCAAGATGTTATCAGAATAATCTAAACTTCCGTCTGCGTGAATATAAACTTCTGCACCCACAAGTACTTTAATGTCCTTAAATTTCTTTGCTGATGAACGCACAGCAGCGATGTATTTTTCCAGTCTTTTTGCATCCATTCCGTGAGCTATAGTATCTGATTTTGAGTGGTCCGTAAACGCAACATATTTGTAGTTCAGATCTCGGGCAGCAGAAATCATATCCTCGATTGTATCAGAACCATCACTCCAATTTGTGTGAATATGTAAATCGCCTTTTATGTCCTTTAATTCTACGAGTTTTGGGAGTTTTCCCCTTTGTGCAGCTTCTATTTCACCAGTATTTTCTCTCAACTCAGGCTCCATGTAGCTTAGACCTAATTTTTTGTAAATTTCTTCTTCGGTCTTGCCCGCAACAAGCCTGTTTGTTTTCCGGTCAAACAAGCCATACTCGGATAATTTGAATCCTTTCTTGATTGCTATGCCTCTAAGCTTCACATTATGGTCTATGTTGCCAGTAAAGTACTGCAAAGCAGCACCGTAAATCTTGTCTGGAAGAACGCGGACATCTGCCTGAATGCCATTCTTCAAAACTACAGACGATTTCGTCTCGCCCTTTGCTAACACGCGAGAAACTTCAGGCAAGGTTGTGAAATAATTCATTATTTTTTTGATTGTCGCAGGTTTTTCATCTTTAGGTACAACTAAAATATCAATATCTCCTATGGTTTCCTTCATTCTTCTCAGAGAACCCGCAGGACTGATATGTTGAATTTCATTTAATTTTTTCAACTGGTTAACAATATATTCTGCCGTTGGAACTGCTTCTCCCAGAAGCATTCTCTCTTTTCTCTTCTTGCGCATCTCAAGACCTGCAAGAATATTCTCTTCAGATTTTGGGCCAAAACCTTTCAATTTTGCAATTTTATGTTCTTTGATAGCCTTTTCCAGGTCTTTGATAGATCTTATCTTCAGTTTTTGATAGAGAATCTTCGCTTTTTTCGGGCCAAGGCTCTGTATTTCCATCATCTCTGTAAATCCTGATGGTAATTTCTTCATTTCTTTCTCGTAAGCAGAGATTTTTCCTGTTTTGATGAACTCAACAATTTTTTCAGCTATACTTTCGCCAATTCCAGGCATCTCCTCAAGTGCCTTGAGGCCTTTTTCCCCGTAAATGTCTTCAATAGGTTCCTGAAGGCTCTCTATAGTTCTTGCAGCTTTCCTGTAGGCAGCAGGCTTCCACTGTACTCCTTGAGCCTCAAGAATATCAGCTAAGTCATAGAACAGCTTTGCCAATTCAAAGTTCATCATGGCCAAAATAGAGTGTAAAACGCAGAATAAAAAGCTTAGCAAATAATAAAAATGCACTGCGTATAGTTATACTATGCCAGTAGATGTACTACTTTTCATAAAGCCGGTCAATAGTAGCGAAAGGACTCTAAATACCATAATTGACGCTGTGCCTAAAGTAGGATATGCGGCAAGCAGAACAATATGGGATATTGCCCAATCTTATGGATTAAATGGTGAAGAATACTCTTTGTGCGTACCCTTGACGCGCACTAGACAAGGAAAAGATTGGTCTATGCCTGGTATAGACGAAGTGTATGATTACGTAAATGCGTTGCAGAAAAAAATACCTGAAATACAGCAAATAGAGGTACGCCTGATATTTGCTAAAGCAAAATATAACAAAGGGCAAAAAGCGCCTGCTCCAGATGAATCACTTGACGAACTTACTTAGGTCGCTTCTGGGCTTCTTTAAGAACTCTTCAGCCGTTTTCAGAACGTCTTTATCTGTCTTGAAAGTCAATTTAGTGAGAGCTTCATCGTAAACAAACCAGTCAGCTTCTTTGTGCTCCCACGAGACTTCTGCTTTTACCTGTTTTGTTTCTCCCAAAAACCAGACAACTGTTTTTGCAATCATTTTTCCGTCTTTTTTAAAGAAAAATTTCACAGTTTCTTTGAATCCTGGAATAACTTCCAAGTCCTTGATTCCAGCTTCTTCTTCAGTCTCACGCCTTGCTGTAGCCAAATCATTCTCACCTTTTTCAGCCCAGCCTTTTGGAAAGCCCCAGCTTTCCCTGTAGATTCCAGATGCTGGTTTGTACAGCAAAAGATATTTTCGAATTCCTTTTTCTACTCTAAAGACAATGAAGCCAGATGATTTCTCAGTTTCGACCATCTAGCCTGGAAGTTTTACAAGATATAAAAATTATCCTAACGCCAGTGTCTTGGCCTTTGGCCCTGATGCTGTCTTTGTCCGTGGCCAAATCTCCTTGGGCCACCACCAAATCTTGGCCTGTCTGCCCTAATAGATTCAAATTGAAGTTTTTGGAAGTTTGGCATTTCAGCAACGTCGATTTCAATTTCCCTATCAGCTAGTACGTGTCTGAAGTTTTCATGGTCTTCCCCGCACAGCAAAGAAATGGCCCTTCCTGTTTCGCCAGCTCGCGCAGTACGACCAATTCGGTGCACGTACTCTTTTGATGTCCTTGGTATGTCATAATTGAAAATGTGTGTAACATTCCTTATGTCAAGGCCTCTGGCAGCTACATCAGTTGCTACGAGACCTTTGACTTTATTCGCTTTAACCAAGTCCATGATTTGAGTTCTTCTTGCCTGGGTTAATCCACCGTGTATGGGTAAAACGTTAAGGCCCTGTTTTTGCAGGTTTTTAGCTACCATATCTACTCTGCGCCGGGTTGCGCAGAAAATAATTGCCAACGTAGGGTTTTCTTGTTTCATCAGGTGTACAAGCAAGGAAAATTTGTCTCCACCGGGCACGTTATAATAAACTTGCTTTAACTGGCTTTTTTCAAAATAAATTTCAGTTTCAACTTTTTGAGGATTTATCATATGGTTCTGAGCTATGCACATAACTTCAGATGAAATCGTTGCACTAAATAACAGAGTCTGTCTTTGTTTGGGTACGTTTCTTATGATGTCCTTAACATCGTCTATGAAACCCATCTCAAGCATCTTATCGGCTTCATCTAAGACTAAAAATGAAACATTACGCAAATCTAGTGTGCGCCTGCTTAAATGGTCCAAAATCCTGCCAGGAGTACCGACAACTATGTCCGTATCACATAAGTTCCTTATCTGCGGACCTATGGCAACTCCGCCATACACAGTCGTAATCCTTACTGGTTTGTATTTTGAGAATTTTATGAATTCTTTTGCGACTTGCTCACATAACTCACGGGTTGGCACTAACACTAAAACCTGAATCTTGCCTTTGTGAGAAATCTTCTCTAAGATGGGCAAACCAAAAGCGGCAGTCTTTCC
>Ga0315275_10008281_pt1 | contig 10101 bp, 6 predicted proteins | sample YL17G03_0_MG_FD_205557 | JGI IMG/M metagenome (GOLD analysis project Ga0315275, IMG submission 205557) | Sediment microbial communities from Yellowstone Lake, YNP, Wyoming, USA - YL17G03_0 | ecosystem: Environmental > Aquatic > Freshwater > Lake > Sediment | place: USA: Wyoming | collected...
GCATGGGCGAGGTGTTCCGCGCGCGCGACCACGACCTGCAGCGGGACGTGGCGATCAAGTTCCTGCCGGCCCGGTATGCGTCTGACGCCGACCGCCTCGCGCGTTTCGCGCAGGAGGCGCGCGCGGCTTCGGGCCTGAACCATCCCAATATCATCACCATCCACGAGATCGGCGAGGCGCTCGGGCAGCCGTACATCGTGATGGAGTTCGTGGACGGGCGGACCTTGCGCGACGAAATCGGCCGCGCGCCGCTGAGCGCGAAGCGGGTGATCGAGTATGGCGCGCAGATAGCCGGCGGCCTGTCCAAGGCTCACGCGGCGGGCATCGTCCACCGCGACCTCAAGCCCGAGAACGTCATGGTGACGAACGACGGTTTCGCCAAGATCCTCGATTTCGGATTGGCGAAGCTCCGATCCGAGGAGGCGGAAAACCGCGGCGGCGGGCTCGGCCGCGCTTCGGACGAGGACGTGACGCGGGCGACCCCGGCGACCCTCGATGGCGCCATCCTCGGGACCGTTGGCTACATGTCCCCCGAGCAGGCCGCTGGACAACCGGCCGGCTTCCAGGCCGACCAGTTTTCGCTCGGCGCGATCCTGTACGAACTGGCCACCGGGCGCCGGGCGTTCGCGCGCAACACGACGGTCCAGACGCTCTCGGCGATCCTTGAGAGCGAGCCGCCACCGCTCCACGACGTCAACCCGTCGTTTCCCGCGCCGGCCCGATGGGTGGTGGAGCGGTGCCTGGCGAAGAATCCTGCGGACCGGTATGCGTCGACCGTCGATCTCGCACACGAGTTGAGGAGCGTACGCGAGCACTTTGCGGAGGCCTCGTCTGGGCCCGGCATCTCGGACCGCGCTTCGCCGAAGCCGCGGCGACGGCGCGTGCGCGCGGGGGCGATCGTCGCGACGGTGCTGGCGGCGCTCGTGGTGCTCCTGGGCCTGCTCGCGGTGCCGTCCGTCAACGACTTCGTCCGCGAGCGGCTGGGGTTGCTGCCGCTGCCGGCCGAGAAACGGGTCGCGGTGCTGCCGGTCGAATGCCGCGGTGGGACCGAGGCGGAGCGGAAATCCTGCGAGGGAATGTTCGACTTCGTGATCGCGAGGCTGGGTGAACAGGAGCGCTTCCAGCGCGCATTGTCTGTCGTGCCCGCCTTGGAGATTCGCCAGAATGGCGTCGACTCTGCGGATGCGGCTCGGGGTCGCCTTGGCGCCACGCTCGCGGTGCACATCACGGCGGAACACGTCGGTGACCAATCGCTGTTGAGCGCCAGCCTGATTGACACCAAGCGCCTTCGACAGCTGCGAGCGGCGAACAGGCACTTCGCCTCGTCCGTCGTCTCCCTGCTCGATCAGGCCGTCGACGCCGTCGTAGAGGTGCTCAACCTCCAGCTCGACGACGACGCGAAGTCGGCGCTTCGGGCAGGCGGGACGAATATCGCCGCGGCCGCGACCCTCTTCGCGCAGGGACTGCAAGCGACGCCGTACCAGACCGCTCGAACGGCACTGGAAAAGTACGATCAGCAGCGCAGTCTCGAGCAGGCGATCGAACTCTTCAACCGGGCACTCGAGCTCGATCCCAATTACGCCCACGCGCTCGCGGGCCTTGGCGAGGCGCGCCTGCGTCTGTACAAGCTGACCCGGCAGCCCGAGCAGATTCCGCTGGCGGAGAAGCACTGCCGACGGGCGCTGGAGCTGGACAACACCCTCGGGCAGGCCTGGCAGACCCTGGGGAATCTGCACGTGCAGACCGGCAAGCCCGAGGAGGCGCTGGAGGATTTCAAGAAGGCGCTCGATCGCCGGCCGGCCAACGCCGAGATCTTCCGGGACATCGCCTCCGCGTATGACAAGCTGAATCGCCCGCAGGACGCCGAGGCGGCTTATCGGAAGGCGATTGAGCTCCGGCCGGGTTCCTGGTCGATCTACGGCTACTACGGCTGGTTCCTCAACAACAAGAACCGCTACGTCGAAGCCGAGGCCGCGTTCCGGCAGGCCATGCAGATGGCGCCCGACAACGCGCGGTTGTGGTCAAACCTCGGAGGGGCCCTCTACAATCAGGGCCGCCGCGACGAAGCCCTGCAGGCGTTCGAGCGATCGATTGCGATCTACCCGAGCGGCGCCGCGTACTCCAACGTCGGGACCCTTCGCTTCCACAAGGCGGAGTACCGGGCCGCCGCCCCCGCGTTCGAGGCGGCGACCAAGCTGAGCCCGCGCGACTATCGCATCTGGCGGAACCTCGGCTCGGCGTACTACTGGGCGCCAGGCGAACGGGAACGCGCGGCAGCCGCCTACCGCACGGCCCAGGACCTGGGCGAGCAGGAACGACGGGTTGACGCAAAGAACGGGCGGGTCGTGATCGCGCTGGCCGACTGCGCGGCGATGCTCGGGGACAAGGCGAGATCGCTCACGCTCGTCGACGAAGCACTGCGGCTCGCGCCCGATGACAGCGAGGTGCAGTACATGGCGGGGGATGTCTACGAGACACTCGGCGATCGCGATGCCGCGCTGGGCCGGCTCGACGCCGCGTTTCGAGCGGGGTATCAGCGGGGCGAGATCGAGGTGTCGCCGAGCTTCGAGCGCCTCAGAGCCGATCCCCGGTACAAGACGATGATGGCCGCGCTGCCGGCGGCGAGTAGCAAACCTCAGTGACCGCAGAGGAAGGGAGAAGATGTCATGGCGTCAGGGAAGAACCACGCGTACATCGTACAGGTGGACGGCCAGTTCAAGGTCCGCCCCGCAGTGGCCAGCGTAGACCAGGGCCAGCACCAGCGGTTCTGCATTCGCAACGTGTGCGGGTGGCCGGCAAGAGTCGAAGTTGACCCGGCCATGGTGCACGCGAACACGCCAAAATCAAGGAACGTCGCCGACGGCACGCCGGTGGATTTCAGACTGGCCGCTGACGCAAGTGGGGCCTTCCCCTACGAGGTCTGGGTAGATCTCGACGGCGTTTGGGTGCCTGCGCAGGGCGAGTCTGATCCGATGATCATCATCGACCCCTGAGGCACGCCACCACGAGGCGTCCGCTCCTGAAACCTGAGTGTCCCGCCCGGATTCGCGCGCCGCCACACTCGTAGCCAGCCGGTTACGGGCGACCGCGTGTGCGTGCAGAGGTGCAGGATCCCGGGACGGATCTGGGGAGTGGGGGTGGCGGGGCGGGCCGGTGTGCTTTCGGTTCCCCGTATCGGGTGTGTCTGGCTGAGAGAGCAGCCAGTGTGCGGTGTAGCACCGCTGCACCCGCCACGCCACCTTGCTGACTGTTGTATCGGCACAACGCGGAAGGTCATCAGATCTCGCGGCGGTGTAGACTGTGATCGGTTCGCCCAGGTGACGCGGAGGCGCTCGATGCGGAAGGTGGTGGCGGTGCTCGCACTGGTGCTGGCCACAGGCGTGGCCGGCGGACGTGTGCGCGCTGACGCGACGCAGACCACCACGCCCGCAGCCACGCCACCTGACAAACTGGCCAATCTCCGTGCGCGCGCCGCGACGGGCGACGCCATGGCGCAACTCAACCTCGGGCTGGTCTACGCGATCGGCCAGGGCGTGGCGAGAGACGACGAGCAGGCCGCGCTGTGGTATCGCAAGGCCGCCGAGCAGGGGAAGGCGACGGCGCAACTGAACCTCGGGTGGTGCTACGCACTCGGCCAGGGTGTCGGGCAGGACTACGTCCAGGCCGCATCGTGGTACCGCAAAGCCGCCGAGCAGGGAGAGCCGACGGCACAGCTCAAGCTTGGAGCCCTGTACGCCTCAGGCGACGGCGTGCCGCAAGACGGTGCGGAGGCGGTGGCGTGGTACCGGAAAGCCGCCGAGCAAGGGGAGGCGACGGCGCAGTTCAAGCTCGGCATGGCGCTGGCCAACGGCCGGGGCGTGGCGCGGGATGCCGCGGAGGCCGTGTCGTGGCTGCGCAAGTCCGCGGAGCAGGAGAAGCCGACGGCGCAATTCATGCTCGGCGTGATGTACGAGCGCGGCCTCGGGGCGGCGCAGGACTACGCCGAGGCGGTGGTCTGGTACTTCAGGGCCGCCGAGCGGGGAGATGCGGCGGCGCAACTCAACCTCGGTGCCATGTTCGAGCAGGGACTGGGCCTGGCGAAGGACCTGGTCCAGGCCGCAGTGTGGTACCGCAAGGCCGCGAATCAAGGAGATGCGCGGGCGCAGTCGAACCTGGGGTTCGCCTACGCCAGCGGCCAGGGCGTGACGCGGGACCTGGCCCAGGCCGCGGCGTGGTATCGCAAGGCGGCCGACCAGGGCCACGCGACGGCGCAGTTCGAGCTCGGCGCCATGTACGCCAACGGCCAGGGCGTGGCGAGAGACGACGTCGAGGCGCACAAGTGGGCGAACCTGGCGGCATCGCGTGCCGCGTCCGCCGACGACCGGGCGAGGTTCGCGAGTGCCCGCGACCAGGTGGCGAAGCGGATGACGACGACCGACCTGGCTGAAGCTCAGCGGCGGGCGCGGGAGTGGGCCGACGCCTTCGAGCGCGCGTCGAAAAAGTGACGCGCAGGATGGTCACTCGATCTTGCGGGGGTCGAGCGTTACGTGCTTGATCCGCTCGCGGTTCCACGTGTAGGTGATGTGCACGAGCCCGTCGGCGGACTGAATGACGCTCGGGTAGGCATATCCGCTCGGCATGGGCTGATCCTCGAGGGTGACCGCCATCTTCCACTGCACGCCGTCGCCGGAGACCGCGACATTGAGCGGCGTCCGCGGCCCCTTCGTCGGCGTGTCAGCCGGGGGAGCGGAGTGGTTATAGACGAGCAGGTGGCGGCCGTCCTTCAGCGTGATCGCGTCGGTGCCCGAGTTGGGGTTCGGCAGCCCGCTTGGTGCGAGCGGGCTCCACGTGCGTCCCTGGTCCGTCGACCAGGTGGTGGCCAGCACGCCGTTGCGCGTCCGGGCCAGCGCCTGCAGGCGGCCGTCGCGGTGGAAGAGGATGCTGGGCTGGATCGCCTCGAGCATCGACGGCCCCTTCTCGATCGGTCCGATGAACTGCCACGTGCGGCCGCCATCCCGTGACCGTTCGAAGTGCGCGCGCCAGCCGGTGGGCGTGCCCTCAGTGCTTGACGGGCTCAGCCACGTTCCATCAGCGAGGACCGCAGGCTTGTTCTTGATCGGGCCGAGGAGCGGCGCAGGCAGGCGCGTCGCCTCGCTCCAGGTCCGGCCGCCGTCGCGGGACGTCTTCATCATGCCCCACCATGCGCTCGGCGACGGACCAACCTTGTAGAAGAGCACGAGGAGCCCCCTCGACGGCGAAAAGAGAACGGGGTTCCACGTGGGCTGGCGCGTGCCGTCAGGCTGCGCACCGGTGGCCACTTCGATGGCCTCGCTCCACGCGCCTGACGCGAACCGCGTCAGCCAGATGCCGACATCGGGCGCGCCCTCGCGTGTGCCCCCGAACCACGCAGCCACGAGCCTGCCCGGCGCGACCTCGGCAATGGTCGACGCATGACACTGCGGATACGGCGCGCGCTCGTTCAGGAACTCCGCGTGTCTCACAGCCGGATGAGTCGCGGGCGAGCTCGCCGCCACGGACACGATCAGGCTGACGGCGGCCGCTCCTGCGGCGAGGGCGCAGGCGGCGTCGTTTCGGCGATGCGACTGAGGGTTCATGATTCCAGGTCCTCCGACGAACGCGACGGGCCGTTCCGCCCGGTGACGAGCCCGACCCCCAGCACGGCGGCCGTGCCAAAGACGATGATGAGGAAGTCGTGGAAGGGGCTGCGCCAGGATGGCGGCACGGCGGCCCACGTCGGCGACAGCGTCATCCACAGGATCAGCGCGATGCCGGTGCCCACGCCAGCCATCGCGGCGCGATTGCCCGCGCGGCGGGACACGAAGCCGAGCAGGAAGAGCCCCAGCGTGCCGCCGCCGAAGACGCCGGCCAGCATCCACCAGGCGTCCAGCGCGCTGCGCACGGTCGTCATCGCGAGCGCGGCGCCCGTGCCGGCGACACCCCAGACCATCGTCGTCCAGCGGAGGAGGCGCATCGATTGGCCCTCGGTGGCCTGCGGGTTGATGTAGCGCCGGTAGTAGTCGCTGAGGATGATCGTGGCCGACGAGTTCAGGCACGTCGACACGGTGCTCATGGCCGCGGCGAAGATGGCGGCGATGAGCAGCCCCGTGATCCCGGGCGGCAGCGCAGACACGATGAACCAGGGGAAGACGCCATCCGCCCTGAGGGGATCGCGGAGGTCCGGCGGCAGCGCGTCGGGACGCACGGCATAGTACGCGAAGAGCGCCGTGCCGATGAACAAGAACACTGCCGAGAGCGGCAGGTAAGTCAGCCCGCCCAGCCAGACGCTCTTGCGCGCCTCCGCGTCGGACTTCGAAGCGATATAGCGCTGCACGTAGTTCTGATCGATGCCGAAGTTCTGGAGGTTGATCACCAGGCCGTACAGCAGGACGACCCAGAAGGTCGGTTCGGTCAAGCCAGGGCCGAAGCCGCCGAGGCTGAACTTGTCGTGCTCCGCCGCAATCCGGCAGAGCTGTCCCGGGCCTTCGGGCATCGCGCGCACCATCATCGCCGCGCACACCACCGCGCCCAGCATCAGCACGACGGTCTGCACCGCGTCGGTGTAGATCACGGCCACGATGCCGCCGGCGAGCGCGTAGAGAGTGACGGAGACGCCGGTGACGAGGATGACGGTGCGAATGTCCCAGCCGAGCAGCACGCTCATGGGCAGCGCCATCAGGTACATCACGGTGCCCATCCGCGCGAGCTGGGTCAGCAGGTAACACAGGCTCGCGTACGTGCGCGCCCACGGGCCGAAGCGTGTTTCCAAATGCTGGTAGGCGGAGACGTGCCGGCTGCGCCGATAGAACGGCAGGAACCACCTCACCGAGATCCACGTGGCCAGGGGCAGCGACAGGCTGAAGACGAAGGGGTTCCAGTTGGCGGCGTACGCCTTGGCCGGAAGGGCCAGAAACGTGATGCTGCTGACATAGGTGCCGAGAATCGACAGTCCCGTGAGCCAGCCCGGGAGATTGCGGTCCGCCGCGGTAAACCCCTCGACCGATCGGCTCCTGCGCGAGAACGCGAGCCCCACCGCCATCGTGGCGAGGAAGTAGACGGCCAGCACGACGAGGTCGAGGGTCGTGAAGTGCGCGGAGCTTCCAGCGACGCCTGGCATCCCGGGAAGTCTATGCCAAAGGGCGGCGCGGTTGTCAGATGCGGCCTCCCGGTCCGGGCGCAACTGTCATCTACTCCTCACGGGCATCGGCGCGTGAGGCGGCACAAGGCCCCAGTCGCGCCGGGCTCCGGTTCGGCCGCACTCACAGTCGCCCTCTGCGACCGGGTCCTCGGTGCCGCGGCAGGAGTGCGCCCGTGAACGGATGACGGTTGCCCCCCCCGATCCGGTCTGCTTGCGTCGCGCGACTCGATGGCGCAAGATCCTGCCGTTACGCCGCTGAAGACGGCGGCTCATGGCAGGAGGTTTCGCGATGTCCACCGTTCGTCGACTCTGCGCGGCACTTGTGATGCTGGTGCTCGCCCTCGCGGCGGGATCGCCCCGCGCGGCCGCCCGGCAGGCTGGTGCCCAGACGACTGGGGCCCAGGCCGCGGCCAACGCGCAGTCACCCCTCAACATCATCGCCTTCGGGGCTCATCCCGACGATTGCGACATCCGCGCGGGCGGGACGGCCGTGAAGTGGGTTGCCGCCGGCCACCGCGTCCGCTTCGTCTCGGTCACGAATGGCGACGCCGGGCACCAGTCGCAGGGCGGAGGCGCCCTCGCCGCCCGTCGCCGCGCCGAGGCGCAGGAGGCCGGCCGGCGAGTCGGCGTCGACTACGTCGTGCTCGACAACCACGACGGCGAACTGCTGCCGGAGCTCAAGGTGCGCGAGCAGATCATCCGTCTCATCCGGCAGTGGAAGGCCGATCTCGTCCTGGGGCCGAGGCCGAACGATTACCATCCCGACCACCGCTACACCGGCGTGCTGCTGCAGGATGCAGCCTTCATGGTGACCGTGCCCAATGTCGCGCCCGATACGCCCGCGTTGCGGCAGAACCCGGTGTTCATGTACTTCGAGGACAATTTCCAGAAGCCGAACCCGTTCTCCCCGGACGTCGCCGTATCGATCGACGACGCCTTCGAAAAGAAGATCGACATGATCGACGCGCACGTCTCTCAGGTCTACGAATGGCTGCCATGGCTGAACGGCCGCCTCGACGCCGTGCCGACGGATTCCGTGGCACGCAAGGCATGGATGGAGAAGCAGCGGCAGGGGCGCATCAGTGAGGCCGTGCGGGCGTCCCTCGCGAAGTTCTACGGCGCCGAGGCCGGGGCGAAGGTGCAGCACGCGGAGGCTTTTGAGATCTGCGAGTACGGCCGCCGGCCCGACCAGGCCGGCGTGAAGCGCCTGTTCCCGTTCTTGCCGCGGTAGCCACGGCGCAGCCCACGCGCGAACCACGTCAGTTGGCCTATGTCCGACACCGCGCAGACGCCCACGCTGATCCGGCGCTTTGGCATCCTGCAGGCCACGGCGCTGAACATGTCGAACATGATCGGGATCGGACCGTTCATCACGATCCCGCTGCTCATGTCCGCCCTGGGCGGGCCGCAGGCGCTCCTGGGCTGGGTCGTCGCGCTCATCATCGTCGTCGCGGACGGCCTTGTCTGGAGCGAACTGGGCGCGGCCATGCCCGGATCGGGAGGGTCCTATCGCTACCTCCGAGAGGGGTTCGGCCGGGAGCGCTGGGGGCGGCTGGTCGCGTTCCTCTTCATCTGGCAGTTCATCTTGAGCGGGCCGCTCGAGATTGCCTCGGGCTACATCGGCTTCGCGCGCTACCTGCGCTACGTCTGGCCCGGCCTGTCGCCAAGCGGCACGATGATCGTCGCCATGGCGGTGGGCGGGCTGAACATCGCGCTGCTCTACCGGCAGATTGGCTCGATCGGCAGGCTCACCGTCAGCCTGTGGGTCGGCACGCTGCTTACGACGGCCGCCGTGATCGTCACCGGCGTGTTCAACTTCGATCCGGCGCTGGCCTTCGATGCGCCGCCGGGCGCGTTCTCGTTCTCGGTCGGGTTCCTCTTCGGTCTTGGCGCCGCCTCGCGCGTGGGAATCTACGACTACCTCGGCTACTACAGCGTCGCCTACATCGGCGACGAAGTGGTGGACCCGGGCCGCGTCATCCCGCGGTCGATCCTGATCAGCGTCGTGGCTGTCGCGCTGATCTACATCGGCATCAATTTGTCGATCCTCGGGGTCGTGCCGTGGCGGGAGTTCGTGCCCGCGGCCCAGCACCCGGAGTCGGACTTCATCGTCTCGGCCTTCATGGAGCGCGTGTACGGCTCGAAGGTGGCGACGCTCTTCACGGCGCTCGTGCTCTGGACGGCCTTCGGCTCGGTGTTCGCGCTGCTGCTCGGCTACTCCCGGATTCCGTACGCGGCGGCTGTCGACGGCACGTTCTTCAGAGTGTTCGGCAGGCTGCATCCGACGAAGCGCTTTCCGCACGTGGCCCTGCTGCTCATCGGGACCATTGCGATCGCCGCGAGCGTGCTCTCACTGGGCATGGTCATCGACGCGCTGATCACGACGCGGATCCTGGTGCAGTTCATCGGTCAGATCGCGGCGCTGACGTTGCTGCGCCGGCGGGCACCGGAGATGCCGCGGCCCTTCCGCATGTGGCTGTATCCGATTCCGAACCTGATCGCGCTCTTCGGCTGGATCTTCCTGTTCGCGACCTCCGGATGGCAGGTGATCGCGTTCGGCCTCGGAACGCTGATGCTGGGCATCGCCGCGTTCTTCGCGTGGGCGCGATGGACGCGGCGCTGGCCGTTCGCGGATTCCGGCTCGGCAATGCGAGGAGAGGGCGCGGACGGCTGGCCCGGACGATAGAATGTGCGACGTGGTTCGTCGCTCCGCCGTCCTGTGTCTCGTCGCGCTCGTGGTGGCCGGCGTGTGTGCCCGCTCCGCCCACGCACAGCCGGCAGCGGTCCGCGACCTGACGGCCGTCCGAGCGTCGCCTGCACCCGTCATCGACGGTCGTCTCGACGACCCCGTGTGGGCAGCGGCCGTGCCGGTGGGCGGCTTCCTCCAGCGCGATCCCGACGAGGGCAAGCCCGCGACGGAGGAGACCTTCGTTCGCGTGGCGTATGACGACCACGCCATCTACGTG
>Ga0315275_10008282_pt1 | contig 10101 bp, 10 predicted proteins | sample YL17G03_0_MG_FD_205557 | JGI IMG/M metagenome (GOLD analysis project Ga0315275, IMG submission 205557) | Sediment microbial communities from Yellowstone Lake, YNP, Wyoming, USA - YL17G03_0 | ecosystem: Environmental > Aquatic > Freshwater > Lake > Sediment | place: USA: Wyoming | collected...
GCGTGGCCGGAACGTCCACGGTAGTTGCAGGCGCAGGAGCGGCCGTGCCAGGAGCAGGAGCAGGAGCATGAGCAGGGGCGGCAGCGGCAGTTGCACGACGGACGTCACCGCCGGCGACCTCCGGCCTGGGGGGCTGCCGGGCGATGTCGACCGCGGCGGGGGGCACGGCGCCGGAGCCCCGTTCGAACAGGGCGCGCCACTCGGGCTGCACGCTCCCGGGGGCCTCCAGGTAGTCCTCCAGCAGTTGGGCGACGTAGCCGGCGTTGAGACCGGTCAGATCGGCGGCGCTCATCCGTTGTTGTTGTACCAGCGGAGAACCTCCGCAGACCCGGAGGCCGACTAGATGAGGGAGTTTTCGGTGATGACGGCGAGGGTCATCCCCACGACCCAGGCCGCCATCGCGAACAACGCTGCTTTGAGCGCCAGGCTCTGGAAGCGTGGGCTCATCCGCGCGGCTACCAGTGCCGCGATCACCGCCACCGGTATGAGCCGGGCGGGCCGCGCCTCGACCTCGAGAAGGAGCCCCAGGCCCATCGCGATCGCAGACAGCACGAGCGAAGCGACTGCGAGGATACCGGCGACGACGTCGACGGCCGAGAACCGGTCGACCCGACCATCCATCGAGCTCATGACCGCAGGTCCTTCCGGGCCGTCGCGAGGCGCGGGGCGCGATCGGAGCGACGCGAAGGGCTGGAATGCCATGGTCGCCCGCTGTTCCGACGAGAACCGTGTCCCGGGCGTGGGCCACCCCACGGCAACGGAGTGTCCTCGACGGGCACAAGGGACGCAGGCTCCTCCGGAGCCGTCTCGGCACGGATCGCCCACCAGATGACGACGCACAGATACACGATCGGAATCTTGAGGATCAAGAGCATGAAGATGACCTCCCAGCCCATGCGACGACCAGTCTAGACGATCACCGATCGATCATCTGCGGCACCCGAGCGCGTCGCCGAGCGCGCCGTGCGAGCAGTGCCGCGGCGGCCGCGTTCGCGAGGCCACCGAGAGCAGCCACGGCGAGTAGTCCCGGGCCGAACATCGTCGACGTCACAGCCCCGGAACGCTCGACCGCGACAAGCACGAGCGGGCCGACGTGTACGTCGAGCACGCCGCCGCCCGCCTGGACGATCACCGCCGCCGCCGCAGCGACCGCGTAGGCGAGCATCCCCACCGCAACGGTGCCGAGCGCGAGCGCTCTCAGAGCTCGCACGCAGTCCGTCCGTCCGACGCGAGCACGGTCAACGCGAGCGCGTGTACGACAGCCGGCCCTGCTACGAGTGCAAGTGCCGGCGTGGAGTACGAGACGGACACGGCGAGTAGCCCCGTCCCGATGATCGCCGTGACTCCCGGGCCGGCGGCCGCGACGAGCGCACGCCGTCCAGGACCGGCCGGGGCGTGGAGCACGGACACTCGGCGACCACGAAACACGAGAGCGCTCGGGATGCCCCGCAGCGCAGCCGCATGCGCCGCCTCGTGCACGATCAGCCCACCTCCCGAGGCCAGCCCGACGGCGACCGGCAGAAGCAGCGATGGCCTTCCCGCCAGCAACCCGATGTGCGCGACGAGGACGGCAACCGCAACTGCGATCCCCGCACCTCTCCCGGCTCCGGCTCGCCCGACGCCCGCAATCGCGCGAGGGATAGTCCTCGTGTCGAGCCGGAGGCGGCGCACCGTGATCGCCGGGAGCGTCCCCGCGGGCGCCAGGCGCACCGCGAGCCGGAGCCACGCGACGGCATGTCGGACGCGACCGGCCCGGCGATCGACGTTCGCGAGCGCCAGGCGGTTGAGCTCCCACGCGAAGCTGAGGACATCGGTGCGCGCTCGCTCGACGGAAACCACAAAGGTCGCCGCGACATCGTCTGCCACGTCACCGAGCGCACACCCCGAGCGCGCGAGGACGAGCGCTCCGGTCGCGTTCACCGGCCAGGATGCACGGGCGACCGCGTCGACCAGGGTGCCGTTGCAGAAGACGACACCGTCGGCGAGGACAAGCCGATCGCCGGCATCGAGCATCAGGCGCCGCTCCGCACCCGGAGCACGAGAGCCCCGAGACCGACTGCGGTCGCGGCCGCCAGCAAGCATGCTGCCGCCACCGGGTCGGGAAGCCCGGCGGCAACAAGACGCGGGCCTGCGACACCTGTGACTGCTGAGAGCCCACCGGCACACGCCGCGAAGGCCCCGAAGGAGGCGAACTGATCGCCCATCGCCGCTTCCCGCCAGGGTAGGAGGGCGCCCGCGAGCTCAGCCGCGCCCGCAAGAAGGAGTGCAACGAACCCGATCTGGGCGAGCGCCAACAGTGACAAGCCGGACATGACCGCCGCCGCAGCCACGACGGGGACGAGCGTCATCAGCACGATCGCATCCGCCACGGCACAGACGACGGCACACGGCAGCAGACGAGATCGCGGCGCACACGCCCACGCCCACCGGCCGGAGAGGAGGAGGCCACCCGCCGCGAGCGGAACGAGGGCCGCGCCCAACAGGGCGCTGCCGGCTCCAAGGTGGAGCGGTCCGGGCGCGAGCGCACCGGCCCCCGACGCGAATGCGACACCGCCGAGGCCGAACGCCACGGCGGCCAGGAGGCAGAGGCGAAGGTCGCGACGCCGAACGATCAGGAGCACGGCGGCGACCGGGAGCACAGCCGCTGCCGGGCCGCGCACCCGGCGCCGTCGAAGCACCCCTGAGCGCACCGGGCGCTCGGGGCGGCGTGCGGCGAGCTCGAGCCACAAGAAAACCCCTGCACAGGCGGTCAACGCGGCGCAGGCGAGCACGACCATCGGCTCCGTGTCTCCTGAGAGAGCGCCGGCTGCGGGAGCGAATAGGCCGAGAGCGGGAGAGCCGAGCAGCATGCCTGCCCCGATCCAGGCGATCGCGAGAAGAAGCGCGGCACCGGCGCCGCGCCAGGTTCCGCGACTGCCCTGGAGTGCCGCCTCGGAGACGACGGCTCCGGCAGGCGCAGCGGCCAGCGCGACCGCCACGAGTCCGACGCCTGCAGCCTCACCACCCGGTACAGCCGAGCCGAACGAGGCGCCGAGCGCCAGAGCGGCAGGCAATCCGAGCGCGACGACCACACCGGCGGGCGCCAGCACGCAGGCTGCGAGCGCGGTTCGCTCACCGATCGGCCCCGCCATGAGTTGCAGACCGAGAGAGCGGCGCCCGGCCGATGTCAGAGACACCGCCGCGCCGCCGGCGGCACCGGCAAGCATCGGAGCGAGCGTCAGCAGCTGCGCGGCGGCACCATCCTCGAGCACCGGAGCAAGCGTGGCGCCCAGCGCGCTCCCTGCACGCACGAGCGCGAACGGTGCCGCGACGACGACGGCGAGGAGAGCCGCACCGGCGAGTGGGGCCGCGCCCAGGGCACCCGTCGCCCGGCGCCACAGGCACCGAAGCACTGCTCTAGAGAGAAGCAAGGCCCTCACGTACCCGCTCCGCGAGCGCCCCTTCGCCGAGGACGGCGAGGAAGACGTCTTCCAGCGTCCCGGCGCCGTGGCGCTCGCACAGCTCTCCCGGAGCTCCTCGCTCCAGCACGTGCCCGCCCGCGAGCAGGACGATGTGATCGCACGCCGTGGCTGCGAAATGAAGATCCTGTGTCGCGAGCAGCACGCCGGTACCTCGGGTGGCGAGAGCTCTGACCGATTCACGCAGGACGACGACCGCTTCGGGGTCGAGCGTGGCGGTGGCCTCGTCGACGAGCAACAGTTGCGGGGCGAGCGAGAGCGCCGCAATCATGCTCGCCTGACGGCGCAGGCCTCGCGAGAGCGTCCCGAGACGCTGCCCGAGGCGAGCGCCGAGCCCGAACGCGTCCACGAGAATCGCGGCACGCGCCGCTGCCGCGGGGCCCGCGCCCCAGAGTGCGTGGACGAGCGCGGCGAACTCCGCGACCGTCAGCTCGTCGAAGCCGGATGGCTCGTCGGGCACCAGCGCGAGCGCCGTGCGCGCACCCCTGGAGCCGGCGGGGGAGCCTGCCACGATCGCCTCGCCACGGTCGGCGCGGACGAGCCCGGCTGCGACGTGAAGAAGCGTCGTCTTGCCCGATCCGTTCGGCCCCACCAGTCCGACCACACGCCCGGCGCACACACCCACATCGACGCCGCCGAGCGCCACGACATCGCCGTAGCGCTTCACGACACCCGTGGCCTGAAACGCCGCAGCTGCGCAAGCGGTGGGAGGGCGGCTCGGAGCCGCCCTCCCGGTCGCCGGGTTACTTCTTGCAGACAACCTTGAAACCCGACCAGCCGAACGAGATCTCGCCAGTGCCGCCGCCGCTGCGGCACCACGCCACGTACGCGAGCGCGACGGCGTACGCGAACCCGACAACGACGATCCACCAGACAACATCCTCCGTCTCCGCGACCTCGCCACCGTGAACGAGCGAGGGCGGGGCGTATCCCGGCCCCGCGAGTGCGAGCGCTGTCTCCATTCGTCCTCCTTTGTCTCGATGTCCTTGACATGACCAACGCTAGGGAGACAACGGCGACAGAGGAGCGCCACCTTCGTACCGAAAGTGCAACTTCCACCTCTTCACATCGTCCTCACGTACGGCCGGTACCGTGGCAAGGAACCCCAGAAAAGGAGGAATGCCTGTGCGCCCCGTTCGCCTGTTCATCGTCGCCGTTGTCACCGCAGCCGTGCTCGTTCCCGTCGCTGCCTCGTCCGACCGCATGTGGATCGGCTTCCACGACGACCCCGTCCTCCGCTACGACTCCAACCGCCAGGCGGAGATGGACTTGGCGCGGAAGGACAACAACGGAACGGTGCTGCGGACGCTCGTGACGTGGGCGAACGTGGCGCCGACGAGACCGGCGAACGCCGCCAACCCCTTTGACCCGGCATACAAGTTCGACGATCTCGACGAGTTCGTCCGCAACGCGCAGGTACGGGACATGGAAGTACTGATCACGATCTGGGGCACACCGAAGTGGGCGAACGGTGGCAAGACGCCGAACTTCCTGCCGAGCAAGATGGCGGACTTCGAGAACTTCGCGAAGGCAGTCGCATCCCGGTACTCCGGCCGCTCCGCCGGCTATCCGTTCGTGCGCTTCTTCGGAATCTGGAACGAGTCCAACCTCGGCGGCTTCCTTTCGCCGCAGTTCGACGCCAACGGGAAGATCGTGGCCCCGGCCGCGTACGCGAAGCTTGCCGCCGCGGGCTACGCCGGAATCAAGGCAGGTAGCGCGAAGGCGCTCGTAGCGGTGGGCGAGACGTCGTCGAACGGGCGGGACAAGAAGAAAGCGGGCGTGTCCGACGCCGTCTCGCCGGGCACGTTCGCGGAGCTCGTCGCGAAGGCCGACAAGAACCTCAAGTTCGACGCCTGGGCCCAGCATCCGTACCCCGTTCCGGTCAACCAGCCGCCGACGCAGAAGGTCAGGTGGCCGAACGTGTCGTTGACGTCGCTGCCACAGTTCGAGACGTCGCTCGACACGTGGTTCGGCCGCAAGAACATCCCGATCTGGATCACGGAGTACGGCCAGGAGACAAAGCCGGGTGAGCCGACCGGTGTCACCGAGCCAGTTCAGGCCGTGTACGCGCCGAAGGCGATCGACATCGCGAGGAACGACCCGCGGGTACCCATGTTCATCTGGTTCGTGCTGAGAGACTCGGCCGGCAGCCTCTGGCAGAGCGGCATCTACCGCACGAACGGCACCGCGAAACCCGCACAGCCGAAGTTCGCCGCCGCTGCCGGGCCGCTCGATGCACTCAACGGCAAGATGAACGTGAAGGGCGGCGTCAAGAATCCCGCGCTGACCGTCTACCTGCGGTCGTTCTGCGCCAACAACCCCGTCGGGACGACGGTCGGCGTCAATTCGAAGACGACCCGTGCCGGCAGGCTCGTCGCCTATTCGCAGCCACAGGTCTCGCTCGCGACCGACTGCACGATCGCCTTCAAGGTCACCGGCCTCACTGTCGTGAAGGGGACGACCTACACAGTCGACGTCAGCGCGAACACGAAGACCGGGAATAGCGCGTTGCGGAGGATCACGATCGTCGGCGTCTAGCTGTAAGACCCAGGCTCGAGTCCGGGAGCCCGTCAGGGCTCCCGGACGAGCACCTGCATCCCCTCCCACCACTGCGGCGCGCCACGGCCCGAGCCGTCGATCGTGAGGATGCGACGGGCGTGCGGATCGGCCGCCAGGTGGTCGTCGACTCCGAGCGAGACACGCTCCCAGTCGCTGTCGTCGACGATCAACAGCGCTCCGGGCGCGAGCCACGGCTCGATGAGGCGGAGACCGCGTGAGACCTCGTCCCGATCGTGGCCGGCGTCCCAGTAGTAGACGCCGACACGGCGCGTGCCGAGCGCACCACCGCCGAGCACGTCGTAGGCGTCCCCTTCGAGCACCGTCACGCGGCCGGCAACGCCGAATGCGGCGAGGTTCTCGTCGAGCACCTCGCGGCTGCCGTCACGGAACGCGAACGAGTCGATCGCAACGGCCTCGGCCTCGTTCCCGAGCAACGCTCCGACGAGGCTCGTGCCTCGGTAGGTGCCGACCTCGACGTAGGCTTCCCCCGGCGGGAGCAGCGACACGGCGAGATTGAGCAGCGCGAGATTGTTCTCGCGCGCAAGGCCTCCGAGCCGGTCGATCACGTCGGCGCAGCGCCGGTCGCGAGGATGCTCGGCGGCCGGGAAGGCGTCGAACAGGCCGGGCAACTCGAGCAGGAAACGGTCCGCGTCCATCGGCCTCGCCAGCGTAACGCTTCGACGCGGCCCGACCAGGTGACGCTGCCGTGCGGGCGCACGCTCAGCCGGAAGGTGCCTGCCTCACGGGCGGTCAGGACCAGATTCGGGCTGCCCGCCTCGTGAAGCGAGACGTTGCCAGCGAGACAGCCATTTGTAAGGAGAAGGAAAAGCCCGTCCAACCGGGAATTCCATTTGGCGTCAAACGTTGTACACTGTAACAACACCGTTCCCGCGGAAACGCGTTGACCTGGTCACGGGCACCTGGCCTCGAAGCGAACGGTGACGACTCAAGCCGCAGGAGCGAACGCCAGAGAACACAGCGCGCGCACACACGCGGATCGACTGAAGACACCGAAAGGAATCAAGCTGACCACCACGATCGACATCCCCGCCATCGACGCATTCCTGTCCGACGCCCAGGAGCGCGGACGCGTGGAGCCGTCGGAGCTCGAGGCGCTCGCCTTAGAGCTCGACCTGAACGATGCCGCCCTCGATGAGGTACGCGCCGCGCTGTCGGACCGCGCGATCGCGATCGACGAGGTCGCCAACGTCGAGGAGAACGACGCAGCTGCCGCAGCGGAGGAAGCCGCGTGGACCGCTGACGCGACCACCGTGCTCACCGACTCGCTGCAGCTGTTCCTCCAGGACGTCGGCAAGCACAAGCTACTGACGGCGGCCCAGGAGGTCACCCTCGCCAAGCGCGTCGAGCGCGGCGACAAGGCCGCCAAGGAGCGGATGATCAACGCGAACCTGCGTCTCGTCGTCTCGATCGCCAAGAAGTACCGTGGACATGGTGTGCCGTTCCTCGACCTGATCCAGGACGGCGTGATCGGCCTCAACCGCGCAGTCGAGAAGTTCGACTGGCGTAAGGGGTACAAGTTCTCCACGTACGCGACGTGGTGGATCCGCCAGGCCTGCCAGCGCGCCATCTCGAACCAGGGCGCCACGATCCGCGTCCCGGTGCACGTGCAGGAGCGCCAGCAGAAGCTTGCGCGCGCCCGTCAGCGGCTCGAGGTGAAACTGGAGCGCCAGCCGACGATCGCGGAGCTCGCGCACGAGACGGGCCTCAAGGAATCGCACGTCGAGGAGGCCCTCTCGACCGCGGATGCGTCCGTGTCGCTGAACCAGTCGGTCGGCTCGGACGGCGACGGCGAGCTCGGCGACCTGTTCGCCGACCGTAGCGCCGTCGACCCTGCCGACGAGGCGGACGAGACGCTGCAGCGACTCGAGGTGCGCCGCGCCGTGGAGGCCCTGCAGGAGCCCGATCGCCGCGTGCTCGAGCTTCGCTTCGGCTTCTCCGGCGAGCAGTGGACGCTCGAGGCGATCGGCAAGGAGCTCGGCCTCACGCGCGAGCGCGTGCGGCAGATCGAGGCTCGTGCCCTCACGCGCCTGCAGCACCAGCTGAAAGACGTCGTGCACGCCGCCGGCGGCGACGTCGTCCTCGCCGCGTAACCAGCGCCGCACTGCCCTTCGCGGCACTGCCCTTCGCGGCACTGCCCTTCGCGGCACTGCCCTTCGCGGCACAGTCCCTGGGAAAGGCCCGCCACGGCGGGCCTTTCTCGTTCTCGGCAGATCATGGGCCTGGACGCCCGTGGCGTGGAGAAGATGCCTCATCCAGCCGGTGCGGCTGCCCACACCAACCACGGTTCAGGTGCACGCCCGGAGGGGCCGCACTAGCCGGTGTTGCGCAACGCCGCCGCGATGCCGGCGATCGAGCGCAGCAGCGGCCGCCGGGCCGCCTCCTCCCCCTCACGCCACGCACGCAGGAGCTCCACCTGGATCGCGTTCATCGGATCGACGTAGGGGTTACGCAGCCTGACCGACCTCTGCAGCACCGGGTGCCGGTCGAGCAGCTCGTCGGCCTCGACGATCGCGAGCACCGCCTCCACAGTACGGCGGTGCTCGTCGGACAGCGCCGCCCAGAAGCGGGCGGGATCGGCCGCCGCGGGCACGAGCGAGATGTAGGACTCCGCGATCTCGAAGCTCGACTTCGCGAGCGTCATCTCGAGGTTCTCGACGAACGCGCGGAAGAACGGCCACTCACGATAGAGGCGTCGCAGCCAGTCGAGGCGCCCGCCCGAGAGGCCGTAGGCGTAGAAGGCGCTGCCGCATCCGTACCACGCAGGCAGCAGACAGCGGTTCTGTGTCCAGGCGAACACCCACGGGATCGCCCGAAGCGCCTCGAGCTCGCCGCTCGCCGCCGACTCGGGGCGCGAGACGGGACGGGAGCCGATCTCGAGCAACGCAAGCTCGTCGACCGGTGTGAAACTGCGGAAGCAGCGGACGAAGCCGGGGTCGTCCCAGACGAAGGCGCGGTAAGAGGAAAAGGCCGTCTCCGACAGCTCCGCCATCGTGTCGCGCGCCCCGGCGTTCGGCGGCTCGAGCCCGGCGACAGCGGGGAACGCCGTCAGCAGCGTCGCGGCCACGGCCGCCTCGAGGTTTCGCTCCGCGAGCCCGGGTAGGCCGTACTTGAACGCGATCGTCTCGCCCTGCTCGGTCAGCTTCAGGCGCCCGTCCACGGCCCCGGGCGGCTGCGCCAGGATGGCCGCGTGCGTCGGGCCGCCGCCGCGGCCGGCGGAGCCGCCGCGGCCGTGGAAGACCGTCAGTCTCACGCCCCGGGTGCGGGCGAGCTCGACGAGCTGCTCCTGGGCGCGGTAGATCTCCCACTGCGCGGTGAGCGGGCCGCCGTCCTTGCCCGAGTCCGAGTAGCCCACCATCACCTCGAGCGCGGTTCGCGGGCTTCGGTCCAGCAGCTCGGCGACGAGCGCCGGCGCGCACCGTAGGTCCTCGATCGTCTCGAGCAGCGGCACGCCCTGGATGGCAAAACCCGCCTCCGCGGCGAGCGCCTCCGCGGCGAGCACGTCGGCGGCAGTGCGCGTCATCGAGACGATCAGGCGATCGAGCGCGCCGACACCGTGGCGGCGCTGGGCGCGCGCGGCCGCGGCGAGCGTTCGCCGTAGACGGTCGTCGGGCGCCCGCACGACGGAGGCGTGCACGCGCACGTCGAGCTTGGCGAGGTGCAGGCCGAAGACGCGGACGCGCGAGCGCAGGTCGGCGAGACCGCCGTCCGCGATCCGTTCCCCTCTGTGGGAACGCAGGATCATGTCGAGCTCGTCCAGGTCGGCGAGCAGCGCCGCCCCGTCGGGGTAGCCGTCTTCGGTAAGACGATTCCAGATCTCCACGAGCCGGGCGCGGAACGGCTCGTCCTCGCCGCCGAGCTCGGGCACGGCGCGGATCACCGTGGTCGACATGCCCCAGGCGGCGCCGAGCGCCGTGAGCTCGTCCCGGTACAGCTGCAGCGCCAGCGTGCGGGCCCGCTCCAGTGCGTCCTCGATCGTCTCCGGCCCTGCGTTCGGGTTGCCGTCGAGGTCGCCGCCGATCCAGCTGCCGAAGCGAAGCGGCGCCGCGTCGGCGGCAAGACGCCC
>Ga0315275_10008283_pt1 | contig 10100 bp, 9 predicted proteins | sample YL17G03_0_MG_FD_205557 | JGI IMG/M metagenome (GOLD analysis project Ga0315275, IMG submission 205557) | Sediment microbial communities from Yellowstone Lake, YNP, Wyoming, USA - YL17G03_0 | ecosystem: Environmental > Aquatic > Freshwater > Lake > Sediment | place: USA: Wyoming | collected...
AGGCCTTCTACGAGACGGGTGACCTCGACGTCGCCTACCAGGACGACGACCTGCCGCGCTTCCGCGTCAACGCCTTCCGGCAGCGCGGCGCGATCTCGTTCGCCTTCCGCGCGATCCCGAGCATCGTGCCCTCGTTCTCCGACCTCAACCTGCCGCCCGGCCTGCAGCGGCTCGGCGAGGAGCATCGCGGCCTGATCCTCGTCACGGGCGCGACCGGCTCGGGCAAGACGACGACGCTCGCCGCGATCGTCGACCACATCAACCGCACGCGGCGGCAGCACATCGTCACGGTCGAGGACCCGATCGAGATCCTGCACTCGGACCACAGCTGCATCGTCAACCAGCGCGAGATCGGGATTGACACCGACGACTTCCAGCAGGCGCTGCGACGCGCGCTGCGCCAGGACCCGGACGTGATCCTGATCGGCGAGCTGCGCGACATGGAGACGGCGCAGACCGCGCTCCAGGCGGCCGAGTCGGGCCACCTCGTGCTCTCGACGATGCACACGATCGACGCCGCCGAGACGCTCGGTCGCATGATCGAGTTCTTCCCCGGCGCGAAGCAGCAGCAGGTCCGCTCGATCATGGCGGGCGTCCTGCGCGGCGTCGTCAGCCAGCGCCTGCTGCCGCGGACGAGCGGCGGCCGCGTCGTCGCGGTCGAGGTGATGATCATGAACTCCCGCATCGCCGAGCTGATCCGCGAGGACAGGACCGACGAGATCGCCGAGGCGATCGCCGAGGGCGCCTTCTTCCAGATGCAGACGTTCACGCAGGCTCTGATCGACCGCGTCCTGCACGGGCTCGTCGACAAGGAGGTCGCCGCGAACGCCGCCACGAACAGGCACGACTTCCTCGTCGCCCTCGACCAGGCGATCAAGCGCCAGGCGCACGAGAACGCCGTGGGGGACGAGGAGCGGGAGCGCCTGCAACGGGACGCCGACCGCGAAGGCATTCCCGAGCTGCGCCTCGCCGCTCCCGGGGAGGGATGAGGCCGCTCCTCGCCGCGCTCGTCGTCGCGCTCGCGCTCGTCGCGGGCACGGCTCGTGCCGACACGTTCACGATCATCCCGAGCGGGCCACCGGCGAGCTCGGCAGTGCCGAACGACGCCGCGTCGCTCCTGCTTCCGTCGAGCCTCCTCACCCCGCCCGCCCAACCCGAGACGGTCTCACCCGCGGCGCTCCGTGCGCTCTGGCAGCAGGCCGGCGCCGAGTACGGGATCCCGTGGCAGGTGCTCGCCGCGATCAACAAGGTCGAGTCGAACTTCGGCCGCAACATGGGCCCGAGCTCGGCCGGCGCGATCGGCTGGATGCAGTTCATGCCGTCGACCTGGCTGCGCTGGGGCACCGACGGCAACGCCGACGGGATCGCGGATCCGTGGAATGCGGAGGACGCGGTCACCTCCGCCGCGCGCTACCTAGCCGCCGCGGGCGGGCAGACCGACATCCGGCGCGCCGTCTTTGCCTACAACCACGCTGACTGGTACGTCAACGAGGTGATGTCGCTCTCGAAGCTCTTCGGCGCCGGCGGCTTCGAGACGACGTTCCAGCTCGACCAGATGCAGCAGTCGCTCTCGGCAGCTCAGCAGGCGCTCGCCGACGCGGGCTCGGAGCTCGCCGCCGCGCAGGGGGCGGAACGCAAGCTGAACCGCACCTACGCGCGACGCCTCGCCCGCGTCTCGAAGGCCCGGCTTCTCTCCGACCGGCTCGCGCTGCAGCGGCTCGCGGTGCTTGCCGGGGTGCGCCGCGACGGTGCGGTGGCGGCGGTGGCGCAGGCGCAGACGCGCGTCGAGGCCGCCAGGAAGGCGCTCGCGCAGGCGCGCTCCGACTCGCAGGCGGCCTCGTTCTCACCGGGCGCGGGGACGCTGCTCGGCGCGCCCGCCTACGACGGCGGCTGGGTCTTCCCGGTCGGCGGCCGGCCCGGCGAGGTGTCGGTCTCGCACTTCCACCACGATTACGCGGCCGCCGACATCGCCGCGCCCGAGGGCGCGCCCGTGTACGCCCTCGCGCACGGGGTCGTGGCGCGGCTCGTGGAAGACTCGCTCTGCGGCACCGGCTTCGAGTACGACACCGGCGACGGGCAGCGCTGGGTCTACTGCCACCTCTCCTACCGCGAGCCGGCCGTTCAGCCCGGCGCCGTCTTCGACGCGGGCACGCCGGTGGGCCTCGTCGGCCACACCGGGCACGCGACGGGACCGCACCTCCACCTGGGCCTGCACCCGGCCTCGTACCCGCAGGATCAGGCGTGGTTCCAGTCGTTCGCCGGAACCGCGTTCACCTGGCAGGACGCTGCGCCCGCGGGGCGCTCGCTGACGGCCTCGGCCGCCCCGATCCGGACGACCCCGATCTTCGCAGTCCTACCCCCTCAGCCGGCGCCGAATCAGGCTCCGGCGATCGGTTTCACCCTGCAGGGGGGTTAACCCGGCGGCGCTTTGTGCCGAAGGGGAAACCATGGGTGCCCGGCTCCCGCGCGTCGTGTTCGTGGCCTTCCTCGCCGTGCTGGTGTTCGCGGGGCTGACCTACGCTGCGCGGCAGACCGCCGCCACGGCGCCGCCCCGGGTGGCGCCCGCGCCCACGACCACCCAGCCGCAGGTGCTCGTAGTCCCCGAAGTGCGCGGCCAGGCCTTCGTGTTCGCGAAAGGGATCATCCAGGATGCCGGCTTCGCCTGGCACGTCACGGGCTCGGTGCGCGGCTTCGCCGCGGACAACGTGGCGAGCCAGCGCCCGACGGCGGGAACGCGCGTCGTCGACACCGGCGCGCCGGTCCTCACGCTGACCCTGTCGCGCAACGCGCGCTACAAGGAGCACGGCCAGCCCGAGAACGATTCGCCCTACCGCGGTAGCGCGGTGAGGCTCGCGCCGGTCTCCTCGGGGCTGACACCGCTTCCGGCCACTCCCACTTCCACGCGCACACCGCAGGCGACGCCCGAGCCGGCCGTGAAGCCCGCTGTGAAGCCCGCCGTGAAGCCCGCCGTGAAGCAGAACGTCAAGGCGGCCTCGGCTGCGGCCAAGCGCCCGCCGGCCTTCGTGGTCAAGGGCGCGCCGAAGGAGCCGCTCAAGGAGATGCCGCTGATCGAGCGCGCCCGCCTGCTCTCGATCTGGCTCGCGGCGCACAAGCAGCCGACCAAGGCCAACGTCCGCTACTGGTTCTACCAGCACTCGTGGATCGTCACCGGCGCGGGCTTCGGCTGGTGGAAGGGAGCAGAAGCGCTGCGCGTCCTGATCGCCTGCGACAAGCGCGTCGAGGCCCAGTGGGGCATCGGCGCGGCGAGCGAGGCAGCGGCGCGCAGGACGCTCGCCGTGGTCGAGGCGAGGTCCGCTTGAGGCTCATCCGGCGCCTGCGCGGCGAGCGCGCCTACAGCATGGTGGAGATGATCACCGTGATGCTGATCATGTCGATCGTCATGACCGGGGTCACCACCGTGTTCATCCAGGGTTCGAACGCCGAGCTGGACATGAACAGCCGCTTCCAGGTTCAGGGCCAGGCGCGGCTCGCCCTCGACAAGCTGCGCCGCGAGCTGCACTGCGCAAGCGCCGTTACGAACCCCGCGACCCAGTCCGGTTCCGCGGTGACGTCGGTCACGCTGACCAACCCGTGCATCAACGCGAGCGCCAGCAACGTGAGCTGGTGCGCGGTCACCGTCAGCGGGAAAACGGCGCTCTACCGGCAGCTCGGCGCCGCATGTGGCTCGGCAAGCCCGGCGGTTCGCTACATCGACAGTCTGGCGTCGGCAAACGTCTTCACGAACCAGCTGCAGGTCGACGGCACCGTCTCCCCGGCCGGCACTCTCGCCTCGCTGTACGTGAAGATCGCCGTCAAGACCGGCAAGGCGAACCAGCTGCGCACCTACACGCTCTGCGACAGGATCGTCCTGCGCAACAGCACCCGGGGCTTTAGTCCCTGGGTTTCCGGCGCGGGGTCGTACGTGACGTCTCCCTGCTGAGCCGCTCGCCTCGTTCGAGGGATTCTCGCCCGTCTGCCCTGTTCGGGGGACTCTTTCCTGCACGTTTCGCGTCTTACTGTGACCAGCACGTCATTGTCACTGCGGCTCGTCGATCAAGGAGAAAGCCGCAATGCACCCCGGATCCGCACTCCTCCGCCGCCTCTCTGACGTCTGTCGCCGGGAGGAGGGCGTCGCGCTTGTGATGGCGCTGGGCGTCATCGCGGTCCTCGGGATCACGGCCACGTCCCTCGCCGACTACAGCGTCTCGAACACGCGTAGCGCCTCCAGCTCCGAAGCGGGCAGGCTCGCGTACTCCGCTGCCGAGACCGGGCTCAACAATGCACTCGCAGTGCTCTACAAGTCGGGCAGCTACCACACGAAGACGTTCGCCGATCAGACCACGCCGGTGACGGTCTCGTCGATGCCCGGCTACAAGGTCACGTTCACGTGGTCGGCGGTCGTCACCGATCCGGTCTGGCAGGTGACCGCGGTCGGCACCGTCCAGAATCCGACCCAGGGCTCGAGGCCGGTCACGAGGACGGTCAAGCAGGCGCTCGAGCTCAAGCCCTCCGCCGCAGCCGGCGTCAACACGTCGATCTGGAATTACATCTACTCGGACGCGCCCCCGGGCAGCGCGTGCATGAATCTGCTGAACAACGCGGCGATCTCGGATCCGCTCTACATCAGGGGCGACCTCTGCATCGCCAACAACGCGCATGTCGACGCCAATGCTGCGTTCACGACCAACTTTCCGAACACGCCGCAGCTCCAGGTCGGCGGGAAGATCACGATCGGCAACAACGGCTACGTCGGCACCTCGGGGAGTCGTCTCAACGGCGTCCAGACGGGCCAGGGCTGCGGCGCGACGCCGCACAACCCCTGCACGAGCGCCGACAGCGTCTGGGCGAGCCAGTACCTCGCGGTGCCTCCGACCCTCAGCAAGCCCGTGGTCGACCTCGCGACCTGGTACGTCGACGCGGCGCCCGGGCCGAAGCACCCCTGCACGTCGTCGACCGGGACGCCGCCGGCGTTCGACAACGACGGCGTCCAGAACGCGAGCCTCGGCAACGTGAACCTGACCCCCGCGACGGCGTACGACTGCAAGTTCACCGATGTGCTCGGCAACCTCCTCGGCGAGCTCAAGTGGACGCCCGGCGACCCGGGCTCGCTGCTCGTCTCCGGCACGGTCTTCTTCGACGGCAACCTCTATCTGGGCAACAACACCCACGTCGTCTACCAGGGCCGCAGCACGGTCTACTTCGCCGGCTCGATCACGCTCGACAACGGCGCATACATGTGCGGGATCGCGAGCTGCACGTCGGCGTGGGACTCGACCGCGAACCTGCTCGTGCTCGTCGCCGGCTCGAACGCGCAGAGCCCGAGCTTCGCCGTGAACCTCGTCAACAACGCGGTCTTCCAGGGCGCGATCGAGGCGAACGGCGACGTCAACGAGAACAACAACGTCGGCGTCTGGGGCGCGATCATCGCCCACCAGGTGTTCATCGCGAACAACACGAACGACCATTACGTGCCGTTCGGGACGCCGGTTCCCGGCCAGCCCGCCCAGAGCGGCTACACCGAGACGCTGGTGCTTGCGGCCAACGGCTTCAGCGGCTAAACCAACCACCGCGTTCTGACGATACGGGGAGCGTGGGACTCGCGGCCATCTTCCTGGCGCCCGGCCTCGCGCTCGGGAGCTTCCTGAACGTCGTCGCGGCGCGCGTGCCGCTGCGGCGCTCGATCGTGCACCCGCCGTCGGCCTGCATGGGCTGCGGCACGCAGATCGAGTGGCGCGACAACATCCCGCTCGTCTCCTATGCGCTCCTGCGCGGCCGCTGCCGCGCGTGCGGCGCCTCGATCCCGCTGCGTTACCCGGCGGTCGAGCTAGTCACGGCGCTGCTCGTGGCCGGCTCGTTCTGGAAGTTCGGGCTCAGTGCCGAGGCGGCCGTCGCCGCCGGCTTCTGCGTCGTGCTCGTGGTGCTCTCGGCGATCGACCTCGAGTACCGGATCGTCCCGAACCGGATCGTGCTGCCGGCAGCCGCGGTGGGGCTCGTCGCGCAGACGGCGATCCACCCGAGCCCCGAATGGGCGCTCGCGGCGCTCGGCGCCTCCGGCTTCCTCCTCCTCGCAGCGCTCGCCTATCCGGCCGGGATGGGGATGGGCGACGTGAAGCTCGCGCTGCTGATGGGCGCCGTGCTCGGCCGGACGGTCGCGGTGGCGCTGATGGTGGGGATGATCGCGGCGCTCGTGCCGAGCCTCTACCTGCTCGCCCGGCACGGCTCGAAGGCGCGCAAGATGGGGATCCCGTTCGCCCCGTTCCTCGCCTTCGGCTCGGTCGTCGCGCTGTTCGCGGGCGGCTGGCTGCTCGACCGCTACCTGGCCCTTCCGGGCTAGTCCCTCGTCCCAGGGCAGGGGCCTCACCCCGGGCGGGTGAGGCGGACGGGGGCGAATCACCCCGCCCGGGCTGCGCCTGCGGTCAAGCAACACGCCGCACGTGCCGATAACTCGAACGAGGGATATGAGCGACTTCGACCCGCCTCCCAGCCTTCGTACCGTCGGCAACGACGACGTCGGCACGGGCGCGCTCCAGCAGCCGGGAGCGCCGTTCGAGCTCAACCCGCTGACCGAGCTCGTCGCCGACCTGCTGGCCTCGACGGGCCTGATTCCGGCGGACAAGCTCGCGCTCATCCGCGGCCGCGCCGGCCAGGGCTCGATCGCCCAGGCGATCATCGACGAAGGCGTCGCCTCCTCGGATGGGATCGCCCGCACTCTCGCCGCCCGGTACGGCATGCCGCTCGTGGACCTGCTCTCGACCAAGGTGGACGAGGAGGCTGCGAAGCTCGTCCCGCTCCACGTCCTCGAGCGAGTCGGCGCGATTCCCTATGCGCTCGAAGAGGACACGCTCAAGGTCGCGATCTCCGATCCCGGCAACGTCAACGCGATCGACGAGCTGCGGCTCGCGACCCGCCACCAGCTCGAGCTGTCGGTCGGCTCGCGCGACGACATCGTCGTCGAGGTCCGCCGCCTGGTACGCGCCTCCGAGGCGTTCGGCGCCCGCGCGGCCGTCGACGAGAGCTTCGAGACCGAGGAAGAGGAGGAAGGCGACGACCTCGAGGTCGACGACGGCATCTCCGAGGCGCCGCTCGTCCGCCTCGTCAACTCGGTCATCTTTCAGGCGGCCGAGGACGGCGCCTCCGACATCCACTTCGAGCCGCAGGAGGACTCGCTCGTCGTCCGCTACCGCATCGACGGCGTGCTGCAGGAGGTGCAGCGGATCCCGAAGCGGATGGCGCCCGGCGTCACGACCCGTCTCAAGGTGCTTGCGAAGCTCGACATCGCCGAGCGGCGCAAGCCGCAGGACGGGCGCATCTCCCTGAACGCCGCCGCCGCCGGCCGCACGCTCGACATCCGCGTCGCGACCCTGCCCACGGTCGAGGGCGAGTCGCTCGTGATGCGCCTCCTCGACAAGTCGAAGAAGGCGCCCACGCTGCAGGAGATCGGCCTGTCCGACGAGATGCGCGTCACGCTCGAGAAGATGGTCGACCGCCCGACCGGCGCCCTCCTCGTCACCGGGCCGACCGGTTCCGGTAAGTCGACGACGCTCTACTCGGCGCTCACGCTGATCAACCGGCCCGAGATCAACATCATCACCGTCGAGGACCCGGTCGAGTACCGGCTCGCGGGCGTCAACCAGGTGCAGATCAACGTCCGCGCCGGGCTCACGTTCGCCACCGCTCTCCGCTCGATCCTGCGCTCGGACCCCGACGTCGTGATGGTCGGCGAGATCCGCGACGGCGAGACCGCCAAGATCTCGATCGAGGCCGCCCTGACCGGCCACTTCGTGCTCTCGACGCTCCACACCAACGACGCCCCGGGCGCGCTCACCCGCCTGAACGAGATGGGCGTCGAGCCCTTCCTCGTCGGCTCCGCCGTTACGGGCGTGCTCGCGCAGCGGCTCGCGCGCAAGCTCTGCTCGCACTGCTGCGAGATGTACCAGCCGAGTGTCCAGGACCTGATCACGGCGCGCGTCTCGTCCGACGTCGCCGCCGCCGCCGACGGGATGGTCTTCTACCGCAAGCGCGGCTGCCCGCGCTGCAACCAGACCGGCTACAAGGGCCGGATCGGCATCTTCCAGCTGCTCGCGATGAGCGAGCAGCTCGAGGGCCTCGCGGTGCAGAAGGCGAGCCGCGAGGAGATCGAGCGCGCGGCGATGGCCGAGGGCATGCGGACGCTCTGGGACGACGGCATCCGCAAGGTCGCCGCCGGGCTCACCTCGATCGAAGAGCTCGCCCGCGTCTCGGTGTAACGCGCCCAAGATCCCAAGTGCCCATGAGCACAAGGAGTGCAACGGGCCGGGACGCGAGGGTTACTGCGCCTGGATGTCGCAGCCGAGGTACATCAGCGCCTCGACCGCCTCGGTCACGAACGCCGTCGCCTGGCGCGCATCGGAGAAGGTGTAGGGGCCCGGCTTGACCGGCTCGCTCGCGCCGAGCGGGTACACCTCGGCCTCGACCACGCACGAGTCGCCGTAGTCGACCGCCCGCATCAGCGCCACCGAGCGGCCGTCCTTGCGCGCATGGCGCACGAAGAGCTCGCGAGCGGCGACGGGGGCCGGCTGGGTCATACCCGCTTGGCGTTCAGTGCGGCCTGGGCGACGACCTGGCGGTCGGCGAAGCCGTTGACGCGGAACGTCAGCGTCCCGGGCCGTGCGTAGACGAGCAGGGTGGGATCCTGGATCACCCCGAGCAGCTCGGCGAGCGGCGCCGCCTGCGACTGGTCGAGCACGTTGACGGCGACGAAGCCGACCTTCGCGAGCTTCGCGCCGGCCGCGGCCTCGTCGAGCGAGGTGGAGTCGATCGGGGACTGGGGGTTGTAGAGCGCGACCACGACGACCGGGAACGCGAGGAGTGCCTCGTTGATGCGGGCGGGGAGCCCGTTCGACGGTGTCGGCGCGGCCGCGACGGCCACGACCTTCGGCTTCGTCGTGGTCACCTTCGCGTGCGCGACCGTCTTGTGCGCCGCCGCCGGCCTGGCGACGACCGTCACCTTCGTCGTCGGCCGCAGGGTCTTGATGTGCACCTTGACGGGGTGGAGCGGCGCGATCACCTTGGGCGCGCTCGAGGTGGACGAGCTATGCCCCAGCACCTGCATGCCGAGGAAGACCCCGACCGCGGCGAGGATGCCGATGAGCGCGACAATCTTGATCTGTGGGCTGACCGTCAGGTTCACATCGGTCGTATCGGCATTTCGAGCGCCGCCCTTGATGCGCGAGGGGCGCGGTCTCCCGCGCCCCTCGCCAAACCCTCGGTGTGCCCGCGTCTAGCAGACGCCCGAGACGATGTCGCCGGAGGGGCCGCCCTTGTGGTAGGTCGACGTGCCCGGGACGGTGTTCTGGATGCAGTAGCTGGTGCTGGTGGCGCGGACGACCTTGACGTTCTTGATGCCCGCGTCGTAGCTCTGCTGGAGCTTGGTGAGCGTGACGCCCGAGTAGCCGGTCGAATGGTCGGCGTTGAAGGCCTCCATGCCCGGCACGGCGGCACGGACGTTGGCCTTCGCAGCCGAGACGTTTGCCCGGGTGCGGAAGCTGAGGTACGACGGCACTGCGATCGCGAGCAGGATGCCGAGGATGATGATCACGACGAGCAGCTCGATCAGCGTGAAGCCGCTCTCCTCGCGTGCGAGACGGTGGCGCAGGCTGGCAATCATGCGATTGCTCCTTCGGATAGGTGAAGCGGGAGAACGGTCACGTGCGTCGGTGCCGGAGGCACGCACGGTCAGCACACACCCGAGACGATGTCGCCGGAGGGGCCGCCCTTGTGGTAGGTCGACGTGCCCGGGACGGTGTTCTCGACGCAGTAGCTGGTGATGGTGGCGCGGACGATCTTCACGTTCTTGATGCCCGCGTCGTAGCTCTGCTGGAGCTTGGTGAGCGTGACGCCCGAGTAGCCGGTCGAATGGTCGGCGTTGAAGGCCTCCATGCCCGGCACGGCGGCACGGACGTTGGCCTTCGCAGCCGAGACGTTTGCCCGGGTACGGAAGCTGAGGTACGACGGCACTGCGATCGCGAGCAGGATGCCGAGGATGATGATCACGACGAGCAGCTCGATCAGCGTGAAGCCGCTCTCCTCACGCGTGAGGCGTCGCCTAAGCGTGGCGATCA
>Ga0315275_10008284_pt1 | contig 10099 bp, 7 predicted proteins | sample YL17G03_0_MG_FD_205557 | JGI IMG/M metagenome (GOLD analysis project Ga0315275, IMG submission 205557) | Sediment microbial communities from Yellowstone Lake, YNP, Wyoming, USA - YL17G03_0 | ecosystem: Environmental > Aquatic > Freshwater > Lake > Sediment | place: USA: Wyoming | collected...
CTGGATGATGGCGTTGTCCAACTCGTCGCCACCGATACGAATCGACAGCGCGGTGACGATGCCACCCAGCGAGATGACTGCGACTTCGGTAGTGCCGCCGCCGATGTCGACAACCATGTTGCCCATCGGCTCGTGCACGGGAAGCCCGGCACCGATGGCCGCAGCCATCGGCTCTTCGATGATGTAGACCTTGCGAGCACCGGCGGCGTATCCAGCGTCCTTGACCGCACGCTGCTCGACGCCGGTGATGCCCGATGGAACGCAGACGACCAGTCGCGGCTTGGCCAGGTGACGACGCTTGTGAACCTTCTGGATGAAGTAGCGCAGCATCCGCTCAGTGGTGTCGAAGTCGGCGATCACGCCGTCCTTGAGCGGGCGGATCGCGACGATGTTGCCGGGCGTACGGCCGATCATCTTCTTCGCTTCGGCGCCGACTGCGAGGATTCCGCCGGTGTTCTGATTGATCGCGACGACAGAAGGCTCGTTGAGGACCACACCGCGTCCACGGACGTAGACCAGCGTGTTCGCCGTGCCGAGGTCGACGGCCATGTCTCGGCCGATGAACGACAGGTTGTTCGCCATGGGGAAGTACGGGCCCTTCAGTCAGTAACTTCTCTGTCTCGTCACCGTCGGCGCAATAACACCGTCAGCGGCGCGTCGTCAGAAGACCGGCGCAGTCTCCCATGGTAGGCCCGAATGGCCCTACCGGACTACGCCCCGTCCGATCCTGGCGCTCGCGGGAACGGTTAGGCGGCGAATCAGGCAGACAGCGACGGGAAGAACAACCCGATCTCGCGGGCAGCAGACTCCGGGGAGTCCGAGCCGTGCGTGACGTTGAACTGAGTCTCGGTCGCGAGGTCACCCCGGATCGTCCCCGGGGCGGCATTCACGGGGTTGGTCGCGCCCATCATCGTGCGCCACGAGGCGATCGCCTCAGTCCCCTCGATCACAGCCGCGACGAGCGGGCCGCCGGTGATGAAATCGACCAAGGGAACGAAGAAGGGCTTGTCGGCGTGCTCCGCGTAGTGCGCTTCGGCAATCGAGCGCTCCAACGTGCGAATCTCGAGAGCAACCACGGTGAACCCCTTGCGTTCGATCCGGGTCAGAACCTCTCCGACAAGCCCACGACGTACGCCGTCGGGCTTGATCAGGACGAGAGTGCGCTCGGCCACAACAACTCCTGCTCATCCGTCGCGGACTCGTGCCGCCTTCTGGTCAAAGCCCGCGCAGCCTAGGCGATCGGCGCGGCCGGCGGAATCAGACCGCCTGCCGAGACAGATGGATGGCATCTGCCTTGCGCCCGAAATGGACGGCGCAGATCCAAAGCGCCGCAAAGACCACGCCAAGAATGAACATCGCCGGCACCACGACACCGCTGGCCAGGATCGCGATCTGGAGCAGGTGACCGAGCCAGAGGTTGCCGGTCCTGCGGAGGATCCCGATCTCGACGAGACACAACAACGCCAGAACGACGCCGCCCCACCCCACGACGCGGCTGTTGTAGGACCCGAGGGTCAACGCAACGGGAATCGCCAGCGCCACGATCAGTGCCTCGAAACCGAGGACCGCCGAACACAGCACCTTCACGGTCGTACCGACAACGGTCGCGTCAACAACGGTGACGCAAGAAACGGTCGGGTCATGGTGCACCGAACAACGTGCGGGCATCGGCGACGGTCACGACCGAACCGGTCACGACGATGCCGACGCCGCCGGCCTGATCGGGATCGGCCTCGTCCACCAACTCGACCGCGCGCGCGAGTGCTTCGTCCAAGCGCAGGGCGACGTGCACCCGCTCGGTCCCGAATACGTCGGCGGCAGCACGCGCCAAATCGTCGATGTCGGCCGTACGCGCTGACGAGTTCACGGTGATCACGACGTCGTCGAAGTTCGCTTCGAGCGCCGCGAGCACTCCCTCGAAGTCCTTGTCCTCCATCACGGCTACGACACCCACCAGGTAGCCGAACGCGAAGTCCTCCTCCAACGCCGACGACAGGGCCGCCGCGCCGGCCGGATTGTGCGCGGCATCGACAACGACAGTTGGGGCGCGTTTGACCACCTCGAGACGTCCGGGTGATTTCACCGCCGCGAAACCTTCGCGTACCGAGTCGATCAGCAGGCCTTGTCGACCACCACCGAGGAAGGCCTCCACCGCAGCAAGTGCGACCACGGCGTTCTGGGCCTGATAACCACCCAGGAGCGGGACGAATACCTCGTCATAGGTCCCACCCAGCCCCTGCAAGGTCAGCAACTGCCCACCAACTGCAACCTCGCGGTTGACGATCCCGAACTCGAGTCCCTCCCGGGCCACCACCGCGCCCAATCCGGCCGCTTCGCGCATCAGCACTTCAGCGACCTCAAGGGACTGCTGGGCGATGACCGCGGTGGCACCCGACTTGAGGATCCCCGCCTTCTCGTGCGCGATCTCGTCGACGGAGGAACCGAGGTATCGCTCGTGGTCCACGGCGATGGGCGTGATCACCGCGACATCGCCGTCGGCGACATTGGTCGCGTCCCACCGCCCTCCGAGCCCCACTTCGAGCACCATCACGTCAACGGGCGCGTCCGCGAATGCCGTGAACGCCAGCGCCGTCATCACTTCGAAGTAGGTCAAGGCCTGACTGCCCTGTTCGAACAACCGCGCGTCCACGACGTCGAGGTACGGCGCCAACTGGTCGTAGGCATCCACGAACCTCGCGACATCAACTGGATCGCCATCGATCCGAATGCGTTCGAGCAGGGAGTGCAGATGTGGGCTGGTGAAGACACCCGGCCGGAGCCCGAAGGCGCGAAGCAATGACTCGATCATCCGCGTCGTCGACGTCTTGCCGTTGGTGCCGGTGACGTGGATGACCGGCGCACATCGCTGGGGATCGCCGAGCAGTTCGACCAACATCTGTTCGCGCGTCAGATCCGGTTCGATGTGGCTCTCGGGCCAACGACCCCGCAATTGTGACTCGATCATGGTGAGCCGCTCGGCGTACTCCCGATCCTCGGCTCTCGTCACGGCCGCGGAGTCTACGGTGCGCCTGGGCCCCCCACGCTGCGCAGTCGCGCGCACGACCTTCCTAGGATGAGCGCCTATGAGCGCCCCGTTGCGGCACGTACCCGACAAGCCAACCCTCGAAGGCTTGGAGGAGCGTTGGTCCGGAGTCTGGGAGCGCGAGGGGACCTATCTTTTCGACCGGAGCAAGACCCGCAGCGAGATCTACTCGATCGATACACCCCCACCCACCGCGAGCGGCGCCTTGCACGTAGGGCACGTCTTCTCCTTCACTCACACCGATTGCATCGCACGCTACAAGCGGATGCGCGGTCTCGAGGTCTTCTACCCGATGGGGTGGGACGACAACGGCCTGCCGACCGAGCGTCGGGTTCAGAACTACTACGGCGTGCGTTGTGACCCGTCGCTCGCGTATGACCCTGACTTCGTCGCCCCGGTCGAGCCGGGCAAGGACCAGATCCCGATCAGCCGCGCGAACTTCGTCGAGCTGTGTCTGACACTGACCACCGAGGACGAGAAAGCCTTCGAGAAGATGTTCCGCCAACTCGGGCTCTCGGTGGACTGGACCCAGATGTACCAGACCATCGATCCGCATTCGCGGGCCGCTTCTCAGCGCGCCTTCCTGCGCAACCTCGAGCGGGGTGAGGCATATCAAGCCGAGGCACCGACGCTGTGGGACATCACGTTCCGTACGGCCGTCGCGCAGGCCGAGCTCGAGGACCGCGAACGGCCTGGGGCCTACTACCGGATCGGCTTCCCGGTGTCGGACGACCCTGTGTCGGACGGCCCGGCGCCACGGATCCACATCGAGACGACTCGCCCCGAGCTGCTCGCCGCGTGTGTCGCGCTCGTGGCGCATCCCGACGACGAGCGCTACCAGTCTTTGTTCGGCAGCTCGGTCCGCACCCCGATCTTCGGCGTCGAGATCCCGCTCGTCGCTCACCACCTGGCCGAGCCCGAAAAGGGATCGGGCGTCGCGATGATCTGTACGTTCGGTGACCTCACCGACGTGACGTGGTGGCGTGAACTGTCGTTGCCGACCCGGCCGATCATCGGATGGGACGGGCGCATCCTCCACGAGACCCCGGAGTGGATCGTGTCGACCGAGGGCCGCGAGTTGTACTCCGCGATTGCCGGCGCGACTGCCTTCACCGCGAAGGAACGCATGGTCGAAGCGCTGACCAACGCGGGCTTCGTCGAGGGCGAGCCCCGCGCAATAACCCATGCCGTCAAGTTCTTCGAGAAGGGCGACAAGCCCCTGGAGATCGTCACAACGCGTCAGTGGTACGTGCGCAACGGCGGACGAGACGCTGATCTGCGCGAACAACTCGTCGAACGCGGCAACCAACTGTCGTGGCACCCGCCGTACATGCAGGCGCGTTATTCGTCCTGGGTCGAGGGTCTCAACGGCGACTGGCTCATCAGTCGCCAACGATTCTTCGGTGTACCGATCCCCGTGTGGTTCCCGCTCGATGACTCGGGGCAGCCGCACTTCGATCGACCGATCGTTCCCGAGGAATCCATTCTCCCAGTGGATCCTTCGGCAGATCCCGCACCTGGATTTGGCGAGGAGCAACGCGCTAAGCCCGGCGGTTTCATCGGTGACCCGGACATCATGGATACGTGGGCGACGTCGTCGCTGACGCCACAGATAGCCGGCGGCTGGGAGACCGACCCAGATCTGTGGGGTCGCGTGTTCCCGTTCGACCTACGACCACAGGCTCACGACATCATCCGCACCTGGTTGTTCTCCTCGGTGCTCCGCGCCCACCTCGAAGAGGACACGGTGCCGTGGACCAACGTCGCGATCAGCGGATGGATTCTCGATCCCGACCGCAAGAAGATGAGCAAGTCCAAGGGCAACGTCGTCACGCCGATCGGTCTGCTCCAAGAGCACGGCGCCGACGCGGTGCGCTATTGGTCTGCGTCCGGACGACCAGGTACGGATACCGCGTTCGACATCGGGCAGATGAAGGTCGGACGACGCCTCGCGATCAAGATCTTGAACGCGAGCAAGTTCGTCCTCGGCCTCGGCGCAACGGCAATCGGTGCGGCGATCGACGAGCCGCTCGATCGCGCCATGCTCGCCTCACTCGCGCTCACTGTCGACGCAGCGACGGCGGCCTTCGAGGACTACAACTACACACGCGCGCTCGAGCTCGCGGAGGCGTTCTTCTGGTCCTTCTGTGACGACCACGTCGAACTCGTGAAGGACCGCGCCTACGGCACCTTGGGTGACGATCGCGCCTCTTCCGCGAAGGCGGCGCTCGCCACTGCGCTATCCGTCCAACTCAAGCTTTTCGCCCCCTTCCTGCCCTTCGTGACCGACGAGGTGTGGTCCTGGTGGCAGGAGGGTTCGGTACACCGGTCGACCTGGCCGTCCGCTACCGAGGTCCGGGCGTTGGCCGCGGATGGGGACACCGAGGTGGGCTCGGCCGCAAGTGAGGTCCTGGCCGCGATCCGCAAGGCCAAGTCCGACGCCAAGCTGTCGATGAAGCACGACATCGCCCGCGTCGACGTGAGCGGATCCGCGGTCACACTTGACCGAATCCGGGCCAGTGAAGGGGACCTGCGTACGGCTGGTCGGGTCGCGGAATTCGCCTACTCGACCACGGACGCGCCACGCCCGACCGTGAGCGTCTCCCTCTGACATCACCTCGTTGAACGTGGGGTTCGCCTTACCGCCCTGGACCATCACGGTCAACCTCAGACTCAAGCCTGACCCACTCCTGGCCGATTCCTCTCGGGATGAAGTACGCCATCCGGGCGTACCTGCCACCAGGAGGAGTCGCTGTGGTCTCGTTGCGACGGCGCTCAAACGATGTGCCCACCCCCCAAGAAGATGCATGGACGGCTGAGGGTTCGGCGGGTTTCGACCTGCTTCCCGGTCACCCACTCCCGGCGTGGGCACTGCCCCCCGCCCCCGAGCCCGAGCCTGAACCACCGCTGGCCGAGCGCGCCGAGGCGCCCGTCGGTGTGTTCCTCGTAACCGTGGGAGCGCCCGCAGAGGGCTTCGCCGGTGTGAGCAGCGAGGTCAGCGCGGCACCGCCATTGAGCCCGCCCCCGACCCCGCTCTTCCTGCCACCGCCGCCGCCACCCGGCGCGGTCGCCTTCCATCAGACCCCGACGATCCTGCCGACTTACGGCCCTGAGTCGTTCGTCCAGTCGACGATCGCTCCTGCACCTCCCGCGGGGGCGCCTGCCTACGCCGCACCCCCGATAGCGCCCCCAATCGCACCAACGACCTGGGTGCTCGATGAGCCCGAGACCGTAGCCATTGCGGATGACACAGGCGTTTCCGACTACACCGCCCTCGTCGAAGACAATCCCGCCGTCGATGAACTCTCGTCGTTGACAGAGTTGGCTGCGCAAGCACCCGTCTGGGCACCCCCGACGGTCCCACCACCCGGGCTCGAGACGTACGGCGTCGAGACGTACGCAGTCCCGTCGGCAATCCCAGGGGTCAATTTCAGCGCGACTCCCTTCGCCCCGATCGCTCCGATCGCCCCCGTCGATGGGGTCGCGTTCGCCGAACCGGAAATGTCCCCGCTACCTCACGTGACCGGGCAGTTCGAGCCGGGTGGAACGGGAATGCCCGTCTACGCTCCCCCGCCCGTCATTGCTCCGGCACCCGCGATGACCGCGGCCACCCTCTACGACGTCCTCCCTGAAGAGGAAGCCACGGAGACGCATCGGCATCACGGCGCGAAGACCCACGGCAAGCGCTTCTCCGTGTCACGCAAGGCCATCGCGCTGATCGCGATCGTCGTTGCACTGCTCCTTGCCGCGGCATACGTGATCCCGAACTACGTTCTCAGCGGCGACGACGCCACCACATCGGTTGCCCCGAACGCCTCGTCCGCGATCACCACACCGACGACAGCGGCCGGATTGACTCGGATCGACGGAACGGCCTACGCGAAGTGGGCCCAAGCGACCCAGGCCTCCTTGACCGCCCAAGGTATCGCCACTCCGTTCGCGGCGACGTACGGCACCGGTGGGCTCCCGAAGGCTCAGATCTGGGGCGGCGTACCCGCGACAACCCAACCGGTTGCTGAAATCACCAAGGCGTTCAGCAGCTTCCAACGGGCAACCGCCAGCACCATCACCCGCATCACCACCGTGAAGATCGCCGGCAGCGGCGTCATGCAGTGCGGCACCGGAATCGTCCGCACCCGCCCGTCGACCCTCTGCTTCTGGACCGACCCGACGAGTTTCGGCGGCGTCATCGTCCTGGGCACGACCCCGGCGCAGACCGCGACCGCGTTGCTGTTGCGCTCGACCGTCGAAAGCACCTGAACCGCGAGCAGCTCCTCGCCCACGTACGCGGAGGCCCTGTTCCCCTGGGGGGTGCAGGGCCTTCGCCCGTGTCGGGGCGATCTTGTCTCGCTGAGGATTCTGGTGTGACTGGGGAAAGGGGCTAGGCCGACTTCTCGCCACGCTCGCGACGTGGCTTGGTGACCTCGCGTGGGACAAGCGTGGGGTTGACGTTGGAGAGCACAACCTCGGCGTTCACGACAACGCGGGCTACGTCCTTGCGGCTTGGTACGTCGTACATGACGTTGAGAAGAACTTCCTCCATGATCGCGCGTAGCCCGCGCGCACCCGTGCCGCGCAGGATCGCCTGATCGGCCACTGCTTCGAGCGCATCGGTGCTGAACTCCAACTCGACGCCGTCGAGCTCGAAGAGGCGCTCGTACTGACGTACCAGAGCATTGCGCGGCTCGGTCAAGACTTGACACAAGGCTTCGCGATCAAGGGCAGTAACGCTCGTGAAGACCGGAAGGCGCCCGATGAACTCCGGGATCATCCCGAACTTCAGCATGTCCTCGGGCATGACCCGACTGAAGATGTCGTGGGGGTTGGTTTCTTCGGTGTCTTCCATGGTCGCCGTGAAGCCAAGGGCCTTCTTGCCGATTCGGCTTTCGATGATCTTGTCGAGTCCAGCGAAAGCACCACCCACGATGAACAACACGTTGGTGGTGTCGATCTGGATGAACTCCTGATGCGGGTGCTTGCGCCCACCCTGCGGCGGAACAGATGCGGTGGTGCCCTCAAGGATCTTCAACAGCGCCTGCTGTACGCCTTCGCCGGAAACGTCGCGGGTGATCGACGGGTTCTCGCTCTTGCGAGCCACCTTGTCGATCTCGTCGATGTAGATGATGCCGGTCTCGGCCTTCTTCACGTCGTAGTCGGCGGCTTGGATCAACTTGAGCAGGATGTTCTCGACGTCCTCGCCGACGTAGCCGGCCTCGGTCAGAGCCGTCGCATCGGCGATGGCGAACGGGACGTTGAGCATCCGAGCCAAGGTTTGCGCGAGCAGCGTCTTGCCCGAACCAGTGGGCCCGAGAAGCAAGATGTTCGACTTCGCCAACTCGACGCGGTCCTCGCGGGTCCGCTCGCCGCCGCCGGCCTGGACCCGCTTGTAGTGGTTGTAGACCGCGACGCTCAACGCCTTCTTCGCGGTCTCCTGACCGATGACGTAGTTGTCGAGGAACTCGTAGATCTCACGAGGCTTGGGCAGGTCATCCCACTGCAGGTCCGAGGACTCGGAGAGTTCTTCCTCGATGATCTCGTTGCACAGATCGATGCACTCGTCGCAGATGTAGACACCGGGCCCGGCGATGAGCTTCTTGACCTGCTTCTGGCTCTTGCCGCAGAACGAGCACTTCAGCAGGTCACTGCCGTCACCGACTCGCGCCACGGTGCTCGTCCTTTCGCCAGTGACCCCGCGACCGTACGCCGCGGATCATCCCGCCGACGGTACCCCGAACGCGCCACATTGACGCGGGTTTAACGCCCGCGCGAGTCGGGGTTACGCCGAAGGCGTACAGAAGAATTGGTGCCGAAGGCGTACAGACGGAATGGTGCCGACGGCGTACAGACGGACTACGGGGTCGGAACCGCCACGCCGCTGCTCTTGCGCGAGGAGATGACCCGATCGACGATGCCGTAGTCAGCCGCCGCCTCGGCGGTCAAGATCTTGTCGCGCTCGATGTCGCGCTGAATCTCCTCGACCGGCTTACCGGTGTGCTGACTCAAGATCCCTTCCATCTCGGTGCGCATGCGCAGGATCTCGTTGGCCTGGATCTCGATGTCGGTGCCCTGACCACCGCCCTCGGTGTAGGGCTGGTGAATCAGGATGCGCGAATGCGGGAGCGCGAAGCGCTTGCCAGGTGCGCCCGCAGCCAACAACACGGCAGCGGCAGATGCGGCTTGGCCGAGGCAGATAGTGGAGATCTGCGGCTTGATGAATTGCATCGTGTCGTAGATCGCCGTCATCGCGGTGTACGAACCACCCGGGGAGTTGATGTAGATGCTGATGTCGCGATCGGGATCCAGCGACTCGAGCACGAGCAACTGTGCCATCACGTCATCCGCGGACGCGTCATCGATCTGCACGCCCAAGAAGACGATGCGCTCTTCGAAGAGTTTCGCGTATGGGTTGTACTCGCGAATCCCCTGCGGCGTGCGTTCGATGTACGTCGGCAGGATGTAGCGCGATTGCGGTCCGGGGCCTGCGATTCCCGACGGCAGTTGGGTGTTCACCACGTTGTGTCCTCTCCTCATCGCCGTCGTTACGCCATACCGCCATCGCCGGACACGTCGCGCGCCGAACGCACCACCTGATCGACAATGCCGTACTCGCGGGCCTCGTCTGCCGAGAACCATTTCTCCCATTCGGAGTCTTCGACGATTCGCTCGACCGGTTGGCCGGTGTGATTCGCGATCAACTCCGCCAACTGACGCTTCAGCAGAAGCATCTGCTCGGCCTGTTTCTGGACCAACGACGCAGCACCACCGATGCCACCGAGCGGTTGGTGCATCATCACGCGCACGTGCGGGAGGGCGTACCGCTTTCCGGGCGCGCCCGCGGTCAGCAGGAACTGACCCATCGACGCGCACATCCCGACGCCCACTGTGATGACGTCGTTGGGGATGAACTGCATCGTGTCGTAGATCGCCATACCCGCGGAAACGGAACCACCCGGGGAATTGACGTACAGGTAGATGTCCTTCTCGCTGTCGTCGGCCGAGAGCAGCAGCAACTCGCCCATCAGACGATTGGCCATGTCATCGCGCACTTCCCCCTTG
>Ga0315275_10008285_pt1 | contig 10098 bp, 9 predicted proteins | sample YL17G03_0_MG_FD_205557 | JGI IMG/M metagenome (GOLD analysis project Ga0315275, IMG submission 205557) | Sediment microbial communities from Yellowstone Lake, YNP, Wyoming, USA - YL17G03_0 | ecosystem: Environmental > Aquatic > Freshwater > Lake > Sediment | place: USA: Wyoming | collected...
AGCCGGCCGTCGATTTTCAAGGGTTGGTAGAGGCGCTGGACTTTGGCCCGATAGCTTTCGGGATTGACGGCGGCTCGGAGAAATCCCGGCGCAGCGGCCAGAAAGGCCGCGATCAGGGCTCCCCTTGTTCGCGTGGATAGGGCCATATTCGATATTTCCAGACGGCAATCGGGGGGTATTTTAACCGCGCTCGGCCCCGGATTTCCAGCCAAAAAAAAGAGGCGAAAGAGTTTGGGGCTCTTTCGCCTCCCCACTGAAAGGAAGAGAGTTGAAAGGTTTACGGAAAGGCACTCGGGAAGTGCCGCTTCTACTCTAATTCTTGCATGATCCGTGCCAACTCGAACAGTTACTCCGGCTTTTCTCCCCCCCCGTAGAATTCACGGACCGGACATCCACTGAGCCGGCGCGTAAACATATTTTACATTGTGAAACGATGGTTTACGTTGTCCGTCCGCCTCGCGGCGGCCGACGTTTCGGCTCGGACGGGAAAGAGCCCCCATCTTTTTGGTTTATACTCTATAGACCGCAATTGTTTGTTTTTTGTCCCACTCCCTCTGAAAATAATGATATGATTGGAAACACGCCGGAAATTTCCCGCAACACATAATGAACGTTGGAGAATGCAGACCGTAATGACGCCGTGGCCGATGCCCGAGACGGAGAAATTGCTTGTGGAGATCTCCGGTTCCATCCGGGCCATCATGGCCCGCCGATTTCCATCCCTGACGATCAGCGAACGCGAGGACATCGAGCAGGATGTCCGCCTGAAATTGTGGAAAATCTGGACGAGTGGGAAGAAAATCGACCGCCTGGGGTCTTATCTATGGAAGGTCGTCTATACAACCGCTTTGGACCTCCTCGAGGGGAAAAGGAACGAAATTCCCCTGGAGGCGGCCTGCGGTCCCGGACGCCCGGCGGGCGAACCGGCCGCTAAAATCGATTGGGAAGACGCCGACGCGCGGCTCGATCTCAACCGGCGGCTCGAGGCTTTGCCCCAAAACCGGAGGCTGGTGGTCAAGCTCCACCTGGCCGGGATGGACCTTGCTGAAACGGCGGCTCATCTCGGATGGTCGCGGGCCAAGGTCCGCCACCTGTTCTATCGCGGCTTGGACGACTTAAAAAGGATGATCGGGAAAGAGAAATCGGGGAACGAGAATAAATCCGAGGGGGAAGACGATGGACGCCGGCAAAAGTTGTTGTCCGCAAAGAGACGCGTTCGAGAAGTTTTTTCTAAATGACGCCGGGCGCGCCGAACGCGAGGCCCTGGCCGACCATGTCCGGGTTTGCCCGAACTGCCGGGCCCGCTTCGACATGCTCCGGGAGCTGGGCGCCGATGTTCGCGCCCGCCGGGCCGAATTTCTGGCTCTGGCGGCCGCCAGCGCCCGGGAATTGGCGGCCATCCACGGAGAGAAGGGGGCGGCGGGCGCTCGGCGATGGGCGCCGATCGCCGCGACCGTCATCCTGGTCATCGCTGCCGCGGCGGCCTCGTTTCTGGTCTTCGGCCGGCGCGAATCGTGCGCCGGGGCGCTGCGCGGCCGCGGCGCGGCCCACCTACGGCTGATCAGCCCGGCCGGGCGCCAGGTCCGGATCCCGAAGGTTTTCCGCTGGTCCGCGGTCCCCGGAGCGGATTCCTATTTCTTCGAACTGATCAACAACGATCTCGAAACCGTAATATCCTCGACCCAAGTCTTCGCCCCCGCCTTCACCCCTCCGGCCGCAACCCTGGCCAAATTGCGCAACGACCGGACCTATATCTGGAGCGTGGAAGCCCGCGGCGATGACGGACTGAAAATCGAGTCGTCCCAGCAGTCCTTCGATATCCGCGACGGCGATTAATTGCCGAGCAGGACGAACGCGGCCCAATAAAAAGGGTTTCCCCCGTTCGACCGCAGGGCCTTGATTTTGGCCAGGCGAAGGGCTTCGCTTTTCGGCCTCCCGGCCATCCAATAATCATAAAAAGAGACCATGAACGCCGACGTCGTCCGGTCCGGGACGCTCCATAGGCTGAGCAGGATGGACCGGGCCCCGGCGTAGAAGAAGGCATAGGACAGGCCGTTGACCCCTTCCCCCTTCTCCAGCCGTCCGATCCCGGTCTCGCATGCGGACAGGACCAGTAATTCCGGGGCCAGGTGCAGGCCATAGACGTCGTCCGGCTGGAGGAATCCATCCTCGCTCCGTTGCGGGTCCGGAAGCAGGATCAGGGACGACCGCCACCAATTGCGATCGTCAAAGAACCCGTGCGCGGCCAGATGGATGATGCGGTAATCGGCCAGAGGAAGGGACTTGAAGGCGCGATCCTGCGCGTCGTGTCCGAGGAGGACGGTCGTTTTGGCCGGGTCGAAATGGCCGCGGATGTCCCGGATCTCCTTGAGAGAATCAGGAAGGGCCGGAAACGAAAGATCCTCGTCCACGGACAAGCCGAAGGCCCTCGTTGGGAAGGGATTGGCCAACCCCAGAAAATCCATGGCATAACGTTCCGGCGCCGGGCGGTCCTTGAGGTTGATCAGGCAGGAGGCTGACGCGCCGTAACGGACGTCGAAATCTTCGACCAGAAAACGGGACGAGCGGCCCGCGTCGATCAACGTTTCAAAGGGCAGATAATGGAGCGGCCCGTCGGGGATGACGATGAGGCTCTTGATGCCGCGTCCCAACGTCTCCCGGAAGGGCGCGAGCAGGAGAGCTCCCAGACGGACGCCGCCCGAACGCGCCGGAAAATCCCCTGGTCCGCCCAGGGTCAGGAACCTGAGGTAATTGGCCACCAGCGGATTCAGGGCGGACAGGGGGGGGAAGCGGAGCGACGGTCAGCCCGGCCCGCGTCAGAAGAAAAGCCGCCGAAAATTCCTCTCCGATGACATATTCGAGCAAGGCCGTAGCCGGGCCCAGCAGCCGTTCCTGGACCGCCGCGCAATCGTAGGGCTGAATGTAGTGAAAGCGGAAGGCCGCCGCGTCGCGCTTCCGGATCCGGACCAGAAAGTCGCGCCTTTCGCTTTCGGCCGTGTCCAAGCGGTGCAACAGGGCGCGCCGCCGCCCCAGCGCGATAGTGGGCGCCTGGAGGCCGAGCTGAATCAGGGTGATGGCCCGATGAATGCGGCGCTCCTCGGCCCGCAGGCCGGGCTCCGCTCCCGGCGCGACGTCCTCATCCGGAGAGAGGAGTCCGGCCAGAAAACCGCGGGCCTTGGATTTCTCGGCGAACAGAAAGGCCTCCCGGTCGAAGCCCTTCCCGGGAGCGGCGCGGTCCATTTGCAGGAGCAGGCGCATGAGGGTTTCGTAGAGCCCGATTTTGTCCAGGCGAAAACTCGAGCGGAACGTCCGCAGGGGAAGACCGATGGTGATCTGTTCGATGAGGGCGATCGTCTGCTTGTAAAAGCCCGCGGCTTCTTCCGTCCGTCCCCTTCGTTCGGCGGCCCGGGCCAGGCCGAACGAGGCCTCCCATCGGATTTCCTCGAGCCCCAGGGCGCCCGCCTCCCCCAGCGCCGCGCGATAGTGGTCCCCGGCCTGGACCCCATCGCCCAAGGCATCGAAATAGTCGCCCAAAATCATCAGGAGCAGGGTCTCACGGCGGCGGGCCGAATCGGACGATGTCCGCTTCGCTCCGCCGCCGCCGATGATCAGCGCGTTGAGGAGCCGGGGAAGCCCGTTCCTTAGCGCGGGGGGGTCGGTGGAATGAATAACGCGGACGTATGGTCCCAACTCGATCCGGCTATGGGCCGGGCCGGATTGCGGCCGGGGGTCCTCTTACATCGTCTCGGCGCAATTCCAGACCACGGCGTCGTCGACGCGAAAACGAAGGTGGTCAGACCCATTGAAGGCGATTCGGGCCCCGGCGATGAAGCAGCGGCGGGCGGTCAGTCTGCGCGCGTCGTTGGTCAAGGGACGAGCCTTCGCGGCGGAAGTTGACCCCCGGGCTAAGCCCGGGGCCCCGGCCGCCGTGGAGAACCCAATCTGTCCCCCGGAGACAATAATGTCGGCCAGATCCGCCGATCCGATGTTGGCTTCCCGATCGTTAATCGACACGGCGGCCGTCGTCATATTGAAGAAGGCCAGGTCCCGTCCAGCTCGCGTCGGGGCCGTCGCGCTGAAGGATTCCGACCCAGGTGTTCTTGAGGATAAAACCCGAGATTTCCACTTCGGCCCGGACGACGAAAAGGGCATCGCCCCGATCGCCAGAACCATACAACACGGCGCCGAAGAGATTTTTCGCCCGCACGGTCAGGCGCTTATCCAGAACGATGTTCTTCTCGAAATAGAAGCCGTCGTCCACTTCGATGGTGTCCCCGTCCCTCGCCGCGGCCGCGGCCAGGCTGATCAAGGGAGAATCCTGCGGCACGCGCAGGATCCGCGCCGGGAGGACGGCAGGACCAGGCTCCCCTTAAGCCGCCTCGGGTCAGGGATCGTCAAACGGGCGGTTTTGACCGTCTGATTCAGAAAACAGGGATGACACTCGGCCGCGGTCCGCATGGCGCGGCCATTGTATCAAAAACGGAGAGAAATGAGGACGTGCGGTCTATGGCAACGGTCCGGGGGGAGCTTTTTAGGCTTCCCCCCGGTGCCGTCTCGTCGAAACTCGACGAGACGGCGGCCCTGTCTCGGCCCTTTACAGGCTCTTGCCCAGGAAGTCGTCCTTGGTCAAGAGATAATCGATCGACCGGCTCAAAGCGTCCAGATCGAGCGGTTTAGCGAAGAAATGTCCGATCCGCAGCCGGCTCAGGACGCCGGGATCGACGAGTTCGGCATGCGCGGAGATGAGAATGACTTCGCCGCGATAACCGTTGCGCCGAAGCTCGGAGACCAGCTCCACGCCGTCCTTGCCGGGAAGGCGCAAATCGGCGATGAGGAGGTCGAAGGCGCAGCTTTTGAAGCGATCCAGGACTTCCTCGGCATCCTTGGCCGGGTAAACCCGGTATTTCTTGTTCAGAAGGAGAAAGAAGGTCTTGCGGATGGATTCTTCGTCATCGACTATAACTATTTTTTTGCCTAACATGTTCAATCCTTTCTTAGATAATGGACGATAAAATTACTGCATGATTTGTGCCAGTTCTCCGCCTTGGGCATCAGGGGAATCGGCCTTCCGCGTGCCCCCGGCGGATGACCTCCGGCAAGGGAATTTACACGGGCTGGTAAAGTCCCTTTGCGGGCTCAAATCTCGAGGCTGTAATCCTTTATTTTTTTGTCCAGCGTCGGCCGGCTGATCTGAAGGATCTGGCTGGCCCGCGTCTTGCTGCCCTTCACCGCAGCCAGAACGTACCGGATATATTCTTTTTCCACTTCTTCGAGCGAAGTGAGCGTCCGGGCGAAGAGCTTCTTATCTTCGACGTCGACGGGGAGGTTTTCCTTCAGGACGACGTCGCCTTTGGCCAGGATGACGGCCCGGGTCAGGGCGTTTTCCAGCTCGCGGACGTTCCCTTTCCAGGGCAGCTCGGCCATCATCGTCATGACGTCCGGCGGCACTTTGCGCACGTTCTTGCGCAGCTCCCGGTTGATCTTTTCCAGAAGGTAGGCGACCAGATCGGGAATATCCTCCTTCCGTTCGCGCAGCGGCGGCAGGTTGATCTCGACGACTTTCAGGCGGTAATAGAGGTCCTCGCGGAACTTGCCGGACTCGATGAACGCGCGCAGGTTCTGGTTGGTGGCGGCGATGATGCGGGCCTCGGTCTTCAAGACCCTCTCGCCGCCCACTTTCATGAAATCCCGCGACTCGATGACCCGCAGGAGCTTGGACTGCAGGTTGGGCGAAACGTCGCCGATCTCGTCGAGGAAGAGCGTCCCCTTGCCGGCAATCTCGAATTTGCCCTTGGTCTCACAATGGGCGTCGGTGAAGGCCCCCTTGACGTGGCCGAACAGCTCGGACTCGAGCAGGGTATCCTGGATGGCCGAGCAGTTGATGACGATGAAGGGCTCGTCGCGCAGGGGACTGTTGTAATGGATGGCCTTGGCCACCAGCTCCTTGCCCGTCCCGCTCTCCCCCTGGAGGAGGACGTTTGTCCGCGTCCCGGCCACCGATCCGATCAGCTTGAACACGTCCCGCATGCGCGGCGAGCGGCCGATGAGGTTGTCGATCGTGTATTCCTTCTGCTTTTCCTGGACCAGGTAGCTGACCTTTTCCTCCAGGGCTTTGACCTGGAAGGCTTTGTCCACGGTCAGGTCGAGGGCCACATAATCGAGCGGCTTGACCAGATACTCGAACGCGCCCAGCTTGACCGCCTCGACCGTGGTCTTCATGTCGTCGAAGGCGGTCATGATGACGACGGAGGCCTCGGCCCCGTCGTCCTTGAGTCGGCGCAGGACCTCCAACCCGTCGCGGTCGGGCAGGCGGATATCGAGGAGGATCAAGTCGGGCGCCATCTCGGCCGCCCGGGCCAGTCCGGCCTCGCCGTCCTCGGCCGATTGGACCTCGAACCCCTGCTTGCTGAGATGGGAGGCCAGCGTCTTGCGGATGAGGGCATCGTCATCGATGATCAGGATGGATTTCATGATAGATCCTCGCACGGCAGAAAAATTTCGAAGGCCGAGCCCGGCCCCCGTTTGTGGACCACCCGGATGGTACCCTTGTGCTGTTCGACGATCTTGCGGGCGTTGGCCAGGCCCAAGCCGAAGCCCTGCGGCTTGGTCGTGAAGAACGGCTCGAAGATGTTTTCCCAGTCCTTCTCGGCGATACCGCCGCCGTTGTCCGAAATCCGCACCCGCAGCCGGCAGGCGCCGTCCTGATCGAAACGGGAGGTCGAAAGGCTGATCCGGCCGCCGGGCTCGACGGCTTCGGCCGCGTTGCGCAGGATGTTGGCGAAGACCTGGCGCAGGCGGTCGCCGTCGACCGCGATTTCGGGCAGGTCCGGCGCGTAGCGCCGGTCCACGGCGATTTTCTTCTGGGCGAAGACATCGCGGAGGAGCTTGACGCTCTCATCGAGGACCTGCTCGACGGCGAAACGGGCTTTTTGCAGCTCCGAGACGCGGGTGAAATTGAGGAGTTCCTTAATGAACCGCTCGATCTGGCCGATGCCCTCCTCGGAGAGGGCCAGGTGTTCGCGCTCGGTTTCGTCGATATGAAGGCTGCTCTGGATCTTCTGGATGTTCAGCTTGACCGAGGTGAGCGGGTTGCGGATTTCGTGGGCGATCGTGGCCGCCATCCGCCCGATCTGGGCCAGTTTTTCCGATTGGATGAGCTTTTTGTTGGCCTTCTCGATTTCCTCGAGGGTCATCCTGAGCTTTTCGCTCATGTCGTTGAAGCGATGGGCCAGGTGGCCGATCTCATCCTCGGACTCGATGGCTATCTTGTGGGCGAAATCGCCCCGCGAGATCCGGACCGTGCCCTCGGTCAGGTTCTTGATCGGCCGGGTGATCCGGCGGGCCAGCAAGGCCGCCCCGAGGACGCCCAGCAGCAGACCTCCGACGCCGAGGAGGATCAGAACGAGACGAATTTTCCGGACTTCGGCCGGCAGCCCGGCCAGCGACAGGCCCAATTTGACCGAACCCCACTTGCTGTCCGAACCTTTGACGAAAATGGGAATCTCGATTTCGAGAATCCGCCGCAGGGTCTTGTCCAAGAGGACGTCTTTGGCCCGGATATAGACGCTGTTCGGATCGACGTCGCCCTGCAATTGGCTTTGGCCGTAGATCGCCCGGTTGGTCGCGATTTGGCGGTTATAGACGATCGGCGTCGCGTAGCGGTCGTAAATGACCAGGTACAGCCGGTTCTCGTCGATCTGCTCGTCGATGCTGGTTTGCAGGGCCTCCACGTCCCAGAACTGGAGTGAACGGAGGTTGAGCTCGGCCATGCTCCGGGCGAACAGCAGGCCGCGGTTCGTGTAGGCGTCGACGATGGTGTTGACTTCGCGCTTCTCGACGACCCAGAGAATGGCTCCGACGAGAAAGACGACCAGGGCGACGACCCAAATGGTGAACCGTTTTTGAAGCGACAGGCGGACGATCATGGACGCCGCTCTTTCTTGTCCAGCCAGACCTGCCGGGTGTCGAGATAGGAAAAGCCGAGGGCCGGGATCTTGATCCCACGGACGTAGCTTTGAACGGCGAACCGCTCCTCGGCGAAAAAGAGAGGCACGGCCGGGACGTCCTGGTTCAGGAGCTGTTCCATACGCCGGAACAGATCGACCCGCCGGGTCCAGCTTCTCTCCACTTCGGCTTCCTCGAACAGCTTGTCGAAGGCCGGCGAATTGTACCGGCCGACGGTCCGATTGAAATCCGCCGCGGACGTGAACAGGGGCTGGACGACGTTCTCGGCGTCCGGAAAATCCATTTTCCAGGGAACAAAGGCCAGAAACGGCTGTTTGACGTCGCGCAGCTCGGCCGTCGACTGGATGAACCGCACGGATACGGGGATGCCGACCGCCTCCAACTGGGACTCCAGCTCGCGGCCCAGGCGGACGGTCGTCTCCGACCGCGGCAGGGGGATGAAGAACTGGATGTCGGGAAATTTTCTTTCCACGAAATAGCCGAAGTCGGCCAGGAGGCGCCGGGACTTTTCGGGGTCGGCGGTCAGCCGGTCGTCCAAGGGGAAGAATCCGGGCAGGCCCGGAGGGATGAAATTGGCCGAGGTGCGCAGCACGCCCGCGGGGCCGCCCAGGGCCCGGGCCAGCTTATCCTTGTCGATCGCGGCGGCGACGGCCAGGCGGATGGCCGCGCTGTCGAAGGGCGGATTCTGGCAGCTCAGTATCAGAAAGGTCATGTTGTAGAGCCCGCCCTGCGCGATCTGGGCGGGGGCGGCGGCCATCCGCTCGGACAGGAACGGCATGACCTGGACCTCCCCGTCCATGAATTGGTCGACGGAAAAATGAGGGCTGAATTCGACGACGTCCAGGTACGACCGCCGGTCATAATACTGGTTATATCGCTCCAGCCGGACGCCGACGATATCCAGCCGGGGGCTGCGGATCCAATATCCGAATCGGAGTGGACCCGTGCCGACGGGCTGCCAGAAGAAATTCCGGCCCTGATCCAGAAGCAGGTCCTTGGGCAGGATTTTGCAAAAGCTCATGCTCAGGAGGTAGAGGGCGGAAACGTAGGGGTTCTTCCACTGGATTTCGAAAACGAATTTTTCGGGAGCCCGAAAGCCGGAGACATCCTCCGCCCGGCCCTCCCGATATTCCTGGGCCCCGACGACCTTGGTCATGAACAGTTGGGCATAGGGGGAGTGGGTATCCCGCCGCAGGAGGCGCTCGAAGGAAAATTTGACGTCCTGGGAATTCATTTCGCGGCCGTGGTGAAATTTGACGCCGCGCTTCAGGATGAATGTCGTTCGCCGGCCGTCCTCGGAGATGATCCAATATTCGGCCAGCGCGGGCACGATATCGAGATTGGCGTTGAGGCGGACCAGGCCTTCAAAGAGCTGTTCCGTGGCGAACACCCAGGACCGGACCGCGGGATCCAGATTGGGCTGGAGAAGGACGCCGTCCTCCCGGACGCGAAGAATCCCCCCGTATCTCGGCAGCTCTTCGGATCGGGAGGATCGCGCCGTCCCGGCGGCCGCGGCCGCTCCGGCCAGGAGCGCGACTACGACGGCCGTGCCGAATTTTTTACGGTTATCCATCATGTTTGAAAAGGCAATATTCAGAGCAATCTTTATGCCAAGAAGGCAACCTGCTTTTTAGCCTGAAAAGCGCTCATAAGTGCCCTTAATCCTCTATATTCGGCTAAATAATGTAAATTTATTTTACATTATCTCGCCAAGAAAAGACAGTGGTAAGAGGTGGATCGGCAGTGAGCCCTTGCTGTCAGGAATGCCGGGCTCAGAGCATTCGGGGAAAAACTCTGCCCTTCTTCCTACGATCGGAAGAACGGTACTCGACGCTCCTTGACTTTCAACGCCTTTGGCGTCTATTACAGAGAAGGAGCGTTGTGGCTCGTTTTCCCCGAAATGGGTCGGCGGGTGACAAGATCAACGTGAATTCCGAAGGCTCGTTCCAAACCTCAGTCTAAGATTACTACCCTTATCCCTCCTCCAAGAGGAGGGAACCGCCTGTACTCGCCTTCGGGGCCGGTGCGACGAAAGCACCCGTCCGCGCGGGATTTTGATTTTCGACGATACGGGGAATTCGGGTTAAAACCCGTGCGACGACTGAGCGGGCACGGTCCTAACTCGTCGGGCTC
>Ga0315275_10008287_pt1 | contig 10098 bp, 12 predicted proteins | sample YL17G03_0_MG_FD_205557 | JGI IMG/M metagenome (GOLD analysis project Ga0315275, IMG submission 205557) | Sediment microbial communities from Yellowstone Lake, YNP, Wyoming, USA - YL17G03_0 | ecosystem: Environmental > Aquatic > Freshwater > Lake > Sediment | place: USA: Wyoming | collected...
AAAATTATTACATTTTTATTATATCAAAAAATCGCCCTAATAAAAAGCGATTTTACCAGGGTGCCTAACGGGATTTGAACCCGCTCTGAGAGCTCCACAAACTCTAGTGCTGCCATTACACCATAGCCACCATAACTTATATTTTACCTCAAAATCAAAAAAAATCAAGGGAGCGACTGATGTCACTCCCTTTTGCTTTTCTTTTTAGGCGCCTCCTATCATTAGAGAAGCTTTTTTTGTGAGGAATCCACCTCTTCGTTTAGCCCGTCCTCGGGAAACCCACAGAAGATGTCATTGATGATGTCATAAACATCGTGGCCATACTTTTGAACTGCTCTTTCTACTCTCATCGCGAATACCGGATCAAGAAATACCTTGCCACAACCCAGGTTTAGTGTTTGGGTTGACCTACCCTTCTGCAAAAACAGTTCCAGCGCGTTTTTTTCCTCAGTTGTAAGGTTTTTGATCCTGCCCCACGGACCCAGGCTTACAAAGATTTCCCTTGCTAATTCCCCATTCGGGTCTTTTTCTTCATCCAAGGACTTCCTCTCCTTTCCTTCTCTTTTGCCTAAGGCCTAAATGCACCAATACCCTAAAAAGCTTCGACAATAAATTTGTTTTTCATCCAAGGCTCCTTTCTTTAAAAGATCTGCTATTAGAATAGCAGATCTTTACTCTTAAGTCAAGTACTAAGCGAGGATTTATTCTTCTTCTAACGCCCCTTCTGTATAAATATTACTGGGATTCCATAAAAGCCAGCCATAAGCTCCCGCATCATAAACCGCTTTTTTCTCCAAATTTACCATTCTGGCATCATAGATTGCGCCCATATCAAAATCCTGAAGCCAGGGTCTTAATTTTGCTACTGGTTTATCTGGAATCGAGACCGAAACACTGGCCAATCTTTCCATGCCAGTAGTCAGCCCCTCATAAATCACTTCATAAGGGTAAGCAGCGGGATTTTCAAAACCTTTGAATCCAGTTGGATAATGCGAGGGATAAACCATTGGACAAATATAATCAAAAGAAAGAGCGGCATCTTCCAGCCACTGACCGATATTCAAATCATTGGGACTGGTTAAGGTCAAGCCGAATAAATCAGCCGAAATAAAAACGCCCATTGGTTTAACTTTTTGGCTAAAATATTCAAAAAACTGCTTAATGATTTCTTTTTTTGGAGTTTTACCATCCCAGAAAGGATAACTAATCAATGCTGTGGCGCCATCGGAAGGAAAACGGATATAATCAAGATTAATTTCATCAAATCCGACTCTGGCTGCTTCTTTGGCTATTTCTACATTATAATCCCAAATTTCTTGGGAACTTGGATCAACCCAGGTCAAGCCCTTAAAATCCCGCCAAAGATTTCCATTTCTTGTTTTAAGAGCTAAATCGGGTCTTTCGCCTGGCAAATAATTGTCTTCAAAAACCGCAATTCTGGCAATCGCATATACTCCCTCTTTGTGTAATTCATCAATCAAGCCCCTTATGTCCTTAATATGAATTCTTTCCGAACCAAGCTCGTTGATTAAGTCGCTATTCGTATCAAAAGAAATCCGACCGGTATAATCCTTAACATCGATTACCATGGTGTTCAGCTCGGTTCTTTTTACCAAATCCAGCAGAATATCAAATCGATGGTTAGCCGCAGTATAGGCAGTCAAATAAATTCCTTTACTGTATATCGGTTCTCCGGGCTTTATTTCATCTTCTTTAACTGTTTTGTCTTCTTTATTTCTAATTAAAAATTCATCCCGATACAATCGGGACAAATCATAAACAAGAACAAAACCGATAATCAAGATTAAGACTAAAAAAAGAAAGATTTTGTCTTTTGACATATCAATACGCCTGGCAGGAATCGAACCTGCAGTCTAGGGATTAGAAGTCCCTCGCTTTGTCCATTAAGCTACAGGCGCAATTCAATTATTAATCTTGAATGTTTTTAATGCGCCTAATTTCCAACCTTTTATTCGTCTAAATAAATTTTTATTATTTATCACAACAGCGCAAGTCCCATTGTATAATTTGTTTTTTCTGTGTTTAAGCGAAGTTGGTTTGATTTGTGTCTTATGGAATTGTCTTCGTGGTATATTGGTTAATTTAGACCAGTAATTTTCTATATTTTTTCTACAATGAAGCCGATGAATATGCAATGCTATTCGAAATTTATTTTTAGGAACTTTGCATATTTTTCTAAACCATCTCATCATAAGCATTATTAAAAACGGATCTGAATTAGTAAATTTTACCACTTCTTGTTCGTCAGACTTGTCTCCCTCTGCCCAATATAGCATTAAACCGACTAAAAATAAAGGATTTTTAATAAATGATCTAACTTCGCTTTTAGCTTTCGAAATAATCTGTTTAGTTATTCTTATTCTTTTTTCTTGATTGGCCTTAGCTCCTCTGTAGGCGTATTTTCTGCGTAGTTCCACATATAATCTTTTTTCTTGTCCAGGGGTAAGTTTAATATCTCTAAGCCAAACACTAAGAGTGCCCTTTGATACGGTAATTTTTTCTTTTATTTCCTTATAGCTTTTCCCTTTCTTTCTTAATTGTATCGCTTTTATTTTTTCTCTTAATTTCATAAATATTAACTAACCACTATATTTATTATAGCACAGTGGTTCATATTTTACAAATTAAAATACAGAGATCTGTCTCTGTATTTTATGACTGTTCATTGAGCTATGGGGGCAGAACTTATACTTATATACAGCCCAATGCTCTAGCTAAGCCATCAAGCTCCAAATGAATATGATTTCCTTCATTGACAACATCCACCTCCCCATAGCTTAGACTATTTGCGCAGAATACAGCAGCATCATGGATATAAGTAAAAGCTGATTCTGTGGCAAAGTCTATGGCATAAGAAGTGCCTCGACAACCCGTTCCTCCATAATGTAAAGAATTTTGCGCATGAGCACAACAAGTTCCAGTACAAGAGTCAGTGCCACCACTGCACTGCGGGGCAGTCCAATTAGTAATACATCTCCCGCCACTATTGTCAGTAATGGAAGAAATATCTCGCGCATTACCGCTAGGCAATCTGGGAGCCATGCAATCAAGAAAACTGCTCAACTCGCCAGCCGTATAAAAAACCTGATCCCTTACCCCTCTCTGGCAATAATAATTGCTGCCAAAACAATAACCCGCAGCACTTCTTTCATCGCACCTGTCGACTGGTTGTCCGCTGCAACCATATAAATAAACGTCTGTACCACAACATCCCGGTGCTCCATTATAAGCAATATTACAATAAGAATTACACTTACTTAAACACTCGGCAGCAGTACCATATAGTTTATTCCCCAGGTAACTAGTTGCACCACAAGTACACATTCTTTCTTCCTCAGATGGCGGTGCGGATCCTCCTCCAACACACTGAATCTCATTCCAGGGCCAGGGGAAACCCTCGGCTCCGCCCTGTTCAGCTGTTTGTTTTCCCACTAAAGCAATAAATAATTCGGCCAAAATAATCCAGGAAAGCAAGGCAATAAGCACGCCGGTAATACTGTAAGTAATCATTTTTTTACCCTTATCAACGTGTTCCGGAGAGCCAGCCGAGGTCAGTATTCTTATGCCGCCGATAACAATAATAACTGTGGCAATAAGAAAAATCGCTATTAAGAGAAAATCTATAATCGTCTTTGCCATTTTAAAAATATCGCAAAGAGTGCATGGATTCTGGTCTCTTCCGCCGCAAGGAACAATCGGTCCCCCCAATTGTGCTTTTACAAAAAGGGGGAAGGCCAATACTATGATTATTGAAATAATAAGCAATATTTTTTTCATACAAATTATTTAAATGGATCGGGATAAGTTTTATTGATTAATTCATTAACAGTTTCCTGGGATTCCGAATATGTATTCATTATCTGCTGATAAGCGCTTCTTTTAATTTCTAATCTTTGGGCAGTAACTTCTTTTGATGCATATATCGGCCCGTAAACATATTTGTAGGCAACAATCCCAATGTAAATAAACATAGCTAAAATAACCAGAATTGTCCATTTTTTCCAGTGTTTTGAAAGAAGGTGTTCTAAAAATTTCACTATTTTTTTAATATCCATATTATTTATTTTTGGGTATGAACCTTTATTTTAATAACTGTTTTTACATCGCCGGGAGAAAACCCCAATAAAACTTCCCTCTCGCCTATTTGTCTTATATCAAGAGATTCTATTTCAAGAAAATATTTACCATTTTCCAACCATCCAAGAAACTTCATTAGATTTGAAAAACTGCCAGTAAGAGTAAGTTCTAAAACAGGAAAATTAGCAGCGTTGATTTCCAATTTATTAGAAGTTAATGTTGCGGTTTCTTCTAAGTCCATAAAAAATTCCACTGCCTGACTGCTGCTTATTAAGCCGCTTTTTACAGAATTGACGTCACTGACGATTTCTTTGTAATCAAATTCGATTTGCTTCAGGTAATTTTCATCAGTTTGTTCTATCAAAAGAAGTCGGTCTCGACTTTGACTAACCATTGCCGAAACCTTTTGTATCTCTAAAACCATTGGTTTAATTGCGAGAAAAAAGAAAAAAATAAATAAGATTATAACCAAGCCAGAAATTGCAAAGATTTTTTGTTTAGTGTTCATACTATTGGGCATATGTGAAGCTAAACCTAAAATTAATATTTTTAGGATTGGCAAGATTAGAAAGAGGAAAATCTATGTCATTATTGTATTTGGGATTGCTTTTAAGAGTTGTCTCTATTTTTAACAAACTTTCTCTAGTAGCAGCGAATCCGATTACTGTAATTTGTTTTGTATTCTTATCTATATCCAGATTATAAACCTTTACATCAATGAGCAGATTTTGAGAAATATCATCCAGAATTTGATAAAGATTGCTTTTTTTCTCTTGAATCCTTTTTAATTCAGACAATTCTTTATTCAAATCATTTATCTTTTTTTCCATGCCCTTATAAGATTCTGTTTGGATTATTTTTGACTGCTCTATACTAATTTCACTTTCAATGGCTCTATATTTTAAATGTAAAAAGATTAAAATTCCAGCCAAAGAAATGGTTAACAAAAGAAACAGAAGAAATAAGATAAAACCAGAAGAAATAATATTCTGGTAGTAAATTCTTAACTTAATCTCGTCCTTCTGCCTTTGTGGAATTAGATTTGCTTCTAACATTTTATTTCTATTCCTCTTAAAGCTAACCCCAAAACAGTAGCATAGTCAGGAGACTCATCGTAGGGAATTGTCGGTATTCTATTCTTAGAATAGGGAATATTCACCCAGGGATTTCCTAATTTTACGGGAATTTTTAATCGGGAAGAAAGATATTGGGGCAAACCCTTAAGATGGGCACCGCCGCCGCAAATAATTATTTCGGAAATATCACCCGTAGAGTTACGCATATTTTGATTATATTCGCGATTGAAAACAAAACAGTCTTTTATTTTGTCTATTAATTTATTTAAACATGGATTTATGGCATTAAAAATTTTACTGTCTTCTTCTTTTTTGCTTAAATCAATCTTCAGTTTAGATAATTGAGATTCTTTTATATCGGTCTTTAGTTTCTCGCTTATTAAATCAATTAATTCCTTACTACAAACCGAGGAAATGCTGCTGGTGAATCTAATACTTCGATCAGCGAATATAATAAAACTTGTACGAACAAAACCCAAATCTATAATTAAAACCGGCTCCGGAGAAATCTTGTCTTTAATTAAACTTCTGGCGGTTGCTACTGATTCAATCTCAAACATTACTGGCTCAATACCCGCTGCCTTAAAAACCCCAAGATATTTATCTACTATAGTTTTGGGGGCGGCGGTTATTAAAACCTCCATGCGGTCACTTTCTTTTGATGGTGGCAGAATCTGCCAACTTAAATAAACTTCATCAAGAGAAAAAGGGATATTTGCCTCGGCTTCCCACTTTATTGCTTGTTTTATTTCTTCTGGCTCCATTTTCGGCAAAGTAATTATCTTGATAAAACCGTGTTGTTCGGGCAAAGAACACACGGCATAGGGATTTTTAATCAATTCTCCTTTTACGCTACTAATCGCCTTTTTTAAAATTTCAATCAACTTCTTTTCGTTTTCAATTATCCCTTCTGTTACCACTCCTTCCGGCAGAGAAATCCGGTTATAGCTTTTTAATTCAAAATATTTCCTTCTTTTTTTAAGCTGGGCAATCTTTATAGAAAAATCAGAAAGATCCAATCCGAAAGCAGAAGGACTACCATAAATATTCGAAAAAATAATATTTTTGAAATTCATACCCCGTACCGAAACTTCGACTAAATAAATTTATTATTGTTATTGGTGCTCCCGCACCAGTCGAAGTTCTGGTACGGGGCATATCTTTACTCTACTTCTCTCCACTCGGACAATTCCCAGGAACCACCGGGCCCGCTGGAAAAAGCGGTATCTTCAAGGCCTGTCTCATATTCGATAATCGCATTGTTATCAAGATAAAGTTTATAACCTACAACTTCTCTTACCAACATATTATTATGAAGCCGAATCAAGCCAGCAGAAGAAAAGAAAATAGCTCCTTGGGCATTATTCATCACATCTATTGCCGGACTTGCTGGATCTATTGATGAATTTGTGGAAATAAACATGGCATAGCTTCCTTCCTGTCCAGAGCCCTGAATGTTTGTGCCATTAATAATATTAATCCTGCCATCGGCTATAATAATTCCGCTTGTCGAACCATAGCTCGTATCAAGCATAAGCAAAGAGCCATTATTTAAGGTAATATTGCCGGTCACCCAAACCGTTCCATTTATAATTAAGGTGGAATTATTTTGAAGAACCAAATTTCCTCCAATTTTTCTTGGTCCAAGATAATCGGTTTGACCCGTTAAAACAGTATAATTATTAATAAAAGTTCCTCCTTTTAAAGCATCAGCTTTCCATTCATTTATTTGCTCATTAGAGATGGGCAAATTCTCTGGACCTTGAACCGGATGTTCTTTTATGCCCTGACCAGCTATACAATTTTCTTGCCCACCTCCAGAATAATATAAACTTCCAGCTATATTACAATTCTTACAATTGTGGGTATATGCATCCTGGCCAATAATTAATCCCTCAATTCTGCTTCCTATGGTAGCGACCTTTGCAGAATAATCAATGTAGCCCTTACCGCCGATACCAACTATACTGCCATTCGAAAAAACGTTTCCTTTAACTCGACTATTATTCTCCATTATCATCCCCCCGTCTCCGACTTGAGCGCCGTAATAGAAAGAAACGTGATCGGTATTTATAGTATAAATAACTCTTATCTTTCTTATTCTGTTCAAAATGCTCCCCTGAGAGATAATTGACTTAGAACCGCCTACTGAATCTGACACTTGTATTGTAGCAGTTCCGCCATTAATTGTTAAACCATTGGAAGCCGGCAGATTCAATCCTTTAACCAAGCGCAAGAGAGAATCTTCTATGCCTGCCTCGGCAGTATAGTAGGATTTTATGGAATAAGCATTATTTCTAACCGATTTAACACTATTTAAGCTGATATATCCGGCACTAAGAACGATAATTAAGGCGGCCACAAGGATTAAAAGCGTGGCAAAAATAACTACAAAGCCATTTTTATAGCTCATTCGTTCCATTTTATATTATTTCCTAATGTTCGCTACCGAACTTAAGGTGTAAGAATAATTGTATTTAGGTATTGCTGAGTTATATTCCATGGTTAAAATAATCTTCACAGAATCAGGAAAAGAAGATAAGTGCTCAAATCTCAGTTCCGAAACCTTAATATTTTCCGATGTTATGACTTGGGCATTTTGTTCTTCTCTTTTGAGATACAAGCGGTCATTGTCTATGTAAAAATCTATATAACCTATTTTTTCACCGACGGGTATATTATATGTCGTCAATAAACTTAATTGACCGGGATGATTAATGAGAATACTTGTTGGTTCATAGATGTCACTGGCTCTTTTTATTTCGTAACTAATCGTTTTTATAACCGAATAAACGGCTGAAGAAACTTCTTTCTTGATTTTACTTTTAGTATTGGCTTCGATGAATGTAAAAGCAAAAGTAGTAACAGTAATCATAAGAATTCCAAAAATAGATAAATAAATAAGAAGCTCAATCAGAGTAAATCCCTTGTTTGAAAATTTTTTTTCCATATTATCTTCTCCAATTTGTTATATATGTTCCCAAGCTCTCGCTAGTAGGGGTATCGCGGTCTTTCCAAGTAATAATAATACTGACTTTCTTGGTATCGGAATCATTTCTTAGAGGATTATAAGTTTGTTCTATGTTATCATTTGCATCTCGTGATATGCTTGTAAAAATAATGACTCTGGTAAATCCGTCTATGGCTTCATTTCCCGAAATTATATCCCAGCTTTTGCTTGCCATTACTGGATGATAATTTGTTCCTGAACCCATGGTTCCCACGCCATTAATTTCCCAATCCGTATTGTCCCTAAAATTTCTTACCGCTTCCATGGTCTCCTCAAGCAGAGAAATGGCTCTTAATCTTATTCTTCCCCTATCGCTAGTTCTGTTTTCAAAAATAAAAAAACTCAAAATAGCGATAAATGCTGTAATTATAATCGCTATAACCACAATAATCTCTACAATAGTGAACCCTGTATTCTCTTTATTGAATTTCCATTTGGTCCCAAACATAGCTTCCCTTGGTTACGGTTGCTGATTGATCATCGTCATAATGGGCAATTTCTTTTTCTGTCCCACTTTGAATTATGTAAATAATAACTTCCTGATTATTTTTTCCTTCATTACGATCTCGATGGATACATAAAACAGTAATTGGATCTAATTGATGGCTATGAACGATAAAATGTTGGGATACGCCATTAACCAGAAATTCTCCTTCCCAATCAAAGTTCGTAGGAGAAAAATAGCCGCTCATTGGAACCTGTTCAATTTGTCCGGCATTTACAAAATCAAACTTCAGAGTAGCTGCTCCGCTTATGCTCCAGCCAAGACCAAAATGAACATGTCTTGAATCCGAAATGCGACCGACTGTCGGAATTGAAGCTGGATGATTGCTTATTTCTCCGGATGAATAAATATATATTTCTCTTACCTCGTTGGTTCTTCGTGAGGTTATGGCGACCGAACCAAAGTTCGCAGTATTGCCATCTAAGCGGTTAAAAACCACTTCGTTTGTTGAGCCATTGAAATTTAATTGGGAAATCAAAATATTGGTAGGAAAAATGTGAACCTCATCAAAAGCAATATCGCGAGAAACATAATTTTGTCCCTTAAAAAGTATATACCTATTGGGAGAAGAGGTTGCGTCAAAATAAACACCATATTTGTCTGCCCGTTCGGAAGCCAGTGCCTTATTCCGTGCTAAGTTTAAAATACTTATTGTATTGTCTGAGGAAGCATCAAGGTCGCTTTTTTTAGTAAGAACGGAAAAAGCCGCAATTGATAGAGTGAAAATTATCACCAAAACACCGAAAACAATTAAAAATTCAATTAAACTAAACCCTGCACCCTTTATAAGGGTTCTTGGATATAAGTTTTTATTATACTGCAAAAAGCGCAGGGTAAACCCTCTTTTCATATTTTATAATGCCTGCATCATTGAATACATTGGCTGAATCATAGAAACGGCAAAAAATCCCACTGCTGCACCAATAATAATCATCAATACCGGTTCAATTACGGAAGCCAGGTTATTGGTAATGTTGGTAACTTCTTCTTCATAAAAATCGGCCAAACGATTTACGATATCGGACAGCTCTCCTGTTTGCTCTCCAACGCCTATCATCTGAATAACCAAAACAGGATAAATTTCTTCGTGCTCTTGCAAGGATTCCTGAATATTTTTTCCTTTCTTAACATCGCTTGCGGCATCAATTAAAGATCTGGAATAAAAAACATTACTGAGAGTTTGAGAAGCAATGGTCAAAGATTCAACAACCGGCACGCCGCTTTCCATCAGAGAAGAAAAGCTTCTGGCAAACCTGGCGCAATTCATTTTCTTGGTTATATTTTTTAAAATCGGCAATTTAAGAAAAATCCAACCCAACAAGCGTTTCCCTCGGGCTGTTTTTAAAAGCTTTACAGAAACAAACACTAATATTAAAAAAATAATTACTCCCAATAAGAAGTAATTAGTC
>Ga0315275_10008288_pt1 | contig 10097 bp, 7 predicted proteins | sample YL17G03_0_MG_FD_205557 | JGI IMG/M metagenome (GOLD analysis project Ga0315275, IMG submission 205557) | Sediment microbial communities from Yellowstone Lake, YNP, Wyoming, USA - YL17G03_0 | ecosystem: Environmental > Aquatic > Freshwater > Lake > Sediment | place: USA: Wyoming | collected...
GGATGCCGTTGATATGGGGGCCGATGAAGTTGTCACCAATCCGATTGACTTGAATAATGATGGAGTGGTCGATTACCTTGAGATGGGCGTTCTAGCGGGGCAGTGGCTACGGAGCGGCGAATTGGAGGCGGATTTCCACAAGGACGGCTTTATAGACTCCTTTGATTATGCGGAATTGGCCGGCCAATGGCTCTGGAAGGGCGCTTGGCGGCGTCCGGAAGTGACTCGTTGAGTGAGCCGGAGCGGAAGCCCTGCAGGTCAACGGTGACGTATTTGAAGCCGAGGGATTCTAACTTTTCGACTATCTGCGAGCGAAACGGTTCCGTCGTGATTTTCTCGATGTCTTTTGGATGAACCTCAATCCGGGCAATCGTATCGTGATGGCGGACGCGGAATTCAACCAGACCGAGCGCCCGCAGGAATATCTCGGCCTGGTCGATTTGCTTTAGCCGCTGCTCTGTCACCTCCAGGCCGTAAGCAATCCTCGAAGCTAAGCACGGGGAGGCGGGCTGCTCGGCGGTCGGCAGATTCATCCGCCTGCTCAGCTCGCGGATGTCGTCTTTAGTGAGCTTGACCTCGGCCAGCGGCGAACGGACTCCAAAGACCTTCATCACGCGGTTGCCCGGCCGATAGTCGTCAAGGTCGTCGTAATTTGTGCCGAAAACGACATGCTCAAAGCCTCGCTCCTTGGCAATATCCAGCAGGGTCTTGCAGAGGTGCGATTTGCAGTGAAAGCAGCGGTCGGCCTTGTTGGCCGTGAAGTTCGGGTCGGCAAGCTCATCGGCCTCGACCGTCAGCATCTCCACCCCGATGCTCTTGGCAAACTCCGCCGCCCTCTCAAAAAGCCCGCTCGGCTCGGACGCCCCTACGCTCGTACAAGCCAAGACATTCTCCGCCCCCAGCGTATCCACTGCCGACCTGAGCAGAAACGTGCTATCCACCCCGCCGGAATAGGCAACAACGACCTTGCCCAAACCCCGCAATATCTGTTGAAGCGAATTGTGCTTTTCTTCGGTAGTCATAGCAGCCACTACGTCTTCGACTCGGAGATTGCCCGCTGCAAAAGCTCATCGACGCCAAGTTTCCTCGACCATACCTTTAAGTATTGAAAATCCAGAGATTCACCTTGCACGCGCAGCACCCCCAGAATGTCATCCCACTGCCGATCCGACACACAGCCGGTCCGGGCATACCACCTGAGTTTCAGCAGAATAATATCCTCGGGGGAAACCACGCAGAAGCGTTTTTCCAACGAATCGCTCAGTCTGATTCGTTTGCTCCGCGCGAGCAACTGCTGCTCGAATTCGTTCGGCCCCTGGATAAACACGTCGATCTTGAAACTGGTTTCAAGGTGAATGGCATTGAAACTGGCGAAGGAATCCAGCGCCTGGGCCATAGCCTCCCTGCTGAGATAAAATTCGTCTTTGAGCCGCTCATACAAGGTCTCAGCAACGCCGCGAAATTCCTTAACCGTGATGTCCGCGTCTTGAGTGAATCGCACAGTGCCGTAGAGAGAGCTCGCAATCGATCCGCCAATGGCATATTCGATATTCAGCTCATCGAGCACATCGGTGAGCTTCCTAATCACCGTCACTTGCTCGCCGCTGCTCATTGTCTTTGCTCCCGTAGGCCTGTTCGTAAAGCTCCAGCCCAAGATGCTGCCTGACCCACGCAAGGCGGACCTGGCCATCGGTCGCTTCCGGGTTGCGCAGCCTTATCCCTGCCATCGCAAGGTCCCGCCCGAACTCGTAGGCCCGGCATATAAGCTCAAATTTCCTGGCGGGCGTCATCCTGCGATAAAGCTCACAGACTACCCGCCGGGCATCAGGCGATGTATCGCTGTTCTTCATAAAAGGCATTTTACTGTGACGAACGGGAATTTCAACCATCTAACGGAGAATTGGTGGGGCAAGCCGGCACCCTGGCTCTGGAGAGTCACACAGCCGATGGAGGGACTTGAACCCTCAACCCCGGCTTTACGAAAGCCGTGCTCTACCGTTGAGCTACATCGGCATATCCGCCGGGTATGATACTGATCATTGCGTGGTCTGTAAAGAGGCTTGGTGCGGGTAATGAGCAGGGGCGGCGAAGTTTGGGGGCAGGGGAATTGGCTTTGATTGGGTTTGTTTTGCCGGGGGTAGGAGGGGGGAGTTTTTCCATAATGCTTTTCGAAGTAAGGGTTTAGGGTCATTTTGGCTTTGGTGAAATTGGGTTTGTTTTGCATAATTGACTCGTAGGCGCGAAGACACGAAGGCACCAAGAGCACAAGGGCACAAGAGGGGAAGCACAAGGGGATAAGAGGAGCGGAGAAGCCTTTGGGTGGTGGTGCTGTCGTTTGCTTTTTTATATCTCTCATATTGTTTCTTCTCTCCTCTTGCGGTTATAGTTTAGTTCGTTTGATAAATATTATACAACATGAGGAGTTGCGTGTCAAGTGAAATTTTCTTTTAGACACGAATTGACACTGATTAAGTTGGCGCGGCCTGAAGGCCGCAACCAAATCCGAAGCACTAAATCCGAAATCCTAAACAAATCCGAATCACCAAAACTCGAAATTCAAAACAAAGCATAACGTCTTATTTCGACGGTGGTTATGGGAGCCGGATTCCAATATCAAGCAGAAAAAACAAGAAGTTGAAAGATTGTATTACTGATTGTTGGGTCGATTGTGGAAATGGCTGCTTGTTTACATGGCGGAGGGGTGATATACTCGATGAAGGCTGGTTGAAATAGATGAGCCGAATAGAACGGAGAAGAAAAATAGGTGGGTGTCCCTCCCTAAGCGGCAATAGCGGACCTCCAGGTGGTCAAGGCCCGAAGGCCATTAGCCAGTTGTCGCTGAGGACGAGGATATCTCGCCAGTTTATGCGGCCGTCCGGGGGCCAGTTGATATCGTGTCCTCGCCGGTAATCTGCATCCCCCTCTTCGCTTCGCCAGCCTGGCGCAAGGATCGCCAGGTCCGGCAGGTCCACGTCGCAGTCGGCGTCCAGGTCCCCCACGTCAGCCGGGATGAACTCATAGGCGCCCATATCCACAGTCGCGACGCCGTTGCAATCACCATCAATAGTCCTCGCGCGCCCGGACAAATCCGTCTCTGGCAAACCGGCTGCGGCATTGTCACCCGCATCGATGCAGGGGGAGCCGGGCAAAAGGCGGTAATCGCCGTTGCACGGATCGACAAAGAGCGGGTCAACATCAATATTGCCGACCCCTGGCCATCCGCCCTCTATATCGCAATAGCTCGCTGTGACCGAAGCGCGGAGTTCATCACCCCAAGAAATGCAATTCGTCATCGCAGTCGTACCCTCACTGAGCAAGATGGCATATCCTACATTGTCAACGAACGTACAATTCGCCATAGCCGGCCGGGGCAATTCTAATAGCTCGCCTGTGGCTGTGTAGACTTGATCACCGTATAGCCCCCCCGTGTTACTGCTTATCAGGCAGTCACTAATCGTTGGAGACGCCGAAAGCACGTAGATCGCCCCTCGCATAGAATAAGGTTCCCAAGTCCCACAGTGCGTGATCGTAAAACCGTCTAACACGCTCTTATCGTCTCCGGGACCGGTGAAAGAGATACCATGACCATTACTATCGCAATCGATAACTGTCAAATGGGGTCCATTGACCGAGCGGAGTGTTACTGGCCCCCGCAAGTGAAGGTCCCTATTCCCAGTTCCACGGTATACGCCGTCAGCAACGAGAACGAGAACCGACTCGCCGGGCCATGCAGAGTAGATTCCCTTCTGGATGGTCGCGAAGGGAGCATCTCGCGTGAGGCCGGCGTTGTCATCATCGCCATTGGGGCCATCGACGTAGAAGACGCCGCCGCCGGCGATACTCATGTCATAGAGCCTTCGGACCTCACCGGGCGAGAGGTTCCGGTCATATATCCGAATATCATCAATCAAGCCATCGAAATACGTTGGCGTCTCGCTGCTTCCGTTAGAGCCGAGCTTGACGGCTGCGGAGTTGTCCAGCGAGCCTATTAATGGCGGATGGGTTGCCCAATCGGTGCGGTCCTCTCCGTCAACGTACATCTTGCCTTTGCCTTCTGCGACAAAGCAGACGTGATGCCAGCGATCCAGGTCCAGGAGGCCCTCGGTCCCGGCTACATAGACGATGTTACCCTGGCCCTTCGAGGTGAACTCGACGCAGTCATTGTATGTATGCAGGTACCAGCGGTTGGGCTCATCCTGCCATTTCGAGATAATCGGCCGCGGCTCATCGGCGCCGAAGCTGCGGGGATTAATCCAGGCCGAGATAGAGAATTCGCCCGCTCCAAGGTTAAGGCTCTCGTCATTGCCGCAATCAACGTAGTCGTCAATTCCGTTGAAGTCAAGCGCTTGCCCGATCTGCCCACTTGCCCACGCCGCACCATAAATGATTCCGTTGCTGTCGCCGGCCGAATCGTGGGCTATCAGGCCCTCGCCTTCGTCAAGCTCCCAATGAGCAACGAGACCCTGCTGGAGAATCGGCACAGGCTTATCGCCAACATGGACTACCTGCGTATCAAGCAGCGGTCCGTTGGCAGCGTCTAACAGTGAGACGGTGATAACGCCCTCGGCCTCGCCGCGGAGGATGATACCGTCAATCATCACACCGAATGGGATTTGGGGGGGCGTGCCCACGTGAACGATCTCCGAGTAGATGATCGCGAAAGGATCGGAATAGCCAAGATCTGCGAGATACTCTCTAAAATCGGGGTCATCTGTAACATCAACAATGACCTCATCGATTCCTACGATATCGACTATCGACATTCCCGCCAAATCCGCCGAACCGGCGCCCTCCAGTACAATCATGTTCGTGCACAAGGCGTACTCATGCGCAGAGTGAATGCGTACTACGGCGGTTTCGTTCGGCTCCAGCCAGACCCCGGGGCCAGGCGGGTCCGCAACACCATCGACGCTAATCCAGAACTCTGCATGCGCAACAGGGCCCATCGCCAAAGCAATCACCACCGCAAGTATCGCACTTCTAATCATCTTTAACGGTTTCCTTTGATCCGACATTTCCCGTATCGCGAGCAGCGATTTCTCGTCACGAATCTGGATTTCGCCATAAAGAGGGGTCGAAACTGGCTTGAATGGTTTCCATAGGCTCTATACTATGAAAATCCTATCGATTTGTCAAGGACTACTTGGGAAATCCGGGATCAGCCGGAGGAATGGATGGTGAACAGTGGAATACTCAACCTGACCGATTCATTGCCAAGAATCAACATAAAGCGTTAATAGTTATGAACCCCAAAACGGCTGGATGAGCGGATTTTTGTTTTGAAAACTGGGGGTGTGAAGTTCTTTTCTGGTACGACGTAAACCTTTGGTCAACATTCTGTTACGCTCAGAGGTCATTCTGAGCGGTAGCGAAGAATCTGGCCTACGAACGGGCGGTGCATCTACCACAGGGGAAGAGACTTGTCATTCGCGGCCCAGATGCTTCGCTTTGCTCAGCATGACAGGAAAACGGGTTTGCCAGAAAGTGATTTCACACCCAAAACTGGTATCCTTAGGCTTCGCTCTGGACAAGCTTTGGGCATTTGGTATTCTTTGGGGTTTCGTGCTTCGTACATCGGATTTTGAGCCGAAAGAGGCATCCTTCGGCTTCGCTCAGGACAAGCTTTTCAACATTGGATTGCGCTGTGGAAGCAAGTTTGTGAGGATTATGCGGGCTGACGAGCATAAGGGCATTGTAGAGCAGACGGCGGTTGTGATTTTAGCTGCGGGCAAGGGCACGCGGATGGGCAAGCCCGATTTGGCGAAGGTCTGCTTTGAAATTGACGGCGTCCCGGCCATAAACCGGGTGATTTCGGCCTTCAAGGAGCGGGGATTCAGCGAGTTTCTCGTGGTTGTGGGCCACGAGGCCGATCAGGTCATCGAAACGGTCAACAGGGAGCATCCCGGGATTGCGTTCGTCCGGCAGAGTCCGCAGTCCGGCACCGGCCATGCGGCGCAGGTGGCAGCCGAAGCGCTGCACAGAGCGGGCCACCTCGGATCGGTGCTGATTACGATGGGCGACAAGTTTATCGAGCCTTCCGCTATCGAAGCCTTAGTCGGAGGGTTTTGCGAGCGGGATGCGGACCTGGCCCTTTTGACGATACCTAAGACCGCCGCGACCGAACGTTCGGGCGGGCGGGTCATTACGGATGATACCGGGCGAGCGGTGGCCATAATCGAAAAGATGGACCTGGCCAGGCAGGCCATTGTCGATGAGCTGAATGAGGCGCTTGTGAGCATGGTCCGCATCACCGGCTCGGAGGTGCGGGACGTAATCGACAGGCACATACCCGATCCCCGAAAGCAGGCTGCGGCCGTTGGGGAGCTGATCGATTTGGCCGGCAGGACGGTGGAAATCGACAGCGAGGACCTCAACAAGATACTACAATCCTCGCGGTACACCATCGAGATAGACGGGCAAAGACATTCCGCCGAGGAGATTGAAAAACGCACAGGCGGAGTGAATCCGAGCCTGTATCTTTTCAAGGCGCCGGCGTTTTACCAGGGCGTTGCGATGATAGACAACGATAATGCTCAGCGGGAGTACTATCTGACGGACGTTGTTCGGCACCTCTCGGCGGTTAAAGACGCCGACGGAGAACGTCGGTTCAGAATCAGGGCCGTGCCCGTTGCCGACGCCGATTGGATACAGGGCTTCAATTCGCCCGACGAGCTTTTAGCCATACAGGATTATGTCCGGCGAAAGAAGCAAAGGCCTGGGCCCTCGCCTGGCCCTCGCATAGATGCAAGCGGGTACGGGCGTGTCGCCGAATGGATAGGCAAGATTGAAGACAACGCGCCCGCCGTGCGCCGCTGGCTGGAGAACATCTACGGGCGGCATGAGACTCTGCACGAGCGGAAACGCCGTTATTTGATGCGCGTGCTTAGGTGCTACGGCGAGCGGTTCGGATTTGAGCAGGAGGTCTGCATCGTCCGTGCGCCGGGGCGGATAAACCTTATGGGAAGGCACGTGGATCATCGCGGCGGGTGGAACAACTGCCTTGCGATAGACCGTGAGACAATCGCGGTGGCCGGGATTAGGGCCGACAACAACGTCGAGGCGGTCAACGCTGAGCCAGGCAGGTTCAAGCCTGTGCGGTTCAACATATCCGAGGTCATGGGTCGATTTGCGTGGAGCGACTGGGTGGATTTTGTCAACAGCGACTGGGTGCGGAACATACTGCGGACCACGGCCGGGGACTGGGGAAACTATATCAAAGCCGCTATGCTGCGGCTCCAGCACAGCTACAAGGATAGAAAGGTCCTCGGTTTGAACCTGGCCCTATCGGGCAATGTCCCTATCGCCGCGGGGCTGAGCAGCAGCTCCACGATCGTCGTTGCGACGCTTGCGGCGGCGATAGCGTTGAACGGCCTGGAGCTTACCACCCCGCAGTTTATTGATATGTGCGGGGAGGGGGAGTGGTTTGTCGGCTCGCGCGGCGGCGCCGGGGATCACGCGGCCATACGTCTCGGCCAGAGGGGCAAGATCGCTCACGTCGGGTACCTGCCGTTCAAAGTCGAAAAGATGATAGATGCGCCCGAGGATTACCAGGTAGTCATTGCGAACAGCCACATCAAGGCCGCCAAGAGCAGCTCGGCAAAGGATACGTTTAATGCAAGGATCGCCGCCTACAATCTGGGCCTGGAGCTGCTCAGGCAGCGCTGCCCGCAAATAAGCGACAAGGTTCGCTGCCTGCGGGATATGGTCGCGGAGAACCTTGGATGCGGCGAAAGTGATATTTACCGTATGCTTCTTGAGATTCCGCAGTTTATGAGCCGGGAAGAGTTCAACTCTGCGCTCTCGAAGGAGCATGAGGATTTGATTGAGGCCAACTTTGCAAGTCACCGCGATCCCGGACGCTACAAGGTCAGGGGCGTCCTGCTGTTTGGCTTGGCCGAGATTCTCAGAAGCAAGATATGCACGGAGTATCTTGAACGGGGGCTGATCGACGAATTCGGGGCTCTGATGAAGATAAGCCACGACGGCGACAGGGTCAGCCGGCCCGGCCCGGGCGGGGGCTACCTGGCGGTCGAACAGGGCTGCGACGATGAATACCTCAACCGCTTGATTGGCGATCTGAGCAGTGAGGATGCCGTCAGGGCCTCAAACGCTCAGCTTCTTATGCAGCCCGGCAGCTACGCCTGCAGCACCGTCGAGATCGACCGTATGGTTGATATCGCCTGTTCCGTGCCGGGTGTTGCCGGGGCGCAGATTGCCGGGGCCGGTCTGGGCGGGTGCGTTATGATCCTGTCGCAGAAGACCGCCGTGGAAGCCGTAAGCAGCGCTCTGATCGAGCGCTACTATGGGCCCAACAACCTCGATCCGGAGATAATCCCGTGCATCGCCGCAGAAGGCGCCGGCCTTGTTGAATTCCGAGAAGATGTCTAAGCTCGATTTCTGCCATCTTGAGTAATCAGGCTGCCTGGCTCAGGGGAACCTTGGACAGGAACGACGGAATCAGTTTGGCGGTGCTGTGTTGATTTTTTCTATCAGGCTCGGCAGCTCGGAGATTCGGGTTATTCTTTGCACTCCCGGCGGGAGCTTCTTGCCGGAATTGGTATAGGCGGCTTTCAGGACGGCGGACATACCGCTTTTGATGGCCGGCTTGATGTCCTTGTCGATACGGTCTCCAACGTACAATATGTTTTCGGCAGGCTCACCGATTCTTTCGATGGCGGCTTTGAAGATTCGGGCATCGGGCTTGCGAAAGGGAAACTCATACGAATAAAGTCTGACCGTGAAGAAATCCAATATGCCCAATTGTTCGAGGTGTTTTTCGAGGGACGTGCCGTGCACAAACGTATTTGAGACTATCCCGAGCTTGAGGCCGTTTTCTTTCAAGGCGGCCAAGGTCTCTTTGGTTTGCGGTTCGGTCCTGCCTATCCTGCTGAGAGGCTCATACCAAAGCCACGCCAAATTTTCCCATTGCTCGGCGGTGAGTCTAAGGCCCTTCTTGGTGCCGACCCTCTTCAACAGCGCCAGGGCATCGAAATCCCGCCTCTTGAACCAGGAGATGCAGCGCTGCATGCGCAGGTTCAGGAGGTTCCTCCAGAAATACGATTTGAATCCGCCGACCGGCTGGTTCAGGCTTCTGAGGTAATCGTATGACGATTTGGCCCCTGCTGCAAAGACCTCGACCGGCTTGATTCTGCCGAAGTCAAGCAGAGTTTCACCGAGGTCAAACAATACCGCTTTGATTTGCGTATTGTGCATTTTGCGTTGTGGGTATTGTGCTGCGGACTCTACTCATACGGTTCATAAGAATTAGCTGTGCTCGTGGTGACGAGGTAATGAGTCGAAGGCCATCCCCAAGCCCCCGTCAGAGCCGGGTCTGCGACTTCGGGCTTGAGGCTGCCACTCAGAGGATGTGTGTCGGGAGCGCATTGACTTTCTCTAAATGGTATCACTTCCTTAGCGGCGGCATATCCCCGCCGAATGCTTCTTTGGCCCACTCAAACATTTCTTCGTCCGATATTGGCGAGACCCTGTCGGCCGCGTACTCGGCGTCGATCCGGTCCTTTATTTTCGTTATGCGCCGGTCGTGTTTGGGGATTTCAATCTCGTACCTCACCTCTATCCAGTGCTTGACGCCGGCCGCTCCCGCCTTGTCAGTAATTGCCACGTCCGGCGGGCGATTGAGCAGCTTTTGGGTGTCAAAGCAATTGTATATTTCCTCGTTCTTCAACAGGCCGTCCGCGTGAATCCCGGCCCGAGTGACGTTGAAATCTCTTCCGACCAGCGGATAATTGTGTGGAATCTCAAAGCCCAGGTCCTTCTTCGCATACTCGGCCAACTCGGTTATCGCCGCGTAATTGACGCCTTCGGTCATTCCTTTGAGCTGGGCGTGCTCAACAACGAGCGCTTCGAGGGGCGGATTACCCGTTCGTTCGCCCAGGCCGAATATGGCCGTATTGGCCGCGCTGCAGCCGTACAGCCACGCAGTGGCCGCATTCACCTGGACCTTGTGCAGATCGTTGTGGCCGTGCCATTCGAGCAGTTCGGGCGGGACACCGATTCGCCGAAGACCATGCACGAGCCTGGGGATGCTCCGAGGCAGGGCAACGCCTGTCCAGGGCAGACCGAACCCGAGCGTATCG
>Ga0315275_10008290_pt1 | contig 10096 bp, 8 predicted proteins | sample YL17G03_0_MG_FD_205557 | JGI IMG/M metagenome (GOLD analysis project Ga0315275, IMG submission 205557) | Sediment microbial communities from Yellowstone Lake, YNP, Wyoming, USA - YL17G03_0 | ecosystem: Environmental > Aquatic > Freshwater > Lake > Sediment | place: USA: Wyoming | collected...
GTTAAAACAGGAGTTGATGGAATTGGATTAGCGCAAGGTGTTTTGGGAAAGCCCTGGTTATTTAAGCAGGTTAAGGATTATTTGGCCAAAGGGAAATTCGTGGAATTTAATTTAAATCAAATAAAAAAGACCGCCTTGGAACATGCGGCTTTAAGTTATAAATTAAAAGGCCAGAAAGGGATTTGGGAAATGCGCAAGCATTTGGCCTGGTATTTTAAGGGTTTTGAGGGAGCAAATGTTTTGCGCCAAAAATTGATCAAGGTTGATTCTCTGAAAGAGATAAAAAATATTTTAAAAGATATTTAAATCCATTTTTTGTGTTTAAAATAAAAGAACATAAAAAATGAGGCAATGGCCATAATGCTAATTATTTTCCAAAAATCTAATTCATTGCCTAAAATAGGCGTATATTTAGCGTTCATGCCAAAGATTGAAGCTAGTAAGGTTAATGGGAAAACAATAACAGAAAAAATTGTTAAAGTTCTCATTATGTCATTTAGCTTAAAACTAACTAAAGCGCTATTGGTATCTTCTAGAGCATTAATGGTTTGTTGATAACTATCAGATAAATCCCAAATATTCTCAAGATTATCAATTAGATCATTAAAAAGATTATTTATTTTATTATTATTTTTATTAAGCATTGCTTGATTTTTCATTAATTTGTTTAAAATATAACCATGAATCTGGATAATTTTGCGAAAATATACGATGTTTCTTTTTATTACAAGGATTTCCTTAACCATTTCTCTTTCCCGTCCGGCGAAAATATTTTTTTCAATATTATTTATGTCTAAACTAATATGATCAAGCATGGGGAATTGAGAAATGTAAAGGCGGTCTAAAATCTCATAAAGCAAAATCAGGGTATTTTGATTTAAATATAATTTTTGCTGTCTTTTGCTGGCTGATAAATTATTAAAAAAATCATTAAGAGGGGCCAGTTGATTGTAATGGATGGTAATTAAATAATTTTTAGTTAGAAAGATGTCAATTTCAGCAGGTGTGATTTCTCTGGTTTTGCGATTATAAACAGGGAAAAGCAAAACTAAAAATAAATAATTTGGCCTAATATTTATTTTGGGCCTTTGGGCATGTTTATGAGCTGTTGAATCATCTAAATCCAGCTGATCAAATTTAAATTTCTTTTTTAGATAAGAAATTTCTTTATCTGAAGCATTAATTATATTAAGCCAGCTCAATTTTTGGGTTTTGATAATTTGGCTAAAAGGCATGGGAAATTAGGTAATTGTTTAGTCTGCATATATTATAACATAAAATAGGGCTTGGAGCTATGGATAATGGGCTTGGACCTGGACATTTTAAAAATAAATTAAATATGGTATTATTAAGTTAGGTTTATGCCTAAGAAAATTACTGATATAACCAAAAAAGTTGAAGATCCAGCCAATCAAGGGTCAAGTGGTCAGCCGGAACAAATAAAAGAAATGCCAGGCCGAGTTGAAATTGAAAAAAAAGTTGAAATTATTAAGCCGGCAGAAGTTTTAACCCCGGAAAAAGTTGAAGAAAAAAAAGAAGAAGCAGTTGTTTATCCCTTTCCAACTCCAGCGCCAACTGTACCGGCTAAAAGCCCTGCTTTAGAAAAAATTGAAGATGTCTTGGAAGAAGACCTGGAAGAATTTTATTTTCAACTGCCGGCCCAAACGCAAGCAGAATTTAGAGCTCAAGGAGAAGAAATTGCCCCCAAAATTGCAGTGCTTTTGAGCGCTTTTAAAGTGCAGGTCAAGAAAATTTTAGAATTGATTATAAAATGGCTAAGAATAATACCTCATGTTAATAAGTATTTTTTGGAACAAGAAGCTAAAATTAAAACTGATAAACTTTTAGAATTAAAAGAAAAGGGAGAATTAAAACCAGAAGACAAAAATAAAATGTAAAATAAAGCTCAAAGATGTGAATTAATCATGGGCTTAAAAAACAAAAATGGAAAATATTTTTACCCAATTAACCAATTTTGAAATCGGCGGACCTAAATTGTTGATCCTTTTAGGTTTAGTTTTTTTTATTGTCCTGCTAATAATTTTAATCATATATTTTGTTTCTAAAAGGATAACGAGAAAGATTTTTAAGAATCTTGTGAGTTTTAAACAAGTGGTTTTACTGGTTCAAGTACCTAAATATGAAATAGTTGAAGCTGGAGAAAAACCTCAACCCAAAACGCAACAAGAATTGGCGGAAAAAATTGCCATTATGGAAGCCTTTTTTGCTAATATCGCAGGTTTAAAAGCGCAAAAAGGGCTTAAACACGAATTTATGGGCAGGACTGATCATATGGCCTTTGAAATCGTTTTAAAAGAAGGTTTAATTTATTTTTATGTTGTAGTGCCAGAGAATTGGAAGGATTTTATTGAGCAGCAGATCATGTCGCAGTTTCCCAAAGCCTTAGTTGAAGAAGTTGAGGACTATAATATTTTTAGTCCTCAAGGAGTTATTACTGGCTCAATGCTAAAATTTAGAAAAGAATATATCTATCCCATCAAGACTTATAGGAAATTAGAAACTGATTCTTTAAATGCCTTAACTGGCGCTTTGAGTACATTAGATAAAAGTTCTGGGGCAGCAATTCAATTAGTAGTCAGGTCTGCTAATCCGATTTGGCATAAATGGGGGCAAAAAGCTGCTTCCATTGCGCATCAGGGCAAAAAAGTCAATGAGGCGATTTCTGAAGCAGGGGGCGGTCTTTCTTTGAAAAAAGCAGCAAAGTTTTTTGAGGGTTGGGGAGGCGCATCTAAAAAAGAAGGACAAGAAGCGCCCAAACCCTACCAGCTTTCAGCGCTTGAGCAAGAGATTGTCAAAGGCATTGAAGAAAAGGCAGCCAAGGGCGGTTTAGAAATTAATATCAGGGTAATTGTTTCAGCTGATACCCAGGAGAAAGCTGACGTCTATTTAGAAAATATTTTGAATAGTTTTGCCCAATTTAATATTTATGAATATGGCAATGCTTTTAAAAGATACTCGCCTAAAAAAGACAAATTGATTAGGGATTTTATTTTCAGGGAATTTAATGAAAACGTTAAAATGATCATGAATACTGAAGAAATTACTTCTGTTTTTCATTTCCCCTTAGGGCATACTGAAACGCCTAATATTGTTTGGCTCCAAGCTAGAAAAGCCGCACCGCCAACTGATTTGCCGCCAGAGGGCTGTTTAATCGGCTATAATGATTTCCGTAATTTATACAAGGAGATTTATTTAACTGATGATGATCGTCGGCGCCACGTTTATATTATTGGTCAAACAGGTACGGGTAAATCGCAATTGCAGATCAATATGATTATTCAAGACATTAAAAAAGGCAAAGGTGTTTGTTTTATTGATCCGCATGGAGATACGATTGATTCAATTATGCAATATATTCCCAAAGAAAGAGCTGAAGATGTTATTCTTTTTGACCCTTCTGATACGCAAAGACCCATGGCTTTGAATATGATGGAATTTGAGGCACCAGAGCAGAAGACCATGGTTATCAATGAAATGATGAATATTTTTGATAAGTTATACGATTTGAAAGCAACAGGCGGCCCGATTTTTGAGCAATATATGAGGAACACTATGCTTTTGATGATGGAAGATCCTGAATCTGGTTCAACTTTATTGGAAATTTCTAAAATACTATCAGATGAGGATTTTAGAAAATATAAATTAGCCAAATCTAAAACACAGGTTGTTAAAGATTTCTGGGAAAAGGAGGCTGAAAAAGCTGGCGGGGAAGCTGCTTTAGCCAATATGGTTCCTTACATTACTTCTAAATTAACTTCTTTTATTGCTAATGATGTCATGCGGCCTATAGTTTCCCAGCAAAAAAGCGCTTTTAGTTTCCGCCAGGCCATGGATGAACAAAAAATAATTATGGTTAAACTGTCAAAAGGTTTAATTGGTGAAATAAACGCTAATTTGCTAGGCATGGTAATTGTTGGCAAAATTTTATTAGCTGCTTTGAGCCGTGTAAACCAGCCTGAAGCTGAAAGAAAAGATTTTTATTTATATATTGATGAATTTCAAAACTTTTTAACCGAGGGCATACAAGTAATTTTATCAGAAGCTAGAAAATATCGGCTCTGCCTGACCATTGCCCACCAATTTATTGGACAATTGGTAAAAAATAATGATACCAGATTTAAAGATGCGATTTTTGGCAATGTGGGAACAAAAATCGCTTTCAGGGTTGGGGTAGAGGATGCTGAAATTTTTGCCAAGGAATTTGCACCAATTTTTAATCAATATGATGTCATGAATGTGCCTAATTTGAGTGGCTTTATTAAACCTTTAATTTATGGCAAAACAATCCTGCCCTTTAGCTTTTATTTAATGCCTTTTGACTGGCGGCCAAAAGCCAATCCGGAATTAGCCCAAGCCATTAAAGAATTATCACGCTTGAAATACGGCAGGGATAGAAATATTATTGAAGCAGAAATTATTGCCAGGACACGAACCTCTTCACCTAAAATGCCAGTTGGCGAAAGGGCAGGAGAAGAGGATATTTTTGCCTAGTTAACCTAAACCAAAATAAAGACATATGAAAAATAAAAATCAAGATTTAATTAGTATTTCCCAAAGTAAATACCAATTAATTAAAAAAATTTTACGAAATATCCATGAAAATTTAGGTAAAGTAATTCAGATTTTAGAACAAAGCCCAGAAGAGGCGGAAAATTTTGAGGAATCCATGATGGGTATTTCACAAACTTTAAAAGAAGCAGAGAGGGATTTAGATATTATGGGCACAGAGAGAATCATTGAAGGAGTTTTTGATGGCGAAAAAATGATTGCTTCTGATGGTCAGGAATATGCAGTGCCAGCCAACTATGCTTCTAAATCAAAATTGGTTGAAGGCGATATTTTGAAATTAACAATCAATCAACGCGGTGATTTTTTGTATAAGCAAATTGGGCCAGTGGAAAGAAAAAAAATTGTTGGCGTTTTGGGCCTGGATAAAAAGGGCAATTATTTTGTAACAGCGGAAAAAAAGAAATGGAAAGTTTTGCCAGCCAGCGTAACTTATTTTAGAGGGGATTCTGGCGATGAAGCAGTTATTTTAGTGCCCAAGGATTCAATTAGTAAATGGGCGGCCGTGGAAAATGTGGTTAAAAAATAGGCATTAGGCATTTGGGATTTGGTATTGGGACTTGGAAAATTTTAATAATATAAAAACCCCGGGGAACTGGGGTCTTTTCATACTTGATTTTCTTTGTTAAGTAGCTTAAAATGGAGTTATGTCATTAGCATTATACAGAAAATATAGGCCGCAAACTTGGCAGGAATTAACAGGCCAAAATCATATCAAAATCACCTTGCAGCATGAAATTGAAACTGGCAAAATCAGCCATGCTTATCTTTTTACTGGTCCGCGTGGTATTGGCAAAACTACGACTGCCCGGCTTTTGGCTAAAGCAATTAATTGTGAAAAGCGACAGGAAGGACAAAGCGAACCCTGCAATAAATGTGATTCCTGTTTGGAATTAACAATGGGTAATGATTTGGATATCTTAGAAATTGATGCTGCTTCACATACTGGCGTTGATAATGTGCGAGAAAACATCATTGCCAATGCCCGTTTTACACCGGTGAAAAGGAAATACAAAGTATTTATTATTGATGAAGTGCATATGCTCTCAATTTCTGCTTTTAATGCACTGTTAAAAACCTTGGAAGAGCCGCCTAGCCATGCTCTTTTTATTTTAGCCACCACTGAAGTGCATAAAGTACCAGCCACTATTATTTCTCGCTGCCAGAGATTTGATTTTAAAAAGGTTAATTTGGAGGATTTGCTTATACGTTTGAATTGGATTTGCCAGCAGGAAAAGGTGAAGGTTAATAAGGAAGTATTAAATGATATTGCTCGTTTTAGCGAGGGTTCATTGCGTGACGCTGAAAGCCTTTTGGGTCAGATTTTATCTTTGGGTGAAAAAGAAATTACCCAGGCAGAAGCTAGTTTAATTATTCCAGCTTCAAATTATAATTTAGTTTTAGAATTGGTAGAAAATTTAGTTTATAAAAATATAGAAGCAAGTATTGGCCTGATTAATAAATTGGTTGATGAGGGTGTTGATTTGGTAAAATTCACCGATGATCTGGTGGAATTTTTGCGCAAGATAATTTTGGCAAAAATCAGCAGTGGCTTAAAATCTTTTGCCTTTGAACTGGATGAAAAAACGGAAAAGGCAATTCTTGATTTGGCGCAGAAGTTTGAAGTTGATGAACTGATTGAATTGATAAATTTATTTACAGCTAAAAAATTTGAAATTAAATCAGCGGCCATTTTGCAATTGCCTTTAGAATTAGCTGTCATAGAATATTGCACTAAAGAGGGGAAAGATAGTCAAAAGGGAAATGATGGGAAAGATGGGTTTGGACCGTCAGGAGGCGTACCTCAAAGCGAGAGTGGTGCTAAAAAAGTGTCCTCCTTCGCCCTGGCCTCGGCCAAGACGAGTAAAGCTTCTGCCTCTGCTGAAGCTACGGCAGACAGGTCGGAGGACAAGGTAAGCGAAAGAAATGAAGGTGGTGTTAGAAGCACCACTTTAAAAAATACCAAAAATTTAAAAGTTAGTTTAAGCGAAATCAGAGAAAAATGGCATAATTTTTTAGTTAAACTGCAGGAATTTAATGCTTCCTTGGTTTTTATTTTAAAGGTAGCTGAACCCTTGGCCTTAAATGGCAATATTTTAAAGATTGGTTTTAAATATCCTTTTCACCAGCAACGGATAAATCAACTTAAGGTTAAAGCGGTAGCAGAAAAAGTTTTGGCAGAGTTTTTTAAAGAAGAAATTATTATTGAAACTTGTTTGCTGTCCCAAGATTATGACAGTGAATTTATTAGAGAGCAGACCAAGGCAGATGAAGTGGAATTTGTGGAAGAAATTCCAGCTGAAGGTAGTGGACAAGAACAGCAGCAGCTAATAGATAATTTGGTTAAGACTTTTGGGGGGAAGGTGGTGGAATAAGTTTAAAATCAAATTTGTAGGCAAAACTCGGGGATCGTCTAATGGTAGGACAGCAGGTTCTGGACCTGCTTATCGGGGTTCGAGTCCCTGTCCCCGAGCTTTGCCTATAATATTAACAATTTAAATAATTATTAATTTTAACATTAATTTTATGGACAATAATACAATTCAACCAGAAACAGTGAGCGCCCAAGAGCATGAGTCAAAAGCTGATAAAAAATCAATTCAATCAGAACCAGTGAACGTACAAAATCAGCCACTAGTAGTTGATAAAAAATCAATAAAAATTAGCAGGAAAACAGCCATTATTATTGTAGTAATCATAGCCTTGGCAGTTTTAGCTTATATTTATAAGGGGTTATTCATTGCTGCTATTGTCAATGGCAGTCCAATAAGTCGTTTGAGCGTTATTGGAAAACTTGAGAAACAGGCAGGCAAGAGTTTATTAGACTCTCTTATTGATGAAAAGCTAGTTAAAAACGAAGCGGATGCTAAAAAAATTATTATCAGCGATGACGAAATTAATGGGGAAATAAAAAAAATAGAAGATCAGGTTGCTACCCAGGGCGGTACGATTGAAACTGCGCTCGCCGCACAAGGCATGAGCATGGATGATTTAAAGACGCAGATTATTTTGCGAAAAGAAATGGAAAAATTGCTTGCAGACAAAATAATTGTTACAGATCAAGAAGTAGCGCAATACATTAAGGATAATAAAATTACAGTCACGAAAGGGCAGGAGGCAGAAACTAATGATCAGATTAAAAACGCACTAAGTAGCCAAAAGTTTAGTAGTGAGGCTCAAAATTTGATAACTGATTTGAAGTCAAAAGCCAAGATTCAATACTTTGTAAATTATTAATGTCTGTTGACCGGCTATAATTATTTTAAAATAAACCAATAAGACTTTTATATGCAATGGTTTTGGATTGCCTTGGCTGCCCCAGCTATCTGGGCAGTAGTCAATCATATAGATAAATACATTATTTCCCGATATTTTACCGGCCGTGGCGTTGGCTCACTGGTAATATTTACAAGTTTAAGCGGGCTGATTTTTAGTATTTTTATTTTGCTTTTCAATTATAGTTCCCTTACTTTTGGCTTGGCAGACGCTGTTTTAATTGCTTTCAATGGCGCTCTATTAGTCGCTTCTTTTATCCCTTATCTTTATGCTTTGGAAAAAGAAGAGGCATCGATTATTTCAACTTTGTTTCAGACTATACCGGTTTTTGTCTATTTTTTAGCCTTATTTTTTCTTCGCGAAGTTTTAAGCGCCAAACAAATTTTTTCTTCACTCCTTATTATTGCCGGCGCAATTATTATTTCGCTTGATTTGTCTGTAAAAGTACGTTTTAAAATGAAGCCGTTTTTACTAATGCTTTTGTCTTCTTTTATGATCGCTGTTAATGTGCTGATTTTTAAAATTATTGCGTTGAAAGAAAATTTCTGGGGCACGGCTTTTTGGGAATACATTGGTGGAGCTATATTTGGCCTGATTCTTTTTTCTTTTATTAGGCTTTATCGCAGACAATTTTTAGCCACGATTGCCAAAAGCAGATTAATGGTTCTGGGCCTCAATACTTTGTCAGAAATTTTAAACATCATTGCCAAGCTTTTGGCTAATTTTGCCAGTCTATTGGCGCCGCTCACTCTGGTTTTAGTAGTTAATGGCTTTCAGCCACTGATCGTTTTTATTTATGGGATATTCCTTACTTTATTTTTGCCCAAAATCGGCAAAGAGACCTTGACCAAAAAAGTCATTATTCAAAAAATTATTGCTATTATTATTATTTTTATTGGCGCTTATAATCTATTGAAATAATAAAGACTAAAAATCGCCTTTTTGGCGATTCTTTGTTATGATAATAATGTAAAGAATAATCCATTTAGCCATGAAGAAAAAACAATTTTAATTATTTTATTTAATAATTATGGATAGGTTAGAAATAATAAATTTTATTAATGGGATGATAGATGAAGATGGTTTGAATTTTGAGCAATACTCAGAAAGATTATTTACCCTAGTAAATGATTTTTCATTAGAAAATGTAAAAAATAATATATTATCAGTAGGGGTTATACCTGAATCTTTCCAGCATGATTCAACAGAGGAAAAAATATATTCTAAATATTCTGATATTTTATTGGCTAAAGCACTGTCTTATCTGGGCATTAAAACGAAAGTAATCAAAGAACGGGCAGATTCTGCCGATGTGGAGGGAAAAGCTAGAGGCTATACATTAGTTGCTGACGCAAAAGTTTTTAGATTAAGTAGAACAGCAAAAAATCAAAAAGATTTTAAAGTAGAAGCACTTAATAAATGGAAAAAAGATAAGGATTTTGCATGCCTTGTAGCCCCATTATATCAATTTCCTAAAAATCAAAGTCAAATATATAGGCAAGCAATCGATAAAAATGTTACGTTGCTTTCCTATACTCATCTTTATTTTATGCTTGCACAAAAAAATAAATTTAATTATAAAACATTATGGCAAGTGGGCATAAAACTTAAAGGTGAAAAAGGAGCAAATACATACTGGAAAGCAATTGATACTATTCTCTGTAAAATCTTGGGTAAATCAGTTAAAGACCTTGAGAAGGTTAAACAATTAGAATTTAAAAGATTATTAGATACAGCAAACGAGGAAATTGCATATATAGAAGGTAAAATTGAGGCTTTAAAGTCGATCTCTCACAAAGAAGCAATTGAACGGTTAATTAAATCTGAAAAACTTGATAGTAAAATTATACAAATAAAAAAAATTATAAATTCATTAAAGTAATCTCTCCTGCTGATTGTTTTTGTCTTCTTTAGTATTTCGATTAGATATTGAATCTAATCTTTTTTTAGCTATTTTATAATAGTCCTCTGATAATTCAAATCCAATATATTTTCTATTAAGAAGCTTTGCCGCTACAGCAGTTGAGCCAGATCCAATGAATGGATCTAAAATAATTTGATTTTCCTTTGTTACTAATCGTATAAGATATTTAAGAAGATTGATTGGTTTTTGGGCTTCATGTAAACCATTTTCATTTTTTTCAAAGCCAAATTTAAGAATATTTGAAGGAGATTTACCATCGATTAAACAATCTTGAATATTCATTGCGCCTAAATTATTTTTAAGGATATT
>Ga0315275_10008293_pt1 | contig 10095 bp, 8 predicted proteins | sample YL17G03_0_MG_FD_205557 | JGI IMG/M metagenome (GOLD analysis project Ga0315275, IMG submission 205557) | Sediment microbial communities from Yellowstone Lake, YNP, Wyoming, USA - YL17G03_0 | ecosystem: Environmental > Aquatic > Freshwater > Lake > Sediment | place: USA: Wyoming | collected...
TGTGGGCTTGCGAGGTCAACACGGAAGCCATGGATTACCGCTCATTGAGGGATCAGTTTGGCCGCGGCCTGCGTTTGATCGGGGGCATCGACCTGGATGTGCTGCGGGAAGGCAAGGAAGCCATCCGGGCTGAGGTGGAGGGGAAGGTGCCGACCTTGCTGGCACAGGGCGGCTATGTGCCATTGGCGGATGGGCGGGTGCGCAAGGATATTCCGCTCGAAAATTACATTTACTACAGGACAATGCTGGAAAAGATCACTGGTTCCTGAGATTTCGCACCCATTCCATATGCTCCATCAGCAAGGATTTCGCCCGCCGGATTACGGATGGCAGCACTTGTTCGGAATCGGTTTCCCGGCGCAGATCATCCCGCGTGGCAGACCGGGCGAAAGAAATAAAGGGGGAAAGCATCAGCCGGTGGGGAAAAAGCAGCTGCGAGATCACCTGCCCAAACTCAACCAGCCGGCGCCGGTCAACCGGTTTTGATCTCAAATGGTAGAGCAGGCTGTTGCGCCACCTCGGGGATACCACGTGGCTGACGATCGCTGGCAGAAGGCGTGCCTCGGGAACGGTCTTAAGGAACAGGTCAATGCTGGGACTCCACTGGTCAATATGAGCGAGGGCGTCATCATAAACCGACGGATCGGGATCGATGTGCCCATATCCATAGAGGAGCACAGCCCCGCCGGATTTCAGGTGACGGATGGCCTTTCGGGTTGCCACCATGCGCATGTTCTGATCGTCGGAAATGCAGAAGAAATGTTCGCTGGCATGCGGCAGGTTTCTCAGGAAGGGGATGTCACCACTGATGATGCACAGGTCGTCCCGTTGAAGCTGGGAGGCAAGGATCAGGCTGTCATACGTCCCCGGGTGATTTGATACAACGAGCAGCGCTCCTTTGGAAGGGATATCTTCTAACCCTCCGGCAGTCACCGAAGTCACGAAATCTTCCAGGGTTATTCCCATCGCCCTGGAGAAGCCAAATTGAATGAGATTCCGGTCGAATGTAAGACCAACATTCGCCAGCCTGTCGGTGACCGGTCTAAAAAGCGGCCAGATGATCCGGTTCGCAAGAGCAGAATTGCGAAGACCGATGGAACCGGCCAGTTCAACTATGAGCGACCGGCTCAAGGAGATCATCTCTGAATCCACATCCTACTCCTTCCGGTCAGTATGAACCCAGGCAATATGCCCCGCCAGAAGGGCTTTGCCGCGCGCAATGACAGCAGGCAGGACCCGGTCACTACCGCTTTCCCGAAGCAATACCTCGACCGCCACAGGCGGGGCGAAGGAGATGTGCGGCTGGAGAAAAAAACTGCCGGGGAAGAACAACTGCTGGAGCACCTGGCTGAACTCAGCCAGGCGACGCTTCTGCCAGTCAATGCGTTTCAACCAGGTGACAGGATGGCGCGCCCAGCGATCGGATACAACCCCGCTTACAATGGATAGAACCACTTTGGTGTCCGGTGTTGTGCGCAGGAACAGGTCGATGGAGGGCAGCCATTTTTCGATCCAGGCCTCGGCGTCCGGATAGATTTCAGGATCAGGGTCTATCAGACCTGTCCCGTAAAGCAATAACGCTCCACCTTCTTTCAAGTGGCGCATCCCGGACCGTGCAGCTGTCATTCGATCCTGGGTTTTATCGGAGAGAAAGAAAAGGTGCGAATTTGCATTGGGGAGGTTTTTCAGGAAGGGCACATCGCTGGAGATCAGTTTCAAGTCTTCCCTTCCCAGCTGGGAGGTGATAACGAATGTATCGTATGTCCCGGCATGGTTGGAGATAACGAGCAGAGGTCCCTTTGTAGGGATGGTGTCCGCACCCCGGCTGGTGACTCGGTTGCACCAGTTGGTCAGCATCCAGGCTGCCGCTTTGGGGAATCCATCTGTAGCAATCATGCGATCGGCAGTCACGCAAATAGTGGATAAGCGGTCGGCTGCTTTTCGGAACAACCAGCCAAAGACCCGGAAAGCAGTTCCAGTTTTCGAGAATCCCAGGGCGAGGAATATTTCACCGATTACCGCATTGCTCAAATTCCGGATATCTGCATCCATCATTTCTCCTTACCCAGTTTAACACATGAATCCCCACTGGAGTTTTGGTAAAATCACCTCATGCTGATCATTGACCTCGGGACCTTAAGGGCATACCGCAGGCAGACTTTCCGACTGCTTCAACGCCTGCGTTTGAAAACGCCCCAGCAGGCGCTGGAATTCGTCAACGAACGCGGTTTTGTATATTTCTGGCCGATCAAGGGGATCGACCTGCCATCGCTCTGGATGGCTGTAGCTGGCGAGCGATCCGTGGCGGAAAACCATGATGACCCCGGTCATGTCACCTGGGGATGGAAAGATGATTCTCTTTCAAAAAAGATATGGTATTACGGAAAGGTGTTGAGGAGAAAAGCCACCATCATCTCGTTGGAAACCGCACCATATTTCTACGCTCTTTCCGAGAATTACGGCTCAATCGAAGAGGATTATCTCCTGGCTTATGAAGAAGGAAGACTGACCCAGACCGCCAAGAAGATTTATGAAACCTTGCTTGAGAAGGGCATCCTGGATACCATCTCGCTGCGTAAAGAAGCGCGCTTGCTGAATGCCAAAGAATCGCAGTTCAACCGGGCTCTGGAAGACCTGCAAAATGATTTCAAGATCATGCCGGTGGGGATTGCTGCAGCGGGAGCCTGGAAATATGCCTTCCGCTATGATATCACCGCCAGGCACATGCCTGGATTACCGGAGCAGGCTCGCAAGATTGGAGAAGCGGAAGCCCGCCAGAAACTGGCAGGATTGTATTATGCCTCGGTTGGGGCAGCCCCGCTCCGGAATGTGAGTAAACTCTTCGGTTGGTCCCCCGAACTCACCCGACGCACGATGGATGCAATGGAGAAAAAAGGGATCCTGATGCGGAGCAGCCATCCCCGGGAGTCGGGTGAATGGCTGGCAATCCCTGAAATACTGAAATGAAAGCACTGTGGCAAACCACTAACCTGCAAGTCAGGGATTGTTTCGCTGCGACCGTTGGAATCGAAATCACTCCTCAAGCGTACTGATATCCCCTTCAGGCAATCCCTGGGCGCGAGCCTTAAGGACACGGCGCATGATCTTGCCGGAACGGGTCTTGGGAAGTTTATCCAGAAACTTGATCTCCTCGGGTCGGGCAATGGGACTCAAATGGGTGGCAACATGTTGGCGTAATTCCTCGGCCAGTTCAGGGGAGCCGATGAAACCGCTGCGCAGGATGACAAAGCAGAAGATGCCCTGTCCCTTGACCTCATGGGGAAGACCGATCGCAGCTGCCTCGGTCACTGCTGGATGGCTGACCAAAGCTGATTCGATCTCAGCCGTCCCAAGCCGGTGTCCGGAGACCTTGATCACATCATCCACCCTGCCGATAATCCAGAAGTAGCCATCCTTGTCACGCTTGGCGGAATCTCCGGTGAGATATTTTCCCGGAAACTTGCTCCAGTACTGGCTGACGTAGCGCTCCGGGTCCCGGTAAATCGTACGCAACATGGCAGGCCAGGGATGCAAAAGCACGAGGTAACCTTCCTCTCCATCCGGGACGGGATTTCCCTGCTCGTCAAGGATCTCCGCCTCCTGGCCGAAGAAAGGTCGGGTTGCCGAACCCGGTTTGAGCGGCATCACCGGTATAGGGGTGATCATGAACATACCGGTCTCGGTCTGCCACCAGGTATCCATGATGGGAGATTTTTCCTTTCCAATGACGCGGAAATACCATTTCCATGCTTCCGGGTTGATTGGTTCCCCAACCGAACCAAGCAGTCTTAGGGTGGAGAGATCATGCTTGTTTGGCCATGCCTCACCGAAACGCATCAGGCCGCGGATGGCGGTGGGGGCAGTGTAAAAGACGGTAATTCCGTATCGCTCCACGAGTTGCCACCAGCGGTTGGGATACGGGAACACCGGTCCCCCCTCACACATGAAGGAAGTCGCTCCAATGAGCAATGGACCATACACAATATACGAGTGACCGGTCACCCAGCCTGGGTCAGCGGCACACCACCAGCGGTCTTCATCCTTAAGGTCGAAAACATATTTGAGCGTGGCATAGGTGCCAACCATGTAGCCGCCATGTGTATGCACAATGGCTTTTGGCTTGCCGGTGGAACCGGAGGTGTACAGGATATAAAGTGGATCCTCCGAATCGAGGATCTCAGTCGGGCATTTGCCATTGGCGATGGGCAGCATACACAGGTCATGATACCAATGGTCGCGCCCGGCTTCCATTGGGACCTCATGACCGGTCCGTCTTATGACGATGATATTCTCGACAGAGGCACAGTGCTTGAGCGCTTCATCGGCTGTGCGCTTGAGTTCAAATATCTTTCCGTAGATCCAACTGCCGTCGGCGGTAATAAGCAATTTTGATTCGCTGTCGTCAATGCGGCCTTGGAGAGCATCGGTGGAAAAGCCGGCAAAAATGACGGAATGGATCGCGCCGATCTTTGCACAGGCCAGCATGGCAAAGACAATTTCAGGGATCCGCGGCAGGTATATGGTTACCCGATCGCCCTTATTGATCCCCATGGCTTTGATGATATTGGCAAACCGGTTGACTTCACGGTTGAGGGCAAAGTATGAAAAAGTCCGTTGTTCTTTTCCGTCCTCGCTTTCCCAGATCAGGGCCAGTTTATTTTTGCGCCAGGTCTTGAGGTGCCGGTCGATGCAGTTATGAACGATGTTAACTTTAGCGCCGGTGAACCACTTATAAAATGGCTTGTTCGACTCATCCAACACCTTGTCCCATTTCTGGAACCAATCCAATTCCTCTGCGCGCTCTGCCCAGAACCCCTGCAGATCTGTACGGGCACGTTCAGCTGTAATTTCCCAATTCTGGATATTGGCTTGGGCAATGACTTCTGAAGATGGATAATATACTTCGCCTTCCATTGAATTCAATTTCCTACCTGTCATGGCTTGCTCCTTGAGAAGGGGGTTTCTAATTATTTCAACACAGGTTCTTTAAATTCTATCATGAATACCCGATTAGTAATATTTAGATCAACCGCTTTTCAATCCACATTCACAGCACGAAATACAGGGGGATCATGAATCCGTAACCGGTGAAATGATATATAATTCCAGAAAGCACTATCGCAGGCATTTTTCCCCTCTTGTGAGCCTGTGGTCAGGTTGTCACCTGCCTTTATGGATTCGAGGTAAGTCATGGAAATTGCCATCATGATCGAAGCCCAGAATGGTCTCAACTGGACGCGCTGGAAGAATCTGGCGGCGGCGGTTGAGGAGCTGGGCTTTCATGGTCTTTTCCGCTCGGATCATTTTACCAACGCCACCCCTCCGGATAAAGAATCGCTCGAACTGTGGGTTTCGCTGACCTGGCTGGCCTCGCACACAAAACGGATCGAATTCGGTCCGCTGGTTACGCCGGTCTCCTTTCGCCACCCTGCCCTGACCGCGCGCATGGCTGCTGCGGTGGACGACCTGGGCGGTGGACGGTTGACGCTCGGACTTGGAGCCGGCTGGCAGGAGCGCGAGCACCTTTTATTTGGTTTTGACCTGCTGGATATGGTATCGCGTTATTACCGCTTCGAGGAAGGGCTGGAGGTGATCACCCGCCTTTTTAATACGGACGGGCCGGTCACTTTTGACGGCAAATTCTACCAGTTGCGCGAAGCCACGCTCCTGCCGCACCCTGCCAGGCCGGGCGGACCGCGCATCCTGATCGGAGGCAATGGTGAGAAGCGGACCATGTCGCTGGTCGCGAAATATGCCAGCGAGTGGAATGCCGGTTTCATCACCCCGGCTGAATTTACCCGCCTTTCAACCAGGCTGGACGGAATGCTGGAAGAGGTGGGCCGGGAACCCAAAGCGGTGAAGCGTTCGATGATGGCCGGTTTGCTCTTCAGCCGGACACAAATAAAACTGGATGAGAAATTATCCGACCGAAATCACACTGCAGAAGACCTGCGCAAACGCGGTGTGATCGTCGGAGTGGGGGAGGAAGTGTATGAACAGCTTAAGCACTTCGAGGAAGCAGGCCTCCAGCGCATCATGCTCCAGTGGTTGGACCTGGACGACATGAAAGGCCTTGAGGCGCTGGCGAAGTCTTTGCTTTAAGAACGAGCCATGGCACCCAAGCCTAGCAGATCCTCGGCAACAACTCCCCCGCTGGCAGATCCATAACGCGCTTTCCCCCAATGGCTGTATTGGCGATCACACGACCGGGGTGGTCACTCACCACCCGGCCTATGATTGCCGCGCTCCTGCCGTATTCATGACCTTTCATGGCAGCCAGAATTTCATCAGCGCTTTCCAGTGGCAGGATCGCCACCAGTTTTCCCTCATTGGCGATGGAAAGCGGATCGAATCCCAGCATCTCGCAGGCGGCGTTCACTTCAGGGCGAACCGGCACACTGCCCTCTTCGAATTCGATCCCCATGGAAGAGGATACTGCCAATTCGTTGAGCACTGCCACCAGCCCGCCCCGGGTGGCATCGCGGAGGCAATGAATTTCCCCGGCTGAGCGCATGGCATCCACCAAACCGTTCAATGGTGAGGTGTCGGATCTGATCTCTGTCTCGAAGGATATTCCCACCCGCACTGACATGACTGCAATCCCATGGTCGCCCATCGTCCCGCTGACCAGCACCAGATCGCCAGCCCTGGCATTGGCTGGACCAATGTCCACACCTGCGGGAATAATCCCGATCCCGGAGGTGTTGATGTACAACCCATCCGCCCCTCCCTTTTGGACGACTTTCGTATCCGCGGTCACGATGCTTACCCCCGCCTTCCTGCAGGCGGCTGCCATGGAGAAGACGATATTGCCGAGTGTCTCCATTGGCAGCCCTTCTTCGAGGATAAAACCTGCCGATAGAAATTGAGGTTTCGCACCGCGCATGACAAGATCATTCACCGTTCCATACACAGCCAGTTCGCCAATATTCCCGCCGGGGAAGAAGAGCGGGCTGACAACGAACGAGTCGGTGGTGAATGCCACCTGACCTGGAGAGGGGGGGTGGATCAAGGAGGACAGGTCCAGCAACGTCGAATCGCCCATCTGATCCAGCCATTGATTGTGAAAAGCCGGGACAAAGAGATGCTCGATCAGGTCAGCCATCATCTTGCCGCCGGAGCCATGGCCCATCACGATGGTCGGATAGTTCATCAACGGGCGCGGGCAGGTCCAGCCCAGTATGTTGGGTTTTTCTTTATCCATGTTCTTGAACCCCGGATCTTGAAAAGAAGATGAATCCTCCAAGGATCAGCGTTTGTAAAGGAAATACGCTGCGCAGGCTCCCTCCGAAGAAACCATGGTCGCCCCCAGCGGGGATTGCGGGGTGCATTGGTTCCCGAAGGCAGGGCAATCGGCGGGTTTCTTGCGCCCCTGCAGGACAAGGCCGCTGATGCAGAGAGGCGACTCCCTGGTTTCTATTGCCTGTACTTCTGGAAAGCGCAGTTCGGCATCGAAGGCGGCGAACTCCTCACGCAACCGGTAACCTGACCTGGGCAGGATGCCGATACCGCGCCAGGCCCGGTCGGTGATAGCAAATACTCTGCGGATGACCTCTTGAGCCGGCTGGTTCCCGAGGCGGCTGACCGAACGCCCGTATGCATTTCCAACCGTGCAGGTGCCAGCCTCCAGCTGGCGGACGCATTGAAGGATGCCGTGCAGCAGGTCCACCGGCTCGAAGCCGGTCACCACGATGGGGATCCTGTACTTCTCGGCCAGCGGCTCATATTCCCAAAAACCCATCACCGTGCACACATGACCGGCAGCCAGGAATCCATTCACTTTTATATCGGGCGAGTCCATGAGCGCGCTGATCGCCGCAGGGACTGTCACCTGGGAGACCAGAACGGTGAAATTGGTCAAGCCCAAGGATTGAGCCTGCAGGACCGCCATGGCATTGGCAGGGGCGGTGGTCTCGAAACCAATGGCGAAGAAGACGACGGTCCTGGCAGGGTTATCGTGGGCGATCTTGAGGGCATCCAGAGGAGAATAGACGATGCGAACATCGCCGCCGGTGGCTTTCACCGCCGATAGATCACGGTTGGAGCCCGGCACGCGCAACATGTCGCCGTAGGAGGCGAAGATGACATCAGGACGGGTAGCCAGGGCGATGGCTTTGTCCAACTGTTCAAGCGGGGTCACGCAGACCGGGCAGCCTGGTCCGTGCACGAGCGTGATTTCATCAGGGAGCATCCGGTCAAGGCCAGACCTGATGATGGAATGCGTCTGACCGCCGCAGATCTCCATCAGGGTCCAAGGCCGGGTGATGGTTCGATCAAGTTCAGCGAGCAGTCTGCTGGTGAGATCTGCATCGCGATATTCGCTCAGGTACTTCACGCTTCAGATCCTTCAACCCCCGGCGCCTCGATCTGCCTGAGGAGATCCAGGGTCTCCAGGGCTTCCTGTTCGTCGATGATCGACAGGCCAAAGCCGACATGGATGATGGTGTAATCACCAACCTTGACCTCGGGCAGGTATTCCATGCAGGCTTCTTTTAATACCCCGCCGAAATCAACCCTGGCCATCTTCATGCCGTTGGCTTCATAGAGATCAACTACTTTGGCTGGAATTCCCAGGCACATGCTCCACCTATATTTTCATTCAGAATATGAAACCCTATTTTACACCCGAGTAGTGGTAATTCATCCTGCAGGATCCGGGTCGAATGGCAGGAAAATTATTCCATTCATTCTGATCAAAAGCAGGCGGCAAATGCCGCCTGCGGTACAATTGACCTGTCGGTCGATATTTCCCTGCAAGCCGCCTTCAATTTCTGGCAATGGCGGGATAATTCATGCAACTCCCCGATGCAGCAGGGGTTCTTTCATAAAAGAAATCTCTCTCAGGAGGCAACATGAGCATTGGAGCAGTACATCCAAAGGTCAATGACAAGCGCGAGATCTTCGGCTGGGCCATGTACGACTGGGCTAATTCAGCCTTCAGTACCACCATTGGGACGGTTTTCCTGGGACCCTACCTGGCTAGGCTTGCCCAAAATGCAGCCCTTGCCAGCAAGGATTCAATGGCACGCATCCTGGGAATCCCGATCGCACCGGATTCGTTCTTTCCATACTGCATTTCCATTTCCGTCGGTTTGCAGGTGCTCTTCCTGCCCATCCTGGGAGCGATCGCGGATTATTCCCACCGCCGCAAGCAGATGATGCAGGTGTTCGCCACGATCGGAGCCATTGCCACGATCCTCCTGTTTTTCACCACCGCCCCGGTCTGGTGGCTCGGCGGGTTGTTATTCATCGTAGCCAACCTCGCTTTCGGAGCAGCGCTGGTATTCTATAACTCTTATCTTCCTGACATTGCCAGCGAGGACCAGCGCGACCGCGTTTCCTCCTATGGCTGGGCGATGGGCTACCTGGGGGATGGGCTTCTGCTCATCCTCAACCTGGCTTTCTATATGTTCAGCGACAAATTGGGTGTTCCCCAGGACCTGGCAGTGCGCATCAACCTGGCATCCGCAGGCATCTGGTGGTTGAGTTTCTCGTTCTTCACCTGGGCACGCCTGCGCTCCAGGCAGGCTGTCAAGCAGTTGCCAAAAGGCGAGTCGTACGCCAGGGTGGGCTTCCGGCAGTTGTGGAAAACCATCAAGGAAATGAAGAATTTCCCCGAGACTTTAAAATACCTGCTGGCTTACTTCCTTTACAATGACGGCATCCAGACAGTGATCGCGGTCTCTTCCACATTTGCAGCTGCGCCTCTGGTGCGCGGCGGGGTGGGCATGGATCAGACCAAGTTGATCGTTGTCATCCTGATGATCCAGTTCATGGCATTCTTCGGAGCGCTGTTGTGGGGCAAGCTTGCCAACTGGGTGGGCGCCAAGCGCTCGATCATCGTCAGCCTGGTCATCTGGGCGGGCGTTGTGATCTATGCCTATTTCGGGCTGAAGGGCGAAAACCGGGTGCTCGAATTCTTCATCATGGGGGCATTCATTGCCCTGGTGATGGGCGGGTCGCAAGCCATCAGCCGCAGTCTCTACGCCCAGATCATCCCATCCGGAAAGCAGGCTGAATACTATTCCTTTTACGAGATCAGCGAGCGCGGCACTTCCTGGATCGGCCCGCTGCTGTTCGGGCTTATGAATCAGG
>Ga0315275_10008297_pt1 | contig 10093 bp, 10 predicted proteins | sample YL17G03_0_MG_FD_205557 | JGI IMG/M metagenome (GOLD analysis project Ga0315275, IMG submission 205557) | Sediment microbial communities from Yellowstone Lake, YNP, Wyoming, USA - YL17G03_0 | ecosystem: Environmental > Aquatic > Freshwater > Lake > Sediment | place: USA: Wyoming | collected...
CACAGCTCCAACAATTGCCACCCAGTTTTGAGCTACAGGGACGAGTGAGTACAGGGCATGGGAACGTGTTATCAGATATACACCCGCAGTGACCATCGTGGCAGCATGGATCAGGGCTGAAACCGGGGTAGGACCAGCCATCGCATCTGGCAGCCAGACGTAGAGCGGCAGCTGAGCTGATTTACCGGTCACACCCAGCAGCATAAAGAGCGTGATAGCGATGATGACCGGTTGGGGTACCTGTGTAGCGAGATTTGCCACTTCATCAAAGTTAAAGGAAAAAATGCCATTGGCTGCCAGAGGTTGAAAATACTTAAACATCAGAAAGGCAGCGATGAGAAAACCGAAATCACCAATCCGGTTAACGATGAAGGCTTTTTTACCTGCCAACGCATTGCCAATCCCATCCTTGCCTTTCTCATACCAGAAGCTGATCAGCAGGTACGAACATAACCCCACCCCTTCCCACCCGATAAACAACATCATGTAGTTATTCGCGCTAACCAATACCATCATGGCGGCGATGAAAAGGTTGAAATACACAAAAAAGCGGCGGAAGCGCCCGGGGTCATCATTGTGACGCACATCTTCGTGCATGTAGCCAACGGCGTAAATATGGATCAGTGTGCCCACCCCACCAACCACCAGCATCATGGTCACTGAGAGGGTATCCACACGGAATGCCCAATCCAGCTGCAGACTGCCAATGGTGATCCAATTGAGATAGGGGAGTGACATTCCCTCAGGGTGTCCTATAAGGGCGATCCCAAGCAGGACTGCGATTACAAAAGAAAGCCCGGAGGCAAGGCAGGCGACTGCCCCAATGACTTTCTCACCAAACCGCCCTCCGAATATCATATTGATCAGCAAGCCGATGACCGGGAAGAAGACCACAAAAGGCACAAGGTAGAAAAATTGTTCCGCATTCACTGCATCACTCAATAACATGGTGTGTCTCCGTTAACTTTTCTTAACCCTTTAATGTGCTAATCTGGTCTACATCAATACTTGCCTTTGTGCGGAAGATGGTCACAATCAGCGCCAAACCAATGGCTACCTCTGCCGCTGCCACAGTCATGATAAAAAAGACGATAATTTGCCCATTCATCGATTGCCAATAACGGGCGTATGCCACGAATACCAGGTTGGCTGCATTGAGCATTAGCTCCACCGACATAAAAATAACGATTGCATTACGACGGATGAGCACTCCTAATGCACCGATGGTAAACAAGATAATTGCCAGGCCCAGATAATAATAAACAGGAAGCATAAGCACTCTCCGTTACTTTTTTTCGCCTTTAGTCAGGACGATGGCACCAATCATGGCTACCAATAATAGGACTGAGGTGACCTCAAATGGCAGTAGATAGCTGCTGAACAAGTTCGTACCCACCTGGGCAGGGCTTCCAAACCCTTGGGGTAATTGGGTTGTAACCAGGGGTATCACACCCCGCTGACCTAATAAAATAAATCCTGCTTCGAGCAATAGGACGATCGCTAGAGTAATGGCCAATGGTTGTTGCCATTGAATTGCCTGAATTGAACCTGCTCTTTCAGCTCCCAGGAGCATGATCACAAATAAGAACAAAACCATGATCGCCCCTGTATAAACACTCACCTGGGCAACGGCGAGAAAAGGTGCATTCAGCAGCAAGAAAAATACTGCCACCGTCGCAAAATTCAATACCAGGAAAAGGGCGGAATATATCGCATTACGGCTGATGAGCATCCCCAAAGCTGAAGCAATGGCAACCAGGGCTAAAACAAGAAATAGAAGCAGTTGTAGGGTCATAATAGTTTTTTACTCTCTACAGGTCAATCCTTTGGATTTTCCATCACTGGTATTGAACGGTTAAATTTACCTGGTTCCACCTTTTGAGGAGTGGGTTTCCCTCCTGCGGCGATAGGCATAATCAGCATTTCCTTGGTATAAATTGCCTGGCGCCGGTCGGTGAAAGAAAGCTCATAATTATCACCCATGACGATTGCTTCGGTTGGACAGGCGTCCTCACAATACCCACAAAAAATGCAGCGCAACATGTTGATCTCATAAGTACTGGCATAGCGTTCACCAGGTGAATAACGTACCTCATCGGTATTTTCAGCTGCTTCCACAAAAATAGCATCCGAAGGGCAGGCGGCTGCACACAACGCACAGCCGATGCATTTTTCCAATCCATCATCATAGCGATGCAAATTATGTCGCCCCTTGAAGCGCGGTCGCACAGGACGCTTGACTTCCGGATATTGGACCGTCACCGGTTTCTCAAACATCATGCGGAGAGTGGTCCACAGACCACGTCCTAATTCCACAATAAACATACCACTAACCTCCCCTCAGTACCGTGATAATCGCGGCTATAAACATGTTCAGAAATCCTAGGGGGAGCAGAACTTTCCACCCAAAAGCCATTAGACGGTCATACCTGAAGCGAGGGAAGGTTGCCCGTACCCAGATGAACACAAAGATCATTATCAAAGTTTTAATGAACAGGTAGATTGGTCCGAGCCAGGGGAGCTGATCCACATAAGGACCAAGATAGCCACCCAGGAAAAGCGTGGAAGCAATCATGCTGATGGCGATGATCTTGATATATTCAGCCATGAAGAACAAGGCAAACTTCATCCCGGAGTATTCAGTATGATAACCAGCCGTTAGCTCTTGTTCAGCCTCGGGCATATCGAAGGGTGAGCGATTGGTCTCAGCCATTCCAGCGATGAGAAAGATGATGAACCCCAATGGCATTGAGAGGTTCCAAACGACCCAGCCAAGCAAACCGTTTGCGCCCTGCGTTTCGACGATATCCACCAGGCTCATCGAGCCTGCCAATATGGTCACGCTGACGAAGGATAAACCAAGTGCCAGCTCGTAAGAGATCATCTGCGCAGTCGAGCGCAAACCGCCCATCATGGCATATTTGTTATTGGATGACCAGCCCGCCAGAACGATCCCATATACAGAAATTGAAGCCACAGCACCTAGATACAGGATGGCTACATTCACATCTGCCAGGTACAGGTTGATTTGGTGACCGAACATGGTAATTACACGCCCCCAAGGCACTACTGCCGTGATGATCAAGGCAGGGATGACCGTGATCACCGGAGCCAGGAGGAAGAGTAGTTTATCGGATGTTGCAGGGACGAATTCTTCTTTGAATATCAGCTTCACAGCATCAGCGATTGGCTGCAGGATTCCCCACAGACCAGCGCGATTGGGTCCGATGCGCGACTGCATGCGAGCTAATGCCTTGCGCTCGTAATACGTAACATATGCGAAGCCAGCGGTCATCCCGATCAGGATGATCCCCGATTTAATGATGTATTCGATGAGTAAGGCAACCGTCATGCAAACCTCATTCTTCTAATGTTTCGTCTTCGCTATTCTCTTATATCTTTCCCTAATCAACAACTTTTACTTCAATTGGCGTGGGTGATCTAAGTGGCACACCCAGGCCACGTGGAACAAGTGCCACACCAAGGGGAACCTGGTCTTTGATTTGTAATAAGACTTCAACAGAAGTACCATCCACAGTAAATTTAACCTTCGCCCCATCCGAAATATTCAAATATCGCGCATTTTCTGGATTTACAGCAATGTGAGCCGGTGGAATGCGCTGGTGAAGTACCTCGCTGGGCATTACCGTTTGACCACGGTCATACAAGATAGTGATGGGCACAGCGAGAAGCATACCCTCGGGCAGGTATACCCCAGGAACCTCAGGCCAGGCAAGTGAGGGCGATTGAGCCATATGCGACAGCTGCACGCCCAAGCCTTGAGCATTGGCATATGAGGTCCCACCGTAGTACAAGTCACTACGACCGATAATCGGCCATTGCTCAGATACCTGAGCCAACAGACGGTAACTCAAGTCTTTGAAAGCGGGTACGTTCTCTGCCAGGCGGTTAAAGATGCGTAATGGCGCTGCCTCCACATTCACCCCAACCAACTTGCTGATGGCAGCAGTAATCGCATAATCGGGTTTATATTCAGGCCGCACCACCCCCGGATAATAGCGCTGTACCCGACGCTCACCAGTGGTGAAAGTTCCCTCTCGTTCGGTGAAAGGCTGGGCAGGTAAGACGACATCTGCCAACCTGGCTGTTTCGGTCAGGAACAGGTCCTGAACAACCACGAAGCCAGCATTTTGAATGGCCTCCGCAAGGGATGGGTCATCACCCACCGGGTCAGCCCCGGCAATATATACAGCTTCATATTGTTGGAAAGCATCCTTCAGGTTGGGCAGCGGGCGGTATCCTATCTCCCAGGCACCCTGGTCATTCGCCCGTGACCATACTCCAATCAGACCGTTGTTAACTTTTCGTGCATGATTGGTGACAATCAACAGGTTGGCACAGGCTTGTGCAAGCGCTTGAGATGCTTCCAAACCCATCCCTTCACTGCCATAAAATACAATCAGGTTTTGTGCCGTTGAGATGTTCTCCGCAGCAATTTTAACCGCTTCGCCACCCTGGGAGAATTTAGGTGCCTTGGGGAAATTTTGCTTGGCAGACAATGTGTTGATCATTGCCAGGATGGTAGTAGCCTCAGAACCATAGGGATAGCGCACCACCTGATTGGCATAACGCTCAAGCTTTGTGTGGCGAGGGTTAGCCACGATCAGTGTGGCTCCCCGCTCAGCAGCCTGCTTGACCCTCAGCCACCATATCGGTGCTTCCTCTTCCAGATCGGAGGCGACGACCAGGATCGTAGTGCCCTGACCCAGATCCGATAAATTGGTACCTTTGCCAACCCCCAGCAGGGCAACCATATCACCACCTGCCATGTGAGTGTATAAGGCAGATTTTCCACCAAGGCCGCTGGCGAGCTCGCTCAGGTTGAACAGGTCCTCGTTGGAGAGCCGCCCACTGGCGAGAGCCAGCAGGTTATTACCGGCATGTTGGAAGTTCTCTGCTACATAACTGAGTATTTCGTCCCAACCAATTGCCACCAGCTCGCCTTCCCGACGTACAAGTGGGTGAGTCAATCGCTCCTTACTTTCAGCATAATGATACCCAAAGCGGCCTTTATCGCAAATCCAGATCTCATTGACGGATTCATTCTGGCGCGGCATGATTCGTTTGATCACCATCTCGCCGTTCGATCTGGGTTCTCGACGCAGGTTGATGGCCAGGTTGCAGCCCACCGGGCAGTGAGGGCAGATGGATGCAGTTGTGTACAACTCCCAGGGGCGGGCTTCAAAGCGGAAGTCAGCCGTCGTCAATGCGCCGACCGGGCAGATATCGGTAGTATTGCCCGAGAAATATGAGTCAAATCCCGGCTCTGAACATGAGAAAATCTCCATCCCACGGCCTCGATTGGTGAAGGAGATGACCGGATCATCCACGATAATGCTCTGAAAGCGCACGCAGCGTCCGCACTGGATGCAGCGCTCACGATCAAGATAGATTAACTCTCCCAATGGGAGCTTTTTAGCAAGGTGCATCTTTTCAGCATAATTAAAGCGTGACTGTCCCGGACCATGACGCATGGTCAGATTTTGTAGTGAACATTCGCCACCTTTATCACAGATCGGGCAATCCAATGGATGGGAGGTGAGCAGGAATTCAAGGATATCCTTGCGCCCTGCTACAGCTTTGGGTGAGGTGCCAGCTACCATCATACCGTCAGATACGGGCGTGGAGCAAGCAGTTTCAAGCTTGGAACCCCATTGTATTTTTGGCGAGCCATCTGCTTCCAATATTGCTATCCCTGTGGCACGGTCGATCACCGGGCGACCCACCTCAACCAGACACTGCCGGCACATCCCCACGGGTTCCATCTTGGGATGGTAACAAAACACAGGGATATCGATCCCGATTTGTTTGGCGGCATTCACGATCAGCGTGCCTTCAGGCACGGTCACTTGTTTTCCATCAATCGTCAGGCTAACCATATTTTTCATGGGCATATCGACAACAAAATCCTATGCATTGGATTTGGCAGCGATGGACTCAAAATCTGCTGGGAAGCGTTCGATTCCAGATAACACGGCTTCAATGGAAAATTCTCCCAATGCGCACAGACACTTGCCTTTCATTTGATTGGCTACATCTCGCAGGAGTTCCACATCATTCATCGTTGCCTCACCATGACTGATGCGTTCTGTTAGATGCATCATCCAGTAAGTGCCTTCACGGCAGGGTGTGCATTTGCCACACGATTCGTGCTTGAAAAAGTGAACGGTCTTATTGATCAGCCAAGGAATATTTACTGAATCATCAATCACGATAACTGAAGCTGATCCAAGCTGTGCCCCAAGCTGAGGGACGCTTTCGTAGTCCATGGCGGTATTCAAAGCTTCCTCATTGGCGACGATCAAGGAGGATGAAGCCCCAGCTGCCATTATCGCTTTGATTTTATGCCCGCCAGGGATGCCACGACCATGATCGAAGATCAGCTCGCGAAACGTAGTCCCTAGCGGAAGCTCATAATTTCCTGGGCGATTGATACACCCCGATAGGCTGAATATTTTCGGTCCGGCGCTTTTTTCGGTGCCAATACTCTTGTACCAGGCTGAACCACGATTAATGATAAATGGCACATTGGTAAGGGTTTCAACGTTATTGACAATTGTCGGTTTTCCATAGACGCCAACAGTTGGTGGGAAGGGTGGGCGTAAGCGCGGTTGACCAAGCTTGCCTTCAATCGATTCGAGCATGGCAGATTCTTCACCACATATGTAAGCCCCAGCTCCAAGGTGGGTATGCAGGCGAATGGATATGTTGCTTCCAAATATCCTGTCACCGAGGAAACCTGCCGTCTCCATTTCTTTGATGCACTGGTCAAGTTTATGCGCAATCGGCCAGAATTCACCCCGCAGATAAATATAGGAATCGTTTGCTTTGACAGCATACGCGCAAATGGCAACCCCCTCCAGGAATTGGTAGGGGTTGCTTTCCAGGATCTCACGATCTTTAAACGCCCCGGGTTCAGATTCATCTGCATTGGCGACCACATAATGTGGCCAAGTATTCCCATCGATGAAAGACCACTTCAAGCCTGTTGGGAAACCCGCGCCCCCCCGACCACGCAGACCCGAAGCCTTGACTTCGTTGGTAACATCGTTGGGATCCATGCTGGTGACAGCTTTTCGCAAAGCGACGAAGCCCTCATTTTGGCGATAAGTATCGATCTGATCCAAACCAGGGATCGCACGGTGACGAAGGAGGATGTGTTCTGCCATGTTGGTCATCCTTGTCTCAGCTTGTTGATCAATTCAAGCGCACTTTCTATGGTCTGGTTCTCATGGTACTCGAGCCCATCAGGGCTTTGCACCTGAAACAGCGGGGCTTTATCACAGCCTGCCAGGCACATCACCGCCTCGACCTTGATCATTCCATCCGGAGTCGTTTCGCCAACTTTAATCCCCAGGTTTTCACACAGGTTTTCCAGGAATTGGTCTGCCCCGCGCAGGGCACATGGCAGGTCTGTACAAACCTGTATATGGTACTTGCCAGACGGCTCGTCGTAATACAGTGAGTAAAAACCAATAATGGAAACTACTTCAGTCGGGGTGATCTCACATATTTCAGCAATTTGCCCAATGGCATCCTTGGTAACATGACCGTTTTCACGTTGTGCCAGATACATCAGAGGCATGACTGCTGAGCGCTTACCAGCCTGGTCAGATGGATATTTTGCCAGGATTGCCTGGACGTCATCAGGATATTTTTCAAGTAATACGTTCACCGGTCACAATCTCCCAATACAATATCGACACTTCCAATGATACCAACCAGGTCAGCCACCAAGTGACCCTTGCACATGAGCGGTAGGGCTTGTAAATGAACGAATGATGGCGTACGCATATGAATACGGTACGGCTGGTTTCCCCCATTGCTCTCAAGGTAATACCCCAGCTCTCCTTTAGGCGACTCGACCGGCACGTATACAGCCCCCTTCGGAACTTTAAAACCTTCAGTCCATAATTTGAAATGATGGATGACGGCTTCCATGCTGGTGCCTAGCTCGGCTCGGGGTGGAGGGACATATTTACGGTTATTCGAGCGGAATGGACCGTAGGGTAGTTTATCCAATGCTTGCTGGATGATGCGCAACGATTGTCGCATTTCCTCCATACGCACCAGATAGCGATCGTACACATCACCATGGGTACCGGTAGGAATGATGAAATCGTACTGCTCATATCCCGAATAGGGTTGGGCTTTGCGCACATCGTACGCCACGCCTGAACCTCTCAATACAGGACCAGTTAAAGACATATTGATGGCATCATCTGCTGATATTTTGCCAATATTACGGGTGCGATCCATCCATAACGGATTCTTGGTCAGCAGGGCTTCATATTGTTTAATCCGCCCTGGGAACATGCGCAAAAAGCGGCGAATTGCAATCTCAAAATCTGCGGGGATATCACGCCATAATCCTCCCGGGCGGAAAAAGGTGGTCATCATGCGCTGTCCCGAGCATATCTCTTTGATGTCCAGGATGGACTCGCGCTCACGAAAGCAGTAGAGAAACATTGACATGGCTGCCAGATCGAGCGCATGTGTCCCCAGCCAAACCAGGTGATTGGATATGCGTTCCAATTCAACCAGTATGACTCTCACAGCCTGGGCACGGGGAGGAACATCCAGATCTGCCAGTCGTTCGATTGCCAGGCAGTATGCCAGGTTATTACCTGTAGTATTGAGGTAATCTGTACGGTCGGTCATTACCTCTGCCAGCTCCCAGCGCTTGGCTTCCATGTTCTTTTCAATCCCGGTGTGCAGGAAACCAATATCAGGGACACAGTTGACGATCACCTCACCATCCAGCTCAAGCAATAAGCGCAGCACTCCATGTGTGCTTGGGTGCTGTGGACCCATATTCAGCAGAACGGTCTCCCCTTTTAATGCCCGCTCTGAGACCAGGTGCTTGAGTTCTTGATAATTAACTTCCAAAGGTTCCGTCATAAGCGTTAGGCCTCTTCATAGCGGCCATGGTGCTTCCGCTTGTCTATCTCATCATAGTTGAAGGTAAATTGTGGTTCTTCGTATCCCAAAGGATAATCCTTACGCAATGGATGTCCTTCCCAATCGTGCGACATAAGGATGCGGCGTAGGTCGGAATGACCTTCAAATTTTATCCCGAACATATCCCACACCTCACGCTCATGCCAATTAGCTCCGCGATAAACGCCTTCTAGGGTGTGCAGTGAGGGATAATCCCCATTAAGCGGAACTCGAAGCGCCATGCGTACATTATTGGCATGTGAGTAAAAGCCGTAGATGACGTTGAAACGTGGCTCCTCTTCCGGCCAATAGTCCACCGCGGTCAGCTCACATAAGAAATTGAATCCAAACTCATCCCGCAGCACCTGACTGACCTCAATTATCTTTTCAGGAGCGACAATCAATGTAGGCGGGTATTTCATTAAATCAGAGTCATGTAAACCAAACCGCTCTTTTATTGATTTTAAAGTTGTGTTGAGATGTTCTTCCGACATATCACATTTCCCTGATCAAACCCAGGAACCGATTTTTTCATGGCGTACTTTGTCATATAAAGTCAGGATACCGTGGATTAAGGCTTCAGGGCGGGGAGGACAGCCTGCCACATACACATCCACGGGGACAACTTCATCCACGCCTTGAAGGAGGGCATAATTATTGAATACTCCACTGCACGAAGCGCAGTCACCCATCGAGATCACCCATTTAGGGTCAGGGAGTTGATCGTATAGCCGGCGTATGACTGGCACCATTTTACGCGATACCCGCCCAGCGACAATCATCAAATCGGATTGTCTTGGACTGGCACGCATCAGCTCCATTCCGAAGCGGCTCATGTCATTATGAGCAGCCTGGGCGCTCATCATCTCAATGGCGCAGCATGCCAAACCGAAGAGCATCGGCCACATGGCATTGGTGCGCGCCCAGTTCACTGCTTGTTCCAGGCCAACCGTGACAACTCCCATGTTTCCGGCTTTTTGTTCTATTCCCACTCCAATGCTCCCTTCTTCCATGCATAGACAAGACCTACTAGTAAAATGACGATAAAGACAATCATTTCAATGAGCGCAAATAAACCTGCCTTTGCCTGGACAAATTGTTTGAGGATGACCGCCCATGGGATGATGAAGAT
>Ga0315275_10008298_pt1 | contig 10093 bp, 8 predicted proteins | sample YL17G03_0_MG_FD_205557 | JGI IMG/M metagenome (GOLD analysis project Ga0315275, IMG submission 205557) | Sediment microbial communities from Yellowstone Lake, YNP, Wyoming, USA - YL17G03_0 | ecosystem: Environmental > Aquatic > Freshwater > Lake > Sediment | place: USA: Wyoming | collected...
AAAACTGAAAAGGAAGAGAAAAAATAATTTTAGTGACAATATTATTAATGTAATAAAACTACAACGCTCTCGTCTGCAACTATCGCTGTTTATTGCAGGTTAGAGTAAAATCTATTAAGTCTAACTAAACATCATCAATGAATGAGTGTTAACGAATGAATGCTGTATTTATTTAGATAATTAAAATTCAAAGGCATCTATTTATACAAGATTAAGTTCTGCTTACTCCACCATGAACTCTTTTTTCGAATAGTTTTGTCTTTTTCTCCAAAACTTGCCCGGGAGCAGGAGCTTTTGTTTTCTTGTATTTTTTCCATGCAAAATAACCAACTATTCCTAAAAATACAAAAATAAACAGGCTTGCAATCCATCTGTAATTTCCTCCTTGTGACGCTGCTTTAATCTCTTCACATGAGCCAAGACAGCAATACTCACCATAAGATGTGAATGTATAGTTTCCAATACATTTCTGATTAACACAGATTTTTCCGCCAAATTCAGAGCATTTTTTTCCTTTTGTTTCAACATAGACAGAGATGTTTTTTGGAAAGACAAGAAATTCAAATGGAATACTTCTTTTTGAAACTCCTAAAAGTCCTTCTTCTTTATAGGAAATTAAAATTTCTCCTTTAAAAATTCCCGGAATATTTGAAATAAAAGTGAGATTCAATTCTTTTGAAGAATTTGGAACTAATTTATCAAGTTTTTCTATGGTTACAACAGAGATATTTGAAGAGATGCTAAGTTCTGAAATTTTATTATTTCCTAAATTGGAAATTCTCAATTTTGTTAAAATCTGTTTTCCTTCTGTAGAATTCAGAATAAATGAAGAAGGGAACATTCTGAATCCACTTGTAAGAGTTGCATTTGTCTGATTTGTCTGGTTCTGAGTTTGATTTTGTGTTTCATTTGGAGGATAGAGAGAGAAGTAGATTATTGGAACTTCAAAAACTTCATATGTTTCTATTTTTGCAAATGAAACGCCTTCTATTTTTGAAGGAGAGATTGTTTTTGCTTCCAAAGGAGAGATTGTAATTTGCTGTTTTTCAAAGCTCAAATTCAATGGAGAATTGCCCTTATTTGAAACTATCAGCTCTGGCTGGCTGGAAGTGTACACAAAACCAGGCTTTATTGCAAGAATCTGCGTATTATTTTCTTGCCTAGTCACTTTCAAGGATGATGAAAGAGTTTTTGATTTCAGATTTACATCTTTGTACAGGATGTTTGAAATATTTATTGAAAAATTTCCTTCTCTTTCCATGTATGCATACAAATAATAAGTCCCGTTGTAATAAAGGATATCAAAATCAACAAAAATTTCTCGTCTGCCTTCATAAAATTTTATCTGCGTTGGAGAGATTTTCTGCACAAAATTTCCTTCAATTCTTCCAAGAAGAGTTTCTCCTGGCTGGAAGGTGGTTTTCTGCAAAATAAGAGAAGGCTCAGCATAAAATGCAGAGGCAAGAGAGATTAAAAAAATCCCTAACAAAATTAAAATCACTGCTTTTTTCATTATTTCTTTAGGAAGAGAGAGATTAAAAAGGTTTTGTGGGTGGAGAAGAGAGTTGCTTCGCAACATTTTATACTTCGCATAATTCTATTAGATTTAAATAATTAATAACTAGTAAATCTACCGCACAATCGTGCTAAGCGAAGAACTCTAGTGATGAGCTTTATCCCATTTTTAACATTAATTAAACTACCCTTATTTTTCTTATATAAATTACGCCTTATCTAATTTAGAACAAGATTACTTGCTTATATCTTTCAATTTCTTAAAAACATCATCCATTTTGTCTTTTTTTGGAGGAGCTCTTGCTGTAGATGAAGGGGCTGGTCTTTGGGAAGTTGCTGGAGCTTTTGCTGGTTGAATTGGAGGACGAGCAATTATCTGTCTTGGAGGCATTCCCATCCTTGATTGGGGAGGCAGAGGTCTTCTTAATAGAAGAGGGGGCCCTCTGACTGGCGGAAAGCCAGGTCTTGGTGGCATTCCAGCAGGAGAAGCAGGAGGTTTTCCTTTCTCTTTCTTGAATTTGGATTTCATTTTGAAATACCAAAGTTTAAGTTGATTTCTGAATATAATTGCCAATATAATCAAGATTATCAAAATAATTAAAAGAATCCAAAGCCAAGTGGAGCTTCCCTTTTTTGCAGTTTTATTTTTGCAGCAAACATCTGTGCCAGTGCATTCATAATTTAATTGCTCCTGATTTGAATTGCATGATGCAATGCAGTAATAACTGCTTCCTTTTCCTTCGCACTCAGTTTCTTCTATTGTCTGATTTTTTACTTCACATGTTCCTCCAACACAGCAGAACTTTTCATCCGAAGCTTCCTCTTCAAATCCATTACATGTTTCTCCTGCTGCAACATCACAAACAGCTCCGTTCATTTCTGCACAACTCTTTTTAATAGGGGCTGTTTTGCAGCAAACCTGGCTTAAGGAAGGACAATAATAATTTGAAAGCCTATCTACTGAGTCACATTCATATGTGCTTGTGCATGTGAAATTTGCATCCTCTTCACATCTTGTTGTTGCAGGATTTGTGTTTGGAATTACTGGTGGAAAAATTCCTCCTCCTTTCCATCCCTTAAAAGCCCAAAGAAGTATTGCTGTTTCTCTAACCTCATTGTTATTCCAGCATCCAGATGATTCTTGTAAAAAATTAATCATGTTTGCTCTTGCATTCAAGACTTGCTGTGCTTGTGAACTTCCAAGAGCAAGAAGAGCAAGAGCAGTATCATAAAATTTATTGTAAGGAGTGTTTTCCTGTTCCCAATAATCTCCTAGCTGCTGTTCTGCAAGAAGATTTGTTGCATCTGTTTCCTGATTTGTTATTAAATATAAGAAAGCATTTGGAAGATATCTTGTATTTGTTTCTGACAAGGAAATAATATATGGTTTGTATTCTGAAACATCATTTCCTGTTTTTGCCAATGCAAGAGCAGCCCATAAATTCTCTTCATAATCGCAATCTGTTCCTGCAGAGAAACATTTAGTTTTAACTTCAATAATGGAGGAACCATAAGGAGCAACTTCATCTGAATTTGAAAGAAGATTTATTACAATTGAATTTTGTGCTCTGAATTTTAAACTTGAAACAAATTGCTTGTCACAAGTTATTGATATTGGATTTGCATAGCAATCGCTGGAAATTGTGTACCAAAAATCAGAGTTTGTTTTTGACAAGCAAGGGCCTGCATTGACATCCAGTTTTTTATCTGTCCTAACTTTAAATAAATAAACCTCTCCACCATAAGTAGCCTTGCAATTTGCCTCTTCATTTGAATCTATCTCAAGAATCCATGTAAGCTCTCTTGAAATCTGCGTGTTATTTAAAAGCCATTTTTCATACTTATCTGTGTTTTCTCCAAGAGCATTAAGGGCTATTATTCCCCAAGCTGTTTCTTTGATATTACATCCCCCTTCTCCAAAACAATTATCTCCAATGATTTTTTTCTTAAGCTCATTTTTGCATAAGTTTGAGACATTTGAACTTGGCTGAGCCATGATTGTAAGAAATGCCTCCTGAAAACTAAGAGAAGAACAATCTCCTACTCTGCTTTCAAGGCATCTCGTCCCATCATCTATCTTGGACTGATTTATATTTGCCTGAATTAAATTTCTTGAAGTGGAAGTTGCTTGTGTATCTGGAATAGTTGTAGGAATAATTTCTGCAGAGATGATTGAAACAGAAAAAAGAATAGTCAAAGCTAGAATAAGGAAAATCATTCTCTTTTTTTCTATCATTATTTTTGAATGCATTTGATATTTATAAGCTTTCTGTTTTATTTGTTAGTCTCACATTCTTCTTTCAGTTTGCATGACTGGCATTTTGCAAAATTTGATGGAAACCTGGCTGTTTTTGACTCAAGAACTGAATTCAACTCATTAATAAGAGAAGGAATTTTATCCCTCAATTCTTGAGTAAGAAATATCTGAAACTGCTTATTTCCTGCTTCCAAAATTCCAAACTCGACTTTTCTGCTGAATTTTTCCTCCAAAAGAAGGCAGTATGCAGCTATCTGCAGCTCGTCTGATTCAAAAACCCTGTCTACTTCACGGGTTTTTAATTCAAAAGGAATAAGCTCCTTGTCTGAAAAAAGAATTCTGTCTGCTTTTCCTTTTAGTGAAAGTGATTCTGAGAGCATGGGAAATTCTGAAAAATATTTTGGAGAGAGATTCTCCCATAAATCTCTTCCTGAGAAACCTTTTTCAATTGTTTTCTTGATTGAATCAAGATGAAGCAGGATTTCCTTTTCAAGTGTTTTGTCTATTCTTTTTTCAAGTTCATAAATATTTATTCCAAATTTTTCTATCTGAAACTGATTTTTCTGAAAAATTTCCCCTTTAATCCTGCTTAAGAGTTCATTATACAGGGAAATAATTTCACCTTTATCAAAACTTGAAATTCTTTCAATCACGAGGATTTCCTGGTCTGAAAATATCTGAATGATTTTATGGATAATCTGCCCTTCCACCATTTCTTTTGATACGGGCTTCCTGATTCCCAGGACTTTTTCAAGATAAAACTGACGAGGGCAATAGAGATATCCTGATAAGTCAGTTACATTCCATATTCTTTTTTCAGATTTTTGATTTTGTGCTTCCATGATTTTTATATTCAAAATATTTAATTATCTCCATAAACTTCAACATTCATTCACTGCGTTCATTCATTAACTATGTTTAGCTAGATAAATTGATTTATTGATAAGTTGCAATAATCAACGATGAACTATGTGAAGAGCATTGTATTTACATACTAATTATAACTTCTTTGTTTTTTATTCTTTTTATATTTATCACCCAAACTATTCCCAGAATTTCCGCTTGTCCTTGCCTTGTCCCTGAAAGCCTGCTTAATTGTATAAGGAACAGGATTTTTTACATCCTGGCAAGAGCACTGAATTCCAATGTCCTTGTAATAATGAGAATTGCAATTTGGAGGAAGAATTTTATTTTGTCTATTCCAAGCAATCTGGCTTCTTATATATCCTTCTTTTAAAGGAACAGAATTTTTCTTGTTCCATTCTGTTATCTTTTGCTCAATTAAATCTTCTGGGAAATTCAGAGAGGAGAAGAAAGCAAGAAGAATAAAAAGGGCACGCTTTCTTCCGTCGGATTTCATGCCTTTAAGAATTTCCTGAATGCATGGGGGAAAATGCGATTCCTTAATTGTCAGATTTTTTATGTCTATTGATTTTCCATCATAGACTTTTTTTTCTTTTTGCGTCTTTCTTTTTTCCCAGTCAAGAGCCTGAAGCAGGAGTTCTCTTGCTTCTCCCTCCCTGCATTCTGGATAGAAATTTTTTATTTTGATTCTTAATGGATCAGCATCCTGAGGGGAGAAATTTTCAATTTCAGTTTTGTCCAGGACAATTGAGGCAAGTGCTGTTTTTTCATGCAGAGAATAAGGGCAGCGGAATAAATGACGGGGTGAAACAAGAACAAGATCAACAGAATCAATCAGTTCCTTTACAGTATCTTTTTCTACAAATTGCTCCTTGTTTTTTAATGAATTTGTTTTGCAATTGTTGCAAGTAAAAATCTCTTCTTGTTTCAGCTTAATCATATCTCCATTGCATGAAGGACAGCGAAGAATATTTTTTACTGCAACAGGAGATTTCATCTCTGCCTTGCATTTCTGGCACTTGTAAATTGAGATTGTTTGTTTTATTGCAGGAGAAGAGCATTTTAAACAAAGTGCTTCTGTTATTTTCTTTCCAGAGCTTTCCAAAACAGATTTTGAAGTGTTTTTTAGGATTTCTTTTGTCAAGTCCGGATGAATCAGTTCAATTATGTATTTTGCAATTAGTCTCGGCCATTCTGGAAATTTGTCTTTTGTCTTTTCTCCGTCGATTTCTTCGGGAAAGGCCTTCCACGGGATGATGAGATGAAGGCCTTTGCTTCCTGAAAATTTGATTCCAAAATTCTTGACTCCATGATATTCCAGAGCACGAACAATAAGTTTTGCTGCTATCTTGCTGTAATCAAAATATTTGCTGTCTATATCAATTAAAAAATCCCAACCAGAACGAAGTTCATTCTGTTTTTGTGGAGTCATCTGGGTAGAGAGTTCCATTGGATTTTTCCACAATTCTTCTGAGCAATGAAAACTTGTAGCGCCTTTTTTTGCGAGAGTGAATATATCTGCAGGATAATCTAGCATGTCCGGCCTTTTTCCATAAAATTCCATGTTAAAATTAGGGACAGTCTCCCTACTCTTGCAAAAATCATACATAGCCTGCTGGACATCTTTTCTTGAATAATACACCAGAGAGACTTCTTCTATCTTTTTCATAGATATCTAACAAAAAGGGGGTTTATAAAAATTATATCTTTTAATCGCAACAATCTTTATATATGTACATTGCAAAGGAAAACTATGATACTAAAACTGGACAAGCCAAAACTGCTTTCAGATGCAATTGCAATTATATCTGAAATTGTCACAGAAGTCAAGATAAGGCTGCTTGAGGACGGGATGTCAATCATTGCAGTTGACCCTGCAAATGTCTCCATGGTTATTTTTAAATTGCCTAGAGAGAGCTTTTCGCAATATGAAACAGGAAGAGAAGTATGGGGCGTTAATCTTGCTGATTTGAAGATGATTCTGAAGAGGGCAACAGGCAGTGCCAGCATTGTTTTTGAACAGGATGAAAATCAGCTGAAGATAAGCATATTTGACAAGATTAAAAGAGTATTCAGCCTGTCTTTAATTGAAATTGAATCTGAGGACAAGAACGAGCCTGCTTTGAATTTTTCTTCTCAAATTGAAATGGATTCAAATCATTTTGCTCAGGCTGTTGAGGACTGCAATATTGTTGCTGATGCATGTGATTTTATTTCTGGAGAAGGTCTTTTTGTTTTAGAAGGAAGTGGTGCACTGAATTCCGCAAGGGTTGAGTTCTCAGGAGATGAAGCAAAAATTTCGGGAAGCGCAAAGGCGCGTTATTCCTTGGAATATCTAATGAAATTTATAAAAGCAAAAAATCTTGCAGATAAAACTTTGATTTCTTTCGGGGATGACTTTCCAGTTAAGATAACTTTTGCAGGAGAAGACATGGGAATGGCTTTTGTTCTTGCTCCTAGAGTTGAGAATGAGTGAATCTAAGCAAAATGTTTAAATACTTCTATCAAGATCTTATTATATTATGAAAAATAAAGAGGGAAATACCAAATTAATCATTGCTTCTATTTTAATTATTTGCATCTTATGCTTTTCTCTTGTTTCAGCTAGCTGGTTTTCAAATTTTATTGGAAAAATTACAGGAAATCCTATTGTATATAAATCAAAATTAGCTAGTAAAACTAGTACTCCAAGCACAAATCCTCCGGCAAAGATTTGCTTAACAGGGAGAGCAAAACCAGAATACTATGCAAGTTTTAAATGGAAATAAACATTATAATGTTAAAATAAATACTAGATCAACAAAAACATGAAAAATAAAAATTATAAACTGAAAATAAGCAATCATTTAAAGATTTTAACTTGCATGCTATTTATTAATCTTATAGTAATCGTTTCTAGTAATTTGGCAACTAGCGACATGACTTATTTTAATGAATTAATGCAAAGAAATGGGCTTGTAGCTGGAAGTTCTTGCCCCCGTCTGTTAACAACATACATGTCTCAATCTGGTTTTGATATCAGAACAATGACATGCACAATTGAGGCTATCTCTCCAAGTTCTTGCACATCAACCTCAACTACCCCCATTTTAGAATATCAAAGAGAGAAAATGCCTACAACAAGAGTGAAAGTTAAGGCAGATATTGTAGTGAAAACGAAATTAAGAAATCCTCCTTATACTGAAAGAGGGGCAGGAGTGGATTTTGTTGCATTTTTAACTCCTGAATGTGCTTCAGATGGAGGAATTGTTCTTCCTAAATGTGACGGAAACATTCCTGGAAAAGATGAATCGCCTTGTGAATTATATAATTCTGATGGATGGGGTGCTTATCCTTCTTGTTCATGTGAAGGGACTCTTTATGCAGAGGGAAATACAGGTGCAAAAAAAATAATCGGACCAGACAATAGGTGCATGTGCAAATCATCACTTTGGTATTGGCTTCCAAGTCCATGCAGGAGCAACAGCTAATTTGTTTAACTTCTGAAAACATTTATATATACTATAATAATATATTAATTTATGAAAAAAAGAGGGGAAAAGAATAAAAGAAATGCAATCTCATGTCTGAATACATATCCCAACAATAGAAGACCCAAAACCGCACAAATTACTATTTTTATTATTCTTGGAATAATTATTATTGCAAGCGTCATTGCTATCCTATTCTTTTCAGGAAAATTCAAAGTAACTCCGGAAACAAAATTAAACCCGAATCAGTATGCAGAAAAATGCATAAAAGATGCTGTTGAATCAAGCATACAGAAAGCACTGGACAACGGAGGAATAATGGAACCAAAATTAACAGTCCTGTATGAAGATGATACTTACACTTTTCTATGCCATTCTCCAAATGTATATGAATTTTGTGAAAACAAATACCCAATGCTGAAAAGTGTTGTTGAAGAAGAAATAAGAAAAGACAGCAAAGCAAAAATTGAAGCCTGTTTATTGAGTTTAAAGACAGAATTTCAAAAGGAAGGATACAGCATAACAGACAATCCAATCACAAAATATGAAATAGAACTTATTCCTTCTGCAGTCTCAGTGAAAATTGACAAAAAAATAACTCTTACAAAATCCGGACAGACAAGCTCGATAGAAAATTTTAACATGCAATTGTCATCTCCGCTATATGACTTAATTGAAGTAGCAAGAGACATTATCAACGGAGAAACGCAGGACTGCTATTACACCTATGATCTTTACATGGAGAGTTATCCAAAATTCAGCATCACAAGAGTTTCATATTATGAATCAAGAATATACGAGATAACAGAAAGAATAAGCGGAAAGGTATTCAAATTTGCAACTAAAAGCTGCGATTTAAAAGGACAATATTAAATTAAAGAAAATTTATAACACAAAAAGACATAAAAAATGATGCAAAGAAAAAAAGAGATAAGTTATTTTGAAATTATCCTATTAGTGATAGCTACATTCGCTTTTTCTTATCTGATTTATGAAAGTTCTTTATCTCTTCATGCAGAAGAAAAAAGACTGGACATGGAAAAATCTCCTCTCTTAAAAATTTATAAGGCCATATCCAAGCCGATGATTCCTGTTGTTTCTGCTGCAAATGCAACTTTCGGCTGCTGCGTTGATCAAACCCAGGGAACTTATGATAACAATGTTGCACAATCCAGCTGCAAGGGAAAATGGTATGAATCGCCTTGCAATAAGATTGCTGGAAGTGCAAATGGATGCTGTGTTTTGGGAAGAGAAACAATGCAAACAACTGAACTTCACTGCCAAAAAAGAGCAGAAATTCTTGGAATTGAAAAGGAATGGAAAAGCAATTTAACAATGCAGCAATGCGTTGAACTTGGAAAGGAAAAAGAGATTGGAGCATGCGTATCTGTTTCAAAATCATGCACAATGGTTACAAAACAGCAATGCACAAGTTCAAATGCAAGTACAAATATGTTTCATGTAGGGGTTTTATGCACAGAACCTGCTCTAGGAACTCCATGCAAAAAATCAAAAAATACAGCTTGTTTTGCTGGAGAAGATCAGATTTACTATCTCGATACATGCGGAAACAGAGCAAATATTTATGATTCCACAAAATATGACAATGATCAGTACTGGAGAAAAGTATTTGCTGTTAAGGATTCCTGCAATGCAAATTCTGCAAATGGAAATGCAGATTCAAAAACATGCGGAAATTGTAATAAATTCTCAGGAGGATTTTGTGCAAAAGCAGATCCAAATAAAATAAAACCAATTTATGGAGAGAATTACTGCAAACCAACATCCTGCATTGATTCTGAAGGGAATCCAAGAAAGAACGGAGAGAGCTGGTGTGTTTATGACGGAAAAGTAGATAATATAGATTATGGTAATAAACTTGATGCAGGAAAGGACACTGTTGGAAGCAGGCACTGGAAACAAGTTTGCAACATGGGAGAGGTTAATGTAGAGCCATGCAAGGATTACAGGCAGGAAGTTTGCACTC
>Ga0315275_10008302_pt1 | contig 10089 bp, 7 predicted proteins | sample YL17G03_0_MG_FD_205557 | JGI IMG/M metagenome (GOLD analysis project Ga0315275, IMG submission 205557) | Sediment microbial communities from Yellowstone Lake, YNP, Wyoming, USA - YL17G03_0 | ecosystem: Environmental > Aquatic > Freshwater > Lake > Sediment | place: USA: Wyoming | collected...
GCTTTGGCGCGGGCACTGCACGCGAGGCCTTGGACGCGGAGGGGGCGCGGACGGGCGCGGCCTTCGGCGCCGGGGATGCCGCTTTCTCACCCGGCCCGGCGAGAGCGAGAAGATCAATCTGACCGCCCTTGTCGCGGCGGATCCTGGCATCGAGCCCGGATAGCTCCACCTTGCTCAGCGTCACTTCCTGCCCCGCCAGGTCAAAGCGTCTGAGACCAACCCCGAGGCGCCCCAGCGCCACCAGCGTCTCCTTGGTCGCCGGCCTCGCCAGCGCGACGCTGTCCACCGTCACGTCGCCGCTCGCCAGTACCGTCTGGACGCCCTCCGCGGTCGGCGCATACTGAACAGCGAGCTCGGTCCCGACAATAGCCGAGAACCGGACCGCGGGCTCCACGCTCTCGTCGGTGAACGCGACCTTGGCGCCGCCCAGCGTGATCCGCTCTACGCCGACCTTCCAGGGCTTTGGCACGGTCTCTCCCTGAGGAGGAACGGAGGGCACGGGCGCCGGGACGGCCTCGGCCTTCGGCGGCGACGTCTCCCCACCGGATCCGGCGAAGAGCGCAAGGAGATCAATTGCCCCGCTCTTGTCACGGCGGAGCCGGGCATCGAATCCCGAAAGCTCCACCTTGCTCAGCATCACTTCCCGCCCTGCCAGGTCGAAGCGCTTCAGGCCGACCCCAAGGCGCGCCAAGGCCAGCAGCGGCTCCTTTGCCCCCGAACCGACCAGCGCGACGTTCTCGACCGTCACGTCGCCGCTCGCCAGCACCGTCTGGAAACCCTCATCCGTACGCGTGTACTCGACGTCGAGCCCGATCCCCAAGGCCCCCGACGCGAAGGCTCCCCCAAGAGTCGGCGGCAGGTAGGGTCGCGCGCGCGTCAGGTCGAAGCCGGTCAGCTTGACGCTCCCCGAAACCCTGACGGGAGCCTGCGCGAACTTGTCCCAACGGACCTCGAGCGCCGCGGTGCCCATCCGCAGGGCTCCCTTGAGACGGCCCGGAGGGGAGTTCGGGCGAGTCGATACTCCGGAGGTCTCGATCTCGAGGTCCCGCACCGACCAGTCCGCGGTGGGCGAGACGGCCCCGTCTTCCACGATGAGCCGCCCGCGCTCGATCGCAGCGTGGTCGACCGTGAAGGTCCACTTGGTCGGCTCGCGCGCGATGTCGACCTTCTTGACCTCGGGCATCAGGTCCTGGAAGTTGAGCGCGCCGTCTTGCCCACGCACGATCCGCACCACCGGCCCGGCGAGGCGGAAGTCCCGGACGCGAATGTCCCGGCGCACGAGCCACCAGAGCGACAGACGGGCCTCGAGGCGATCGAACTCGACGAAGGCCTCGTTCCCTGTCCGCTCGGCCAGTCGGAGCTTCTTGACGGCGACGTAGCCCGTGAACAGGTTGAGATCGATGTCCTCGATGCTGATGGGGCGGCCGATCGCTTTCGGCACCTGCCGCACCGCGACCTGGCGGACGATCTCGGGCAGCGAGGCGAAGAACCCCGCGACCAATATCACGGCCAGCACGGCGAGGGCGACGCCGAGCTTGCCGAGACGCATGAGCCAACGGCCGATCCAGGCCATGCGTCAGACCGGCGCCGTGCCGGCCGAGGGCTTGAGGAAAGTGTAGACGCTGGTGAAGTCCTTGCGCGCGAGACCGTGCGACGAAGCCAGGCGATAGACCTGCTGGGCGGCGGGAGCGACGAAGAGCGGAATGCGGAGATTACGCGCGGCGTCCACGGCGAGCCCGATGTCCTTGCACATGAGGTCGGTCATGAAGCCGGGCGCGTAGCCGTTCGTCGAGGCGGCCCGCGCCACGAGACCAGGCACCGGGTGCATGTGCTCCATCACCCAGGTATTGCCGGACGACTTGGCGATGACCTCGGTGACGACCTTGGGGTCGACGCCGAAGCCCTCCGCGATGCGGAACGCCTCGCTCACCGCGACCGCGGCCACGCCCGCGATCAGGTTATTGCAGAGCTTGGCGACCTCGCCGCTCCCGACGGGCCCGACGTGTATCACGTTCGCGCCCATAGCCTGGAGCGCGGCTAGCGCCGCCTGAAAATCCTCGGCCGAGCCGCCCACCATGATGGCGAGCGTGCCGTCGATGGCCCGCGGCGTCCCCCCCGACACCGGCGCGTCCACGAAGCGGATGCCGCGCTCGGCCGCCGCGGCGGCCACGCGGCGCGAGGCGGCGGGGTCCACCGTGGACATGTCGATGCAGAGCGTCCCCTTGCGGGCCGCATTGATGACGCCGCCGTCACCCGAGTAAGCCGCCTCGACGTGGGGCGATGAGGGCAGCATGGTGACGACGATGTCCGCGCCGGCCACGGCCTCTGCCGCGGAGGCGGCCGCCGTCATGCCCGCGGAGGCCGCCGCCTTGACGGCCTCGGGATTGAGGTCGTACGCGGTGACAGCGAAGCCCTTCTTGAGGAGGTTCGTGGCCATGGGCAGGCCCATGGTGCCGACGCCGATGAAGCCGATGCGTGTCATGCAGGATCTCCCGGTTTGGACCGCAGTTCGATGCCCGCCCACTCCTCGATGAGCCGCGCCACCGCCGTGTGGTCGAGGTCCGCCATGCCGCGCGCCACGGCCATCCGGTAGATCTCGGTCACGGCGCGCCCGACCAGGGACGGCACGCCACCCTCCTGGGCGAGGCGCGCGTAGCCGTCCACGTCCTTGAGCATGAGCCGGATGGCGAAGCCCGCGTCGAAGGCGCCGTTCAGGATGAACTTGGGGAACTTGTAGTCGCTGGCATTCGAGCGCCCCGACGACGCCTGGATGATCTCGACGGCGCGGGCCGGATCCACGCCGGCCTTTGCCGCCACCGCCACGGCCTCGATGGTCAGCGCCAGAATGCCGCCCGAGCACATATTGTTGACCAGCTTGATCGCGTGCCCCGCGCCCACGGGCCCCGCGTGGAAGACGTTCTTGCCCATGCGCTCGAGCACGGGCCGCGCGCGCTCGAGCAGCGCCGCGGGGCCGCCGACCATGATGGCGAGCGTCCCCTCGGTCGCGCCACGCACGCCGCCCGAGACCGGCGCGTCGATCAGGTGCGCGCCGCGGGCCTCGACCAGTGGCGCCAGCTCTCGCGTCGCCGACGGGTCCGCCGAGGTCATCTCGATGCAGAGAGCGCCCGGGGCGAGAGCGGAGAGAAGCCCCTGCGGACCCTCGAAGACCAGGCGCACTTCATGCGACGACGGCACGATCGTGATGACGGTCCGCGTCGCCGCGGCAACTGCCGCGGGCGTGTCGGCCCAGTGGGCCCCGCGCGCCACGAGCGGCTCCGCGACGCTGGGCCGCGCGTCGTGCAGGACAAGGCCGTGCCCCGCCTCCAGCAGCCGCCCGGCCATGGGCGCGCCCATATTCCCGAGCCCGATGAATCCGATGGTCTCCACGCGTGTCCTCCCTTCCGCTCCCGTATACTACCGGAGCGATGCTCCTGGGGCTCGCTCTCGTTTGCGTCGCCGCGGTGTCCTGGGGCACCACGGGGAGCGTGATGGCCCTTCTCGCGCGGGACGGAACTCCGAGCCCGCTCCTGGTCGGCTGGGCCCGCATGGCCGGCGCCGCGCCCTGTCTCCTCCTCGCGGTCTTCCTGACCCGCCCCGGCAGTCCTCGAGCCGCGCGTCTCACCGTCGGCGGCTGGCCGCCGCTCGATTGGGCGAAAACCGCGCTGCTGGGCGTCGCCATGGCCGCGTACCAGCTCTGCTACTTCTGGGCCGTCCCGCGCACCGGCGTGGCGCTCACCGCGCTGCTCGCCATCTGCTCAGCGCCGATCCTGATCACCGCCGGCGCAGCGCTCACTCTCAAAGAACGGCCGGGCCGCTCGACGCTTGCCGCGCTGCTGCTGGCCGTCGGCGGCACCGCCATCATCCTGGGGGGTCCGCGCGCCGCCGGCGGCGCGTCGCGCGACTTCGCCGCGGGGGCCGTCGCCGCGATCGGAGCGGGGCTATCGTACGCCGTGTACGCGGTGACCGCCAAGGGGCTTCTCCGGCGCGCGGCGCCGCTGCCGCTCGCGGCGGTGACGTTCACGCTGGCGGCGCTGCTGCTCGCGCCCGTTCTCGCGCTGGAGCGCGACGCGGCGGCGCAGCTCGCCGCGGGCTGGCCGCTGCTGCTGTACCTGGGCGTCGTGCCGACGGCCGCCGCCTACGTGATCTTCGGCGCAGGGCTGCGCCGTGTGACGGCCACAACCGCGGGCATCGCGACGCTGCTGGAGCCGCTGACCGCGGCGACGCTCGGCGTGCTGGTCTTCGGCGAGCGTCTGGGCGCCATAGGCTGGGCGGGCACGACGCTTCTGCTGGCCGCGCTCGCCCTCCTGGCGCGTTCCGGCTCAGCCCGCCACTGAGGGCGCGGACGTCGCGAGCCGGAACACCCGCACCGGCTCTTCCACGTTCTTGAGCTCGCGGTCGCCCAGGTCTTCCAGGTCGAACCATCCCACGATCCGCCGCGCCGTCTCGGGTCCGATGAAGGCGCTGTCGCCCGCGCCCAATGCCGACAGCCGGGCGGCGACATTGGTCACGGGTCCCGAGGCCGTATAGGTCCACCGCGTCGCGGCGCTTCCTTCGATCTTGGTGGCGCCGACGGCGGCCGCGCCCGAGTTGACACCGATGTGCAGGCGGATCGGCTCGTCGATTCCTCTCGCTTCATTGATCTCGTCCGCCCGACGGAGAATACCCAGCGCCGTCTGGACCGCATTGCGCGCGTGACGCTCGGGGTCCTCGTCCTGGAAGATGACCATGAGGCCGTCGCCCGCCGTCTCGTTGACGTCGCCGCCATTGCGCAGGATCTCGTCGAGAAAGGCGCCGAAGTAGCGCTCGATCATGACATTGACGCGGTCGGGGTCGTGACGCTCCGACAAGCTCGTGTAACCGGCGACATCCACGAACAGCACGGACACGTCCATCTCGCGCTTGGCAAGCTCGGGCGCCTCGGGCGCCTCCTCGATGAGCTCCTGCACGCGGCGGGGCACAAATTTCGACAGACTGGTCCGGATGGCCTCGAGGATCTCGACGCGTCGGAGCGTGTCGGCGAGGCGGCGGTTGGCCTCCTCGAGCGCCGTGTAGGCCCGGGCGTTTTCGAGCGCGACGGCGCTCTGGTTGACGACGACGCGAAGCAGGCGCAGGTCGTCCGTCGTATAGGGCGCGCCCGAGCGCTTCTCACCGAGGGCGAGCAAGCCCGTGACCCGGTCGCCGAAGAGCAGGGGCATCACCAGCTCGGCGCCGAGCGCGCGCATCTGCGAGAGGCAGCCGTCCCGGCATGAGGCCAGATCCGGATCGGCCTCGTGCTGGACGCGCGTGATGGGCTGACGCCGCTCGGCGAGGTGCCGCGGCAGCGAGGAGTGGGCGGCGATCAGGCCGCTGGCCCCCATGGGCCCGGCGCTGCCGACCACGACGCGATACCGCCCCTGCTCCTCCTCGAGCACGGCCAGCGTCAGCCGTGACGGGTAAAAGGACTCGTCCACGGTCCGGCCGATGAGGCCCGCGATGCGGTCGAGATCGAGCACCGTGGTCATGGTGCCGGCCAGCCTCTCGATGGAGCGCTGGACGTCGAGCCGCTGGCGAAAGAAGAGCCGGTCGACCAGCCGCTGGGCGCGCACGTACAAGGGGTTGAGGAAGAGGACGACGGCGAGCGCGAGCACCACGGCCGTGGCGAGCGGGCTCGCGCCCATGCCGAGCCGTGTGAAGAGCACGTTGAGCGACGTGATGGCCCCGGCGTACGCGGCGATCACGACGCCGGTCACGAGCGCGTAGATGCTGCCGAGACGAACCACGGCGCGCACGTCGAAGAGCTCGTAGCGCACCATCGCGTATGCCACGGCCACCGGGAAGAGGACATTGAGCTTCCAGAAGAGGTTCAGATAGGGCACGGTCATGCCCGTCACAGCCTCGAGGGTCGTGCCCAGGACGGGCGCGAGCTGCCCCACGGCGAAGCCCGCCAGCAGCACGCGGGCCCGCTGACGTCCGAGCGCGCTCGCCCCCCGCAGCGCCGTGATCGCGAGCGCCGCGATCAGCACCACGAGCGCCGAGACCCAGTACACGGCGCTCGCGATCGGGATCATCACGAGCTCGCTCGGCGCGAGGCCTGGAATGCGCGCCTGGAGCAGCGCGGCCAAAAGCGCCGAGGCACCGTACGCGAGCCAGATCACCCGCGGGTGGCGCACGGCCCACGGCCGCCGCTCGGGGAAGCTCTGCGCGAGATGCAGGTAGAGCGCCGGCGAGAAGGCCCAGGCGGTGAGGAAGATCGCGTCGAAGCGGTAGATGCTGACGGCGTCGTGGTAGAGCGCCGCCGTCACGAACCAGATGAGACAGAAGAGCATGAAGACGTGAGCGCCGGGGGCGCCCGGCTTGAGGATGAGGACCGCGGCGCCCAGCCCGAGAAAGAGAAGACCAGGCAGCAGCGATTCGAGCAGGAACCGCACGAAGTCCCCGGCGGGCTCGGCGGTGCTCTTGATGTCCGCTTCGACCAGCCGGCCGCGGCGGTTGACCAGGTAGTGAAAGGTCCTGCCCGGCGGGTGGCGGCGGACCTCGTCCTGGATCTGGCGGCCCGAGTCGAGGAGGCGGCCATCCATGGCGCGGACGAAATCAAAGGGCTCGAGGCCGCCGCGCTCGACGCCGAGCCCCACCAGGAGATTGCTCATCACGGAAAACCCTGGGTAGGGCTGGCCGATGAGCCTCCAGGCGTCGACCGTCGTCCCGCTTCCGACACCGAGAGCCAGGACCAGCAGCGCCCACCAGACGTGCTTTTCGCGCAGCGAGAATTCTCCCGTGCCTACCTGGATGCCTCGATGACCTTGCTGACGGCGCGGCTGAAGGTGCAGTTGGGCACCACGCAGGAGTGCTTGCCCGAGCCGCCCGCGACCATGACGTAGATATCATCGGGCGACGGCACCATCGGCAGGAGCGCCTGCTCGTCGGAGACCTTCTGCATCCAGAGCGGCCAGTCATGCATCCCCCACATGCCGCCCAGCTTGAGCCGTCCCAATGGCAGACGCGCATGCTCGAAGACGAAGCGCTGGACGTCTGCGACCGAAAACCCGTCGGCCGCTATGGTCAGCGCGTGCTCGGGCCCCAGCACGACCAGGAGCTGGCTCTGTGACATGTACCAGCCGACATTGGAGCCGAGCGTCGCGGCGACATCCGAGACATTGTTGAGAATGCCGGCGGCCGTGGTCGAGACATGGTCATTGACGTTGTGCGGCGCCTCGCCGCCGAACATGGTGACAATGCTCTGCTCCGGGGCGAAGCCGAGGCGCACACGCAGCGGCGGCCAGGGAGCGCCATCTTCCCGCTCGGCGATCGCGTAGGAGAACTTGGCCGGGCTTCCCTGCGTCGCCATGTCGTGGCGTCCCGGCCAGGCGCCGCCCACGTTCATGAGGATGAGACGCACGGCGCGGCCGATGGTGGCATTGGCGCGGAAGCCCGGCCCGAAGAGCCCGGAGCCCGCGTGCATGCCGATGGCCGCCGCGACGGGTCCGCTCACGATGGCCAGCGGAGCCACGGGGTGCGTGGTGGCCTGGACACCGTAGAGGTTGAAGGCGGGCTCGAGGATGGCCTTGACCGCGGCCACGATCACGGGGAAGAAAGCGGGATCGCAGCCTGCCATCACGGCGTTGACCGCGAGCTTCTCGATGCTCTCCTCGCGCCAGAGCGGCGGCAAGACGCCCAGGATGCGGCACGGATCCTCGCCCGCGCGACCGATCATCGCCCGCACGCGCTCGGGCGTCGGCGGCACGATGGGTAGCCCGTCGCACCAGTCCCGCTTGACGAATTCAGCGTAGACGTCCTCCTCGGGCAATTGAAGCTCACGGACGACGGGGTCAGACACGGGGGCCTCCCACGATCGGATTGACTGACATGCGTTGCGGGCTCACCGCGACAGTGTACCGCTCCTGAGACCCGCGAGCGCTCCCGCCAAAGGCGGCGTGCGAGAGACCTGGCGCGCGGTCAAGCTCGAGTCAGCCGTAGGCGCTGACGTGGTCGCGCATCCGGGGCGCCCACCGGCCGAAGAGGAGACTCCCGAGTGCCAGACCGGCCATGAAGGCGGCCAGTGCCGTCGGGATCGCATAGACCGTCTGGCCCAGGATGGGCGCGAGCAGCAGGGCGCCTCAGCCAGACCCAAGCAGGCTCGCCAACTGCTCCACAGCCTGCAGCGCGCGACGGCTCACGGCCTCGGGTTTCTCACCGCCGAGCGGGTGCTCGATGACGAGGAGCGGCAAGGCCATGGCGCCGAGCGCCGCCATCTCACTCACGGCGAGGTTCTGGAACACCGTGGTCCCGATCAGCCCCGACGGCGTCCCGCGCTTGGCCACCTCCAGCGAGTCGTGGAGACTCCACGACGTGCAGGAGCCTCAGTCTCCGGAGCCCGCGAAGACCAGATCGCAGTCCTTCGCGAGCCCCTCGATGATCTCGTCGGCGGCGGCCGTCGACGCATTGGCCTTCCGGCGGTGCACCACTGCCTTGACGCCGAAGCGCTCCTTGAGCAGCTCGCCCATCTCCTTCACCAGCAAGTCGAAATTGTGCTTGGTATTGTCCACGAACCCCACGGTGAGGCCGCGGAGATCGGCGGGCAGCGGCGGTACGGCCAGGGTCGCCTGGCGCCGCTCGCCCTCGGGAGTCAATACGGTGATCATAGCCATCGGAGCTCCTCGTTGAAGACCAGCGGGTGTATCGCTCGGCGCTCGCGCGCCCGGGTCATCCGAAAACATGCCCCCCGGAGGTCACGGCGTCGTTGAGAATATACCGCACCCATGTGGATCCTGGCGCTCGATGTGGGGACGAGCTCGGTCCGGGCCATCGGCTTCGACGCCGCCGGCCGCCCGCTGCCCGGCGCAGACGCGCGGACCGGCTGGGAGCCCGCCACAACCTCCGACGGCGGCGCCGAGCTCGACCCGGAGACGCTCGTAGCCGCGACGGCCTCGACCATCGACCGCTGCCTGGAGGCCGCGCCGGGCCCTCCAGCGGCCGTGGGCGCCTCGGTGTTCTGGCACAGCCTGCTGGCACTGGACGCGGCCGGCCGGCCGCTGACCCGAGTGATCACCTGGGCGGACACGCGGAGCGCCCCCGCCGCGGCCCGTCTGCGCGCGCGGCTCGACGAGGCGGCGATCCATGAGCGCACGGGCGCGCCGCTCCACTCGACCTTCTTCCCCGCAAAGCTCGTCTGGCTCCGTGAGAGCCGACCCGACGTCTATGCCCGGGCGGCGACATGGTGCGGCTTCGGCGAGTACCTGCTGCTACGCCTCACCGGGCGGACCCGGGCGAGCCTCAGCATGGCCTCGGGCACAGGCCTCCTCCACCAGCGTTCGGGCAGCTGGGACGCCGATATGCTCGCGGCCTGCGGCATCGGCCCCGAGCGCCTGCCGCCCCTCGACGACGCCCCGCTCATAGGACTCGTGCCCGACTTCGGCGCACGCTGGCCCAAGCTCACGGGAGTGCCCTGGCTGCCTGCCGCGGGCGACGGCGCCTGCTCCAACCTGGGGCTGGACTGCGCCACTCCGGAGCGCATCGCGCTCAATGTCGGCACCTCCGCCGCCCTCCGCCTCGTAACCGAAGCGCCCTGCCCGGTGCCCTGGGGACTGTGGCACTACCGCGTCGACGGGCGGCGGCACCTCGTGGGAGGCGCCACCTCTGAGGGCGGCAATGTCCTCGCGTGGGCGCGCCGCGCGCTGGCGCTGCCCGCGGACGAAGCAGCGCTCGAGGCCGCGCTCGGCGCGGTGCCGGCAGATGGTCATGGCCTCACCGCCCTGCCGTTCCTCGCCGGCGAGCGGAGCCCGGGCTGGCGGGGGGACGCGCGCGCGGCCGTGACGGGCATAGGGCTCGCCACGACGGCTCCGGAGATCCTCCGCGCCCTGCTCGAGTCCGTCGCGTACCGCCTGGCCGACGTCTACGAGCGGCTCCGGCCACTGGCGGCGCCGGGTCACACGGTCATCGCCTCGGGGGGTGCGCTCCACGCCTCGCGGGTCTGGAGCCAAATCGTGGTCGACGCCCTCGGCGTGCCTATCGAGGTGCGGGAGAGCCTCGAGGCATCGAGCCGCGGGGCCGCGCTGCTCGCTCTGGGCGCCCTTGGATACCCGGCGGCCCCGCTCGAGGCGCCGGGCCGCGTGC
>Ga0315275_10008303_pt1 | contig 10088 bp, 10 predicted proteins | sample YL17G03_0_MG_FD_205557 | JGI IMG/M metagenome (GOLD analysis project Ga0315275, IMG submission 205557) | Sediment microbial communities from Yellowstone Lake, YNP, Wyoming, USA - YL17G03_0 | ecosystem: Environmental > Aquatic > Freshwater > Lake > Sediment | place: USA: Wyoming | collected...
GCGGCATACTTGAGGAATTCCTGGACGAAGCCTACGACCAGGATGCTGCCCAGGATGGTGGTGAGGGTGTCTGAGAAGATCCAGTGCGAGACCCGGAAGAGGTTATCGACCAGCGGGATGCCTACGGCGGAGGCGAGCAAGGCGCCGAGCAGGAAAACGCCGAAGATATAACCCTTGGGTTCGGGCTCGAGGCGGTCCTGGAGGTAGAAGAACACCATCCAGATGAAGGCAGGCACGAGGGCGAGCACCACGCCGGCTAGGATGAGGTTGATGCCGGTGAGGGCGGGGTGAAGGAGCAGATCGAGTAAGTAGATGATGGCAACGAAGACAACCAGTCCAATCACCAGCAGGATCGAACTCTTCCAGGCATGCGGGCGTTCGCGGGCAGCCAGGCGGGCGTGTTTGTCGCAGAACCAGCGCTTGCCGATCATACTGGTGCCTGGGTCTGCGCAGACGCAACAAACTTGATCAGGCATGGGTATTCCTCCTTTAGGGGATTATGAAGAAATCGCACAACATTTATCTGAATTATATCTTAATCGAGGGAAATGTGGGAGAGGGAGGGGACTCTTGCGGCGCCGATCTGACCTGGAAGACGGATAACTATAATGGCATCTTCGGCGATGCTTCCAATGACAGCATCGTGCTGATGAGTGATGCATCCGGGAAGATCGGTTTCTTCGGCGCCACGGCGCTTGCCCGTCATACTCACATTGCGGATGCGTCCGACGCCGCCACCGTGATCACTGTCTGCAACCATATCCTTTCCGTGCTGGAAGAATATGGGCTTCTCGCATCTGCATAAGGAGGCAGTATGAAGATCAAGATCGATCAACCCATAAAGAATTTCGATGGTTCAACCATTGAAATGCCAGGACCTGACAAAATTCCGTTCACTTTCCGTAAGGTGATCGAGAATGATATTAATTCACAGGTCGATACCGCACCTTTGACTTCCGAAAAGAAGTTATATGCCTTCCAGATCGGCATAAGGCTTTTCAGCAAGCGTCTGCCGGAATATGATCTGACTGTTGACCAGGTGCAGTTCATCAAGGAGCGCATCGGTCTGTTCTATGGACCGGTCATCTACGGTCGCTTCCTTGAATTGATCGGGGACGAGACCCTATCCGTGATCCAATAACTGTCACGGGGATGAGACGCGCTCCAAAGCCGCCTGCCTGCCCTCGTAGAGGCGCAGGAAGACCACTCCACCCAGGATCAGCAGGCTGCCGGCGACCTGGATCCAGCCCAGGCGCTCGCCGAGCAGGAACCAGGCGCTCACGGCGGTGAACACCGGTTCAAGGGTGGCAACCAGGTTGGCAACACTGGAAGGCAGGAGGGTGAGGCTGAGGTTGTAGAGACCGAAACCCACCACGGTGGGACCGGCAGCCAGCAGGAACAATATCCCCCAACCGGTCCAATGGGAGCCAAGGAACAGGAAGTCATGCAGGCTGGAGACCGCGCCGGGGATCCTTCCGCCGGAGAGCAGGTTGAAAGCAAGCAGGAAGAGGGAAGCAAAGCCAAATGTGTAGAGGATGGAGGTCCATGGGTTGAGGCCGCGTTGGGAAGCAGAGCGCCCCATCAGCGTATAAGCGGCATAACCGAGCCCGGTGAGGACCCCGGTGAGGATGCCAGCCAGGGAGAGAGATGGGGAAGAGGAGGCGAAGGCTCCGGAGACCAGCGCGCAGCCCGCCAGGCAGAGAGCCACCGCCAGCAGTTTGCCCCAGCCGAGGGATTCCCTGAGCAGCCACCAGCCCAGCAGGGCAGTGAAACCAGCCGAGCAATACGCCAGCAGGGTGGCGACCGCCGCCCCGTTCAACGAAACCGAGAGGGTCCAGAAGGAGTTGAATACCGCCAGTACCAGCCCGTAGAGGAGGAGATAAGGCAGGTGGCGGCGGTCCACCCGCAGGAGCGAGGGGCGAATTAGCGCCAGGGAGGGCAGCAGGGTGACGACGACAAACAGATCGCGCCAGAAGGCGAGCAGCAGGGCGGGGATCTGATAGGTGACCGTGAGATAGCGGATGAGAATGGCGGTGGTGGAGAGTACAGCCGCGCTCACGAGCGCGATCGAGTAGCCGCGGGTGAGCTGGGCACGAGCGGGAAGGAGGCGGGCGGGATGGGTCATACCATCCCCAGCGGCTCGTTCTTTTCCAGCCGGGCTACGGCTGCCAGCAAGCGCCGCTGGCGGGTCTCTTCTTTTTTGGCATCCGAGATCCAGGCTATGTACTGCCTGCGATGGGAGGGCGGCAGGGCGTTAAAATTCTGCCAGGCAAGCGGGTGCAGGGCAAGGGCTGCTGCCAGCCAGTCTGGCAGGGGCAGGGGCGCGCGCAAGGGAGGGGCGGCAGAGGCCTCGGGCAGGGAGAAATCCACGCAGGCGAGACCGGAGGGTGCCATGCGACCCTGCGAGACCAGTTTCGCCACTATGCGCCTGTTCAGGGCAGACCATTTGCTGCCCGCCCGCCGGGGGGTGAACTTGCGGGCGTATTTCTCGTCATCGATCTTCTGGATGAGGCTGTCGATCCACCCGAAGCACAGGGCTTCTTCGAGCGATTCGGAGTAGCTTATCGAGGGCCTGCCGGAGTTCTTTTTGTAGTACACAAGCCAGGTCTCCGCGGCAGTGGCGTGGTGCTGCTCGAGCCACCGGTACCATTCGGCACGGCTGGCAGCAAAGGTGGTGTTCTTCATTTCCATGGCGCCCAGTATACAATGAAACAGGGGAGCGAGGGCGGGGATTTCTCCACCCCCGGAAGGAAGAACCGGCTGCCAGGCAGTATAATGTGCCAGTTCCCGGGATCGGGATGGCAGCATACTTATCCCGGCAGTCAACGGATCGTTCCAGGATCCATTGAAAAAGTGGAGCTGATGGAACGAACCCGTCTCGGCTTATGCAACCAAATCATTCTTTTTCTTAATCGTGGAGGCTTGTGATCCAGGCACTGATCTTCGACTTCGACGGCTTGATCCTCGACACGGAAACACCCGAGGTGCAGATCTGGCAGGAACTCTATGCCAGGGAGGGGCAGGAATTCCCGCTGGAGGAATGGGTGCGGACGGTGGTTGGCTCGGCGGTGGCAAACCTTGACCCGGTGCGCCGCCTGGAAAGCCTGACCGGGCGTAAGTACGACCACCAGGCCATCCACGAACAGGCCCACAAGAGGCGCCTCGAGAGGCAGAGCGTACTGCCCCCCCTGCCCGGGGTGGCTGACTATCTCGACACGGCCCTCAACCAGGGGCTGAGGCTGGCGATCGCATCCAGTTCCCCGCATGCCTGGGTGGACGGTTATCTGCAGCGGCTGGGGTTTTTCGACCATTTCGAGGCGATCATCTGCCGCGAGCAGGCGGCGCACATCAAGCCCGACCCGGAACTCTTCCTGAAGGCGCTGCAGGCTCTCGGGGTGAAGGCGGAGCATGTGCTGACCTTCGAAGATTCACCCAACGGCATCACGGCAGCCAGGGCCGCCGGCCTGCGGGTGGTGGGAGTGGCGAACCCGGTGACCGCGCGGCTCGGACCGCTGGATGCGGACCTGAACCTGGCTTCGCTGGCAGACCTGGGTTTGCCGGACCTGCTGGCAAAATTCGGCGACGCGTTCCACATTCGGGCGGAAGAGCCGGGAGACCAGGGGGGCATCCGCGAGGTGGAGGCCCGTGCCTTCGGGCGGGAGCAGGAAGCGGACTTGGTGGACCTGGCACGCAGCCGCGGCAAGGTGACGCTTTCGCTGGTGGCGGTGCAGGAAGGGAGGGTCGCCGGGCACGTGCTGTTCACCCCGGTGAGCCTCGAACCGGCGAGGAAGGACGCTGGCGCAGCGAAAGGGCTGGGGATTGGTCCGATCGCGGTGCAGCCCGAACTGCAACGCACCGGCATCGGGGGCCGGCTGGTGCGGGCCGGGCTGGAGCAGGCAACCCGGGCGGGTTACGGGTTCGTGGTGCTGCTGGGAGACCCGCGCTATTATTTCCGCTTCGGCTTTGTGCCCGGGCGGAACTTTGGGCTGACGAGTTATTACGGAAACGGGGATGAATTCCAGGTGAAGGAGTTGGTCAAGGACACACTTGGAAAACAGGGCGGGCGGGTTGACTATATCCCGGAGTTTGCTGAAACCGTGGGGTGAGAGGGAGGGTATAGACTCACTCCGGTGAGAACCGGAACTGTTGCGAATGCCGCCATAACCAAACGTATTGAAATCTCTTCCATAAATCCTTACAATGGAATATGCTGTCGATTCCTGAACTACCTCGCCTAAGGCGACGGCGAGAGCAGGCCTTTCCAGAGCGCCAGAGGAAGAAGCGGACATGAACAGGTTGCTCCCGTGCGTACTGATCGCGATGATGGTTCTGGCAGGCTGCCAGCCAGGTGCTGCCACGGGAACGGCAGCGGCCAGCCAAAATGAGGCGGGTACAATCCCAGGCAATGCCCCTTCCGGGGGAAACGGCAGCACCGAAGGGGATGGCAACGCCCTTCCACCCGATCCACAGGAGGTGACCTTCCAGGCAGCAGACGGGCAGAGGCTGAGCGGGTATTATTACCCGGCTGCGGTCAACCCAGCGCCGCTGGTGATGCTCATGCACTGGGCGGGGGGCGACAAGGGCGACTGGTACGAGGTGGCTCCCTGGCTTCAGAACCGCGGCCTGCACAACCCGTTCCCCAACCCCGGCACGGACGCCTGGTGGGATCCGACATGGTTCCCGGCGTTACCCGCGAATGTCTCCTACGGTGTGTTCATCTTTTCGCTGCGGGTGTGCAACCCCTCCCCGGAGGGCTGCACGGGCTGGACGCCGGCAGAGTGGCTGCTGGACGTCAGGGCGGCGATGACCACGGCTGCCGCGCTGGAGGGGGTGGACGGCAGGCGGATCATCACGGTGGGCTCGAGCGTGGGCGCGGACGGCGCGCCCGACGGCTGCGCCTGGTTGAACGAACAGCAGCCCGGCTCCTGCCAGGGTGCATTATCGCTCTCGCCCGGCAGCTACCTCGAGCTTCCCTATCCGCAGGTGGTCGAGACGCTCGGACGCAGCCAGCCACCCGTGGCGGCATGGTGCCTGGCGGATGAGAACGAGTTCGGTATGTGCCAGGCGGCGGAGGACTCCGCCAACCCGGCCTACCGCGACCGGATGATACCTAGCGGTCAGCACGGGACGAGGCTGCTGCGGGAGGGTCTCGAGCCGCTGCCCATGCAGTTGATCCTCGATTTCCTGGCAGAAACGACCGGTCCATAGATGATATTTAAACGAGGGCAGGCAATCTCAACGCATGACACGGATGAAAACAGGAATCTCTTAATGAAAACCTATGCGCATTACGCTCTTCCGCTCGCCGTCCTGCTTACCCTCGTGTACGGGTGTTCAGCAGGAGTAAAGCCCGCCACACCTGCCACGCCGACCGCCCGGGCGGAGACGGTCACCCCCCTTGCCCCAACTCCGACCTCGGCACCGACAGAAATCCCTTCCGTAACCAGCACTGCCACCAGCACCGCAACTCCCCTGCCGCTCGAAGTCCGTTTTGCGGTCATCGGCGACTACGGGATGGATAACCAGGCTGAAGCGGACGTTGCCGCCCTGATCCAGGGCTGGCAGGTGGACCTGGTGATCACGACCGGTGACAACAATTATCCTTCCGGTGCGGCGGAGACCATCGACGCGAATATCGGGAAATACTTCCACAACTTCATCTCCCCGTACAATGGGACTTACGGCGCAGGGGCGGACCGGAACCGGTTCTTCCCCTCGCTCGGCAACCACGACTGGTACACCACCGGGGCGCAGCCTTACCTTGACTATTTCAGCCTGCCCGGCAATGAACGGTACTACGACTTCGTGGAGGGCCCGGTGCACTTCTATGCCATCGACAACGACGAGCACGAACCGGACGGGATCAATGCTGGCTCGATCCAGGCTGCCTGGCTCCAGCAGGGGCTGGCGGGTTCCAGCAGCGCATGGGATATCGTCTTCATGCACTACCCGCCGTATTCGTCCGGAGCACACGGGTCTACGCCCTGGGCGAAGTGGCCGTACGCGGCGTGGGGGGCGGATGCGCTGCTGGCGGGGCACGACCACCTGTATGAGCGCCTGCTGGTGGACGGCATCCCGTATTTCACGAACGGTTCGGGCGGAGGCGGCCTGTATGATTTTGACACCCCGCTGCCCGAAACCCGGTTCCGCTACAACGCCAATTTCGGTGCCATGCTGGTGACCGCCAGCGAGAGGGAGATGTTGTTCGAGTTCTACAGTCGGGAGGGGAATCTCAAGGATTTGTACCGGGTGACGAAGCCGTAGAGGCGTGAACCGGGCGTGCTGCGCGGTTCGGATTTTGAAGCAATTCACGCAAAGGAGGAGGTTCAAGATGGCAAAATTCGATGCTAAGAAGCAGTGGTGGTGGGTGGTGGTCGCGGCAGGGGTGGTGGGGATCGCGGCCATGGTGATCTTCGACCAGTGGCTGCCCGATCTCCAGTTGGTTGGCCCCATCCTGATGCTGGGATTGATCGGAGCGGCTTTCTGCTGGGCATATGCGGTCGACAGGGAGCGGCAATGGTGGGCGATCATCCCCGGGCTGGGGGCGTTCACCTTCCTGGCGGCGCTGCTGGCGGATGCCCTGATCGGGATGGATCCCGCCAACGACTGGGTCGGCGCGGTGGTGCTCGGGATCGGAGCCGTGATCATCGCCGCGGTGCTCAAGCGGGCAAATGCACGATTCGTGCTCGTGGTCGTGGCGGTCATCACGTTTTTCGTGGGGATACTGATGTCGCCGTCATCGCCGCTCGTGAAAGGCATCCTGGTTGCCGTGGATTTCCTGTTGGCAGTTTTCTATCTCTGGCGCAACCGGAAAGCGCTGCCGGGGTAAGGGTAACGGCAGCGGGGTACTCTATATATATATGTAATACGAACAGAATAAGCGGGTTCGCCTGGTTCAATTCCCCCGGGATGATATCTGTGCGCCCGTAGATTCTGACGCCAGGGTTCTGGCATCTCAACCGACCGCGGCGGGTTCTTCCTGTTTGCCCAGGTTGCGGTGGATGGCGCTCAAGGCACGCACCTGCTCGGCAGCGTGGTAGGAGGAGCGCACCAGCGGACCCGACTCGACCCAGCGGAAGCCGATCTCCCTGCCGTAAGAGCGCAGCAGGACAAACTCCTCCAGGCTGTAATAGCGCTCGATCGGCAGGTGGCGCCGGGAAGGCTGCAGGTATTGGCCAAGGGTGAGGATATCCACGCCCCATAGGCGCAGGTCGCGCATCACCGCTTTGACCTCGTCCAGTTCCTCGCCCAGCCCCACCATCAGACCCGACTTGGTGAGCACCTGCGGGTCGATCTTTTTGGCGGCGGAGAGGATGGCAGCAGACCACTCGTAATGGTCCTGCGGCTGGACGTGACGGAACATACGCGGCACGGTCTCCACATTGTGATTCAGGATCTCGGGGCGGGCATCCAGCACGATCTTCAGGGCGGCGAGCGAACCCTTGAAATCAGGGATGAGCACTTCCACGGAGCAGCCGGGCAACAACTGGCGGATGCGCCGGATGAGCATGGCAAAGATCGGGGCTCCGCCGTCGCGGCGGTCGTCGCGGTTGACGGAGGTGATGACGGCGTGCTTCAGGTGCATGGCTTTCACCGCCTGGGCGACGCGCTCCGGCTCCTCCCAGTCCAATGGGCCCGGGCGGCCGCGCTTGATGTCGCAGAAACCGCAGCGGCGGGTGCAGACATCCCCCAGCAGCAGGAAGGTGGCGGTCCCCGACCCCCAGCATTCGCCCATGTTGGGGCACATGGCCTCCTCGCAGACGGTGTGCAGAGCCTTGGAGCGCATCAGGGTCTGCAGGTGGGCATAAGTCTCGCCGGAGGGAGCGCGCACCTTCAGCCATTCGGGGCGGCGCAGGGGGGTTAATTTAATGGAGGCGGGATCGACCCGGTCGCGGGTGGGGGGCAGGGACATCAGGGTTTCACAACCTTGCGGACCTTCAGGCGCAGCCCATCCACCTTGACCACCTGCACCCTCTCCCCCTTGCGGATGCGGGTCTCGCCTTCCGCCAGTTCGGCGCTCCATAATTCGGCGCCACACTGCACCTGCCCGGCGGGGTTCAGATCGGTGACGGCATAGCCACCCAACCCGACCATGCCCTCCTTGCCGGTGATGACCGGCTTCTTGCGGGCGCTCAATGCAAAACCGACGATGACCGCGAAACTGATGCCGGTGATTAGCCCCACCAGGATGACCAGTGGGAGCGAGACCTGCTGGAAGCGGGGCGTGCCAGGCGAATTGAAAAGCACCAGCGCGCCGACGATGAACGAGCCGATGCCGGCCGCGGTGAGACCGCCGTGGGTGGCGGCCTTGATATCCACGACGAACAGCACGAAGGCGATGACGATGAATGCCAGCCCGAACCAGTTGACCGGCAGGATGCCCAGCCCATAGGCTGCCAGGGCAAGGCAGACCATGCCTACGAAGCCCGCCACCCATCCGCCGGGGCTGGAGAGTTCGATCAGGATGGCCTGCACGCCGATGCTGAGCAGGATGAAGACAAAGTTCGGGTCCACCAGCAACTGCAGCAGCTGCTCGATCAGGCTCATTGGCAGGGTTGAGGTAACCGCGCCGGCGGTGTGCAGGGTGCGGGGACCGTCTGCCATCTGGACGGTAAAGCCATCCAACTTGGTGAGCAGGTCGGAGAGGTCATTAGCGATGAAATCCACCAGGCCGGCGGCGAGGGCTTCGCTGGCGGAGACAGCCTTGGCGCTTTCGATGGTGGCTTCCGCCAGGGCGGTGGCTTCGGGTCCGCGCCGCTCGGTGTAGGCGCGCACCAGCGCCTTCATGGCCTCTTTTACCTTGGTCTGCTCGGTGGAGGGCAGGTCGGCGCCCTGCGATCCCACCGGGCTGGCGGCGCCGATGGCCGTTTCGGGCGCCATGGCCGAGGCGTGACCCGCCAGGGTGATGACCGTGCCGGCGCTGGCAGCCCAGGCGCCGCGCGGGCTGACGTAAACCACCACCGGTACCGTGCTGGCGCGGATGGCCTGGGTCATCTTCTGCATCGGGTCGAGCCCGCCGCCGGGGGTGTTGAGCTGCAGGATGACCACCTCGGCGCCATCCTGCTCAGCGGTGCGGATGCCGCGCGACAGGTATTCCTGCACGGCGGGGGTGATGGCACCGTTGATGGTGAGCACCAGGGCGGTGGGTGCCGAAGCGGCGGCCTGGACGGGGTGAACGAACAGGACGGCAAGGGTCAGCACGGATAGGATGGTTCGCAGTTTTTTCATCGCAGTCTCCACTCGAAGGGATTATAAACCTGATTCTACCGCCTGCTTGTATGCCGGCTCCACATCGGCTATACTGCGGTCATGCACTGCATCGACCGGAAATGGGCTGACCTGGCGGAGGGGCTGCAGGCCGTCCGCGCCTGCCAGGCGAAACTGGCGGGGGAATTCGGGCGGGCGGTGAAGGCCGGGCAAAAGGTGCGCTTCCACCGGGAACTGAACGAGTGGCGGAAGAAACGGAGAATTTTCGTGGCGCTGGCGGTCTGTGCGCCGCTCTCCATCCTGACGCTGTGCCTGACCGCCTTTTATTACAGGGAGGTGGCATGCGTGATCGTCTACTGGGCGCTGCTGGTGGCCGTCATCCTGGTGATGCTGGCGGTAGCGGGCAGGCAGTACATCCGCGAGATGGTGGACGGGGAGCCGGTGCACGCCGGGGAGGATGGGCTGAGCGTGGACCTGGAAGGGCGCTGGTGGGAGAGCCTGTCGTCGCAGGAAGGGGCGGTACTTGTCAATCCAAAAGGTAAGAAGAAGAGCGAAGACCTGCCGGTCGCACTCGCCCGGCTCCTTCCGGATGCGTATGCTGCCCGGCGGCTGGAGGAGGGCTTCCTGCTGCTGACCGGTCCGGGGGGTATCTGGCTGCTGAAAGAGGAGCAGTGGAGCGGGATGATCCGGAAGGAGGAGGGACGGTGGAAGCAGGCGGTCGCCAAACGGGGTAAATTCCTGCGCAAGCAGATCGAGGAGACTCCCTTCGAGACCAGCCCGGATGAGCAGTGGCTGGAGCGGAAGGAGGGGCTGAGGGGTGCCCTGGAATCGAGCCTGCCGGGGCGGGCCTGGACGGTGAGACTGCTGCAGGGCGGGGTGGT
>Ga0315275_10008306_pt1 | contig 10088 bp, 6 predicted proteins | sample YL17G03_0_MG_FD_205557 | JGI IMG/M metagenome (GOLD analysis project Ga0315275, IMG submission 205557) | Sediment microbial communities from Yellowstone Lake, YNP, Wyoming, USA - YL17G03_0 | ecosystem: Environmental > Aquatic > Freshwater > Lake > Sediment | place: USA: Wyoming | collected...
GGGCCCGAGGACCGAGAGAAGAAGGATTTGGGACCATGGGCTTCTCACCCACATCAATCACTCCCCGCCGCCGGAGCCTGACCGGGCCGGTCTTTCTGATCGTCCTGGGCGCAATCCTCCTGCTGGATCAGATTGTCCCCAGCTGGGGGTTTGGGAAGACGTGGCCGGTCCTGCTGGTGGTGATCGGCGTCTTGAAGTTGCTGGACGCCAGCCAACCGCCGCGCCCGCCGGAGGGGCCGCAGGTGTAGGAAGCCATCGGCAATTGGCCGTTGGCAGGCGGCAGTTAGTAGAGGGCAGTACGCACCGGGAAGAGGGTAGGTTCATATGAGCGCTTATGGATATCGACGCGGATCAATCTTCTGGGCTCTGACGCTGATCGCGGTTGGCGCCATCTTCCTCTATCATAATTTCAATCCCGATCTCCGCCCCTGGCAGATTATCGCCAAGTATTGGCCGATCATGATCATTTTCTGGGGCCTGTCGAAGCTGATTGATTACCTCCAGTCGACCGCGCATCCGGAAACCACCCCTCCGCCGTTGTTCTCCGCCAGCGAAGTCGTCCTCCTGGTACTGATTCTGGCCATGGGCACCCTGGTTTCGAAGATTGTCTTGCACCCCTGGCAGCATTGGCCGGCAGCGGTGGGGATTGATGTGGACGACGACTTCGGCAATATGTTCCTGGAATCCTTCACCTATACGAAGACCCTCTCACAGCCCGCCAAGTCGCCGTCCGGCCTGGTGGTCGTGATCCGCCGCGGCGACGTGGAAGTTCACGGCGCCGACCAGAACACCATCGAAGCGGTCGTGAAGGAAACTATCCGCGCCACGAATGACGAGGAAGCCAAGAAAGCCTCGAACCAGCTCCAATACTCGATCGTCGAGCAGGCAGGGCGGTACCTCCTGCAAACCAATCTTGACTCATTGCCGAACAGCGGCCGCAACGTCCGGCTCGACATCACCCTGCGCGTACCCAGGGCGCTGGCCGCGGAAATCACCACCGAGCACGGCGACATCATCCTGGATGGCCTGAAAGGCGAGCAGACGCTCACCGTCAAGGGAGGCGACCTCCGCGTTCAAGACGTCGAGGGATTCGTTCGCGCCCATAAGGCAGGCCAATCCGCCGAATTCCGCGACATCAAGGGCAACGTGGATATCGACGGCCGCGGCCGCGACGTGGAGGCGTCCAACGTCACCGGCACGGTCGTCGTGAACGGGGAATTCGGCGGGTCCGTGCAGTTTCAGAACGTGGGGCAAAGCTTGCGCTTCAATTCTTCCCGCACGGACTTGACGGTGCAGAAACTGAGCGGCCGGCTCAACATGGAACTGGGCTCGCTCGACGCCTCGGGAGTCGATGGCCCCTTCGAGATCTCCACCAAGCAGAAGGACATCAGCCTGGAGGAATTCAAGCACAGCGTCAAAATCTCGACTTCAAATGGCGGCGTGCGGCTCCAGACTTCCACGCCCCCCACCCAACCCGTGAGCGTTGACGTCAATAAAGGCGAGATCGAATTGGCCTTGCCCGCCAAATCCAACTTCCAGATTGACGCCCGGTCGAACCACGGCAACGTGGAGTGCGACTTTCCCGGCCTCACCGTGAATGAGGAGAGCGAGACGCCTTCCATCAGCGGCGCCTTCGGAAAGGGCGGGCCAACGCTGCACCTTGCCAACTCCTATGGGACCATCCACCTCCGGCGGCAGGAACCCGGTACTGCTCCGCCACCTGGGACTCACCCGGAGTTCCAGCCCAAACGCACCGTACCACCCGCGCCACCAGTGCCCCCGGCTCCTCAAAAGGAGAAGAGCACATCAACCCACATGCGACGGGCGCATCCACCTGCCGATTTCGTTGGTGACGGAGTTTGATCTCGCCCCGCTGCGAGAGTATCCACTCCCGTACCCAGGCTTTCACCGCGCGCCGCCGCGGACCTGGATCTAGTCTCTGACCTTCTCCAGCGTGGGAAAGAAATTCGGGAAGGAAATATCCACGCAGCCGCTGTCGCGGATGAGGGTCGTGCCCTGGGCGACGAGCCCGGCCACGGCGAAGGCCATGGCGATGCGGTGGTCGTTGTGGGTTTCGATCTCCGCGCCGCGCAGCTTCTGATTCCCCACCACGCGCAAGCCATCGGGGAATTCTTCGACCTCCGCGCCCATGCGCCGCAGGTTCTCCGCCACGACCGCGATGCGATCGCTTTCTTTGACGCGCAATTCCGCCGCGCCGTGGAATGTCAGTCCCTGCTCCGTCTGCGTCCCGAGCACCGACAGCACCGGCAACTCGTCGATCAGACCCGGCACGATCTCCGGCGGGATCTCGCCGCCCCGTAACTTGCCCGGCTCGATGTGCAGATCGCCGAGCAGTTCGCCGTTCAGCATCTCGACGTTAATCACTTTTACGCGCCCACCCATTGTCGCCAGCAAGTCGAGGATCGCCGTGCGCGTGGGATTGAGGCCGAGGTTGCGAATCACCAGATTCGACTCCGGGACGAGCAGTCCGGCCACCATAAAGAAGGCGGCGGAAGAGATGTCGCCGGGGACGTAAAGCTTCTTCCCTTCCATTTTCGCCCTGCCGCGCACGGCGATCGTGCGGCCATGACGGCCGATCTCCGCGCCCATTTGCTCGAGCGCGATTTCCGTGTGGTCCCGCGTCGGCACGGACTCAACGACTTCGGTCTCGCCTTCGGCAAACAACCCGGCCAGCAGCACCGCGGATTTCACCTGCGCGCTGGCGACCGGCAACTCGTAGTGGATGGGTTTAAGTGTCCCGCCTTCGATTTCGAGCGGCGGCAGCCCGCCTTCGTTCGAGCGAATTCTCGCGCCCATTTGCGTAAGAGGATCGATGACACGCTTCATCGGCCGGCGCGAGAGCGACGCGTCACCCGTCATCACCGACTTGAAGGGCTGCCCCGCCAGGATTCCGGAAAGCATCCGCATCGTCGAGCCGGAATTCCCCGCGTCGAGCGCCGTGGCGGGCGGCTTCAATCCGGCCAGGCCGGCTCCCGCAATCGACACCATGTCGTCGCGGCGCTCGATCTTCACGCCCAGTTTCTCCAAGCAGTCGAGCGTCCTCTGGCAATCGGCGCTGGTGGAGAAAAAATGGATTTCCGTCGGCCCCTCAGCAATGGCTCCCAGCATGGCGTAGCGGTGTGAGATGGACTTGTCGCCGGGCATCTGGATGCTGCCTTCAAGCTTTCTCGCAGCCTTAATCGCTTTCGTCTTTGTCGAACCGAAGAAACTCATGGTGAAGAGTGGTCAGCGGTCAGTTGTCTCTCACTAACTGCCCAGCGTGCCTTCGCGGGGACCTACCGACCCCCGGTGGGTAGATTCGCACTGCGAACGAACTCCGTCAATAACCTCGTCAGCTCGGTCGAGCTGGACACGAGAAAACGTGCTCCACCTCAGAAATCAAACAGGTACGTGAACTTCGCCAGCAGTGCCCGATTCTGCGTGCGTCGATAAGGTCCGAGCGGGAGCCCGGTATCCTCGTGCGAATCAGCCCCCAGGGTGTCGAACCGGCTGTTGTAAACGATAAAGAGCCCGGTGTTGGCAAGCCGAATCAGCGCGTACCGCAGGTTTACACCAACCTGATGGTTGGAGCTGTTGTACTGGATCAGTGACTGGATATAGCTCTTGGGCGTGAACGAATAGGTGAATTGCAGGATGGCGAGGTCGGTGGCGAAATCCCCCACGGGCAACTCGACGTCGTTTCGAATGTAACGGGCGGAAAGCAAAAACCTGTAGCCCGAGCGCAGGCCTGCGCCCAGGGTGAGCGTGCGAATGTGTCCGGAATAAAATTCGCCCCAGGCGTAGTTGACGTCGCCGTAGAGCCGCGCGCTTTGGTCGGTGTTGCCGTAGGTCGACCAGTTGTTGAAGGGATATCGGCCGACGGGGAGCACCACGCCGGAGTGAATTTCGAAAGGCTTGAAAAGCTGCTCGTACGTATTGTTGAAGGCCAGCCCGGCCGAACTCCCGTTGACGAAGTCGACGCGGAAATCCGTGTGTCGAAAGCCGGACTCGGGCTGCCCGTTGAAGCAGTAGTAGCCTTGCCAATGGTGATGGGGCCAGAAACGACGGATGAATCGGCTGTTCTTCGGCCGCGGGCTCACGAAAATGCCGTAATTAGGCCGCCGGTAACCGACGCGTTGCACGAAGCCCACTTCCGGGTTGAAGTCCTCGCCCACCTGGGTGTACCCGCCCTCGGCACGAATCAGGTTCGAGTCGTAGAGGAACGACGAATTCCCCGCATAGTCATTGCCACTTCGCCCCGGCGTTTGCGTCTTGGCGGCGTAGTTGAACCAGGTGAAGTGCCCGCCGACGCCGATATTGGCGTCGAGGCCGTACGTCTGGTTGGAATGGTAGAGGCTCGCCTGGGCGCCGATCGGCGACTTGTTGATGGCGAGCACGCCCACCGAACTTCGCCGGCCGAATTCGCGCGCCAGCCGCGCCACTGTAAAGTTGTTCGCGGGCGCGACGCCCAGCACCGATTCCGTCTGCATATTCAGAAATCCGATGTTGAAGCGGCCTTGCTTTCCCGAGACACGCGCCCCGCCGGCGATGGGGATCTGCGCGCCGGTGGGGTCAATTCCGATGCGGCGACTAAAGAACAACTCCACTTCCTGCGGCGTGCCCACCGCGAAGTAACCTGAGTTCTCGAGAAAGAACGGGCGCTTCTCCGGGAAGAAGAGGTCGAAGCGTGTCAGGTTGACTTGTTCTTCGTCCACTTCCACCTGGGCAAAGTCCGTGTTCGCCGTCAGATCGAGTGTCAGGCTTGAGGTGAGCGTGTATTTCACGTCCACCCCCACTTCGGGCGTGTATTTTTTGACCGCCGGATCTCGAGTGTAATCCTGTTGAATTCCTCCCGTGATGAAAGGAACGATTTGCAGGCTGCGGCGGAATTTCGCCTCGACCCCGCCCAGGTCGCCCGCGAGTGAAACGCGCTGCAGGTCGAACGCGCGCGGCACGGGAGACCAGTACGATTGCTCGTTCTTGCGCCGAAGGTTGCGCATATAGTTCACGCCCCACACTTCGTCGTGCCCGGAGTTGAAGCGCAGCGTGCGAAAGGGTAAGGCGAATTCGGCTTCCCAACCGCGCTCGGTGATCTGGGTCTTCACTTTCCAGACGCCGTCCCAATTCAGATTGAAGGAGGAGATGCCACCCGTCTGAGCGCCGGCGGTGCTACTGCCGCCGCTTTGACCTGCGCGGGGCGGGCCGCCCACCTGACGAGTTTGCCCGCCGTGGACAATCTGCGCGTCGTACTCGATCCCGGCTGCGGAAGTGGCGAAGATGTAGCCGTTCTGGTCATCGTTGTAGGGGTCGATGAGGATTTGAAACGCGTCCGTCTGGTCCAGCACGCCATCGCGACGCCCTTGCGTGGAGCGGATGGCCGCCGGCTCGGAGTCGTAACAAATCACCGCGAAGTAGAGAGCGCCCTTCGTGTAGCCAATGCGGACCTCCGTCCGCTCCGAAGCGGGCAGGCCTTCCTGCGGAAGCTGCTGGATGAAATCTTTGGCGGGCTCGAAGGCCATCCACGCTTCGTCCACTCGGCCGTCGAGTTCCGGAGGCGCTTCAAGCTTGTAGGCTTTCACCCGCCGTGGCGCGGCGCTGGCTTCCTGCTGCGAGGCAGGAAGATCCGCAGACGTCGCGAGGACGGTAGCAAGCGCCGCCGCGACTGCCGCTCTCAGGTGCAGGCCACTAGACACGTATCTCTCCGGAGATTCGATTCGCACGTCTGGCTTCGTGCAGGACGCGACGCCCGGCAGGCAGCAGACGGCCCATCCGGCCGGGCGCCGTAACGCCGACGGACTTCGCGAGGCTGGTTCCGGCTACGCCCGCAGCGTCAGATTTGAATCAACCGCGGCGGGATTTCACCGGACTTCGGGATCGAAAACTCGAAGCGCGAGCAAGCCTGTAAGCCGAATCCTGTTTCCGTCAGCTGACGGATGGCGATCATTCCTCTAGGCCCGCCATTGCTGACGGGCTCCAGCGACCTACCCGAGAGTCGCCTGCCGTCACTCGCCCGTCAGCTGACGGGCCAAGCGGCGGCATTGCGGAGCGGGCCACCCCTCCTCTCCTATTTGGTCTTGCTCCGTGTGGGGTTTTCCCTGCCCCCGACGTCACCGTCGGGGCGGTGCGCTCTTACATTAAGCCCCGTCCAGCGGGACCGCACCTTTTCACCCTTATCCGTCAACTGACGGACGGTATATTTTCTGTGGCACTTTCCGTGCCGGCGGCGTACGGCCCGACGTGTCGGGCATCCCCCGCCGACCCTCGCGGTTAGCGAGCACACTGCCCTGCGGAGTTCGGACTTTCCTCTCCCCCACCCATGCTTGTCCCGATAAAGTGCATCGTGACGCTCGGACGGGGCAGCGATCGCCCGGCTTGCTCGCGCAACTTTCATGATAGTCTGCCAAGCGGCCTATGGTCAAACCGCAATCGCGCCGCAAAGTCATGCCGTCGATCCAACGCCTTTCGCTCTTCGCTATGAGCTTTTTGAAGCTCCAGATTCCATTTTCCCGTTTCCCGTTTCCCGGTTCGACACTCTCCGCCGCGCTTTTCCTCCTCGCGCTCTCGTTCTCGCCGGGGCTTGCGCAGGAACCGCCCACCACGGCTCCGGCGTCGTCGCTCCTCGCCACGGCCGACGACGTCTTCCGGGAGATGAGCCGCATCACCGGCCTGCCGATCCACGCCCCGCTCAAGAAGCGAATCGTCGCGCGCGCGGAGATCAGGAAAATTCTCGAACAGAACCTTCACGAGGAGTACACGCCGCAGGAAATCCATGTCCAGGAAATGGTTCTCCGGGCCTTCGGGCTGGTCTCGCGCGATTTCGACTTCGCGAAGTTCCTGATCACCTTCTACACCGAGCAGGCGGCCGGCGCCTACGACCCGCGCCGCAAGACCATGTTCATCGCCGACTGGCCCACCGAGGAAATGCAGCGGCTCGTCCTCGCCCACGAACTGACCCACGCGCTCCAGGATCAGAGTTTCGATATGGACAAATTCCTGCACGCCGAGCGCCAGAACGACGATGCCACCAACGCCCGCCAGGCCGTCGTCGAAGGCTACGCCATGGCGGCCACGATGCAACAGATGCTCGGGTCAGTGGACCTCGCGAGCGTGCCCTCGCTTGCGCCCTTGATGGCGAGCATGGTCAACAAGCAGATGGGCGAATTCCCCGCCTTCACCAGCGCGCCATTCTTCTTCCGCATGCAGGCGCTGTTCCCCTACGCGCAGGGCATGGGCTTCATGCAGCGAGGACTGCAATTGGGGGGATGGAAAAAACTGAACGCGCTTTTCTCGAACCCGCCGACCACCACCAGGGAAATTTTCGAACCGTCGGTGTATTTTGACCAGCAGCCGCTGCCGGCGATTTCTCTGCCCCGGCCTCCCGCTCTCGAAGGTGTGGCTGGACTCAAACGGCTCACCGAAAACAGCGTGGGCGAACTCGGTTACTACTCCTTGCTCGGTCAGCTCATTTCAGAGGACGAAGCCAAAACCGTCGCCGCAGGCTGGCTTGCCGACCGCTTCATTCTCTACGAAGGCGCGAGAGCGGACCAGTTCGCCCTCGTGGCTCGCACGCGCTGGTCAAGCGCCGAAACCGCCCTCGCTTTCTTTCGCGACTACCACACTATTTTGAGTAAGAAGTATCCCGAACTCACCGCAGACAAGCGTTCGTCGACCGACCTCTTCGTCGGCGCCGCCACCAACGGTCAGGTCATCCTGCTCCGCCAAGGCGACGAGTGCCTCTGGGCCGAAGGCGTCCCCGCCGCGCAAACTGATGCGATGTTGAGTTGGCTGAAGTCTCTGTAGCGCCAGCTAGTGACTGGCGGCGGAGGCGGTCAAGGATCTCGCAAACGCTTTATCACATCGTCAAAAGCCAGATTAGGCTCGCGTCGCCTTTCTCGGAAAGCCGTCAAGTCTTGGATGTCTTCCAGTGCCTTGCTCCAGGCCTTGTCCATGGCAGCTCTGGCGCGGCGGGAGGTTTCTGCCGTTGACTGCTGCCGAGCTCGCGGATTGTTGCGTGTTGGCCGCGCTCGTTTCATACGGCGCTCCCTTTCTAACTGACAAAACCTTTTAGCTCGATAACACGTTTAGGGAAATCCGGCCAGCGATTCTCCCAGCAAACCAGCATATCGAACGACCCGAGCGATTTGTCGAACGACGACTTGGCTAAGATCTTCTTGAACTCGACTCTGACTTCCTCTTGCGCTTCTTCGTCCCAGCAGACCCCATCGGTGCCCGTGCCAGAAGTGACATATGTGATCTGCAGAGGAAGCCGTCCGCGTGAACAAAGAATTGCGAAGATAGCGACAACGCCCATTTCATGATGGGGTGCATACGGGAACCCATCAATTCCTATCTGTTCCCACTTCTTCCCTCGGATATTCTTTGGGATCGGCGGGACATGGCGGCGAGTCCGTCCGATATGCGTATTCTGCACATTTTCCGACTTACGAGCTTCGCGGCTCGTATCAGGGGGTGCTTCACCTTTTTCTGCAGCGGCCGGCGTGGCAGTGGCTGGCCTTCGTCCAAAGATTTCGGATGCTATGGTAGCGTAGAGCTGATGGATGTCCCCACGACGCCGCTTGTTACAGCTTAGCCCATAATTCTTGTACTCACTCTTCCTGGGTGGCCGACCCAGTTCCCCGCACGCCCGCCGGAAACGTTCGGCATAATCCGGATCGGATACACCAGATTTCGTTTTGGGTTCATACCCCGCCTTGCGGCAGTAAAATTCCCAACCTCTCCCGCCATCGTAGAGGTAGTATTGTGAAAACCTGCCCCCGGCTGTGATGTACTCTCGCTTGCCAAACCTATCTCTCCCCGGCACCTTTCCGAGAGCGAGCCCTACTTTTCTGACATCGCCGACTATTTCCGCTTCTTTATCCATCTTTCCCCTCGTCCGGCATCGGTCCCGCCATGATGCCGCAATGAATTCCGATGGGTTGAGACAACAGGCCGACCCAAGGGGGTCGTTCTAACTCAGCAGCCTCTGCAGTTCCGCTTCTTCGATCGTCTTCACGCCAAGCGATTTGGCTTTGTCGAGTTTGGAGCCGGGGTCAGAGCCAGCGACAACGTAGTCGGTTTTCTTGCTGACCGAGCCGGTGACGCGCCCGCCGGCTTCTTCGATCAGGCGTTTGGCGTCGTCACGCGAGTAAGTGGGAAGCGTGCCGGTGAGGACGAACTGCTTGCCGGCGAGTTTGCCTTCGGCTTTGCGCGCTTTCTTCTGCTCGAAGTGCAAGCCCGCCTTGCGCAGCTTTTCGATGACATCGCGATTGCGCTTCTCTCCGAAGAACTCCCGAATCGCCTCCGAGACGCGCGGGCCGACCTCTTCGACTTGCAGCAAATCTTCTTCTGTTGCCTTCGCCAGCTTATCGAGCGAGCCAAAGTGGTCGGCGAGGAGCTGTCCCGTGCGCTCGCCCACGAAGCGAATCCCCAGCGCGAAGATCAGCCGGGCCAGTTCCGCCTGCTTGCTGTTTTCAATCTCGTCCATCAGATTCTGCGCTGACTTGTCGGCCATGCGCTCCAAGTTCGCCAGTTGCTCGTGCGTCAGGCGGTAAAGGTCGGCGGCGTCGTGGACAAGTCCCTTGTCCACAAGCTGATCCACCAGCTTGTCGCCCAGGCCATCGATATTCATGGCGCGCCGGCCGGCGAAGTAGAGCAGCGATTCCTTCAAGCGTGCGGGGCAGGCGGCGTTGACGCAGCGATAGGCGACTTCGCCTTCCGAGCGATGCACCTCGCCGCCGCACACCGGACATTTCTTGGGCATCCGGAACTCGCGGCCGTCGGGCGCTTGCTTTATGACCTTCACAACCTGCGGAATCACTTCCCCGGCGCGTTGGATCAGCACCGTGTCGCCGATCTTCACGCCCAGGCGTTCGATCTCATCCATATTGTGCAGCGTGGCGTGGCTGACGGTGACGCCGCCGACGTCGACCGGCTCAAGATCCGCCACAGGCGTAAGCGTCCCGGTGCGGCCCACTTGCGCGCGAATATCGTTGACCCGCGTCGTCGCTTGGCGCGCCGGATACTTGAAGGCCACGGCCCAGCGCGGCGATTTCGCTGTGGTGCCGAGTTCCTCCCACAGGCGCGTGTCG
>Ga0315275_10008307_pt1 | contig 10087 bp, 6 predicted proteins | sample YL17G03_0_MG_FD_205557 | JGI IMG/M metagenome (GOLD analysis project Ga0315275, IMG submission 205557) | Sediment microbial communities from Yellowstone Lake, YNP, Wyoming, USA - YL17G03_0 | ecosystem: Environmental > Aquatic > Freshwater > Lake > Sediment | place: USA: Wyoming | collected...
ACCGAAACGGGCGGCCGGCAATGATGCTGGAGGGGCGGAAGTCTTACTTTGGAACCGGGTCCGATTGTCTCAATATCATTGACCACAGAAATGGGGAACGGAGGTTGGCTGTTCTGTCGGATGTGGAGGAAGGTATTCGGGTATGTGATGCGTTATCGAACGTTGACTTCGTGATGTCCATGTTCCTGCCCTCGGATAGGCACCCGAATATTTACGATCGCTATCAAATGGAGGCCATGCTGACAAACACGACCAAACCTGTGGTGTTTACACCGCCTGATATGGCTGGCTGTCGGGATACGGTAGAGATGGCGGAGATCGTTGCCGGCGGTGAGGAAGCCCTGCGGCTCAACCCGTTTATTTGCGCCTATATCAACTTCAGCTCGTACGTCCGCCACAACCCGGAATCCCTCCAACGGATGCTGTACATGGCTGGCAAGGGTCTGCCGTTTATTTATGTGTCGTCTATCGCTCTCCGGGGAGTGATGACCCCGGTCACGGTGGCGGGCCATCTGGCCTTAAGAAATGCCAGCCAACTGGCAGGGTTGTTGCTGGCCCAACTGAAGCGAGAAGGGGCTCCAGTCATCGCTTTCCGAACCGGGGGTGGCGGCTTCAACATGAAAACGATGACATCCATGTACTCTTCTCCTGATGCCCGGGGCTTCGGGGGTGACCTGGCTCACTATTACGGCCTTCCTACTTTCGGGACTTCCGGCTGCAGCGATTCGAAGCTCCCGGACGAGCAGGCCGCCATGGAAGGGTCGTTAACCCTATTGATCGATGCTCTGGAAGGGTCAAACCTGGTGCATGACCTCGGCTACCTGGAGTCAGGACGCACGGGTTCCCTGGAGATGCTGGTCATGTGCGATGAAGCATTGGGGTGGATTAAGCGATTCATGGAGCCGGTCATGGTGGACGATGAAACGCTGGCCATGGACACGATCGTGGAGGCCAACGGGGACTTCATTGCCACCCAGCACACGGTTCGCCACTACCGGGAAGACTGGACGCCATCGATTTCGGATCGGGGCAACTATGAATCGTGGAATGCTGGTGGAGGAAAGAACTTCCGGGAGTGTGCCAGGGACAAGGTAGCCGAGATTCTTGGAAGTCATCGCTCACCGGAGCTCCCCCCCGATCTGCGTAGGCGACTTAGCCAGATTACTCGCCGGGCAGAGGAGTTGGTCACCGCATCGACCCGTTCGGATGATTAGAAGAGGGAGGTCTTTAGAGTGCAAGGGCTGAAAGTTGGAATCGATCCCATAAAGTTTGAAGTCATTCGTAACGCCCTGGGTGAGATAGCCGAGGAAATGGCTGCTGCCCTGCGGCGCAGCGCTTACTCTACCAACATCAAGACCAGAGCCGATTTCTCTTGTGCAATCTTCGACCAAAAACTCCGTCCTGTTGCCCAATCCTGGAACCAGCCAAACCACCTCGGGTCCTTAGCTCATCTGGTTCCCCAGGTAGTCCGGGAATACGGGCTGGAGAAATTGAGCTCGGGAGACGGTATCCTGAGCAACAACCCTTTCCTGGGAGGAGTCCACCTAAACGATATTGCGCTCATTTCGCCGGTGTACCACAAAGGCAGCTTGGCCGGATTCTTAGCCAACATCGCTCACCACGTGGACGTAGGTGGCGGTGCTCCGGCGAGCATAGGCGCCTTCCAGGAGGTATACCAGGAGGGTGTCATCATCCCACCGGTTAGGCTTTTAAATGAGGGAGCCATCATCCCGGATGTCTTAAAGCTCATCCTTGCTCAAGTTCGCGCGAAGCGGGAGACCGCGGGGGACCTGCGGGCTCAGGTAGCGGCTAACAACACAGGAATTCGCCGTTTCGGCGCTCTGCTCGACCGGCTGGGGGCAGAGATGGTCGCTAATTATATTGAGGAGTTAATCGCTTATACGGAGCGACGCACGAAGGCGGAGGTAGCCAAGCTGCCCAAGGGGGTCTACACCGCCGAAGGCTACGTGGACAATGATGGCTTTACTGATGATCCCGTGCACCTGGTGGCAAAGGTGGTGATTGACGATGAAGGTGTCGTGTTCGACCTTACGGGCTCTGATCCCCAGAGGAGAGCGCCCGTAAACTCAACCTACGCACAGACCTACTCAGGCTGCGCCTTTGTACTGAAATCCCAGATCGATCCCGATGTGCCTGTGAATGCTGGTTTCTACAGCCAGGTAAAAATGATTGCCCCACTGGGGACTGTGGTGAACTGTGCGCCGCCAGGCCCTGTGGTGGGCGGATGGGAGACCCAGCAACGGGTCACTGATGTGATATTGAAGGCGCTATCTTCAGCCATTCCCGATCGGATTCCTGCCGGAACGAAAGCAATGATATGTCATTCAGGATTTGGCGGAAAGGATCCCCGCACAGGGGAGTACTACTGTTTCCTGGAGACCATGGCAGGGGGATTTGGAGGGCGTGCCACAAGCGACGGCCCCGATGCCGTGCAGACGCACGGGCAGAACACTGAGAACGCTCCAATTGAGGAGACGGAATTCAACTACCCGGTGCGCATAAACCGGTACGAACTGCTAAACGACTCTGAGGGAGCGGGTAAACATCGAGGTGGGTTAGGGCTTCGACGGGACTATCTGTTTGCGGACCACGAGGTCTCCTTTACTATTCTTGCCGATCGTGACCGCTGGGGTCCCTGGGGCCTCTTCGGCGGTCTGCCGGGTCGAAAGGCGAGCTACATACTGAATCCAGAGGGCGATTCCCTTCAGTTGAGTTCCAAGGTAACGGTGCAGCTAAAACCAGGTGACGTGGTGAGTTACCGCACCTGCGGCGGAGGTGGCTATGGCCCGCCTGAACAACGAGACCCCTCGGCTGTGCTAAACGACGTGCGGAATGGAAAGGTGAGTCTTGAGCGGGCGCGGGAGGTTTATGGGGTGGCCATCAATCCGACAACCTGGGTGGTGGACCAAAGGGAGACTGAGAAGCTGCGGCGGGAATTCCAGCAGAGCAAAGCGTCTGAATGGGCAGCTGAGGCATCTTCAAGTCTAAAGTCTTCTAAGAAGAGAGGTTGAATCATGCCGTATAGGTTAGGGATAGACGTCGGTGGAACCTTCACCGATGCCACTCTTATAGACGAGACCTCAGGGGAGATACGCATTAACAAGGTACCATCAACCCCCCGGGACCCGTCTCTTGGATTCCTGGAGGCTGCCCATCGCATACTAGGCCAAGCGGATGTGGCCTCGGCCGAGGTGAACTATGTAGTCCACGGGACCACTGTTGCCACCAACGCCATCATCGAGGGGAAAACGGCTCGGACTGCCTTCATCACCACTGAAGGCTTCCGCGACATGTTAGAGATCGCCCGTCAGTTGCGTCCACCGGCATCGATGTATGACCTAATGTTCGAGAAGCCCCGGCCGATGGTGCCTCGCTATCTGTGCTTTGGTGTGCCGGAGCGGCTGGATGCCCAAGGAAAGGTACTGGCTGAGCTCGACGAGGAGGCTGTTAGAAAAACCGCGGAGCAGCTCCACCGGGAGGGTGTTGAGTCAATCGCCGTCTGTTTGCTTCACTCCCACGTCAACCCCATCCATGAGAGGCGAGTGGGCGAGATTATCAGGGAGGTCTTTCCCGGTGTGATGATCTCCCTTTCCTCTGATGTAGCGCCCGAGTTTCGGGAATACTTCCGGGCGAGTACCACGGTGATCAACGCCTGCATCCGACCTGTGGTGGCGCGTTATCTCCAGAGCATTGGAGAACGGTTGCGGGAAGAGGGCCTGAGGGCGGAGTTGCTGGTGATGCAGAGCAACGGCGGGGTACTCAGCTTTGAGTCCGCGGGCGAGAAACCGGTGTTCATGGTGGAGTCAGGTCCGGCGGCTGGGGTGGTGGCTGCGGCTTATCTTGGGGACGCCCTGGGTTATAAGGATGTCATCTCCCTCGATATGGGTGGCACAACAGCAAAGGTGGGGATGATCCAGAACGGCACGGCCACGGTGACCAAGGATTACGAGGTGGGGATGCAGGCTCGGGCGACTGGAGGGGCTTCGCGAGGGAGCGGGTACCCGATACGGACGCCAGTGATTGACCTGGTGGAGATCGGCGCAGGCGGGGGCTCCATCGCCTGGGTGGACCCGGGGGGTGTGTTGCGGGTAGGGCCCCATAGCGCGGGAGCCGATCCTGGCCCGGTCTGCTACGGAAAAGGAGGCGCCGAGCCAACCATCACCGATGCAAACCTCGTGCTGGGACGTTTGAACCCCCACTATTTCCTGGGAGGCGAAATCGAACTGGACGTGGAGAGGGCACGCCGATCGATTCAAGAGAAGTGTGCTGATCGGTTGGGACTGGACGTGGTGACGACGGCTCACGGGATCGTGGAAATAGCTAACGCCTCGATGGTCAACGCCCTCAGGTTGATCTCGGTGCAGCGGGGATACGATCCGAGGGGGTTTGTGTTGGTGGCCTTTGGGGGGGCGGGGCCGGTCCATGCGAACCGGCTTTCTGCCGAGACAGAGATGCCGACAACGGTGATACCCATGAGCCCTGGGATTACCTCGGCCATGGGGCTGTTGGTTACGGATCTGAAGCACGAGTATTCGACAACCATGATTAAGCGACTGGATAGATTGGAGCCCTTAGCAGTAGAGGAGGTGTACAGTCATTTAGAGCGGCAGGCACGATCAACCCTGGAGCGGGAAGGGATGGAGCCTGGGGACATGTCCTTCATTCGTCAGGTGGATATGCGTTACGTGGGGCAGAGCTACGAGTTAACCGTGCTGCTGCCCAACGGCCAACTTGGCCCTTCCGAAATCGAACGTGTACTTGCAGACTTCCATGGGGAACACGATCGTGCATACGGATATAGTGCATCCGAGGAGCCGGCAGAGTTTGTGAATCTTCGGCTGACGGCAGTGGGCAACATAGCCAAGCCCCGGCTGCGTGAATTAAGCGGGAACAGGGCGAGTGCGTCTTCGGCGCAAAAAGGCACCCGGCCCGTTTACTTCGCGGAGGGTGGAGGCTATGTGAGTTGTCCCATTTACAATCGCTATCTTTTGGGGAGCGGAATCAACATCGAAGGCCCAGCGGTAGTGGAGGAGATGGACTCCACCACAGTTATCCATCCGGGCTATCGGGCAAAGGTCGACCGCTTCGGCAATTTGATCCTTTGTTCTAATGCTACTTAGCTGTCAACCATAAGACATCACCGTATTAATGAAATTGACCCCTAAGAAAAGGAATATCAGGGGATTGCTGGGTCACGTCGCTCGTTGCGATGATTACTTTATTCTGAAGTCGCCTTTATAATGACTATGAATGGGTAGGATACTCAAATTCAAAACATAGGAAGGAGGGTAAATCATGGGATCAAAAGTCAAACAAGATCGAAAAAAGATGGTAAGCGTGCACCTTAGGGTAGTTGCCCTGTCGGCGCTGGTCGCGGTTGTAATGCTGGCTCTCTCGCCGGGAACGACTGCACTCGCTGCAACGGATGTAATCAGTTTCCGCATAGGGCACGTCGAGCCGATTGGCTCGCCGATGAACAATTCCATGGAAGAGTGGGTCAAGCTGCTCAAGGAGAGGAGCAACGGTCGGCTGAGACCGTCGAACTTCCCGGCAAGCCAGGCCGGCAACTTCATCCAGCTTATCGACGCCAGCCGTATGGGTACGATCGAGGTCACGGCTGGTGGTCTGGATGCCGAGGGTAAGCTCTCGCCGGTGACTGCCGCGCTTGGGATCGGCTACCTCATTAACAGCTACGAACAGGTGGACAGAATCTTCGAGGGGCCTATCGGCAAGATGCTGGCGGAAGAATTGAAGAAGAGGACGGGCGTCTACATAGCCGCTTATGGGGAGGCAGGTTTTCGCACCATTGCTTCGAAGAAGCCCATCCTGAAGTTAGAGGACCTAAAAGGCAAGAAAATCCGTGTGCCCGAGGGGCCGATCAACATCCGTCTGCTCCAGTTGTTAGGGGGGAATGCGACGCCAGTGGCCTATGCGGAGATTTACATCTCTCTGCAAACCGGCGTGGTGGACGCCGCGGATGTCAATATACCTGAGACCTTCGGCTATAAATTATACGAACCCACCGGGCACATAATCTTAAGCAGCCATTGGTACCAGAATAAGCCGATTCGGGTGAACGCTCGCTGGCTCGACGGGCTACCGGCCGACCTACGAAAGATCTTCATCGACACCGCGGTTGAGGTGTTCGCCAGACAGCGCAAGGCTAACCGAACCGCGACGGATGAGTACATCCAGAAAATGAAAGCCCTCGGTGTCAAATTTTACGAAGCCGAAGACAAGGCTGCTTGGATCAAAGCCGGTGTGCAACAGCAGGAAGAGTACATGAAGGAATACCCTGAAGCAGCCGATCTGATCAAGCAGATCAGGGCGCTCAAATAGCAGTAGGTGTACATCCATTGACCCGAAGGGCAGAATTCCCCTGACCTTGGCCGTGGGTGAATGGGATTTGCCCCTATGGTTTAAAGCAAAGCTTGTTTTTATAGCGCTACGTGCCTCCAGTTGGTACTTACGGTGTGTAGTTTGATGGGTGGCCAACGTGGGTGGGAACCTTTAGCTCCGTAGAAGCGAGTACCGAAGGCCAAAATCAGCGGGGCCTTGCCTCCTCCCAGTGAGGGCATGACGGGTGGAACTCTGTTTCACGTAAACCTTCCACTGCAAACTGGGTCGCGATACTCGAGGAGGAAAAACCATGGTAGAAACAAGTTCGGCCCGGCGTTACGCCGGGTTGTTTAGCCGCGCTAGGTCGGACTTCGATCAACTCTTGGAAAAACTGTGCATTCTCCTTTTCATTCTCCTGTTCATCTTTGGACTGATGCAGATCTTCAGCCGTTATGTTCTCAGGGCCTCACCAACCTGGACCGAGGAACTTTGCCGTTGGATCTTCATCTGGACGATTTTTCTGGGCATGGCTGTGGCGGTGCGTCGGGATGATCACATCAAGGTCGACATGTTCCTTTTGATGATGCCACCCAGGCTGCGGGAAGGGTTCGAACTGATAATTCATGCCCTCGTAGTGACCACTTGCATTGCGCTGTTCGCCACCGGCTGGGACTATACCTCCAGAAATATGAGTTACGCTGCCGCCCTTGGTTGGCCCCTTAAATATGAGTTCGCCGCCGTGCCCGTCGGGGCCGCGATCTCGCTGTACTATCTGGCATTACAGAGTTTTTCGAAGTGGAGTTCCCGTGCAGCAGGGGTGGCCAGCTTTGCTGCGGGGGTTGCGATCTATCTGGCGTTCAAAGGAGGTCCCGGGTTCGATTTCCTTGCGACCATATCGACCGGCACCATACTCTTGGTGGCCGGACTGGGGTTGCTGTTACTGGGAGTGCCTGTGGCTTTCGCCATGGTTCTCGCCTCCTTTCTGGCCCTTTGGCCAAAAGGGAATCTCCAAACGCTGGCTTCAGTGTCAAGTCTCGTCGGGATGATAGATAGTTTCGTATTGCTGGCCGTCCCCTTCTTCATCGTCGCCGGGGAATTAATGAACGAAGGGGGAATCACGGAGTCGCTGGTTCGGTTAGCGAGTTCGCTGGTGGGCCACATACGCGGCGGGCTCGGGCAGGTCAGTTTCGTCGTCAACGCGTTTATGGGAGGGCTCTCAGGCTCGTCTACCGCTGATGCCGTTGGCATCGCCAAGGTCATGGTTCCATCCATGGTGGCCGAGGGGTATAATCCTGCCTTTGCAGCTTCCATGATTGCTTCCGGCGCCGTCCTTGCCAACGTCATCCCGCCGAGCATTTGTATGCTGGTTTACGGACCGTTGGCAGGAGTATCCATCGGCAAACTCTTCATCGCGGGATTTATTCCAGGGATCGTTCTGACTGCTTCCTTGATGACCGTCTGCTACATTTACGCGCGTCGCAGCGACTACGGCGGCGGCACTGCTCCGCGTGCCCCTTTCAGTAAAATCCTGTCTGCCCTGTGCCACTCATCATGGGCTCTGGGCATGCCCGCCATCATCGTGATCGGAATCAACAGTGGTGCCTTCACCCCGACAGAGGCTGCTGCGATAGCTGCGTTATATAGTCTGATAATCGGTTTCGTGGGGTATAAAGGACTACGTTGGCAGGCAATTCCGGCCAAGTTGAATGTGTGCATGGTCCAGACTGTGACCATTATGCTTATCGTCGGAGCATCAGCGCCCTTCGGCTATCTGCTGGTGATCGAAGAGATCCCCCAGTTGATCGCTGCACAGTTCAGTGGTTTGGCAAGTAGTCCCATGCTCCTGCTGATGCTGCTCAACATCTTTCTACTACTCGTGGGTTTGCCCCTGGAGCCCATTCCAGCCATAACCATCCTGGTGCCGATACTGGGCCCGATAATCACTGCGGCTGGGATCGACCCGATACACTTCGGAATAATAATCATCATCAACCTGATGATCGGCGCGCTAACCCCTCCGGTAGGCAGTCTGGTCTTCGTTACGGCGGGTGTCACGAAGGTTCCGGTCCATCAGATCTTCATTAAAGTCATACCATTTGAGCTTGCAATGGTCGCGGCTATGTTTATCATATCGTTTTTTCCCTTTTTGTCGCTCTGGTTGCCCAGCCTAATCGTTGGCCGTTGACTTGGCCAACTTAGGGAATGAAAAAAATAGCGTGACTATTTGTGCTCCAAATGGTAGCACTGGTGCAAGGATATTGAAGCGGCGATTAGCGAGAGGTACCTGAACATTGCGTTGGCCTTGGATGAGCAGTTGAGGCGCTTATGTGCGGCGGCCGAGGCAAAGGCTCTCGAACAGGGTGGGGTAACTCTGGTATCGAAAGTTATGGGTGTGGTCCGCGGATCGATTCAGCAAGGGCTGAAGGAGCTGGCGCAACGGGCGGAAGGGTCGGAAAGCCATTTCAGAATAGCGAGGAGGAATGCCATAGAGAATGAGGATGGTCTATTAGGCTAAGCTCTCTGCCACCGACGACGATATGGCGTTCAAGACTGCGCCGTTCTTCTCGCCGAAGGTCTTCCGACAGCTTGTCATGCCCCGTTACCGGCGCCTGCGAGAGAAGGTCACGCTGACCTGGGTGATCCACAGCGACGGCAACATGTTCCCGTTCATGGATGATTTGGTCAGCTTGGGGATCGTAGGGATACACCCGAACGAGAAAGGCGCCATGAACATCCGCGAGGTCAAACGCCGCTACGGCGACCGCATCTGTGTCCTGGGCAACGTGGATCTTAACCTGCTCGGCATGGCAACCGCAGAGGAGGTCGATGAGGAAGTGCGCGAGCTGATTCGGGACATTGGGCCGGGGGGTGGTTACATCGTCGCTAGCGGTAACAGCCTGGCAGGTTACCTTTCTCTCCTTATTGTTGGGGAAATCACTATCCTTGGTTAAAACACTGATATTCGGCAGGAGAAATGAATAGATGAATGGAAAGATACGAGTCGCGGTTGTGGGGGGAGCCTTCTCTGAAATCCATATTCAGGGATTCAAATGTTGCCCTGAATTTGAAGTTGTAAGCATCTGCCGGAGGCAAAAACATTTGGCGGAGCAGACCGCCCGAAAATATAACATCGAAAGGTATGACACAGATTTTGATGAAATGATCACATCTTCAGATATCGACGTTGTGAGTCTGGCTGTTCCCCATCACTTGCACTATCCCATGACCCTAAAGGCTTTTGACCTGGGCAAACACGTGATTTGCGAGAAGCCTCTTGGATTAAATGTCAGAGAGGTGGTAGAGATGATCCGAAAGGCAGAGGAAAAGCAACTGATCCACCAGACTGTGTTCAACTGGAGATTTGTACCTGTTTTCTTCCATATGAAGGAACTAATCGATGAAGGGGAAGTGGGTTCCGTTTACCATATTTCTTTTAATTGGTTGGGGAGTGGGAGGAGAGACAGGGAATCTCCCTTTACCTGGCGTTTTAGTCAAGCGGAAGCTGGCTATGGAGCCCTCGGAGACACAGGAGTCCATGGAATCGATCTGATCCATTGGATGGCTGGGGACTTCAAGAGGGTCATCAGCCATATGAGTATCTTCGTCCCGGAACACAAGGGTGAAACGGGGAAATATAGGAAGACAGAAGTGGAGGATTCGTGCTCTTTCCTAGGAGAACTGGTAGGAGGGGCTCAAGTCATTTTTCATGTGAGTAGCGTTGCCTCCT
>Ga0315275_10008308_pt1 | contig 10087 bp, 10 predicted proteins | sample YL17G03_0_MG_FD_205557 | JGI IMG/M metagenome (GOLD analysis project Ga0315275, IMG submission 205557) | Sediment microbial communities from Yellowstone Lake, YNP, Wyoming, USA - YL17G03_0 | ecosystem: Environmental > Aquatic > Freshwater > Lake > Sediment | place: USA: Wyoming | collected...
ATTCGTCTCCAGGAGCACGTTGTAGCCCGCCTTGGCGAGCCTCTCCATCAGGGTGCCCGCCTGCTTATGCGCGAGCGGCTCCCCGCCGGTCAGGCAGACGTTCTTGGGAGGATAGGTGGCAACTTTCTCCATAATCTCGTCAATCGTCATCACCGTGCCGCCGTGCAGCGCCCTCTTCTCGTCGCACCACTTGCACCTCAGGGGGCACCCGGTCACCCTCACGAACGCGGATGGTAAACCCATCTGCGGCCCCTCTCCCTGTATGGACTGGTAGATCTCGCAGATGAGCATCTTGTTCGGGTCACTTGGCAACTTGGGCATCAGCGGCTTATTCTCGCTCATACTCGATCGGGTCCTCCATTCCCGCCTCGGCAAAGGCTTTGAGCCTGATCGTGCAGGAGTCGCATTTACCGCAGGCCTTCTTCCCGCCGAGGTAGCAGGACCACGTGAACTCGAACGGGACTTTCAGCTCCCTACCTCGCTCGATTATTTCCCTTTTGCCCATGCGGATGAGAGGCGCCTCGATCTTGATTGGCGCACCTTCGACGCCGCGCCTCGTCCCGAGTTCAGAGACCCGCCTGAATGCATCGAGGAACTCCGGCCTGCAGTCCGGATAGCCAGAGTAGTCGACCGAGTGCGCCCCTATGAACACCGCGTCCGCCCCGAGAGCCTCGGCCCACGCCAGCCCGAGACTGAGGAGGATAGCATTCCTCGCAGGCACGTAGGTGACCGGGATATCCGCTCCCATCTTCTCACCGATGCGAGTCTTCGGGACTTTGATTTTCGCGTCCGTCAATGCGGAACCGCCGAAACCCGTCAGGTCGACCCTGAGGACCCTATGCTCCTTGACGCCCAAGGCCTCGGCGACGTCCTTCGCCGACTCCAGCTCCCGCAGGTGTCTCTGCCCGTAGTCGACCGTGAGAGCATGGACTTGGAAGCCGTCAGATATGGCAATTGCGGCGGCGACCGCGGAGTCCAATCCTCCGGAGAGCAGCGCCACCGCCTTGCGGGCCATGATGCTTGAACCGGAAGCTGCCTGATAAGTCTTTACTCTGACTGACTGCCTAGATAATCGTCATTCAGAGCAGCGCATCGATGGCAGATTCGTATGTCGCCTTCCCGCCTTGCACCTCGCCATCGAACACGTTCCTCACCACGCCGTTCTGGTCAAGGATGAACGCTTTCGGCGTCCCATTCACGCCATACGTCTTGGTCACGCTCCCATCCGCGTCGAGGGCGTACGGCCACCAAGTGTTATGGTCCGATTTGAATTGATTGATCTTGGCGGCATCGTCGGAGGTGCCGACGAAGTTGACATCTATGCTGAGGAAATTGGCGACGAGATGCCTGTCGTCGTAGACTTGCGAGAGGACTCCCGCCTCAACCACGCAGTGCCCGCAATCTACGTCCATGAACTCGAGAACCGTTGGTTTTCCCCTCAGGTCGGACAGCTTGATTGGGTTACCATCCGTCGTTGTCATGTCGATCTCCGGCGCCGTCTGGCCGATGCCTATCCCTGTGGCGTTAGCCGCCGGCTTCTGTAAAGCGACGAAGAGAACCACAACGATTATGATTGCGAGTGCCGCGAGGGGCCACATCCGCTTCACCGAGGAATCGGACTTCCTCACAGTCTTCACAGCTTTAGTCTGGGTCGTCTCCTCCTCGGTCAGGATCGAGCGGAGGTCGAGCTTCTCTCGGGGGTGATGCGTCTTCACGTGCCTCTCGAGGTTCTCCAGCTTCACGGGGACGCCGCAGACCGGACACTTCTTCGTCACCATTGGCGGTAGAATGAGAAGATTGGAACCTATTGAATCTTGCGAAGCGCCAGTTCAGGACCAGACAGGGGCATCAGGACTTGATCTCGTCCATCTCGTAGTTCTTCCACTCCCTTTCTCCCAGGACTATCTCGAACTCCTGCGGGGTCAGTATCGGCTTCTTGAACATCAGGTAGTCCTCTATCGCGACCCTCGGACAGGCCGTGTTGACCCATGCATCGATCTTGTACCCGTCGAGGGCGTCCTGGCTCACGAGGTCCATGATGAATATCTGTGCGAGCTTGTCGTGCTTCTCCGCGAGTCTGAGGAGGTACTGCGCCAGCTCCATCCGGTGCTGTCCCAGCTTCGAGGAGACGAGGATTCCGAAAACGCTTGCGGACTGCGCGGTCGTTATGGCGCCGTGCCTCTGCCTTATCGTCCGGTCTCTCTCCTCGTCGAGTCGCCTGGCCGTTCCTTTCTCGAAGTCGGCCACGACGACGGGTTTCGGCGTTATGAGGGCGACCGCGAGCGGATGGAAATCACCCGAGCCGACGTAGAGGAAGCAGTCGACGTCCTTCTCCACCACCCTCGCGACGGAGTAATCGCAGCCGAGGAGCTGTCCCTCGTACGCGACGCGACCGCCAGTCTTCCCGACGAAGACCGTGTAACCTTTCTGCTCCAGGTACTCCCTGACCTTTGGCACCCATCCGCGGAACTGCGTGGTCGTTAGCAGTCCGACGCTCGTCCCCGGGAGGGGCAGGGCCTTTTCGAGGAAGGCAAGGTTCTCCGGCGGGGGCAAGGGATTGTCGTAGAAGAACACATTCTTGTAGTGCAGGTCGGGGATCGGCGCGTGCCCGAGGTGGACGATGAGATCGACCGGCATCTGTTTCACGTCGCAGGCGCCGAACGATGGATCCGCCGACAGTATCACGGGGACGTCCGTCTCGCGCTGGAGCATCCTCGCGATTTCAACCGCCCTCGTCTTCAGGCCGGCTGGGAACTGCAGGCCAACCGTTTTCGCTCCGCTACTGAGGATTGCCTGCACGCACCTGTCGAATTCCAGGTCTTCTCGCTCCATCGTTTGCAACCCATGCCATGCTTGTATTTCAGCTTGACCGGTTTCGCGCGGCCGAGACGCTCAGATCTCGCCGAGTTTCCTGCAGCATTCCACCAGATCCTCGGAGAAAGCCTCGGCGGCCTTCAGCGAAATGTGCGGCATCACGACGATCCTCAGACATCTGGGGTGGCGGGCGGCGGACGTCCTCCAACCGTGCTTCTCGAGCTGCCTCTGCACGGCGCCCACATCCTTGACCATGACGCCAAGCACGTTCATCAGCGGCTTGACGGCGATTCTCAGGCCCGCTTCCTGGACACGTTTCGCCATCAGCTCTGTCGCCTTCACGCACCGCCTCACGACCTTGGTGTATCCTTCGCGGCCGGTCAAGCGCATCGCAGCGTAGGTGGCGGCGACCCCTGCGCTGTTCCTGGTGCCCAAGAGCGAAGTCTGGTAGACGCTAGTGAGGTATGGCGACTCGACAGCTATCTTGTTGAAATGATCGGCGCGCCTCACCAGCAGAGCCGAGCCCGGGATGGTGGCCATGCCCATCTTGTGCGAGTCGAGGACTATCGAGCTCACCCCGGGGACCCGGAAATCCCACGATGGCACGTTCACGCCCATCTCCTCGAGGAAAGGCAGCACGAACCCGCCAAATGCTGCATCCACATGGAGCGGCACGCGGTCCTGGCATATCTCTCCCAACTCGCCGATTGGATCGACCTGGCCAAGTTCAGTCGTCCCCGCCACCGCCACTACTGCGGCGGTGTCCCTGTCTATCTTCTTCCTCGCCTCGTCAACCCTCATGCGGTATTCCTTGTCGAGGCCGACCGGCACCGGCTTCAGCCCGAGGAGGTCCGCGGCCTTGAGGACCGAGAAGTGGACATTCTCTCCATAGACGACCTTCTTCTTCTTGGTCACGTTCCTTGCGAGCCAGAGCGCGGTGATGTTCCCCTCGGTCCCGCCCGAGATCGTGAAACCGCCGCCGCCCCTGCTATGCAGCATCTCGCCGAGCTGCTTGATGACCTCCCTCTCCAGCCGCCACGTTCCTTTGTAGTAGGCGGGATTGCCAAGGTTCACTTCGAGGAACTGCGCGTGGGCCTCGGCCGCGAGCGGCAGCGGCTCGGTGCACATGGAACCGAGGATCCTCTGGTCTGAGAAGTGCAGGTCTTCCTCCCATGCCTTGCGGAGTTCCTGAAGGACTTTCTGCTTGGAGCTGCCGTATTTCCACATTGGGGTCGAGTGGAAAGAACAGCGGATATATCAGGCCTGTGCCCCGCGGGCTACTGCCCCATGGGGTGGTACTTTGCGCGCTTGCCGCCCGTCTCGATCTCCATGTGACACGGCGTCGGCAGCTTCGAACCGCCCTTCCTAAGCGCTTCCTTCGCGTGCGGTATGTTCGCATCGGTGGTGGATATCGTTATTATGCGCATCCCAATCCTCACTCGCGCCGCCGTGCCGACGGGGGATCCGAAAGCGCGCCTCATCCCCTGGGATATCCGGTCCGCTCCCGCACCGACCGCTATCTTGTTCTCGCGCAGGACGTTGTGCGGGTAGAGCCTCATCTTCAGGTGGTAGTTGGTCCCCGCCATCTTGGCGATGTACCTGTTGGCCGCTATCCTGGCGGATTCCAGGGCGATGTGCCGTATCTGGCAGGGCTCGTTCGCCACGAGATGCACCGCCACGGGGAACTTGGTCTTCGCGTCACCTATGTCGTACTGGGTGATCCTGTTGCTGGGGATGCCGCCCATGTACTTCTTGCGGGTGTAGGCCTGCCCCATGATTCTACGATACATGCTGTTGGGTTTTCGGACCATGGCTATCGGAGTTGAATCCTAACCTCCGAGTTCTATTTAAGACTTGTCTGGCGGGCAGTATCTGTCAAATTCCAAAATCACTTTCTCGGAGAGACCGCAATACCCCCTTGCTTGGGCTGACGCAGGGACATGCGGAGCCTGTAGGCCAACTGCCGCGGACGCGGGCATCGGTGCGGACAACCGGGCCGTTCGGAGTAGAGTGAAAGCAGAGTGAAAGTAGAGCAAAAGCAGAGGAAAAGCAGAGCAAAGGTAGACCATCTCTCCATAAGGACATGTGCATTTGTTCGGAGTATACCGGTGGCCATGAGACATGATCGTCCTCATGGCCGACGAAACGGCTGGCGTTCTCATCAAAGCCGGAAGGCTGCTTGCGTGGACCTCCGAGGAAGGGGTCGGCGAGCTTGAGGCGAGCTGCTACAGGTGCCGAGCGAGCCTCGCAATCGATCCGAGAGATGACTCGATCGACGAGAAAGAGATGCCGTGGACGCGACCCTCGGCGACGCGCAACCTCATGAGCGCCTCCGAGTCCCTCAAGAATCCCCTGATCAGGTGGGGACCGGAGGCCGCGGAGGAGCGATTGGGGCAGACTGACCTCGGTCGCTCCCGCCATATATGCCGGAATGCGCACGCTCACCGGAGAATGCAGGTCATCGCGGGACGATGACTATGTGGAGGACGTAAGTCTGTTCGGTGAAAATCTCCTCGTCCGAGCCGACGAAACCGCACCACCCCGGATAGAAAGACCAGTCGAGCGAAGCGACTCCGATGTAGTCCCCGATGAAGGGCTGGCCAGACCTTGCGACGATCGATTTGTCGGTAATGCGGCGGTTCTTGAAGGTTGCCCCGCCATCAGACGAAACGCCAGCGTAGACGTCCAGCAAGACATCGCCAGGGTCCCGCCTCCTGTCATAGAACACCACGTCCACGCGACCGGTCGGGGCGACCGAGACGAATGGGAAGAACTGCGCGTTCGTGGTCGCGTCATCGTTCACCTTCTTCGCGGCGGACCATGTCACTCCCCTGTCCCTCGAATATGAGACGAAGATATCTGAGTGGCCGTTTCTCCCATCCTGCCAGACGACGTAAACAGAGCCGCCGAACTGGCCCGAAGAGTGATCCGTGGCGCTGCTCGGGATCGTTGGCGTCCTGTAGTATTCCGGCAAATCCCCCGGGTCGACGACATTGGACACAAAGACGGGCGTGTTGAAAGTCACACCGCCATCGTCGGACCTGGTCGCGTAGAGCCTGCTCTGAGTGCCTGAATAGCTGATGAACGAGACATAGACCTCGCCAGCAGGCCCGACGGAGGGCTGCGAGCCTTGACAGTACGACTGCGTGCCACTGATCTTGATCGGCGTTGAGAAGTTGGCGCCTCCGTTTGTACTTCTGGAGAAATAGATGGGGCTCGGACCGCCAGAGAGGCTTGAGAAGTTTGTCCAGCTCACGTATATGTTGTTCAGGTGGGGACTGCCGATGGAGATGTCCACCGCCATGTAGGGCTTGTCGTGGAAGGGCGGCGTGCCGGCGGTGGATACGACGTTCACCGGAGGAAGCCACGTCATCCCCCCGTCCGTGCTCTTCGTGACCGCTATGGTGTTGTTAGTGATGAAGGGCCCTGCGCGGACGAATCCCAGGCATGTGAAGTAGGCGTTGCCCATGAGGTCGAATGCCGCGCTCGGGTCGCCCGCCGAGCTGCTCCAGTTGAGAGCCCCTGAATGTGGAACGAGACCCATGGTCCAATGCCCGCCACCATCGAATGAAGTGTAGATGCCACACCACGCACCCGCCGCGCCAGTGCCATCCCAGCCCCTATAGTCGTTCGCTCCCTCGACGATGTTGGCGGGGTTCAAGGGGTTGATTGCCACCGTGACCTCGTTCTGGTCCTTGTCGCTGTAGGTCACGCGTACATCCGAGCTCGGTACGTTGAGCATGCCAGGGGGCACGGGGGTGGCCCCATTCGCGAGGATTGAAGGCCCGGGGGCGGGAGATTGCGGAGGGATGGCCGAAGCAGAAATGGAGCCAGCCGACGCCGTTGAAGGTATTGCGAACAACACGACGAGCAGCAGTGAGACGAGGAGGCTCGATGTCTTCATGCGATCACTCGAACGATGAATCAAATGGGCACCCGTCTTAAGTAGCCTCGCAATGAGAGCCGGAGCACTCTCCATTCGAATTGAGAAAACGCTCGGCGGGATGCCGATATGGAGGCCATCGCTAGCTTGCCGAGAATCTATAAATAGAGCGCGCAAGCTTTGCCGCTGAGAAACATGCTTCTGGTGAAACTTGGCGGGAGCGTGATCACGGACAAGTCGAGGCTGAGAACTGCCCGCCCATCCGTTCTGGGACGCCTGGCGAAGGAGGTGTCTGCGACGAAGGAGCAGATAATCCTCGTGCACGGCGCAGGTTCATTCGGCCATATCCTCGCCAAGAAATACAGACTGCATGAAGGGTACCGCGATGAGTCTCAGATGCGCGGAGTAAGCGAGGTCCAGAGGGATGTCAGGCGACTGAACCTCATGGTGGATGATGCCCTGCTTAGGGCTGGCCTGAACCCCATGTCCATACCACCGAGCATCGTGGCAGAGTTCGTCGATGGCCATCTGCACGACATCGAGACCAGGCCTTTCATACAGTGCCTCGGCCTCAGGATGATCCCCGTGACGTTCGGCGATGTGGTCTTCGACTCGGAGAGGAGGTTCGGCGTATGCTCGGGCGACGACCTGATCGGGCTTCTCCATGGCTACTTCCCGGCGAGCAGGACGATCCTCGTGACCGATGTGGATGGCGTCTTCACGAGAGATCCGAAGAAGAAGGGGAAGCGCGAGCTGCTGCGCGAGGTCAGGATCGGGGACCTTGGCAGGTTGAACCTGTCCGTCCGCGCGGGGAAGGACGTCACCGGGGGGATCGAGGGTAAACTCAGGAAGATGTTCAAGGTCATGGAGCCCGGCGACGAGTTCTGGATCCTGAACGGCCTCGTCCCCGGCCGTCTCAAGGATGCGATCAAGGGGAAGAGGTTCATCGGAACCAGGGTGGTGGCATAGATGCCTGAAGAGAGCGTAACGGAGCAGAGGAAGGCCGAGCACGTCGATATCATAATCAAGGAGAACGTCGAGGCGGAACATAACTTCTGGAACGACGTCCACCTTATCCATGAGTCTCTGCCCGAGGTCGACTACGAGGAGATCGACATCTCGACCAAGCTGTTCGGGCGGAAATTGAACGCGCCGATAGTGATAGCGTCGATGACCGGCGGCTTCGAGGCGGCCAAGGAGATCAACGTGAACCTGGCGAAGGCCGCGGCGGAAGTCGGGGTCGCCCTCGGGGTCGGAAGCCAGCGCGCCGCCCTGGAGCACCCGGAGCTGGAGGACACCTACGCGGTCGTCAAGGATTACGACGTCCCCCTGCGCTTCGCGAACATCGGGGCCCCGCAGCTCGTCGAGCAGGAGGGGAAGGGGTCATTCGGATTCGAGGAGGCGCAGCTGGCCATGAGGATGGTCGGAGCGCACGTCCTGCTCGTGCACATGAACTTCCTCCAGGAGGTCGTGCAGCCCGAGGGGGACAAGAGGGCGAAGGGATGTCTTTCCGCGATTCAAAGGCTCGCGCTCAGGCTGCCCGTCGTGGCGAAGGAGACCGGGGCAGGCGTGTCGAGGTCGATGGCGGTGGAGCTCAAGACGGCCGGGGTGATCGGCATCGACGTCGGCGGTCTCGGCGGGACGAGCTTCTCGGCTGTTGAATACTATCGCGCGAGGAAGGAAGGCCAGGCGATGAAGGAGCGCCTCGGCGCGACCTTCTGGAACTGGGGGATCCCGACGCCAGCATCGGTCGCGATGGCGAGGACCGGCTTGCCAGTGATTGCGACCGGCGGCGTCAGGTCAGGGCTCGATGTCGCGCGGGCGGTCTGCCTCGGAGCCTCGGCGGCGGGTCTCGCGAAGCCGATGCTGGAGGCGGCGAAACAGTCAGCCGATGCGGTCGTGAAGGAGCTTCGACTCATAATCGAGGAGCTCAAGACCGCGATGTTCCTCTCCGGCTGCGCGAACCTGAACGACTTGGCGGGTGCGCAGTGCATCGTCACGAGACCGACATCCGACTGGATGGAGGTCTGATAGATGGTGTCGGTCGGCCAGGTGGATTTCGAGAAATACCTTGCCGGCAAGGCCGACCTCATCGACGAGGCTCTGGAAGCTTTCTTCAGGAAAGGCCCCGAGGTCCCGAACCTCTCCGAGGCGGCGCGCTACTCGATGGGGCTGGACATCGCTGACAGGAAGAGAAGGGGCAAGCGCATCAGGCCCGTGCTGTGCCTGCTCGCATGCGAGAGCCTCGGCGGCTCAGCGGAAATGGCGATGCCGATGGCGCTCGCCTCAGAGATAATGCACAACTTCCTCCTGGTCCACGACGATATCGAGGACGATGACAGGGTGAGGAGGGACAGGCCGGCGGCATGGGTGAAGTACGGCCTCGCCCACGGCATCAACATCGGCGACTACCTCTTCGCGAAGACCTACGAGGCGGCGCTGGGCTGCGTCGAGCGAGGTCTCGAAATGGAGAGGGCGACCAAGCTGATGCAGCTCATCACCAGGACGATCGTGCACACCGGCGAGGGACAGGCGCTCGACATCGGGGCGAGGAACCGCCACGACCTCACGATCGACGAGTACCTGCACATCACGATCGAGAAGACCGGGTATTATCTGGCATGTCCCGCCATCGGGGGCGCACTCGTTGCGGGAGCGGATGACGGGACGCTCGCGGCACTCGAGGAGTTCGGCAAGTGCATAGGCCCCGTGTTCCAGATCACCGATGACATGATCGACCTCACTGAGGGCAAGGGGCGCGGCGGGGTGAAGGGCTCGGACATCATGGAAGGAAAGAGGAGCTATCTGGTGGTCCATGCCGCCTCGAGGTGCACCGAGACCGAGCGCGGACAGCTCTTCCAGATACTGGACAGTCCACGGAACAAGACGACAGAGAAGGAAGTCGAATGGGCGACAGCGCTCTTCGAGAAATACGGCGCAGTCGCCGCGGCGAAGAAGGTGGGGAAAGAGTACCTCGAAAGAGGTCGCAGGGTCCTCGATCCGCTGCCCGAAGCACTCAGAGAGAACGTCTTCGCGGCATCGCGCTACATGCTCGAGAGGAAGAGATAGGCTGCACTGCCAGATGGGTCCCCCTTCCTCAATCTGGTTTTCGCTCTACCTGTTCATTGCCTTCTTGAACATCGGGACCGCGACCGCCAGCAGCACGACCCCGAACGCGAAGAGGATGAGTATCTCGGTGGACACCGCATCGAGGCCGGCCCCGAGCACCATGACCTTCCTCAGCGCCTGCGCCGCGTAGGTCAGAGGCAGCAGATGGGCGATGCCCTGCATGAACGCCGGCATCTGCTGTATCGGGAAGAAGACGCCGCTGAGGAACATCATCGGGAACATCAGGGTCATCATGACCATCGTGGCGGTCTCCTCCCTCCC
>Ga0315275_10008309_pt1 | contig 10086 bp, 12 predicted proteins | sample YL17G03_0_MG_FD_205557 | JGI IMG/M metagenome (GOLD analysis project Ga0315275, IMG submission 205557) | Sediment microbial communities from Yellowstone Lake, YNP, Wyoming, USA - YL17G03_0 | ecosystem: Environmental > Aquatic > Freshwater > Lake > Sediment | place: USA: Wyoming | collected...
AGAATGAACACGTCGCAGGCTTCGAAACCGAACTCGTCCGTCACGCTGTCGACTACCTTCCTGATGATGATGTCTATGTCCATCGAGCTGAGGATGGATGCGCTGATCGCGAGGGTCTTCTCCAGCCGGTCCTCTTCCACAACCGGTTTGATGCCTTGTTCTGTATTTCTCTCTTTTGATAAGGATATCCTCATTGAGAGGGACTCCGAAGGTCTTGCTGAGCGAGCCAGCACATTAGATGTGCACGGTTGTGCGAAAGTTCTGCACAAGCATTATCTACCCCATCCCCCGTCCTGGATACAGAGACCATGAGTGTCAAATTCGAGCTCAGCCTCTGCGACCGCAACCCCTACTGTCCCGCAGCGAAAGCCTGCCCCACAGGGGCGATGCACATTGATGGGATGACCTTCAGACCGACCTTCGACGACAGCAAGTGCACGGGTTGCGAGGTCTGCGTGCCTATCTGCCCACGCGGGGCGGTGGTGGCACGGGATTAGAGGCAGCGTCCATCCTCCAGAAGAAACCGCAGTAGCATTTCCCGTTCACATCGACGTCCCCGGCCCTCGTTGGCTTGCACGGGCACTGGTACTCAGGATCGTGCATCATCCGGCAGGGGCAGTAGAAATCCTTGAACCGCTTGTTCTTCCCGATGAGCCCCTCCAGGACTTCCTCTTTCATGCCATTGAAGACATAGCCCCTGATCCTGGCGAACTCGTCCGCCCTTTCCCTTATCTCCCTGTCCAGCCCTCGGTCTACCCTGGCGCCGGTCCAGCCCTCAGGCTTGTGCTCGAGCTTCAGCTTCTGCCCGCAGATCGGACAGATGACGATGTCCCCCTCCTTCCATTTGGGGTCGTGTTTGAACCTCGCGAGGCAGACCGGACAATAGACCCTCTCGACCTTCTGACCGATCATAGATGAAATGCCTTCTTCAGCTTGGTCTCGTCGTGACCGACGATGATTTCCTTTCCCACGACGACCACTGGGAACACCCTTTTTCCCGTGAGCTGCTCGACCTTGTCCATGACCTCATCCTGCGCCTTGTCGTCGAGCAGGTCGACTTCTATGCATTCGTAGTCGATCTTGTGATCATCCAGGAAGCGCCTGGTTCGCTTGCAGTACGGGCACGTGCTCAACGCATAGACTGTTGGTTTCTCTTTCGTTGCTTCCATTTCCGGATTCTCCTTTCTCTGCCACGGCTGTTCGGTTAGATCGGTATCTTATGTGGAATTATGCCGCTAGGCTAAGAGTTTTTCCCAGAACAGGCTCTGTGACATCATCGCGTGGTGCATGTGGTCCACGAAGTCAGATGCCGAGCCCGCGGTGATAGGAGGATGTCTGCCCAGTCCGCCGTTTTCTATCTCGATGGCCATCCGGCCGCGGAGGCCAGGTGCCATGATTAGCCCACGACCCGACACTTTGCAGAACTAGTCACTGTTTTTTACCGATGAATGCGAACTAGTTCGAACGCTACAAATAGAGGGTAGACGCTTCAGAGCGGACGGGAGGGTGAAAACCTGAGGAAGATTTGGATTGTTGCAGCTGGAGTGCTAGCATTGGGAGTGGTAGTCGTGCTGACGATTGTTGGCGTTTCGCCGAATGGCGCCTACGCGTGGTACAGCATCCAGACCGCAATGAACTCGGTATCGGACGTCGTAGTTAAGTCCAGCGGTGCCTACGCTTGGTACTGATTCCGGGAGCAAACGCGAAATGGGAGACGTTTCAAGATGATTCAACCAACGTCCCCATCCAAACTCCAACCGTCGTCGCATTAGAGATTTACGCCGCGGTGAGCTTCTTCTCGACGAGCGATGCCCGCTGCAGATTCCCAAGATTGCTGAACAGTGAAGATGCCTTCTTGAGCAGCTTCCTGGCCAGCCTTAGATCAACAGCCGCCTCGATAAGCGCCATGCCATACTCATAATAGCAAGAGGCGAGCGTGTCCTCCACGCCGGAGCTCATGGCGGTCCTGATGCTCTTCTCGAACCATTCAGAAGCCTTGTCGATGTTCGAGCTGCGGAATTCGATCAGACCGTAGTTCCTGAACGCGTGGGCCAGGAGGTTCAGATCATTCGGCTCCTTTATTATCGCCACGGATTCGTCCGTTCGAGCGATGGATTTGCCCAGCTCGCCGAGCTTCGCATAGCAGTGACCCGCATTGACCAATGCTATCCCAAGCACCGCATGGTTCTTCGTCGGTCGGCAGGACTCGATTGCGGTTTCGAAAAAGTCGGATGCCTCTTTGAAAGAATCCCTTGAGAGGCATATCACTCCAAGATTGTTGGATGTTCGAGCTATGCCCGAGTTGTCCCCAGTCTCCATGAAATACCTGAGGCAGTTCTTGTAGGCCCCCTCCGCTTCCTTGAATCGCCCTTCCATGTCGAGCATTATCGCAAGGTTCCCCTCGGCCTTCGCCTGGAGTTCCCTGTCTCCGATGGTCCTCGCGGTCTCAAGACTGTTCTCAAAACACCTTTTTGCCGAAGCCCGATCACCCTTGTTGCCGTAGATGACTCCCATGGACCGGTTCGTCTCCGAAACCCCTCTCCTGTCCCCTGCCTCCATGTATTTCTCAAGGGCGCCCAGGTGCGATTCGAGCGCCTCGTCCCACCTGTTTTGTGCGATCTCGACCTTTCCCAGGTGGAATAGGGCGAACGCCTGCCTCGGTGTGTCCTTGGTCTTCTCGGCAAGCCTCTTGAGCTCATAGCTGTTCACCAAGGCGCTGTCCCAGTTGCCCTGGTCGCATTCCGTCTTGATGAGTCGCTGGAGCCCTTCCCGCCTATCGCCATTCATGTCCGAATCGACCAGTCGCAGGGCCTCGATCTGTTCCTGTAGTCTGCTGTCAAGGGCAGCTACCGGGGTTTGCTCGGCGACTATTCTTCTGCCTTCCTTTGTGAGTGAATAGCTCTCGCCAAAACCCGCAACTCCCGAATGGCCTATCCATCCCAGGTCCTGCAACCCTCGAAGTGCGGAGTCCCTTCTGTCTTGCGGGAGGTCGCTGATGTCCGAACGAATAAGCAGCTCCCTGTTCTTCTCGGCGAGAACGTAGGAAACTAGTATCTGAATCTCAGCTTTGGTGGTCATCGGCCAAGCTCTCCCCTGAGGTCTATCCCAATGGTTTTCCTGGGTAGATATAGCTTCTCTCCACAGGAAGTCATGGTCGGCTGAAAGACCACTCCAGATTAGCGGGTTGCCGTCACTTCTACTGAAGTCCCGATGACCCCTCCATGCCTCTCTAATCATGGCCGATTCTGCGGCCTAAAGCATATTCCCTGGACAGTCCTTTCGAGGTTGGGGCCGATGCATTCATGCCGGGTGAAAAGCGGTCGATTCTGCGCAGGAAACCGCATAAGTTCGAAGCATCAGGGGAGTTCTTGGAGCACCTCGATGGTGAGGAGCGGCGCAGATCCATCCCTCCCGAGATCATCGTGGAGAGGATGGGGCTATCTGAGAACGACTCGGTCCTCGACCTCGGAGCCGGGGTCGGCTACTTCGCCTTGCCGATCTCCAAGAGGTGCAAAGACGTGGTCGCGATCGACAGCGAGCCCAAGATGCTATCAATCCTTTCTCAGCGCACCCGCTCGTCGGGGATCAGCAATATGCACCTGGTCTGCGGAGACATCGCCGTCCTGCCCCTCGCGGACGGGTCGGTGGACCACGTGCTCGCGGCGTTCGTCTATCACGAGGTCTCGAACCAATCCACGCTGATGGAGGAATCTGCGAGAGTGCTTCGACCCTCGGGGAGGTTGACGGTCGTCGACTTCCAGAAACGGATATCGAGAGAAGGTCCTCCGATCTGGGTGAGGAAGAGCCCCGGACATGTGGAGCGGACATCCTCGCCGTGGTTCAGGCCCTACAACAGGTTCGAGACCGACCTGTACTATCAGTTGTGCTTCATCAGATCGTGATCTTTCAGCAAGCACGGATAGAATGCGATGGCGCCCCGGTCGGGATTTGGACCCGAGTCCCGAACTCGACAGGCTCGGATGATAGGCCGCTACACTACCGGGGCGATGCGAATCTGCGCTCTGGATTAGCGGCTCCTGAGCGCTTTCGTGAGCCAAAAGGCTACCCCGTATATAAGAGTTGGCGGTTGGCGAAAACGCTGGCTCCAGCATGCACGCTCAGAGGAATAGTTGCTCCTCTACTGAGGTTTCGTCATCGCCGCAGATCCCGGTTCAGGTGCTGGAGCGGGCGCGGGCTTCACCGGCTCGGGGAAGTTCTCCAGGGGCACGGACGTGTAGATCCCGCACCTCATGCAATAGAAGATCGCGAAGGACTCGTCCTTCTGGTCGGCTATCAGCTCCCGGCCGCACATCCTGCACTTCGCTTTCATGTCAGTTAGTTTCATCGCGATCTACCTGTCAGAGTCTTCTGAATATCCGCATGTTCTTTAAGCTTTATGGAGCGTCAACCCGCGTCTACTTCCAGCTGACCAGGATCTCCTCCCTGTTGAAGACCCTAAGTGCAAACATCAGGATGCCCACGTCGGCCACCAGGACCGCTATCGAGAAGAGCAACATGGGCATGGCGTCCGTGGAGAGTACGCCTGCGATGCTCAGGAACAGGAAGAGCATGATGGGCAGCACGAGCACGCCGCCGATCTGCTGCGACACCCGGACGTCGTTGACCTTGGATGAGATGATAACGTTCGTCAGTATGCTCATCATGCACATCGCAGGCGCCAGAAGCAACACGCCGATCATCCAATAGGTGTTCGGCAGCGGATAGTATCCGAGGATCGGTTGTGTCAACAGGTCGACCATGACGGTGGCGACCACGAAGGATATCCAGGTTGCGCCCATGCTGACCGCGAATATGGACCCAGACTTGCCGACCAGCAGCTCCATGTCCGTGATCGGGGTCGCGAGCAGGGGCTCGAGGCTCTTGTTGACCTTCTCGCCGACGAAGCTGTAGGACGCGGTCACGGTCGGGATGGTCACGGGCGTCATGATCAGCAGGATGAGCAACAGGTTGAACATCAGGGTCTTGATCTTCTCGAGGTCGCTGTTTCCGTTGACGTACTGCGACTCGTGGAGCACGTTCCCGGAGTCCGTCGTGAGGTTGAAGAGCACGCATCGAGTGAGTATGCTGGTCCTGACCACGCTGAACCCGATCAACGATTCGGTCACGGTGGAGTTCACCACGGTGGAGTTCCTCAGCGAGCATCCTTGGATGACGCTCCCGACAACGGTGACGTGGTCGAGCTCAGTTCCGAACAGGACCGCGTTCGTCAGGGTGGTGTTGTTGAGCTTCATTGTTATGCTCAATTCGAGAGTGACGGGCTTCGTGCTCTGCTTGCTCAGCGCGTTGATGGGGAGCACATATATCGCTGGCAGGACGACGGATATGATAAGGGGCATGAGCACAATCGTCATCAGGACATAGCGGTTCTTGGCGAACTCCGCGAGGTCCTTCTTGGCGATTATGACCGCCTTCTCCAACCTCATCTTGCCTCGCCTCCGATGAGCTTCATGTAGACGTCCTCAAGCGAACGTCTGAGCTCGGTCACGTACTCGATCTTGGCCCCAGCTCGGGACAGGGCCTCGATGATGGCCGGGTTACGCTCCTCGGGGTCGTCGAGGTCCACCAGGATCTTCCCGTCCTCCTCCCTGACCTTCGACGCGAAAGGCAGCAATCGCACGACCTCGAGGAATCCCTGGACGGGTTGGGACAGCTCGATGACCGTAGTCCTCCCCCAGTATCTCCTAGCGAGCTCTCGCGGAGAACCGACCGCGAGCACGCTCCGGTTCATGATGGCTATCCTATCACAGAGCCGCTCGACCTCATCCAGGTGGTGGCTGTTGATGAATATGGTCCTGCCCTCTTTCCTGAGCGCGAGCAGGAACTCCCGGACCGTGTGGGCGGCCTGCGGGTCGAGACCCGCGGTGGGCTCGTCGAGGAAGACTACCTGCGGGTCGTGGACGAACGCCCGCGCGATCGCGATCTTCTGCTTCATCCCCTTCGAGAAAGTCGCCACGGGCTCCTCCCTACGCTCCCAGAGCTCCAGCATCCTCAGCAGCTCCTCGATCCTCTTCTCCCGCTCGTACTTCTGGACTCCGTACAATCGCGCGAAGAACTCGAGGTTCTTGTTGGCGCTGAGTGAGTCGTATAACCCCGGTGATTCGGGAAGGACGCCCACGATGCTTCTTATGAAGGACGAGTCCGGCTCCTTGTTGATCTCGTAGCCGTTCACGGTCGCCGTCCCAGATGATTGCTTGATCAGGCAAGCGAGCATCCGCATGGTGGTGGTCTTCCCGGCCCCGTTCGGGCCCAGAAGGCCGAACACCTCCCCGTCCTCCACCCTGAGGCTCAGGTCCTCCACTGCGATATTGTCGTCGAACTTCCTGCCGAGCCCCTTGGTCTCGATCATTTCAAAACCCGTTGAGCGGATGCGAGGTGAGTTACGCCGAACCCCGAGATAGAGGTTACGGGGGAACGCCGATCCTCCCACATCATCGGGCGCTCATCATCTTCAGAATGGCCTCTGCTGGAGAACCGTCTGTATCCTCGAGGGCCTTTCTCGCCTCGGCGGCGGTGCATCCCGCCTGGGACATCACGAGCTTGATGTCCTCGTCCGGTATCCCACCCTCATCCTCTGCCTCTTCCTTCTTCCGCTCACGTTCCTGAGGCGTGCCGATGATCTGGTAGGTCTTCTGCCCCTGGACCGTCACGGCGGTCACGACCGCGTCCTTGATCACGACCTCCTTGGTCCTGGTCCTGATGATCACTTCCTCGACGTCGGGCATTTCCTCCTGCTGTATCCCCATCCTCTTCATCATCGCTTTCATCTGTTTGGGGTTCATCCTTCCGCCGGGCATCATTCTGTATCCCTCTCGAGACCGAACGAGCACAGACGGTAAAAGAGTTTTTGTCATAGGGGCCGTATTCCTACAAGGAGGGTTGATGGGGATGGACGAGCCTGAGTTGCACGAGCCTCATGATCGGAAGAAGGCCAAGAGAAGATCCGTGCTCAAGCGGCTGACAGTGGTGAACGCGGTCTTCATAGTCGCCATCATAGCGCTGGCAGGAATATCGATTTCCCTGTTCGGCCTCATGAACCATTACTACGATGCCAAGTACAGGGCCCAGTACGAGCTCGTCACGTCACTTGCAGATTCGATGGACACCGCCGCGCGTAACGGCATCACCTATATGGTCAAGGCCGATGACCAAGATTATGAACGGATCGGTTCTGCTGTGTATGCACATACCCGCATCTTGTGGGCCCAGGATGCCGCAAATGCGATTTACGTGATGTACCCGCGTGAGAGCAAGGAGTCCAATGCGTTCTTCTCGTTGAATGGTGCAATCGGGAGTTTGGAACACGTTGTGGCAGGGTACCTGTCAAAGTTGCAGAACGCTTTGCAGCACAATGAGACATACGTATCGAATGCCACAGTCAATGCGCTGTTGTCCAACGCTACTCTGGAGATTTCGACTCTGAAAGACCTGCTCGTGGCAGGCATCGACCAATCGCGCGATTGGTACAAGAGTCCGTACTCGCTGGTCAAGCGGATGGATCTCGCTGCAATCACGAGTGCGTCAACGCAACTCATGGATACATCCCACGAGCTGAGGGAGCTCTTTGGATACTTTGGCTAGACCGATATCAGTAGTGAATCAGGAGAAGGAAAACACTTTATAATCCCCCGATAATTGATGCCAATAGCACGGATGCATCGTTCGGTGATGACTATGGCCGGCATTGAGAAGGACCTCATGGATGCGCAGGAGGCTCTGGCGAACGGGGAGTTCGATCAGGCCGTGTCCAAGTTCAACAAGGTCATCAAGGCGGATCCCAAGTGCGCGGACGCGTACTTCGGCAAGGCGGAGGCCTCCGTGGGCGTCCCTAAGATGGCGCCTGAAGATGTCATGGAGCTCTACAAGAAGTCCGTCGAGCTCGATCCCAAGAACCCCATCTACCAATCCTCGTATGCGGCCTACCTGATAGATATCGGGAGGTTCAATGAGGCAGAGGCCGCCTACCTCAAGGCTGCGGAGCTGGACCCGGACAATGCCAGATATTACTTTTCTGAGTTCGGGGTCGAGTACATCCAGAGAGCCCCGGTCGTCATGGAGAAGTTCCTGGACGAGAAGACGAAGGAAATGATCCTCAAGAAGGGGCTCAAGTACCTGATCAAGGCGGCAGGTCTCACTGAAGAAGAAGCGAAGAAGCTCCTTTGAACCCCGGTCAGTGGATGCGGCCGATCTTCAGCCCACCGGTGCGCCCCATCTTGGTGCCTTTTGCGCACACGCGGCAGATTCGTGTGATCGGATCTGAATCGACGGGACATACGAGCTGACCGCACATCGTGCATGTGGTGGTCGCAGGCCGTCCACAGACATGGCAGGTACCTATCATCGTCATTGCGGGTCCTTAATCGATGGCGTCCGGCATAAATCCTTTCCAGAACGTGGTCCGATGAGCCCCAGCCACTCCAGCCCCTCGACTATCCCGTCGCCGTCCTTCTCCTTCGTGACGTAGGATGCTGCCAGCTTCGTCCCGTCGAGCGCGTTCGCGACCGCGATGCCGAAGCCGCACTCCCGGACCATCATCTCGTCGTTGTCCGAGTCACCGAAGGCCGCGACCTGGTCCACGGTTATCCCGAGCAGCTCGCACGATTTCTTCACGCCGACGAACTTGTCCATGCCCTTCCGCATGATGTGCACGGCGAACCCGGTCGTCTGCACGTCCACACCCCTGCCTCCCAGGAGCCGCTTGACCTTCTTGAAGTCGACCTCGGCCTTGAGCCCTATCTCGGTCTGTCGCCATTGGTCGGTGAAGAGCCGCGGGGCGTCCATCTTCGTCTGGAGGTACTCGTATGCCTCGCGTGGTCCTGTCGGATCGCCGAGGACCCATACCTTCTGCTTGCAGAACACAATCCCGCCGTTCTCCGCGATGACGGGCCCCTTGAAGCCCAGGTATTGGGAGAGGCCGAACGCGATCGGGAGCACGTTCCCGCTCGCCAACATGACAGGCACGCCCGAGCGCTCCGCATGCCTGAGAGCCGCAACCGCCTCAAGGCTGATGTTCCTCTCATCGTCCGCAAGGGTGCCGTCGATGTCCACCGCGACGGCCTTGACCTCGCCTGGGCGCGGCCTCCGCCTCATCCGCTCCTTCACACGTCTCACTTTCCCCTGAGCTCTCCCAGGGTAGTGTCTCTCTCTGCAAAAGCATTGTGTTTGTGGATCGATTCCTCGCTCTCGCTCCTGACCGTCACGTGGACCGAATCGCCGAGCCGCCTGTACTTCCTCAGGAGCTTGCCCAGGATGTCACGCACGACGTCCTCGACGAACCTGGGGTTCCTGTGCGCCTCGATCACCACGTTCGCCTCGTCCGCTCTCTTCAGAACCCCGAAGGTCGGGCTGCTCAGGCTGCTCTCGACTATCTCTATCAGGTCGTCGGCCTCGATGTCCACCTGCTCGGGCACCTCGATCATGAGCGCGGTCCTGTTCCTCTGATTGTGCGAGATGGTCGGGACCTTCCCCTCGATCATCTTCAGCTCGGGCACCTCTTGCTCCAGCTTCATGAACGCGGTCTCCATCGCGCACGGACAGACCGTCATGCCCTGGACCTCGACCCCAACCTGCTTCATCAGGCCGTCTTCCCTCGTCGCTCTCGCCTTGGCCATGAGCTTGTACACCTCGAGGGACTTCTTGCCACCGTCGGGCTTCTTCTCGATGAAGTAGTCCGCTGTCATCCGGACCTCGGCGTTGCTCGCGTAGTCGTGCCTCTCGAGCAGGGTCTTGCATATGTTCGCCGCGAGCTGCTCCAGGCTCTTGACCTTCAACCTCACGCTCGAGTCGATCATCTCGTTGATGACCTCGACGTTCCGGGACATGTGCGAGCCCCTCTGGGTCGACGGGAGGTTCACGAAGACGTCTATCTCTGCGACTAGGAAATGGTCCTTGCCTCCCCTGCGGACCATCACGGGCTTCTTGACGCCGGTGACGCCCACTCTGGTGAGCTTGAAGCTCTTCTCAAGCGGACCGCTCTGGCAGTCCACGGGGAATTTGGTTCTCAACGCGCGCCGATAACTGGGCTGATTAATAAACCATGGTCCAAATACTAGCCGGGCGGTAGCTCTA
>Ga0315275_10008311_pt1 | contig 10084 bp, 9 predicted proteins | sample YL17G03_0_MG_FD_205557 | JGI IMG/M metagenome (GOLD analysis project Ga0315275, IMG submission 205557) | Sediment microbial communities from Yellowstone Lake, YNP, Wyoming, USA - YL17G03_0 | ecosystem: Environmental > Aquatic > Freshwater > Lake > Sediment | place: USA: Wyoming | collected...
TTAATCTCTTAATTCTCATTGTTTTTTCCTTACCATATTCAGGAATAACTTCAGAGAATATTTCTACAGCCCAAACCTCAAATTCACCGTCATTTAAAATTCGTAAATTCCTTACTGCCTATGATTTTAACGAGGTCGATATCCCATTCATCGCTTCCAACTTTGACACCATAGATACTTACCTAAGTAAAGCAAGCCAAGTGGCTAAAATTAAAAGATTAAATCCTCTTTTCAAAGCAATCTATTATAAGAATGCCTTAACCCATCGAGAAGGAGCTACTGAAGAGTGGTATGTTCATGATGCGCAAAAAGGTTCAAGGTTAGTAAATAAGGATTGGGGTTGGTATTTAATGGATATTGGGAATCAAGCTTACAGAACCTCTCTTGCGCATCGGATTAAAAATGACTTAGATGCCAATCCCGTTTACGATGGAGTCTTTCTGGATGATGTGTGGCCGAGGGCAACATCGGGGGGTAGTTTTGTAAGAGAGGGAACCGCTGATCCGGGTGTTCTTCTGCAATCGGTCATCGATTCTTGGCAAGGTAACATGAAACTTTTGATAGGTGAGGTCAAAGCATCCATAGGGAAAAGACTGCTTATCATCAACACAGGTGCTTATATCGATTATTTTGCTCTTGCCGACGGGCAGATGTATGAAGCTTTCTGCCATGCCAACTGGCAACCATATGGAAAGTATTATCCAGACTGGCAAAAAGTACTGGATAGAATGATAATAGCTTCTTCTTCAGGAAAGATTTATTTGGCGCAATCAGGGGTCACGAAGGATGCGACCGAATCTCAAACGATTAAGACAGCGGAATATTGTTATGCAATGTTTTTGCTCGGAGCAAACAGCAACTCATATTTTTACTTTTCAAAGAATTATAGGGGAGTAACCTACTTTCCTGAATGGGATGTTGATCTTGGGAGTCCGATCGAAGATTATCACGCCCGGACAGGAACACCATTATACGAGAGAGAATATTCTAAGGGATTAGTAATAATTAATCCCTCGTCGGAAAGTGTCCAAATAAATTTGGGAACCAAATACAAGACCCTCGGTGGAGAAATTACAGACAGAATAACAATGGGAGACCATGAAGGCGAAATCCTCCTTAAGGGTCCTGAGAACTAAGCGAAATGATACCTGTATTTAAGCCATTGATTTCAAAACAAGGAATAAACGAAGTCATTGCAACTTTGAAATCTGGCTGGTGGGGCCAAGGGCCAAAAGTTGAAGAATTTGAAAAAGGGTTTGCCAAGTTTGTGGGAGCTAAATATGCGGTTGCGACCAATTCTTGTACTGCCGCCTTGGATATTGCAGTTAGATTGGTTGATTTTAAAAATCCAGTAACCGTTCCTGCTTTGACCTTTGTTTCCTCGGCTCTTGCTCCCCTAAATGCGGGCTATAGAGTCAAGTTTGTTGATATTAATGAAAACACCTTATGTGCAGATTATGCAGATATAATTGTTCACTATGGTGGTAACCTTGCTGGGGAAGGAATAGTGCACGATATGGCTCATTGTGGTGGGGCCAAGCACAAAGACCCCATTTCTTGCTGGAGTTTCCATGCGGTCAAGAATCTACCTTGTGGCGATGGCGGAATGATCACTTTAAACGATAGGATTCTTTACCAGAGAGCAAGAGCTTTGGCTTGGTGCGGAATAGATAAGTCAACATGGGGTAGGACTGGTAAAAGATATTCCTGGGACTATGATATCAAAGATAAGGGTCTAAAGGCTAATATGAATGATATCACGGCAACGATTGGCTTGGACGGTTTAAGAAATCTTAGAAAATATAATCAAAGAAGGAGAGAGATTGCATATTTATACACCCAATGGCTTCCTGAAATTGCTAAAAAGCATGAGAGTGCTACCTGGCATCTATATACAATCAGAGTCCCCCAAAGAGATGAGTTAATAGATTATTTGGGGGATCAGGGAATCGCCACTTCGGTTCATTACAAGCCACTATATTATTACCCGATTTTTGGAAAGCAAAAAAAACTTCCAGTCACTGAAAAGATCTTTAAGGAAATTTTAACATTGCCCATGTTTCCTGAGTTAAAGAATACTGAGGTTAAATACATTTGTGAAAAAATAAAAGAATTCTATGGATATTAATGACCATTTGATTTGGCCGAAAAAATCAAAATATAGGAAGTGATGAAGGGGTCGATATAGTTAAATAGGCATCCAAATGAATCTATTTGGGATCGATGTCTCTCTTCTTTATTACTGCTGGGTTACCAGCCACGAGCACATGATCAGGAACATCCTTGATGACCACCGCACCGGCAGCGATAGTTACTCCCCTTCCTATTTTTAAACGGTCAAGCACGATTGAACCCATCCCAATATAAGTCGCGTCACCTACCTCAACAAGGCCGGCAATGTTTGCCCCAGGTTGAATTGTTACATAGTCACCAATTTTTGTGTGGTGGCCCACTCGCACACCCCGATTCAGGAAAACATGTCTCCCAATTATGGTGTTACTGGCGATAAGCACGCCAGAGGATACGGTAGTCCCTTCCCCTAAAGTACTTTTTGGCAGAATGATAGTGCTGGGATGAACAAGGTTTATGAATTTTGCTCTCCCTTCTACCCGTTTAATGAAGAGATGTCTTTTCGTTGTGGCAATCGCACACACGCACGGAGCTCCTTGTGGCAATCGATCAACCCATAGAACAGGCCGATCACAAAGAGATGTTCCGTCCTTTCTTTGGTCTAAATTCTCTACAAAACCAGCGACATGGATGCCAACATGTGTAGCGAGCGCAAAAAACTCTTCAGCAAGCACTCCTGTACCAAGAATAAATATTTCATCCATCTTTCTAAATTCCTTCTACCTGGGTAGGCTTAATTGACAACTTGTCATTTCCTTAATAGTTTGTCAAGCTTTTAAAGCAATATGGGAAGCGTAATAAAGAAATGAGGAATTATTGTTATTTAGGAAAATAAAGTGAGAGCTTAGGAAAAAGGTCTCTTGACTTTGATTACTCCTCATATTAAGAGCTCTGCCGAATTATCCATAATAATTGAACTTTCATGAACAAGAAATTCATTCTCAATTTTGCACCAACAGGAATGATTCCCACTAAAGAAATGACCCCGTATGTCCCAATCCGGCCGGAGGAAATTATCAACGACGTTTTAAGCGCGGTAGATCTTGGCATAAGCATGGTTCATCTACATGCGCGTGATTCTGCAACGGGCGACCCGACCTACAAGAGAGAAGTTTATGGAGAAATCATCCGGGGGATAAGAGAGAAAGAGAAAGACTTGATTTTGTGCGTTTCAACTTCTGGAAGGAATTTTAGTGAATTTGAAAAGCGCTCAGAATGCCTTAAGCTCGATGGAGAGCTAAAACCAGATTTTGGCAGTTTGACTTTGAGTTCCTTAAATTTTAACAAACAGGCTAACATCAATCCTCCACAGATGATTCAGGATCTGGCGAGAATGATGCTGGAAAGAGGAATCAAGCCAGAACTTGAAGTCTTTGATCTGGGCATGATTAATTATGCCAAGTATTTAATTTCCAAAAGATTACTCAAGGCGCCTTACTATTTTAATCTGATTCTCGGTAATATTGCCTGTGCACAAGCTGATATGCTTCATTTAGGATTGATGGTTAGAGAATTGCCAGAGGGATCAATCTGGTCTGTTGGAGGGGTTGGTAATTACCAACTTCAAATGAACGTTGTTGCTATCGTGGCTGGCGGAGGAGTCCGAATTGGTCTTGAAGATAACATTTGGTATGATGCAGAGAGAACGAGGCTTGCAACTAATCGAGATCTTGTTGAGAGAATAGTTTCCATCTCCAAGGCTATGGGCCTGGAACCTTTTACTCCTAAAGAGGCCCGAGAATTATTGAAATTACAGGTTAGCATAAGACATTAATACTGATTTATTCAAGCATAACCCATGAACAATTCATACTCGGTCGCAGTAATTATCCCTGCCTATAATTCGGCAAAATTTATCCAGAAGACGATTGTTAGTGCTCTCCAACAAGATTATGAGCCGATTGAAATAATTGTTATAAATGATGGTTCGATAGACAATACGGTAAGAAAAGTAGAAGATTTCGCTCCCCGTGTTAGAATATTACATCATCCAAATAAGGCAAATCGAGGTCCGGCTGTCTCAAGAAATCTTGGCATTAAAAGCACAGATGCTGACTTGATTGCATTTTTGGACCATGATGATATATGGCACCCAACAAAGATAAGGGAGCAGGCTACGATTTTCGAGAATTATCCTGATGTGGGACTTGTACATACAAATGGTTATGCTATAGACGAGAATGATAGGTTTTTATATGAGCTTATGCCAAGAGATTTTCGTGAGCCCGATAAGCCGGAGGCTATGCTATTGAGTTGTTACATTAAAACACCCTCTTCCGTGATGGTTAGAAGGGACTTTTTGGAAAGAGTTGGCATGTTTTATCAGGGCTTTCGTATCGCCTCTGATCATGATCTATGGATTAGAATGAAAGAGATCACGAGGTTTTATTTTTTGGCCAAGCATCTTCTGAGCTTCAGAGAACACAGTACACAACTGAGTAGACAACGTGCTATGTGGGAAGCGGGTTTTGATGTCCTTAAAAGAGCGACCGCTAGATATCCTTACAGTTTAGAAGCAAAAAGAAGAAGGCTTGCCGTCTTACATTATCGATTAGGGATGTGGGACCTGATGAATAGGCATTACCGACGTTCCTTCAAGAATTTGTTTTTAGCTTTTGTATCAGATCCTTACAGATCTATAAGTATTTTACGAAGGGTTCCTATTATTAGGTGAAATTTAAAAGGTGGATGCTATAAGGTGGTAGTCTCTTAATCCGCGATAAAACCAGCAAGAAATCCGTGATTATATAACCCCAATTGAGCCAAAAAAAAGTTCCTCCCCCTACGGTGGGGGAGGATTCAGGTGGGAGGGGAAAAGGTCCAGGACGTCCACCCCCATCCTTCCCTTCCCCCATCATAAGGGGGAAGGAGATGAGATAAGAAACAACCAGGTTAATACACAAAACCATTGTTGAACAACATCGCGATAAGAAAGGTGATGTTCTTTTTCGCTCAATTGGGGTATAACAATGAAAATGAGTGTGGTTGTTTGTACATATGATAGATGTAAAAGCCTAAAGAGAACGCTAAAAAGCTTCAATGAAGTAGTGTTTCCGGAAGGTTATTCGTGGGAATTGGTTTTAGTGGATAATAATTCTAAGGACGAAACAAAAATTATCGCTGAAGAATTTAAAGAAGAATCCGGGTTAAACGTTAAATATATTTTTGAAGAAAAACCGGGCTTATCCCATGCACGTAATCAAGGAATTAAGCAGGCTAAAGGTGAAATCATTGCATTCACAGATGATGATGTAATAGTCGATAGATACTGGCTATCGACTATTGAAAGGGCGTTTGAAGAACACGATGTTTCATGTGTTGGTGGGAAGATATTGCCTATCTGGGAAATACCTAAACCGGAATGGCTTATACCGCAGTTACATTATATCTTGGCACTTTTAGATCGCGGGGACAAACCCTTTTACTTGGAGTCTCCAATTATTTGGGGAGCAAACTTTTCTGTTAAGGCCGATATTTTTGGGAAATACGGAGGATTCGACACAAATCTCGGGAGAATTCCAGGGAGACTTTTTGCGGGGGAAGAAACCGAATTTGCCAGGAGGATACTAAATGAGGGCGAGAAGATCTTGTATGACCCAAATGCCGTAGTCTTTCATTACATTCCAAGTGATAAGATTTCAAAGAGATATTTTCGCAAGTGGAAATATGATCAGGGAATATTGAGAGCTTCCCTACGAGGGAATTCTAAGCATAAGAGGTATTTGGGAGTTCCGTATAATCCGGTGACATATCTCGTAAAAAATGCGCTTTTGTTTTTGAAAGACATAAGGTATCTCTGGCAGAAAAGATTTCTTTATGAGTTGAGGGTAATCTCTAACGTAGGTTTTATTTTAAAAATAATAAGTGATAACAAATTATGTTCGAGGTTCTTTAGAATTTCAATTTGATACAAACTTAGACCTATATCTTAAACTTTGTTTTCAATAAATACATGTCAAAGTTTTTGTCGAGTTCTGCAAGATTTCTTCCTTCGGTCCTACCCTATTTTTGGTCACCACAACCCAAAGCGATCGATATTGAGTTAACCAACAGATGTAACTTAAAGTGCAAAATGTGTTGGTTTCACGGAGAAGGTGGGATCGGCGATAGATACATAGGATCGGAACTTACGGGTGACGAGGTGAGTAGATTATTAAATCAGTTAGCCCCCAAGAAGCCAAGAATTTATTTAGGTGGATCTGAGCTTTTCGTAAGAAAGGATGCTCTGTCTATTTTGGAAGAGATAAAATGCCTTGGTTTGTCTGTTCTGTTTACCACGAATGGAACCTTATTCGATGAAGATAAGATGATGAAACTGGTGAACTTAGGGGTTGACCACATTATGTTCTCGATAGACGGGTATGAGGAACTACACGATGAAATAAGAGGGAGGGGAGGGTTCAAGACCGTTACATCAAATATAAAAGAGCTTTCCAGGTTGAGGAATGAGAAGGATTGCAAGAAACCAATTATTTCTGTAAATATAACCATAACGCCTTTAATCATTGGCCATTTGCTGGAGACTGTAAACTCAATAAAACAAGCAACTCAGGATAATGTCGATGTCTATAGAATTCATCAGTTATGGTATATAACGTCACAAGAGCTATCGAACCATCAATCTATCGTAAAGAAATTTCTGGATTGCTCAGCCCCTAAAGCAGCTTGCCATCTTACTCCTTTATCAAGAGATATCGACCCGTTAGTGCTATGTGATGAAATGATTCAATTAAGAAAAGTCCCGAAAATCAAATTTTTTCCAAATCTTAATTACAAGGATCTTCTCGATTATTATTCGGAATGTTCTCCCGCCAAATATGGATGCTTTGCACCATTCTATCGTGCAGTGATAAAGCCGAATGGCGACGTGAAGTTTTGCCCGGATGAATGGATAGATGACTATATACTGGGCAACATCCGGGATGATATGTTTAAAGATATTTGGGGTAACGAAAAGGCGCGTTACTTTAGGTCGGTGATTTTGCGTCGCAAATCTTTTCCTGCCTGCAAAAGATGTTCCTGGATGTATTCTTTTAGACAATGAATATAATCAAATATAATAGGGCTAACGTCTTAAACAATTCATCAAAATAAAAAAGAGAAAACAAGCATGTCTTCACCGCTTAAGGTCCTATTTCTTGCAATAGATGCGGGGAATAAATGGTTGATAGAAAAATGGGCCTCTGAGGGGACCCTCCCTAACCTCCGTTCATTGTTTACAAAAGGCCTCGTCGGTAACACGATGAGCGTGGAAGGTTTATATGAAGGGGCTACATGGCCATCTTTTTATACTGGTGTCCACCCTGCTCATCATGGGTTTCATAGTTTAAAACAACTCAATCCAGGAACTTATGAGTTCTATCGCTGCTATCCCGGCGACTTTATAAAATTTGAGCCGTTCTGGAAGTATCTGAGTGCCGCTGGATTAAGAACTGCTATTTTGGATATCCCTTTATCCGGAATTTCGGGAGGATTGAATGGGATCCAAATGGTAGAGTGGGGTTCACATGATGGTGTTTATGGATTTCGTACATGGCCTCTGAAATTGAAATGGGATGCGTTGGCCCGGTTTGGGCGTCATCCCCTAAGAATATCGTGTGATTCTTATCAAAGGACTCCACATGAGTTCTCTACTTTTAAGAATAAACTCATAAATGGTGTACAGAAGAAAGCCGAACTCACCATTCATTATTTAGGAAAGGATAATTGGAATTTTTTTGCTCAGGTATTTACGGAAGGCCACTGTATCGGACATCAGTGTTGGCACCTTCACGATCCAGAACATCCGAGTCATGACCCTCAAATTGCTAATTATACGGGGGACCCGATCTATGATATATACAAAGCGATAGATAGAGCCATCGGGAAGATCTTAGAACATGTAACCGATGATACCATCATATTTCTCCTTGCGTCGCATGGCATGGCACATAATGTGGGGGGAAATTTCCTCCTTTCAGAAATCTTGGAAAGGTTAAAGTTGTTAAGGAAGTTACCGGATGGTAATGCAATAAGGAAATCGCAAAGTTCAATCAAGAATATTTACGAAGCCCTTGGACGAGGGTGGCAAAGAGCCCCAACAGCGATCAAGGTACCCTTAAAGCCTCTTTTGTTCTCTCTTCACAATTTCATTCTGCATTGGGCTAAGAGACGTGACCTCCTCCTTCTGCCTGCTTCTATATCCAATATTGATCTAGAGAATAGCAAATGTTTTCCGCTTCTAAATGGTAATCCGATCAGTGGCATCAGAATAAATATATCAGGAAGGGAGCCCAACGGCGTTATCAAACCAGGTACAGACCTGAACGATTTTTGCGATGAGCTAACGAAAGATTTACTGAGCATTGTTGATTACGACACCGGGAAACCAATGGTTAAGAGTGTAAAGAAGACCTCCAAATTATATGAAGGGGAACGTATTGATCATTTACCCGATCTTTTGGTTGAGTGGAATGATGAAAAATTATTGGGGAGTCTGGGTGTTGGCGATGTTAAAAATAGTCGATTGCGAATGGTTTCGGAGAAAATTGGAGTGGTTGAAGGCGATAATACCTATTGTCGAACCGGCGATCATAGACGGGAGGGGTTCTTCATCGCGGTCGGACCTGGAATCAATGCAGGACATATGGATAGAATTGTTTCCATTATGGATTTTGCTCCTACATTTACCAATTTGTTTGGTGTGGAAATGCCCGATACCGATGGTAATCCGATCATCGAGATTTTGGAAATGGTGAGACGTTTTAAAGAAAGAAGGTCTTAATAAAATAGAAAAAAATGTTCCTGCCACATCCCAATTATTTCAACCACACCAGCCTTGACAACAAAAATATAAGAACTTCGACGGCAATATTATAGACACAGTAACCTTAGGTAGCCACGAAGGCGAAATCCTCATAAAGCGCTCCGAAAATTAAGGGGGTAATGCCCCACTCAATAAATGGTCTCTCACAGAGTACTCAGAGAAACGCAGAGAACCTCGGTATCTTCCCACAAACCCAAAAATCATATTATCTCTCTGAGTGTTCTGTGGCCCTGTGAGAAATAGTCTTTACATTGAGTGACAATTGTGTATATTATAGCATACACAATTGGAGGACATTGTTATGAAATTTGTGAGCGTACGTGACTTGAGAAGCAAATCTGCACAGCTCTGGAAAGAACTTCCTGAGGAAAGAGAGATGGTTATCACCAACAATGGAAGGCCTATAGCCATCCTATCAGCGATCAGTGAATCGAACCTGGAGGAATCACTGGCGGCATTCCGGCAAGCGCGGGCGGTCAAGGCTGTCGCATCTCTTCAGCGCCGATCCGTCAAGCAGGGAACCGACAGAATATCGATGGATGAAATCAACGCAGAAATCAAAGCGATCCGCAAAAAGCGCGCGAGATGAATATTGTCCTCGACACCAATGTTCTTGTCGCAGGCCTTTTGTCGCCATCCGGGCCTTGCGGGGAAATCGTCCGCATGGTTTCGGCCGACAAACTGACACTCTCTTTTGATGCCCGTGTTCTGTTGGAGTATGACGAAGTTCTGCGCCAGCCAAAGTTTAAGTTTGATGAAGACAGAGTCGCTGCCATCCTTGAGCATATTGAATACCGTGGACAAACAGTGGCTTCCACACCCCTCCACCACTCCCTACCGGACCCTGATGACGAACCATTTCTTGAGGTTGCCATCGCTGGTCAGGTGACATGCCTTGTTACAGGAAATCACGTTCATTTTACTCCCAAACTCTGTATGGGGGTTAAGGTTCTTTCTCCAAACGAGTTTTTAAGCTTTTACAAGAAGCAGCGGAAATCAAAAAGCGGATAGCAACTCAGTTTACCTACAGGGGGGTGAGAAAGAGTTGGACGATTTACAGAGAGCGAGGTTCTATCAAACTTCAGAAATCACAATCCTCTTTTCCTTGATATCGCTGAAGAGGGGATAATTATTTTGGATTACGAAAAT
>Ga0315275_10008317_pt1 | contig 10081 bp, 7 predicted proteins | sample YL17G03_0_MG_FD_205557 | JGI IMG/M metagenome (GOLD analysis project Ga0315275, IMG submission 205557) | Sediment microbial communities from Yellowstone Lake, YNP, Wyoming, USA - YL17G03_0 | ecosystem: Environmental > Aquatic > Freshwater > Lake > Sediment | place: USA: Wyoming | collected...
CATTCGCGGCGTCGAAGTCCGCATCGAGACCTTCCTGAACCATGCGCAGGCCCTCGCCCTGCTCCTCCGCGGGGAGGCGGATCTCCTGTTCACCGGCACCAGCCAGGGATGGGAGAACCGCCTTGACGGCAGCCCCATCGTGATGATCGATACCGGCGTCTGGGGCGTCTCGTCGCTCGTCGGCAGGGACGCCTCGATCAAGGGCTTCGCCGACCTGAAGGGAAAGCGGCTCGCGCTGCCCTTCCCCGGTTCCCCCCTCGACTTCCAGACCCGCGCGATCCTCGCGCACGAGGGCATCGATCCTGACCGTGACCTCACGCTCAGCTACGGGGCCTTTGCGCAGAGCGTTCCCCTGCTCCTTGCGGGCAGGCTCGATGCCGCGGCCCTGCCTGAGCCGCTTGCCACGACCGTGGTGAAAACCAAGGGGCTCGCGCGTCTTGCGCTGTACGCAGACGCATGGGCGAAGGCGACCGGCGAGGCCGAATCCCCCCAGGTCAGCCTTTTCGCCTCCGAGGCATGGGCAAAGACCCACAGGGAGCTGCTGGCCGCCCTCGTCGAGGCCTGGCGGGCCGCCAGCCTGAAGGTGAGCGAGCAGCCGGGGGACGTCTTCGCGCGCTTCGCATCCGCCCTCTCCACCGACGCCGCGACGCTCCAGGAGTCCGCCCAGCACACGATTTTCGACGTGCCGACCGTGACGGTGAACAAGGCCAGGGTGATGAGCTACCACCAGCAGGTCGCGCGCTACATCCCCGGTCCCTCGCGGCAGCTGGACGACGGCTTTTTCTTCCAGCCCTGACCATGAGCGAGAGACCCCCGGCAGGCCGCGAATCACGGGTGCCTCTGCGGCTGTACGCGGCAGCGGGGGTCGCCATCCTCCTCGCGCTGTGGACCGGCGCGAGCCTCTGGGGAGGCCGATTCTTCGTTCCCCCGCCATGGACGACCATCGCGGAGGCGGCCTCCCTCCTCGCAGACGGGTTCACCTGGAAGCAGATCGGGATCACGCTCATGCGCGTGCTCGTCGGCTTCGCCGCGGGCTTCATCGCGGGGACCGCCGCGGGGATCGCGGCGGGCACGCGCCGGGAGCTGGACGCGCTGCTCAAGCCCCTCCTGCTGTTCTTCCAGGGCATGCCGCCGCTGCTCTGGGTGATCCCCATCATCGTCGTGATGGGCATCGGCCACATCCCGACCATCCTCGTGATCGGCCTGATCACCCTCCCCGTCGTGGCGGTCACCATCGCCGAGGGGATGTCCAGCCTCCCCCGCGAATACCGCGAGATGCTCTCCATCTTCGCCCCCGGCCTCGTGCCGCGCATGCGCGAACTGGTTTTCCCGCACCTGAAGCCCTTCCTCGGCGCCTCTCTCAAGGTCGGTCTCGTGCTGGCTGCCAAGGCGTCCGTGACGGCCGAGTACTTCGGCGCGAACAACGGCATCGGCTTCCAGATCCAGGCAGCCTACCAATCGCTGCAGATCCGCCGGCTTTTCGCATGGGCGCTGCTGCTCATCCTCGTCATCCTGATCTTCAACCACGCTCTGCCCAAGGTCCGGCTGCTCGCGCCGCTCGCCCGCAGGCTCCTCCGCCGCGACGCTCCCGTGGTCTGCCGCGTGGAGGACATCCGCGATCTCAAGAGAATCTTCGTCTCGAAGAAGAGCGCGCCGCGCATCTCACTCGACGGCGTAGGGTTTTCCTACAGGCACCGGGTGGCCATCCTCCGGAACGTCTCGCTCTCGGTTTCCTCACGGGAGATCGCCGTCATCACTGGAGAATCGGGGATCGGAAAGACCACGCTGCTGAAGCTCGCCGCATCCCTTCTGCGGCCGACGGCGGGAAGGATCTCCTGCCCGCCGCACATCGGGTTCGTGTTCCAGGACGACAGGCTGCTGCCCTGGCGCAGCGTGGCGGAAAACACGGCGCTGCCGCTGGTCTACCAGGGCTACCCGAGAAAGAACGCGCTGTGCTTCGCCCACTACCTCCTCGCCGAAGCGGGCCTCGCCGGCGAGGAAGGGAAGAAGCCGGGCGAGCTCTCCGGCGGCATGAAGAAGAGGGCGGCCCTTGCGCGGTGTTTTGCCCGGCTGCCCGAAGCGATCATCCTTGATGAGCCATTCACGGGTTTGCACAGGGAGGCGCGCGCCCGGCTGTGGGAGATGTTCCTCAAGCTCCTGGCCCTGCATCCGGTTCCCACCCTGATCGTCACGCACTCACCCGAGGAGGTCTCTTCCCTCGCTTCCTGCCGGCGGTACACCCTCGAGGGCAGGCCGGCGACGATCGTCCCGGGAAACCCGTGATGGACATCGGGCGCCTGAGGGGGGTCGCCCGCCGCATCGTGGAGGCAGCCCTGGCTGCAGCGGACCCCGCGGCCGCCGTCAGGCGTTCACTCGCCGCCACGCCGCGCGGGTTCACCGCCTGCGCAGTCGAGCACCCGCTGCCCGGCAGGCTCCTCGTCGTCGCCGTCGGCAAGGCAGCGCCCTCCATGGCCGGGGGGGCTCTCGCCGTTCTCGGCGACCGGGTTTCCGAAGGGATCGTGGTCGTGCCTCACGGATATCCCAGCAGTATCGGCGGGGAGCAGCGTGCGAACGGCAGCCGGGGCCCGCGAATCGAGGTCGTCTTCAGCAGCCATCCCGTGCCCGACTCGCACGGTCTTGCCGCGGCGCGCAGGGTCGTCGAGCTGTTCGAAGGGATGAGCGAGAGCGATACATGCCTGTTCCTGCTCTCGGGCGGAAGCTCAAGCCTTCTCCCCCTGCCGTCGGCCCCGGTGAGCCTTGGGGATAAGGTGGAGGCAACGAGGCTCCTGCTCGAATCCGGCGCGGACATCCGCGAGATCAACACGGTGCGAAAACACCTGAGCGACATCAAGGGCGGCCGCCTCGCCGCGCGCGCCAGGGGGCGTGTGGTGAGCCTCCTCATCTCGGACGTTGTGGGGGATCCTGCGCAGTTCATCGGCTCGGGGCCCACGGTGCCGGACTCCACGACGTTCACGGATGCGCGGGACGTGCTCGCGCGATACTCGCTCATCGACAGGGTTCCGTCCTCCGTCGTGCTCCGCATCGAGGAAGGGGTCGCGGGGCGCGTCCCCGAAACTCCGAAGAGCCTGCCCGGCCGGCACGCGGTCTGCCTTGTTGCCTCGAACAGGCTCGCGGTGGAGTCGGCCATGCGGGAGGCTTCGGCGCTTGGGTTTGCGCCGCTCCTGCTCACCGCCTCCCTTACGGGAGAGGCGCGGGAGGCGGGACGCCTGCTCGCCTGCATCGCGCGCGAAGCGCGGCAGACCGGAAGGCCGGCAGCTCCGCCCGCATGCATCGTCGCGGGAGGGGAAACCACGGTCACGATCAGGGGCAAGGGGAAGGGCGGACGCAACCAGGAGATCGCCCTGGCGGCCGCGATCGAGCTTGCGGGCGAAACGGGCATCCTCCTTGCCTCCTTCGCCACCGACGGGAAAGAGGGGAACACCGACGCCGCGGGCGCCTTCGCATCGGGGGCGACCGTCGCCGCGGGGCGCTGCTCAGGCCTCGACCCGCAGGCCTGCCTTGCGGCGAACGACTCGAACGCCTTCCTCTCCGCTGCGGGGGAGCTTCTTGTCACCGGCCCCACGGGCACGAACGTGAACGACCTCACCTTCGCCCTCGTCGAGCGACGCTCGTAGAGCGACGCTCGCAGAGCGTCGTTGACCCCGTGGGCGCGTCGGACGTATCCTGTCCACTGGGAGGTGCGCCATGACACCGAGAGAACGGGTGCGGACTGCCCTGCGGCACGTCGAGCCCGACAGGGTCCCGATCGACAACAACGGTCTGGTCTCGAGCATCCACGAGGTGGCCTACCGCAGCCTCCTCGGGCGGCTGGGCCGGACAGAGGAGATCGTCATCCTCGATCCTGTCCAGAGGATCGTCCTCGCGAGCGAGGAGGTGAGGGAGCTCCTCGGGGTGGACACGCGCTACATCTACCCTCATGCCCCCTCGACGTGGCGCTACAGCGAGGGCCCCGACGGGACGTGGAAGGACGAGTTCGGGACCGTGTTCCGCAGGCTCGGGCTGTACGCGGACCCGGTGGGCCCCGTCCTCCTGGGGAAGAGCTTCGCGGAGGTCAAGGCGTACAAGTTCCCCGACCCGACGCATCCCTCGCGGTTCCACGGCGTTCGCGAGAAGGCGCGCGATCTGTTCGAGGGGACGGACTACTCCCTCGCCGCCGGCCCCATTCTCTGCCTCGACTACGTGCGCTGGGTCCTCAGGGGCATCGAGCAATCGATCGCGGACCTCTACGAGGAGCCGCGCCTCGCCGAATACATGCTCGACGCGCTCGTGGACTGGATGTCGGCGCACGGAGGGGCGCTCCTGCAGGAGATCGGAGAGTACATCGACCTCTTCTGGGTCGGCGACGACTGGGGCGCCCAGCAGTGCCCCTTCTACAGCCCAGAGATGTTCAGGCGGATCTTCAAGCCCAGGATCGCGAAGCTCATCGCCTCCCTCAAGCGTCACACAAAGGCGAAGTGCTGCTACCACTGCTGCGGCTCTGTCTACTGGGCAATGGAGGACCTGATCGAGTGCGGAGTGGACATCCTCCATCCCCTCCAGCCCAATGCGGCCGAGAACGGCGACAGCGCGAAGATCAAGGCCCAGTTCGGCGGCAGGCTCTCGTTCCACGGCGGCACCAACAATCAGGGGCTTTTCCACGGCGATCGCGCGGCCATGGAGATCGACACGCTCCAGAGGCTGAAGGCCCTTGCACCGGGAGGCGGCTACATCTTCTCGTCGGGCCACAATGTCCAGGCCAACATGAGCCCCGAGAACCTTCTCGCCTTCTTCTCGATCGGGCGGGACTACGGAGCCTATCCGATCGACGTCAAGCGGATCGACGAAAGAATTGCCGAGCTGGCGGGGAAAGCGTAGCCCATGGCGATCCCCTACAATGCGACGGGACTGTGGCCGTCGGCCAACTACGGAGATGCGCCGAAGTACGCGAGCGGGGTCCGCGGAGAGGTGAGGATCTCGCGCGCCGACCGGGATCTGCTGCGCTCCCTTGCCGCGCGGCTTGCAGCGCTCGCTGCGCGTCCGAGCGAAGCGGAGAAGCGGGAGCTGTGGTACGCGCACAACGATCTGCGCTCCAAGCAGCCGCTGCTCCTCGTAGACCCTGAAAACGGCTGGAACGAGATCGTCACACCCGGGTCACTGAAGTGCGAAGGGCCACTCGCGCGCAGGTGGGAGATGGTGCTTCGCAAGGAGCTGTTCTGGGGGCAGTCCATCCAGGACGACAAGCCCATCGAGGCTCTCTTCGAGGTCGGCTACGCGTACACGGATACCGAGTGGGGCGTCCAGGAGACCTATCACGGCGGATCGAGCGGCCAATCCTACGCGTGGGAGGGCGGGATCAAGGGCCCCGAGGACGTGGATCGGATCGGAACGCCGCGCATCGAGGTCGACTACCGCACGACCCTCGAAACCCTCGCGCTCGCCGCCGATGTTTTCTCGGGGCTGCTGCGGGTGAGGCTGCGGGCCGTGTGGTGGTGGTCACTCGGCATGACCTGGGACCTGGCGCGCCTGGTGGGGTTGGAGCACATGCTCTACCTCCTGTACGACAACCCCGGCATGGTCCACCGCATCATGGCGCGTCTGCGCGACGGCTACCTTGTAAAACTGGATTGGCTGGAAGCAAACGGGCTGCTCGTGCTGAACAACGACCACTCCTACGTCGGCTCGGGCGGCATCGGCTACACGAGGGAGCTTCCCCGCGGGATGCCCCTGGGGGCGCCGCACGATTCGGGTGTGAAGACGGCGGACATGTGGTGCCTCACCGAGAGCCAGGAGACGCTCGGCATCTCGCCCGACCAGTTCGAGGAGTTCGTGTTCCAGTACCAGCTTCCCCTGCAGGAGCGCTTCGGGCTGAACTGCTACGGCTGCTGCGAGCCGCTTGATGCCCGCTGGCACGTGGTCAAGAAGACACCGCGCCTCAGGCGGGTGTCCGTTTCTCCCTGGGCCGATCAGGCGAAGATGGCGGAGTTCCTCCAGGATCGATACGTGTACTCGCGAAAGGCGCCGCCGTCTCTGCTCGCCCTCCCCCGGATCGACGAGGAGGCCGTCCGGGCAGACATCCGGGCGACACTCGAGGCGGCCCGGGGATGCGTTCTGGAGATCATCATGAAGGACAACCACACCCTCGGCGGCAACCCGGACAACCTGGTGCGCTGGGTGCGGATCGCAAGGGAAGAGATCGAGCGGCAGGAAGGTCGCTAAATTCCTGCTGAGCCGAATTCTTCTTGACAGATCGAGCACTTCGGGGTGATAATGACCGCTGGTCCAACAAGTCTGAAGGAGGAAAAGATCATGAAGAAGAGAGTTCTCGTGGTTCTTGCGCTCATCCTGCTGCTCATCCCAGCCCTCGTCTTCGCCCAGGCCAAGCCCGGCGCGGGGATGTACTTCCGCCTGATCACCCACGGCGGCAATGACCCCTTCTGGGCCGTTTTCCAGAAGGGCATGATCGACGCGGCGGCGGAGCTGGGCTGCAGGGCCGACATCGACCTGGCAGGAAGCGACCAGAATCTCCAGGCGAAGAGGCTCCAGGAAGCAGTGGCCATGCGGCCCGACGGAATCTCGTTGTGCATCAATGATGATAAAATGTGGGATAAACCCGTCGCCGATGCGATCGCCAAGGGCATCAACGTGATCGGCTGCAACAATGACGACACCCAGGGGTCGGCGGGCAATGCGCGCCTGGCCTATATCGGCCAGAACGAAAGGCGCGCGGGCCTCATGATCGGCCGCGCGGTGTTCGAGGCGGCAAAGGCAAAGGGCTGGAACCTCGCCACCATGAAGGTCGCCTGCGCGGTCGAAGTCGCCGGCGCCAACTACGGAGTCGTGCGCTCCAGCGGCATCATGGATGCGATGGCAGAGTACGGGATCCCCGGCAAGCCCGAGATCGTCGACTGCACCATCGACATGACGACCGCTGAGCAGAGGATCACCTCGTACGTCATCGCCCATCCGGACGTGAAGGCCATGTTCGGCCTCGGCGGCATCTGCACGGATCGCCTGACCTCCGGCATGAAGAACGCGGGCAAGAAGGCGGGCGACATCCTGGGCGGCGGCTTCGACGCGGCGCCGGGCACGCTCACGGGCCTGGAGACGGGCTACATGGTCGCCTCCATCGACCAGCAGCAGTACCTCCAGGGCTACTACTCCGTCTACGTCTTGTACCTGATGAAGAAGTACGGTTTCGCGCCCGAGATCGATACGGGCGGGTTCCTCATCACGAAGAAAAACATCGATCTGATCAAGACGCTCTCGCCGAAGAACATCAGGTAGGGCTGGTCGTATCTCATCGCGGTCGGGTCCCGAAGTTCGGGACCCGACCGTTTCTCTTTCTTTCTCCGCCGCGAAACGAGGGAGGCACCGTGGAAAGACAGAAGCTGGTCCCGAGACTCTTGTCGTACAAGGCATCGTTCACGCTGATCGTTTTCGTCGCTCTCCTCGTGATCTTCCAGATCTTCACCCCGAACCACACCTTCTTCCAGCGGCCGAACCTCTTCGCCCTCGCGCGTCTTGCTCCAGATCTTGGGATTCTGACCCTGGGCGTGGGAATCCTGATGATCTGCGGCGAGTTCGATCTCTCCGTGGTGTCCACGATCCCGATCTGCTCCTTCGTCTTCGCAAAGCTCCTCGGGTTCGGAGCTCCCCTGTGGCTCAACCTGATCGTCACCCTGTGCGTGGGGGTCAGCATCGGCCTTGTCAACGGCTTCCTGGTCACGCGCACGCGCCTTCCCTCGTTCATCCTCACCCTTGGCACCATGCTGTTCTGGAAAGGTCTGCTCTACGCGGCCTCCCTGATGATGCCGATCGGGATCCGTTCGTGGCTCCCGGCCGGCTCATGGCTGGAGAACACTCTCATCGGCATCATCGGGGGCGTTTTCCCGGTCCAGGCGCTCTGGTTCCTCGGGTTCGCCGTGCTCCTCGCGGGCATGCTGCACTTCACGAAGCTCGGCAACTGGATCTTCGTGACCGGCGACAACGAAACAGCTGCTCGCGCGATGGGGATCAACACGAACATGGTGAAGATCGTCGCCTACGTCGGGGTCGGTTTTCTGTGCGCCGTCATCGGGCTGATGCAGTGCCTCAGGATCGAATCCTTCTCGCCGAACCAGGGAGTGGGATTCGAGCTGAAGGCCATTGCCTCTGCCGTCGTCGGGGGGACCGCCCTGACGGGTGGAATAGGGAGCGTCCTGGGCATCGTCATCGGCACCCTGACGATCCAGATAATCGAAAGCGGGATGATCCTCCTGGGCCTGCCGGCATTCGGCATCGGGACGTTCATCGGAGCCGTTGTCATACTGTTCGCCGTCCTGAACAAGTACATTTCGCGGTGGAGCACGCGGTAAGGAGAAGCGGATGTCTGATCCACGATCGGTGAGCACGAGCGCGACGACATACACCGGGAAGCCCGACGATGGGTACCTGGTGCGGATGGTCGGCATCGACAAGTATTTCGGCAGGGTGTGCGCCCTGAAGGGGGTAGACTTCAGGGTCAAGAACAGCGAGATCGTAAGCCTTGTCGGGGACAACGGGGCGGGAAAGTCGACGCTGATCAAGATCCTCTCGGGGTTCCACACGGCGGACAAGGGCGAGATCTTCTTCGAGGGGAAAAAGACCCACATCGGCACCCCGCGCGACGCGAAGAACCTCGGGATCGAAACCGTCTACCAGGAGCAGGCGCTCGCTCCCCATGTCTCCATCCCCCGAAACGTGTTTATGGGCCGGGAGATCACGAAAGCCTTCGGGATCATGGACGCGAGGCGGATGCACACCGAGAGCATGCGGACCCTCGAAAGGCTCGGGCTTCACGTCAAGGACACGGGGGCAAGCGTCGAGGCGCTTTCGGGCGGCCAGAGGCAGGGCGTGGCGATCGCCCGGGTGCTCTACTTCAAGGCGAAACTCGTCATTCTCGACGAGCCGACAATCGCCCTCTCGGTCAAGGAATCCCAGCAGGTCATGGAGTTCATGAAGCAGCTGCGCAGCGAGGGGATCTCGGTCGTGTTCATCACGCACAACCTCTTCCACGCTTTCCAGATCGCGGAGCGCTTCGTGGTGCTTGCCCGCGGGGAGCTGCTGGCGGACGTGGAAAGGAAGGATACCTCGGTCGAGCACCTGAGCCAGCTCGTCATCAGCGGGCACCACGAAGTGAAATGAGATGAGCACCATTGCACCAGTGAAATCTCCGGATACGCGGCCGAACAGGGGCTTCATCGGCTCTTTACGGCGGACGCGATCGATGAGCACCTTCATCATCGCCGCCTTGCTGTTCGCGCTGTTCAGCCTCTTCTCCCCTGGAAGGTATTTCGCGACCCTGGACAACCTGCTCATCTTCCTCGCAACGGAGGCGGAGTTCGCCATCATCGCCCTTGCCGTGGGGGTGCTGATGATCGCAGGGGAGTTCGACCTGTCCGTGGGTTCCGTGCTGGCCTTCTGCAGCCTCACCTTCATGAAGCTGCTCGGCGCCGGCGTGAACGCCGTGCTCGCTCTGCTCATCGCGATAGTCGTGGGGATGCTGGTGGGCCTCTTCAACGGGATCATCACCGTCAAGGCGCAGATACCCTCCTTCATCACGACCCTCGGGGGATTGATGCTGTGGAGAGGGATCACGCTGTTCTGGTCCGGCGGCCTGCAGCAGGGCCTGGAGCTCGAGAAAATGCCTGTTCTCTATGCCGCCGTCGGCGGGGCGAAGTTCGGGTTCATCCCCGTCCAGTTCATCTGGCTGGTCGGCATCACCGTGGTGGCGGTTTTCTTCATGAGCTACCACAAGGTGGGCAACTGGGTGTACGTGACCGGGGACAACAAGCTGGCGGCGAAGGCCATGGGGATCAACACGGACAGGATCAAGATCGCCTGCTTCATGCTCGTGGGGGCGGCCGTCGCCTTCGCCGGCGTCATGCAGATGTTCCGCTCGGGCACCTTCACGGCGCGGGCGGGCGAGGCGCTGGAGCTGAACGCCGTTGCCGCCGCAGTTGTCGGCGGAACAGCCCTGACGGGAGGGATCGGCAGCATCGCCGGCGTCTTCTGGGGTGCCATGGTCATCTCCCTCATCGAGAACGGCCTGGTGATGATGCGC
>Ga0315275_10008320_pt1 | contig 10081 bp, 9 predicted proteins | sample YL17G03_0_MG_FD_205557 | JGI IMG/M metagenome (GOLD analysis project Ga0315275, IMG submission 205557) | Sediment microbial communities from Yellowstone Lake, YNP, Wyoming, USA - YL17G03_0 | ecosystem: Environmental > Aquatic > Freshwater > Lake > Sediment | place: USA: Wyoming | collected...
GCGGACCGCGATGATCGTGGCTGGAAGCCACTCCCACAAGAACGGCACTTCATTACTGAGTAGGATGGCGCCGCGCGCCATAACCTGCTTTTTACGAAGTCGTCAACCTTCCCGACCGGATCAGGGCGCCTTCAGACCAGCCGGCGCTGCACCCCCGCACTGCGTGATCCAAAGGGCGGCCGCCCGCAAATCATCCGCGACGAAATCCGGGCACAGGTTGCGGGCGGAAAGCGCGCGCTCGGCCGCGCCACCGTTGCCGGTCCTGACCAGGACGGCTCGCGGCACGCCCGCGTTCCGGGCGCATTCGATGTCTTTCACGCTGTCGCCGACCATCACGGCGGTGGCAAAGTCGATCCGGTGCCGGCTCCGTGCCGCGGTGAGCAGGCCGGGCCGGGGCTTGCGGCATGGGCAGTCCTCGGCGGGCAGGTGGGGGCAGACCAGAATGTCGCGGATGAAGCCGCCGTGCGCCTGCACCGCCGCACACATGCGGCGGTGGATCTCGGCGAGGGTCTTCGGGGAGAAAAGCCCGCGGTGCAGGCCGGATTGGTTAGTGACGACGATGGGGCTGAAACCGCACTCGGCCAAGTGGCGCAGCGCCTCCAGGCTTCCGGGCAGGAATTCGAATTCCTCCACGCGCTTGATGTAGTCCGGGGAATCCCGGTTGATCACGCCGTCGCGGTCTAAAAAAACCACGCGTTGCAGCATGGCGCTGATCACCCGGTCCTACTCGGCCACCGCGAAGGCGTCCGGGAACCCGTTGCGCATGAGCTGCTCTTCATAGGCCGATGCCTCCTCCAGCGATATGCATTTCCCCACCCGGACCCGGTAAAACACCCGGTCGCCGCGGTCGAAGGTGACGATGTGGGCGTTGCCGAAGCGCGGGTTCAGCTCGGCCCTCAGCCGCTCCGCATTTTCCCGGCTGGCGAAGGAACCGACCTGGAAGGTGAAGTTGCCCGAGTAGAGGTCCACCGGGCTGCCGGGCGCAGCACCCACCGCCACGACTTCCACCGGTGCGGTGCCCGGCCCGACCACTCCGAGCTGCCGGGCGGCCGCGTACGACAGGTCGATGATGCGCTCGCGCTCGCGCACGAAGGGGCCGCGGTCGTTGATGCGGACCTCGACGGTGCGGTTGTTTTCCAATTGCCGCACCCGCACCAGGGTGCCGATGGGCAGCGTCCGGTGGGCCGCGGTCATGGCGTGCATGTCGTATATCTCGCCGCTGGAGGCCCGCTTGCCGTGGAAATCCGGGCCGTACCAGGAGGCGAGCCCCTGCTGGCGGAACCCGTTCGCGTCCGGGATCGGCTGGTACCACTTGCCCAGGGCCTTGTAGGGCCGCGGCTGGCCGGGCGCGCTTTCCGGCGGGGCCTCCGTTCGAGGTGGCGGCGACGCCGGGTGGGTGCGCGCCGCACAGCCGTGCAGGACGGTGAGCAGCATCCCCACCGCGGCAACCCCCACCAGGAGTCGGCATCTGTTTTTCAGCCGGGCGGTGGTCATCACCATTGCCACCCCATGATGGTTTGCTCGACCCGGGAACCAAGGCCCTCGAATTCGTCAATCGTGATGATGTCCATTCCCGCCTGCCGGCTGAGAGCGCCTGTGGAAAACGTTCTATCGCTGGTGGAGTGGAAAAAATAGCACCTCGCCGTTTCTTTGTAAACCCGGCCCGCATGCGGATCCTCTTTGCCCTCTGATCGGAATTGCCGTATGATACCCACACGGCGTTGATTCCACCCATGCCGGAACCCCTTGCAAGGAATCGATCGGCATTCCGACCATGGCTGTACAACCGGCAGAACCGCATGTCTCCCGACCGGCCATCGCCTTCCAGTATTTTATCTACTTCGGCGTGATGGGGCTCTACCTGCCGTATTTCAACCTCTACTGCTACCACCTGGGCTTTTCCGGTTTTCACATCGGCGTCTTGTCCGCACTGCGGGCGGTCACCATGGTGGTCTTCCCCCTGGCGTGGGGCATCGTGGCCGACCGGACGAACACCCGGCGCCCCCTGTACATCCTGTGCAACGTTCTCAGCGCGGCGATCTGGGCCGCTTTTCTGTTCACGGAGGAGTTTGCTGTCATGGCCGCCATCACCGTGGCCTACGGCACGTTCTACACCCCGATCATCTCGTTCCTGGAAGCCTTCACCATGGAGGCTTTAGGCCGCGAGAAAAAAAGCTACGGGAGGATCCGGGTCTGGGGGTCGCTCAGTTTCATAGCGGTGGTGCTGGTCTTCGGCAGGCTCATCGATGTTTTCTCCGCCCGGCTGATCATCGCCGCCATTCTGGCCGGTTCGCTGATGCTGGCTCTCATCTCTTTCAGCGTCCCCCGTGCCCGGGGTGCGGACAAGGCCCGGTTCACCCGCGGGGCGGGTGTCCTGCTCCAGCGGCGATCGCTCGCCTTCATTTTCTGTGCCTTCCTGATGCTGGTGAGCCACGGAGCTTATTACGGTTTTTTTTCGATCCACCTGGAGCAACTGGGCTATTCGAACACCTTCATCGGGCTGAGCTGGGCCCTGGCCTCCGCCGCCGAGATCGTGGTCATGGTCTTTTCAAACGCCCTCTTCAGCCGCATCTCCCTGGAACGGGCCTTCGGGCTGTCCTTCGCCGCGGCCGTCCTGCGCTGGGCGGTCCTGGGGGGAGTGACCTCCCCCGTAGGGATCCTCCTCGCCCAGGGGCTGCACGCGCTGACCTACGGGGTCTTTCACATGGCGAGTATCCTCTACATCGATCGCCTCGTCCCCGCCGCCGCCAAGACCCTGGGCCAGGCGGTGAACAACGCCCTGACCTACGGCCTCGGGCTGATGGTGGGTTTCTTCCTCAACGGCACCCTGTACGGAATCATCGGATCGGCCGGGCTTTTTAAGCTGAGCAGCCTCATCGCCCTGGCGGGCGGAGTGCTGTTGGCGTATTTCCATGGGGCAGCCCGCCCGGACTCTCACCGGTAGAGCTCGCCGGGCGTTGTCACGGGAGACCGGACACACGCAGCCGCCGCTTCCGCCTCGCCGCGAGCCTCAGGTGGTACGGCTCCAATCACGGTGGCTGAAAAGCCGGGCGGCCGGCGTCAGGGCAAAGATGGCGTCCACTGCCAGCAGCACCCCGGCGCTGGTCCAGGTGAACTTGTCCTCGGGCCAGAGCCGCAGGTCGGGGACCGTGAAACCGGCCCAGTATGAGCCGTCGTCAAAGCGTCGATCGCTGATCCAGCTGAAGACAATCCGCGCCTGGTCGAGGCGTCCCATGCCCGCGAGCGCGAGCGCCAGTTCCGAGGTTTCGGCGATGGTCACCCACGACTGGTCGGAAACGCAGCGCACCCCCAGGCCCTCCACCACGAACTTCCGCCAGCCCCGCTCGATCCGCCGCTCGGCCTCAGGGCCCGTGACCGCGCCCGCCAGCACCGGGTAGAACCAGTCCATGGAGAAGCGCGACTTGGTCATGTTGAACAGGTGCGGTTTGGAGCGGATGGCCGCGCCGAGCTTTTCGATGGCTGATTCCCAGCCGGGCCGGGATCGGCCGAGAACCTCAGCGATGGCCAGAGCGCACTTGATGCTCATGAAGACGGAGCTCGAGCCGGTGAGCAGGGCCATGCGGTCGACCCGCCCCGCAGGGCTGACGGCCCAGTGGATCTCCCCCTGGGGCGCCTGCAGGCTCAGCGCGAAATCGACGGCGGCCGCAACGGTTGGCCACAGTGTCGCGAGAAAGGCGGCGTCACGGGTCACGAGGTAGTGGTGATAGGCCCCGACGGCGACGTAGGCGCTCATGTTGGCGTCGCGCGTGCGGTCCGATGGGCGGCCCTGCACGTAGGCGCTGTACCAACTGCCGTCCTCCAACTGGATGCCGGCCAGCCATTCGAAGGCCCGCCGGGCCTCGGGCAGGCAGCCGCCGACGGCAAGCCCCATGGCGCACTCCACGTGGTCCCACGGGTCGGTCTTCTGGCCGTCGCCCCAGGGAATTTCTCCGCTGGCCCGCTGGACCCGGGCAATCGTCGCTGCAGCCGCTTCGATGTCGATGCAGAGTTCCGGCGCCAGCCGGCTGGTGTGGATATCGCGTTCCATGATGCGCTCATCTGTCGGTGAAATGGGCGAACCATACCGGGGAATGATTCAAGAAGCAAGGGCCGCGCCGGGACCCGCGGCGGCTTGACTTTGCCGCCGAGCTCGTTTAAGAGATTGTCTATCGCCCAGCCTCCGGCGAATCCGTGACCGCCTTCTTCCGCTGCGGCTTCGTTCACTGACCTTAACCTCTCTGCGCTGCCGGGCGGCACGCAAAATGGCCGGGCGAAGCGGCTCCGTGAAACACCCGGGCCGCCCGTCGTCATCACGGCTCAAGCGCCTTTCAACAGAGGCCGAACGGACTTGATGCTCCTGTCCGCCGGGAGACGCATCGGACTCCCGCGCGATCATGCCCACCCCTAACCGCCAAGGAGGATTCTATGGCCGACAGCATCTACAAAGTCATCGAACTGATCGGAACCAGCCCCAAGTCCTGGGAAGATGCGGCCATGAGCGCCGTGCAAACCGCCTCGGAAAGCCTCAGGGACCTGCGCGTGGCCGAGGTCACCAAAATGGACCTGAAAATCGAAAAGGGCAAGGTGGTCGCCTACCGCGCCCGCGTCAGCCTGTCTTTCAAGTATCAGAAGAGCGACTGAGAAATTACACCGCACGGCCCGGCGGGAGTCGCTCCCGCCGGGCATGCCTGCCGCGTAACTGCTCAGGTGTTTAGGCTGTTCACTCTCGCGGCGGCATCTGCGCCGGCGATTATCCGTGTGTGATTATCAGGAAGGGGGGATGACCTTGAAAGCCTTTCAGGATTATTACCCGGATGACGTGAGCCACTGCTATGGATGCGGCCGCCTGAACGCCCAGGGCCTGCAGATCAAGAGTTTCTGGGACGGGGAGGAAAGCGTGTGTCATTTCCGCCCCCGGCCGTATCACACCGCGCTTCCCGGCTATGTCTACGGCGGGTTGATCGCCTCGCTCATCGACTGCCACGCCACCGGCACGGCCGCCGCCGCCCGGCACCGGGAGGAAGACCGGGCCATGGGCACCGAGCCCCCGCTGCGCTTCGTGACTGCCTCGCTGCACGTGGACTACCTGGCCCCGACGCCGATCGACACCGTGCTCGAACTGCGGGGCCGCGTGCGGGAGATCAAAGGGCGCAAGGTTGCGGTCGCCGTTACCCTCTCGGCCCACGGCAGCCTGTGCGCGCGGGGAGACGTGTTGACCGTGCAGATGCCGCCGGATTGGATAGACAAGCTCAAAGCTGGAAGCTCAAAGCTCAAGGCAAAAGATTAAAAGCAAACCGACCCATGCCGAGCTGCAAGGCAGGCTAAGCCCAAGGCGTCACGAATCAGAAAAGGGCTTTCAGCTTTGAGCTTTGAGCTCTTCTTTTTTCTGACGCTTCCCCATCATGTGCGTGGCGTGGCCGAGAAAGAGCTCGGCGGCTTCGCCCTCGGTTTCCGAAAGCGTGGGATGGGGATGCATGCTGGCGGCCATGTCCTCGGCGAGTGCGCCCATCTCGATGGCGAGGACCCCCTCCGAGATCAGGCCTTCCGTGTCGCGGCCGGTGATGCCGACGCCGAGGATCCTTCCGGATTCGGCGTCGGCGATGATCTTGGTCAACCCTTCGGCCGCGCCCATGGTGGTGGCGCGTCCGGAGAATTTCCACGGAAACCGCTGCACCTTCACGGACAGGTTCTCACGCCGTGCCTGATCCTCGGTGATGCCGCACCAGGCGATCTGGGGGTCGGTGTAGACCACGGCCGGGATGGCGCGCACGTCGAAGGCAGAGGGTTTGCCGGCGATCACTTCGGCGGCCACCTTGCCTTCGTAGCTGGCCTTGTGGGCAAGCATCATGCCGCCGACGACATCGCCGACGGCGAATATACGCTCGTCCGCCGTGCGCTGCTGCCCGTCCACCTGGATGAATCCCTTGGCGTCCAGCTGCACGCGCGTGTGCTCGAGCCCCAACTCCTGGGTGGCGGGTTTTCGCCCGATGGCCACCAGCACGCGGTCGAAGCGCTGCTCGGGCGCGACGCCCGCGCCCTCCAGGCTCACCGCCACCCCGGTCGCATCCTCCTGCAGGCTTTTGACTCGTGTGTTCAACCAGATGTCGGAAAAAATCGTCTTCAAGCGCTGCTGCAATGGCTCGACCAGATCCGCGTCCACACCCGGCAGGAGTCGGTCCTGCAGTTCCACGAGACTCACCCGGCTGCCGAGGGCGGCGTACACCGTGCCCAGCTCGAGCCCGACATACCCGCCGCCCAGAATGAGCAGCGATGCCGGTATGTCCGCGAGCGCGAGTGCCCCGGTGGAACTCATGACCCGACGGCCGGCGCTAAACTCCGTGCCGGGAAAGGGGATGGGGCGGGAGCCGCTGGCGATGATGGCATGCCGGAAGCGGATGCGGCTCACCTCGGCGTCGTGCAGCCGCACGCTCTCGGAGGACTCGAACTCGGCCCGCCCGCTGAGGAGCTGAACCCCGCGGCGTTGGGTCAGGCTCATCAGGCCGCCGGCCATCTTTTCGATCACCTCCGCCTTCCAGCGCCGCAGGCCCGCCAGGTCGACCCGTGGGGGATCGAAGGTGACGCCCATGGACTTGGCCCGGGCGGCATCGAAGATCAGCTCAGCGAGAAACAGAAAGGTCTTGGAGGGGATGCAGCCCGTGTAGAGGCAGACGCCGCCCGGCCGGGAAGCCGTGTCCACCAGCGTCACATCCAGACCGAGATCGGCGGCGCGGAACGCAGCGGCATACCCGCCGGGCCCGCTGCCGATCACCAGCAGGTCCGCGTCCTGTGACAGTTCACCCATGACCATTGTTAGGCCTCCAAAAAAAAGTCCGAAATACTAAATCCGAAATTCGAAACAAACCCAAAATTCAAATGTTCGAAACAGGTCCCTGATTTTGGTCATTTGGACATTCGGATTTGTTTCGGATTTCGATATTCGAATTTCGAATTTACCTTCATCAACCGGATGCAATCAAAATCGCTTCCGGTAGCGGAATCTTCTCCCATGTCTGTGGATCAGACAAGGGACATGAGCAGCTCGTCGGGGTCTTCCATGATCTGCTTGAAGATCTTCAGGAAGTTCACGGCGTCGGCCCCGTCCAGCACCCGGTGGTCGATGCACAGCACCACGGGCATGATGAGCCGGGCGGCGATCGCCAAGCCTTTTTCCCCCCTGACGACGGCCGGCTGAAGCCGTCCCTGTCCGAGCCCCAGGATCGCGACCTGCGGATGGTTGATGATCGGCGCGAACGTCCATCCCCCGAGCGCGCCGGCGTTGGTGATGGTAAACGTCCCGCCCTGGAACTCTTCCAGGCTGATCTTACGGCTATGGGCCCTTTGCACGAGTGCGTGGAGCTCGACGGCGAGCTCTTTGATGCTCTTGTTGTCGACGTTGCGCACCACGGGGACGACGAGCCCCTCTTCGGTGTTCACGGCCACACCGATGTGGTAGTGCTTTTTCAGGACAATCTCGCCGGCGGCCGTGTCCAGGCTTGCGTTGATTCGAGGATGGGCCTTCAGGGCCGTCGCCACGGCCTTGAGCGCGAAAACGGTGAACGTCAGGCGCCCGCCGAGCGCTTCAATGTCTTTCTTGTGCTTCCGGCGGAAGACTTCGAGCCGGGAGACGTCCACGTAGTCCTGGCTGTTCACGTGGGGGATCTGGGACCAGGAGAGGCTCATCTGTTTGGCCGTGGCCCGGCGGATGGACCGGAAGGGAACCCGCTCCACCGGACCCCACTTGGAGAAATCGGGCAGCTCCGGGGTGCGGTCGGGAGTGGGCGCAGGGCTTTCCGCAGCCGGTTGCGGACGCGCAACCGCCGGGGCTTCCATTGCTTTGCCGCGCGCGGCAAACGCACGCACGTCATCGGCGGTGACCAGACCCGCCGCGCCGCTGGGGGACACCCGCGCCAGGTCCACGCGCAACTCGCGGGCCAGGCGACGGGTGGCCGGCGAGGCCGGGACCGGGCCTTGACGCGGGCCGGGGGCCTGGGAGGCGGCGGCTGCCGGCTCCGGCACGGTTGCCGCCTTTGGGACCGCTGCGGACGGTTCGGGGGCAGCCGCGGGTTTTTCCCCGGGCGCGGAGAAGGTCATCAACACCTGCCCGACCTTGACCGTGTCGCCCGGCTTGACGAGGATCTCGAGAACGGCACCGGTGTAAGGGGAGGGGATTTCCACCGCGGCCTTGTCGGTTTCCACCTCCAGGATGATGTCGCCCTCCTTGACCGCCTGCCCCACGCTGACCCGCACGGCCAGCACCTCCCCTTCGTGGATTCCTTCCCCCAGGTCCGGGAGCTTGAACTCCTTGGCCATGTTCGCCTCCTTTTACGCCGCAAGCAGTTTTCGGGCCGCGTCGATGATGCGGGGAACCCCCGGCAGGTAGTATTTTTCACGGTTGAACAGCGGGATGATCACGTCGTAGCCGGTCACCCGGGCCACCGGGGCCTCGAGGTGAAAAAAAGCCTTCTCCACCAGGCGGGCCACCACTTCTGCCCCCGGCCCGAAACTGCGCGGTGCCTCGTGCACCACGGCCACGCGCCCGGTTTTCCGTGCGGATTCCACCAGGAGGGAATCGTCCAGGGGCGAAATCGTCAAGAGATCGATGACGTCGGCCTCGACCCCGTGTTTTCGCTTGAGCTCTTCGGCCGCCTCCAGCGTCGGCCGCATCATGGCGCCGTAAGCGATCAGGGTGAGGTCCCGGCCTTCGCGCACGCGCTGGGACCGTCCGATGGGAAGGGTCTCTTCCTCCTCGGGTACCTCCTCCCGGAAAGCACGGTAAACGGCCTTGGGTTCGTAGAAGATGACGGGGTCCGGGTCGCGGATGGCGCTGGCGAGCAGGGCCCGGGCGTTGCGGGGGCCGGAGGGGATCACCATCTTGAGGCCCGGGATGTGCGCCCAGAAGACCTCGCGGCTCTCGGAGTGGTGCTCCAGGGCGCGCACGCCGCCGCCATAGGGCGCCCGCAGGACCATGGGGACATGGTATCGTCCCTGGGAGCGCCAGCGCAGGCGCGAGGCATGGGCTTCGATCTGGTGCATGGTGTAGTAGCTGAACCCGTCGAACTGCATCTCGCAGACCGGCTTCAGCCCGTAGACGGCCATGCCGATGGACATCCCGGCGATGGCGGATTCCGCGAGCGGGGTGTCCACGACGCGCCGCTCCCCGAAGGCTTCGATCAAGCCGTCGGTCACGCGGAAGACGCCGCCGTCCACACCCACGTCCTCGCCCAGGACGATGACGCTGTCGTCCTTTTCCATCTCCTGCCGCAGGGCCAGGTTCAGGGCCTGCACCATGGTCATCTTAGGCATGCTTCTCCTCCTTCTGCGCCTCGGCCATGAATCGGATAAAGTCCGCGCGCTGCTCTTTCAGGTCGGCCGGCATTTCGGCGAAGGCATGCTCGAACATGAGCAGCGGGTCTCCCAGGCCTTTCATCTCCTCCTCCGCACGGTCCACGGCCGCCTGGATCTCGGCAGAAATCGCCTCCTCCTCTGCCTTGACGGCGTCTTCGCTCAAAAGCCCCTTGGCCATGAGGTAGCCCTGGAAACGGGTGATGGGATCTTTCCGCCGCCACTCTTCCACCTCTGCGTCCGTGCGGTAGCGTTTGGGATCGTCGGCGGTGGTGTGCACGGCCATGCGGTAGGTGACGCACTCGACCAGGGTGGCCCCGCCCCCGGCACGGGCCCGCTCGACCGCCTCGCCTGCGGCCGCATAGACGGCCAGGATGTCGTTGCCGTCCACCTGGATACCGGGGATTCCGTAGGCGATCGCTTTTTGGGCCAGGGTTTTGGAGCGGGTCTGTTTGGAACGTGGAATCGATATGGCCCACTGGTTGTTCTGGCAGACAAACACCGCCGGCACCTGGAATACGCCGGCGAAGTTGAGGCCCTCGTGGAAGTCCCCTTGCGACGTCGCCCCGTCGCCAAAGAACACGAGAGCCACATCGTCCTTGCCGCGGTATTTCATCCCCCAGGCGATCCCGACGGCATGCAGGATCTGGGATCCCACCGGAACGGATATGGGCAGATCGTTCCGCTCCGCAGGCACACGCCCACCCTCGTTGAAACCGTTGTTGTAGATGATGATGCT
>Ga0315275_10008321_pt1 | contig 10081 bp, 8 predicted proteins | sample YL17G03_0_MG_FD_205557 | JGI IMG/M metagenome (GOLD analysis project Ga0315275, IMG submission 205557) | Sediment microbial communities from Yellowstone Lake, YNP, Wyoming, USA - YL17G03_0 | ecosystem: Environmental > Aquatic > Freshwater > Lake > Sediment | place: USA: Wyoming | collected...
AAGGGAAATGCCCTTCTCTCTTGCCATCCCTCACTTTTCATTTTCGTTTTTCATTTTCGTCCATGGACTCACAACCCCTGGCCAGGACATTCTCTTCCTTGACATTCTCATCGAATTTCTTCTATGATATTTTTAGCAGAGGCTAAGAAAAAGAGTTGAGCTCTTAGGAGAGAAAAAATTTCCCTGCTGGGGAAAAAAGCGGGTAATTTTTTCGCGAATTTCAACCCCCAAACCCCTGGGAAAAAACTTGGGACCTTCTGACTCCATACCCCGCAGAAAAACCCGCCAGATCTTCATCGGCCGTGTCCCCGTGGGCGGTGGAGCGCCGATTGTTGTCCAATCCATGACCAAGACCGATACCCGGGATGTCTCGTCTACTGTCGGTCAAATTCTTCTTTTGCAAAGGGCGGGGTGCGAGATCGTGCGGGTGGCCGTTCCAGATCTAAAGGCCGCGAAAAAATTGGGAGAAATTAAAAAAAGGACCGACATCCCCCTCGTGGCTGACATTCATTTCGATCATCGACTGGCCCTTGAAGCCATCGAGCAGGGCGTAGATGGTTTGCGCCTCAACCCGGGGAACATCGGCAGCCGGGAGGGAATCATCCGGGTGGCCAAGACCGCCCAGGAAAGAAGGGTACCCATTCGTGTCGGGGTCAATGCCGGGTCTCTGGAAAAGACGCTTCTCAGGAAGTACGGCTCTCCCTCGCCTGATGCAATGGTTGAGAGTGCCCTCCGGCATGTGCGTCTGTTAGAAGACCAAGGATTCGACCTGATCAAAATCTCCCTGAAAGCCTCGGACCCTTTGCCCCTCATTTTCGCTTACCAGAAGATCTCCAAGCTCACAAATTATCCTCTCCATATCGGGCTCACGGAAGCCGGCCCTCCATTTTCAGGGGGGATTAAATCGGCCGTGGGCCTGGGAATCCTTCTCCACCGGGGGATTGGGGACACCATCCGCGTTTCCCTCACCGCGGACCCCATTTTGGAAGTGAAAGCCGCCTACCATATTCTAAGGGCGCTGGGCCTCCGTCGCCGGGGCGTGGAGATCGTTTCCTGCCCCCTTTGCGGGCGGAGTGAAACCAATTTGGCGCCTATCGTCCGGCAAGTGGAGGAACGGCTTGCCGACTGGCCCGAGCCCATTCAAGTAGCCATCATGGGCTGCTGTGTGAATGGCCCTGGCGAAGCCCGGGAGGCCGACGTGGGCATCGCCGCCGGCAAGAAATCAGCTTTGCTTTTTCGCAGGGGAAAGATCGTCCGCAAAGTCCAGGAGGCGGAAATGGTTGCGGCACTGATCGAAGAAGCAGAAGCCTTTCGCAAAAACCTCTGAAAGGGAAAGTTCTTGCGCTTTTCCAAGACACTGCTCCATACTTATAAAGAAGATCCTACCGACGCCGAAGCCATTAGCCACAAGCTGATGGTCCGGGCGGGAATGATCCGGCAGCTGGCTGCAGGGCTTTATATCTATCTTCCTCTTGGCCTCCGGGTGTTGGAGAAAGTGAACGCCATCATCCGGGAAGAGATGAACGCCATCGGGGGCCAGGAGATTAACCTGCCCATCCTCCATCCCGCGGAGATCTGGCAACAATCTGGGCGATGGTATGACATCGGGGATGAGATGTTTCGCCTCAAAGACCGGACCAAGAGGGAGATGGTCCTGGGGATGACTCATGAGGAAGTCGTTGCTTGGTTGGCCTCCCGGGAAATTCGCTCCTACCGAGACCTCCCTCAAATCTGGTATCAAATCCAGACCAAACTTCGTGACGAAGCCCGGCCCAAGGGCGGCGTGCTGCGCACTCGCGAATTTCTAATGAAAGACTCCTACAGCCTGGACCTGGATTCCGAAGGATTGAACCACAGCTATCAGCTCCATTACGAAGCCTATGGCAAGATCTTTCAGAGGTGTGGGCTGAAATATTACGCCGTCGAAAGCGATCCGGGAATGATGGGCGGAGCCGGCGCCCATGAGTTCATGGCCCCAAGTCAGGCCGGTGAGGATGAAGTGGCTCTCTGCGAAAACTGTGGATATGCAGCCAATGTCGAGTTAGCCAATTCTCTTCCCCCTCCACCATCCTTCCCAACTTGGAAACTCGAAGAGTTGGCCACGCCAGACTCCCGGACCATCGAGGAGGTCTGCTCCTACCTCGGGATTGACCCGCAGCTGACCATCAAATCTCTGCTCCTGATGGGCCCGGATGGACCCATTCTGGCCTTGGTTCGGGGCGACCAGAAGCTGCACGAAAAAAAGTTCCGGCGTCTGGCGGGGGAATTCCGCCCGGCCCACCGGGAGGAAGTGAAAGAGCATACCGGTGTAGAGGCGGGGTTTCTCGGACCGGTCGGCCTGCCCCCAGGCCGGAAGCTCCCCGTGATCGCGGATGTCTCCCTCCGTCAAGGAGTTTTCGTCGCCGGAGCCAACCGGGAAGGATATCACCTGCGCGGCGTCATTCCCGGAGAACACTTCTCCGCCCAATTTGCCGACATTCATGTGGCCATGCCGGGGGACGCCTGCCCCATGTGCAACTCTCCCCTGAAGGTGGAAAAGACCATCGAGATCGGGAACATCTTCAAGCTGGGAACAAAGTACTCCCTGCCTCTGAAAGCCCTCTACCTCGACCGCCAGGGACAGGAAAAGCCCATCATCATGGGTAGCTATGGCATCGGGCCGGCCCGCATCATCGCCGCAGCCTTAGAGCAAAGTAATGACCAAGAGGGAATCATCTTCCCTCTTCCCTTGACGCCCTTCTTCGTTCACCTTTTACCCGTTAACCTCAAGCAGGAGGCCGTTCGCCAGGAGGCTGAAAACTTTTACCAGAGCTTATTGGATGCCCAGATTGAAACGCTCTTCGATGACCGGGAGGAAGCCCCAGGCGTGAAGTTCAAGGACGCAGACCTCATCGGCATTCCCCTGCGTTTGACCCTGAGCACCAAGACCATAAAGGAAAACGCAGTGGAGGTCAAGGTCCGCCGGACCGGTGAAGTCCAGATGATTAAACTGGACCAAGCCATCCCCTGGGTAAAAAACTGGATTGCCTCGCAGAAGAAATAACGGTTTCGGATGGCGAGTTTCAAGTCTCAGGTTACGAGTTATAGATCTTTAACTTTGAACTTACAACTTTAAACTTTAAACTGTTTTTCGATGATTCGCCTCAACGATATTCTCGAAAAGATGAACCGCTTCCTTCCCGGAGCTGACCTCACCCTGATCGAGAAAGCCTACGTCTTTTCGGCCAAAGTCCACCAGGGACAGGTCCGCCTCTCCGGCGAAAGGTACCTCACCCACCCTTTGGAAGTGGCGGCCATTCTGGCCGACATGAAAATGGACCTCGCCACCGTGGCCTCGGGTCTCCTGCACGATACAGTGGAAGATACGTACACCACCCTCGACGAGATCCAGCAGACTTTCGGCCTGGAGATCGCCAACCTGGTGGATGGCCTGACCAAAATCAGCAAGATAACCTTGGCCACCCACGAAGAACAGCAGGCGGAGAATTTCCGCAAGATGCTCCTGGCTATGGCCAAGGACATCCGCATCGTCCTCATTAAGCTGGCCGACCGCCTGCACAACATGCGCACTCTCGAGTACCTGCCCCCGGAAAATCAGGTCAAAATCGCTCAGGAAACCCTGGACATCTATGCTCCTTTAGCCAACCGCCTGGGCATCGAGTGGATTAAGACCGAGCTCGAAGACCTCTCTTTCCGTTACCTTCATCCGGAAGAGTACAGCGCCCTGGCGAGAGAAGTGGCCTGGAAAAAAGAAGAGAGGGAAAAATACATTCAGGAAGTCAGCTCGATCATCTCCGATAAGTTAACCTCCTACGGCTTGGTGGGCAAGGTCAGCGGCCGACCCAAACATTTCTACAGCATCTACAAAAAGATGCAGGCTCAGAACTTGGAGTTCGAGCAGGTCTACGACGTGATCGCCTTCCGGATTATCCTGGACACGGCCAAGGACTGCTACGAAGCCTTGGGAATCATTCACTCCCTGTGGAAGCCTGTCCCGGGCCGATTTAAGGATTACATCGCTATGCCCAAGGCCAATGGCTACCAGTCGCTACACACCACCGTCATCGGCCCCTATGGCGAGCGAGTGGAAATTCAGATCCGCACGGAGGAGATGAGCCGCACGGCCGAAGAGGGCATTGCCGCCCACTGGCAATATAAAGAGGGAAAGGTGATTGCTCCCAAAGACAGCAAGCAGTTCGCCTGGGTGCGGCAACTCTTAGAATGGCAGCAGGACCTGCGCGACCCCCGGGAGTTCCTGGAGACGGTGAAGATCGACCTTTTCCCCGACGAAGTCTATGTCTTTACGCCCAAGGGAGATGTGAAACAATTCCCCGTCGGTTCTACTCCCGTTGATTTCGCGTATAGCATCCATACCCAAATCGGCCAGCAGTGTATGGGGGCAAAGGTCAACGGGAAAATCGTTCCCTTGCGGTACCCGTTGAAAAACGGGGACATCGTGGAGATTACCACCGCGCCCGGCCATCAGCCCAGTAAGGACTGGTTAAAGTTCGTCAAGACTTCTCGCGCCCGCACCAAAATCCGCCAGTGGATCAAGGCCGAGGTCCGGGGACGGTCAGTGGACTTGGGGAAAGAGATCTGCGAACGGGAATTCAAAAAATACCATCTTGACTTCGGCAAACTCATCAAGTCCGGGGAGATGAACAAGATCATCAGCGACCTATCCTTCCAATCCGTCGATGACCTGATGGCCGAAGTCGGCTACGGAAACGTCTCCTCCAATCAGATTATCGGCAAACTCATTCCCCCCGAAAAACTCGAAATAAAAAAGAAGGAGGAATCCCGCCTCAAGCGCTTGGCGAAAAAGATCCGCCGGGAACCCAGCGGCATTCAGATCCGGGGAATCGAGGATATGATGGTTCGATTCGCCAGGTGCTGTAACCCCCTGCCCGGGGATGCCATCTCCGGCTACATCACCCGGGGGCGGGGGGTCACGGTGCATACCGCCGACTGTCCCAATGTCTTGGGCAGCGACCCCGAGCGGCTGATCCAGGTTTCCTGGAACCTAAAAGAAAAGGCCGTCCACGCCGTTCGGGTGCGGGTGATCTGTAACGATAAGAAGGGTTTGCTCGCCGAGATCGGTTCCGCCCTAGCCTCCTCGGGAGTGAACATCATCCGCGCGGATGTGTCCACCACGGAGGACAAGAAGGCCATCTGCAACTTTGAATTGGAGGTCAACGACCTCAAGCACCTGCAGAATGCCTTCCGGGCGCTGACCAAGCTTAAGAATGTTTTGAAAGTGGAACGTCTCCGTGGTTTACCCACCACGGGAAAGGAAGAAAAAAGTGCTGAAGCCTGAGGGGAAATAAAAGTTTCGAATTGCGGGTTTCGAGTTTTGGGTTCTTTAACTTTAAACTTTCAACTTGAAACTTTAATTTGTTCCCGGTCAAACGGCTTTAACCACCAAGCCCGAACGAAGGCAACGCGTGCAAACCCGCATGCGGCGTGGGGTCCCATTCTGGATGGCATGAACCCGTTGCAAATTCGGGTACCAGCGGCGTTTGGTCCGGTTATTGGCATGGCTCACATTATGCCCCACCTGGGGCTTCTTCCCGCAAATTTCACACATCCGAGCCATTGAACTCCTCCGATACGAAAAATAAAGAGCAGGGGCTTATCCCCTGCTTCATTTTATATACCACAAACCACAGAATCAGGCAAGCGATTTCTTCCCGAATCTTCATCAAGGGATACCCGCTAACCGGCAGGCCATACAAGGAAGCCCCGGGTAGGCTTAGGAAGAAGAATCCATGGCCCACTCGGCACGCCATTTCATGGCCATCAGAGTTATGAATCCACGTTTTTTCTTCCAGGGGAGACCATCGTCTCACCGACCTCGGACACTACCTCTAGGCCATTTTCCCCGAGCAGGGCCGCGGTGACTCCGACCCCGCGGAACAACTCCCCCTCCCGATGGATCGTCCGACATCCGCAGGATGGACTGTGGTCTTTGAGAATGGCCTTCCTGGCCTTCAGCAGCCTGGCGATGGACAACGTTTCCTGGGCACCTTTCAGGAAGGAGGACGTAACGTCTTCTCCCCTTTGGTTGATCACCCTGGCCAGACCCTGGAGAACATCCCGTCCGTCCCCTCTCTCGATTTGGGCGGGAGGTCTTGGCGTCGGCAAGCCCCCCAGTTGCTCCGGGCAAACGGGGGCGAAATGGCTACGCCAGAGGCCGTCGAAAACCTCCGGACAGTAGGCATGCCCGCCGTCATACCGGCATCTCATCCCCAACAAGCAGGCACTGACCAGGACGGTCTCGTGGTTCATCGATCAAAGACCTTGGCCGGCGGGTTGATCATGAAAGAGTCCGGCGCCTTGGCAAAATCTTTGGCCAGAACCCGGCGCCCTTGAATCTCCAGACGTCCTTCAGCATAAAGCTGGATGGCCTGCGAATAGATTTTATGCTCCTGTTTCAGGATCCGGGCGTTCAAAGTCTCCGCCGTGTCATCATCGTAGACCGGCACCACGGCCTGAATGATGATCGGGCCGGTGTCCGTCCCCTCATCCACGAAATGCACCGTGCAGCCAGCAAACTTCACGCCATAATCCACCTCGGCCTGCCACACATGTGTTCCTGGAAATGAGGGAAGCAGCGCGGGGTGGATGTTCATCACCCGCATGGGGAACGCCCTGAGAAGCACGGGAGTGATGATGCGCATGTACCCGGCCAGGATTGCCAGCTCCACTTCATGAGCCTGCAAAATCTCCACTAGCTTTTGATCAAAAGCCTCCCGTTTCCTGTATCCTCTATGGCTGATGACCAGAGAAGGAATGCCGTGCTTCTTCGCCCGCTCCAGGGCGAAGACATCCGGAATATTGCTGATGACAATTTTGATCTGCGCGTGAACCCGCCCTGCTTCGATATGGTCGATAATCGCTTGCAGGTTTGAGCCGCTTCCCGAAACCAGAACTCCCAGGTTAACCATGGCTCTCCTCACTGGAATTGGATGGCCCCCTCCCCGTCTCCGGCTTTGACGACCTCCCCGATCAGGTAGCCCTTCTCCTTCAGGCTTTCCAGGCGGGTGAGGATATCCTTCGCTTCCTGGAGCGGAACGGCCAAAATCATCCCGATCCCGTTGTTGAATGTGCGCAGCATCTCCGCTTCGGAAATATTCCCTCCTTCCTGGATGACCTTAAAAATCGGAGGGACAGGCCAGGTGTTCCTGTAGATCACCGCCTTGCACCCAGTTGGGATAATCCGAGGTATATTGTCCGGGAACCCACCGCCCGTGATATGGGCGATCCCATGGAGGTGAAAATTCTTCAGCAGGTTCAGAATGGGCTGGACATAGATCCGCGTGGGGGTGAGAAGTTCTTCCCCCACCGTCCGGAAAAGGCCGTCCACCCGATCGGTAACTCTTAAGCCCATGCGCTCGAAGAGGACTCTTCGGGCCAAGGAGTAGCCGTTGCTGTGCAACCCGCTGGATCCCAGGCCGACCAGTTGGTCGCCCGCAGAGATGCCCGAGCCATCGATCACTTTTTCCCGCTCCACCACTCCCACCGTGAACCCGGCGAGATCATATTCCCCTCTCTTGTAGAAAGTGGGCATCTCCGCCGTTTCCCCCCCGATCAGGGCGCATCCCGCTTCCACGCATCCCTTGGCAACCCCCTCAACGATCTTGGTGGAAACTTCCAGGGAGAGTTTGCCCGTCGCCAGATAATCCAGGAGGAAGAGCGGTTCCGCACCCTGCACCACGATGTCGTTCACGCACATGGCCACGAGGTCAATGCCCACCGTGTCATGCTTTCCGACCATGAAAGCCACCTTCAGTTTCGTACCCACCCCATCGGTAGAGGAGACCAGGACAGGGTCCTTATATTTCTTGGCGTTGAAGGAAAAGAGCCCCCCGAACCCTCCGATGTCCGTGATCACTTCGGGACGGAAAGTTGTCCTCACCAAAGGGCGGATCAATTCTACGAATTTGTTCCCGGCGTCAATATCCACGCCGGCACTTTTGTAAGTCACCCCTCGTTTCAAGCTCTTCCCCTTTCCTCGAGAACAACCTTTTCTTGTTGGACGCTCCATGTAAATACCGGATCGATGCTTTAATCGCTTTCTCAACCGCTTGCTGATCTGTGAAACATGCCCATTCAGAATAACCCCAATCAAGATCTAACTTTGCCTTTTCTAAATCCTTTTCCTCCTGCTTTAACCAGTCCAAGCTTCTTTAAGGCTTTGAACGGGCCCCGCAGGAAGGGAATTATAAATGTTGCCTTCTTATACCACAAATCTTATGGGAAAAATAGAAATTCCTGCGCCGGATGGCCTGCTCCCCATGTACTTTGCGTTACTCCCTTTTGGTCTCCTCGAATTGAGGGATGCGCCGCCCCTTTGGAAGCCCAGCCATTGGTTCCCCGCCCACAGGACGGGGTTTAGAGCCTTAATTACAGATTAAAAAACACTTGGTTCTCTTTTCTTCTTGCTCGCCGAAAGAAATTTTGCTACCAATAGATTAATATAGCAACAAAATCTCCCCTCTAATCGCGGTGTATGTCCTCTGACGCCCTCCAACAAATCCTGGAGGCCATCGAAAAGCCCCTTACTTATGCCTCCGGGAATGATTATGCCAACCTGAAAACATTGAAAGCGCTCGAACTCTACATGGCCCACTGGCTGGAAAAGGCCGCGGCCCTGCCCCTCAGCCCAAGAAGGCAAGAGTTATTCCACCGGCTGAGGACGCAGTTAAAGGGTTTCGACGGGATGGACCTGACCATGAAAAGGGGGCGGGTCCTGGAATTCCAGAAGATCTTCAACGAACTCAAGTGCGAAGATTCTGCTCCCGTACCCTGTCAGCCATGGCCAACCCAGGCCGAGTTTCGCCAATTTCGCAAAGATCTGCAAGCCCCCATCCAGTTCATCAAAGGCGTCGGGCCGCGCCTCTCTGAAATCCTGAAGAAAAAAAACATCCGCACGGTGGAGGATGCTCTGTACTTCTTCCCCCGACTTTACGAAGACCGCCGGCAGATCAAAACCATCTCCCAGCTTGCCGTGGGCAAAATGGAAACCGTGCTCGGCACAGTATTGGAAGCGGATATGACCTATCATCGCCGGCGCCGCACCTTCGAAGTCCTGGTCGGAGATGAAACCGGCACCTTGGTGGCTAAATGGTTCAACTTCAACCCCCGTTACATGAAGGGAAGGTTTCGCAAGGGTATGCGGCTGATCCTCTCCGGGGAGGTCAGGCTCTTTCAATTCCAGAAAGAGATTCATCACCCTGAGCTGGAGATCTTTGAAGAGGAGGCCGACACCCAGGAAGGTACTCCCGGGCAACCACCCTTTGAAGATTCTCTTCATTTCGGGCGTATTGTGCCCATCTATTCAGAGACCGAGGGACTCTACCAGCGTCAACGCCTGATCCGCCGCATCATGAAGAACGTCGTCGATCTCTTCGCCGCGAAGGTCTTCAGCGGCATTCCCGATGAAGTCTGCCAGAGACAGAGGCTCATCCCCCTGTCCGAAGCCTTTCGCCGGGCTCACTTCCCGGACCCTGATGAAAACATCGCCTCGCTCAATGAAGGGAAGTCTCCGGCCCACCGTCGGCTGATCTTTGATGAGCTTTTCTTCCTGGAAGTGGGGCTGGCCCTGCGGCGGAGCGGCACCCTGTTGGAGAAAGGCATCGCCTTTCCCATCTCCCACCGATACACGAACCAGCTCCGTGGCCTTCTTCCCTTTACGCTCACGCCGGCCCAGGAGCGCGTCCTGGGAGAAATTGAATCGGATATGCGTCAGCCTCACCCCATGAATCGCCTCCTCCAGGGAGACGTGGGCAGCGGCAAGACTATCGTAGCGTTAATGGCCGGGCTCATGGCCATCGAAGGGGGTTTCCAGGTGGCCATCATGGCCCCCACCGAGATTCTGGCTGAGCAGCATTTTCTGGGCATCCGCCCGCTGGTGGAGGCACTGGGCCTGCGTACCTGCCTCCTCACCAGCAGCTTGAAGAAATCCCCCCGGGGGACCCTTTACCGGGAGATTGGGGCCGGCAAAATTCACGTGGCCATCGGAACTCATGCCCTCATTCAAGAAGGGGTAAAGTTCCTTAATTTGGGCCTGGCCATCATC
>Ga0315275_10008322_pt1 | contig 10081 bp, 10 predicted proteins | sample YL17G03_0_MG_FD_205557 | JGI IMG/M metagenome (GOLD analysis project Ga0315275, IMG submission 205557) | Sediment microbial communities from Yellowstone Lake, YNP, Wyoming, USA - YL17G03_0 | ecosystem: Environmental > Aquatic > Freshwater > Lake > Sediment | place: USA: Wyoming | collected...
TCAATACCAAAATCTGCGATATCGCGGCGGGGATAGTGATTGTGACCGAAGCCGGGGGGAAAGTGACGAGTTTCGACGGCGCGGCCTGTACGCTGGATTCGAAACAGGTGGTGGCGTCGAATGGGAAGATACATGAGGAGCTGCTGGAGATCGTTAATTAACACTTTATAATTATAAATTATTAATTATAAATTATAAATGATAAATGATAAATGAAAAACAAGGAGAAAAGAGGAAATGAAACCGATAATTGGAATCACCATGGGAGACCCCGCCGGCATCGGGTCTGAGATCATTGTCAAAGCGTTAACGAATATCGATGTTTATGAAAAATGCCGGCCTGTCGTCATCGGTGACAAGAAAGCAATGGAAGAAGCCATGAAAATAGCCGGGGTGAAGCTGCCCATTCGTGGAATCGACAACATCGCGGAAGCCCGGTTTCTCTTCGCCTTCATCGAAGTGCTTGATTTGAAAAACATCCACCTGGAAAAAATACCCTACGGCAAGATCGACGCCGATTGCGGACGGGCGGCCGGGGAATACATTGAAAAAGCCATTCAACTGGCCATGAATAAAGAAATCGCCGCCATGGTTACGGCGCCCATCAATAAAGAGTCTTTCGACCTGGGGGGCTACGGCAAGAAATACCGCGGCCACACCGAAATGCTGGCCGCTTTGACCGGGTCGGAAAAAGCCTCCATGCTGTTGGCCAGCGGAAACCTGCGGGTCATCCATGTCACCACCCATGTGCCCATGCGCCAGGCCGTGGATTTAATCAAAAAAGAGCGCGTGTACAACACCATCCACAAAGCCTCCGAAGCCTGCCGCGAACTGGGCATCCAGAATCCCAGGATCGGCGTCTGCGGGTTGAATCCCCACGCCGGCGAAGGCGGCATCATGGGGTATGAGGAAGTGCAGGAAATCATGCCCGCCATTGAACAAGCCCGGGCCGACGGTTTGAACGTCGAGGGCCCCATACCCGGGGACACCATTTATCCCAGGGCAAAATCCGGTACTTTCGATGTGATCGTGGCCATGTACCACGACCAGGGCCATATCCCGGTGAAATTAATGGGGTTCCTCCATGACGGCGCGGCCTGGACATCGGTGAGCGGCGTTAATATTACCATCGGGCTGCCCATTATCCGCGTTTCCGTGGACCACGGCACCGCTTTCGGCAAGGCCGGCAAAGGAATCGCCAATGAACAGAGCCTGGTGGACGCTATCGATTATGCCGTACTAATTGCTAAAAACAGGAAATTGGGATAAAGATAAATTATGAGGTGATCAATTGGATAAACGGTTGGAAAAAGTAATCCGCGGGGTCTTTCCCATCGAAGCGGAAACCATCGATGAAAATTGGACTTCCGATGATATCCCGGATTGGGACTCGGTAGGTCATTTGAATCTCATCATGGAAATTCAAAAAGAATTCGCCATCAAAATCGAAATCGAAGAAATGTTCGAAATAGAAAAATTAGGGGACATTACTAGAATACTAGGAAAAAAGAATGCTCTATAATAATTGTAGAAAATAAAATTACAAATCACAAATTACAAATCACAAACAAACTACAAATTTCAATGAACAAAAAAACAAACAAAAAACAAAAAGACAAAAAACAAAATTTTAAACTAATTTTGAGCCTTTGCCGAAGGCATTCTGTTTTTGTTTCGAATTTTGAACCTTTGAATTTGAGATTTGTTTGTAATTTGTGGTTTGTAATTTGTGATTTCCAGGCGAGCCAGGCCTTTTTGGCGCCGGCTCGCCTGGGCTAGGATGGATTAAAATGAGCGAAAAAGTTTTAATCGTTGCCGCGCACCCGGACGACGAAGTGCTGGGGTGCGGCGGGACCGCCGCCCGCCTGGTAAAAGAAGGGTGCGAGGTCTATACCGTCATCTTAGGAGAAGGCATCACTTCCAGGGACGACGCCCGGCAGCCGGAAAAGCGGGCAGAGGAACTCGCCCGGCTGAAACAACAAACCCTTGACGCCAACAAACTCCTGGGCGTGAAAGACGTGTTTATGTTCGATTTCCCGGATAACCGTTTCGATACCGTCCCGCTGCTGGATATCGTCAAAGTGATCGAGAAAGTCAAAGAGAAAATCAAACCCCATATCCTGTTTACCCACTTTGAAAATGATTTGAACATCGACCACCAAATCACATACCGGGCCGTGCTGACGGCGTCGCGTCCGCTGCCCGGGGAAACCCTTAAGGAAATATATTCCTTCGAAGTATTATCCTCCACCGAATGGCGGTTCCCTTTGACTTTCAACCCGGATTGCTTCTTCGATATCACCCAAACGATAGATATTAAAACAGCCGCCCTGGAGAAATATGAAAGTGAACTCAAAGAATTTCCCCATCCCCGGTCCATCAAAGGAATGCGCATAAACGCGGAACAATGGGGCATGAAAACCGGCGTTCCCTTTGCTGAAGCCTTCAAAGTCGTTCGGCTGGTGCGCTAAAAGTGTGTTAATATGAAAAAAGTACTAATCACCGGCGCCAATGGCTTTACCGGTCGGGCCTTAATAGAAACCCTGGCCGGTTCCGAATGGGAAATTATTCCCATGACCCAGGTAAAGACCGGTTTAAAAAATGAAATAACCGTTGATTTCACGGATGAGCGGTTTGTGGGGGCGCTTCAAAACCTGCCCCCGGTGGAGGCGGTGGTTCACCTGGCCACGCGGGTCGGTTGGGACGGCAGCTCCCGGGCAGAGTTGTTCCAACCCAATGTCCTGGCCACGGCCCAACTGGTCAATTGGGCCAGGCGGCGTAACAGTTATTTCGTTTTCACTTCCGCCGCGTTTATTGCCGGCAGTCATAACCCCCACATTACCCCGGGATTGGGCCCGGAACTGAACACCGATAACGATTATTTATACAGCAAATGGCTGGGTGAAGAGATCATACGGACGTCCGGGATCCGGCACGGCATTTTGCGGATATCCGGGATTTTCGGCAAAGACGGCCCGTCCCACCTGGGCATCAACAGCGCCATTAACGACGCTTTGCAAGGCAAACCGCCGGTCCGGTACGGCGACGGCAACATCAAACGCAATTATATCTATGTCAAGGATTTATGCGCCGTCGTCAAATATTGCCTCTATCATCAGATCGAAGGCTGGCTCCTGGCGGCCGGGAAAGAATCGAACACCATGGCCGAAATGCTGCAAACCATCTGCGATATCCTGCTGCCGGGCGCCAAACCCGAAATCCGGCCGGATAATATCAGGGGGGCGCACGATCAAATCGTCGAGCCTTCCCCGCTGCTGCCCCAGAGCAGGAGTTTCCGCGACGCCATCAAAGACATCCGGTCAAATGTGGAGCAAGCGATAACATGAAAATAGGAATTTTCGGCGATATCCACGGCAACCGCTATGCCTTTGAAAAAATTTATGAACAACTAAAAAAAGAAACCTGCGATATGCATATTTTCCTGGGCGACGTTTGCGGTTATTACTACCAACAAAATGAAGTGATCGATATATTAAGAGATATCCCCCACCTGCGCGCCGTGGCCGGGAACCACGATAATATGTTCCTGGAAGCCCTGGAAAACCCATCCCTTATGATGCTTTATTCGAATAATTTCAGCCGCTCTTTCCAGTTATTAAAAGAAAACATTAGCGGGCCTAATCTTACTTTTTTAAGAAATTTGCCGGAAGAATTACTGTTACATCCCTACAACATCGCCGTGTATCACGGCAGCCCCTGGCGACCGTTTGTCGAGTATATATATCCCGATTCCCCGCTGGAGCGATTCGCCGAGCTTCCTTTCGAAATCGTGTTCCTGGGGCATACCCACCATCCCATGGATAGGACGTGCGACGGCGTTCGCGTGATTAATCCCGGCTCCGCCGGGCAGCCCAGGGACAGGGGCTGGCCCTCTTACGCGATCTACGATACTGAAACGAAAAAAGCGGAAACCAGGCGCGTAACCTACGATGTGTCCGCTTTGATCCGGGATATTGAGAACATGAACGAGAACAAACCTTATTTGATCGAGATTCTACAGCAAACGCGAGCCCAAATATGAAAAACAAAAACAGGAGAATACTGGTTTCCGCCGTGGGCGGCGACCTGGGACAAAGCATTATTAAATGCTTACGAGATTCCTACCCGGCCCCCTATATCGTGGGCTGCGACCTGAACCCCTACGCCGGCGGACGCGCCGCCGTGGACCTGTTTCTCCAGGCCCCACCGGCGAGTGAAAACGAAAACTACAGGGATTTCCTCCGGAAAACGATCCGGGAACACCAAATCGATTACGTGTTCCCCATGTCGGACGTGGAGATCCTTTTCTACAATGAGCACAAGGAATGGTTTCAGGACTGCCGCGATTGTCCCACAGTTTTCGCGGTTTGCGAGCCCCATATCATCGATACCTTTATGGATAAGTACAAAACCGCCGCGTTCTTTAAAGACAACGGCTTCCTTTACCCCGAAACCTATTTACCGGAAGAATACAACGGCCAATTGGGGTTCCCGTTGATTTTAAAAAGAAAACAGGGCAGCGGCAGCCAAAAACTCTTTAAAGTGACGGATGCGGAGGAACTGGACTTTTATCTCAAACGAAACAGCGGCATGATTATCCAGGAATATTTACGGCAAAAGGACGGCAAAGACAACGAATACACTTCCGGGCTGTTCAGCGGCGGGCAAACGCCCCATACCGTTCACGCCATTACGTTCCGCCGCTTCCTGGCGCCCGGAGGGTTCAGCCAGCAGGTGGAACTAATCACCGCGGGACCCGCCGTCGAATTCGCCGAAAGCCTGGGCCGCGTCCTGCATTTCAAAGGCTCCCTCAATGTCCAGTTCCGGCTGACGGACAGGGGCTGCGTCGCCTTTGAAATCAATCCCCGCTTCTCCAGCACGGTCTATTTCAGACACCGGTTCGGGTTTAAAGATGTCCTGTGGACCATGGATTTATGCGAAGGAAAACCGGCGTCTTATAAAACCCTCTTTAAAAAGGGGATCGGCGTACGGACGTTCGGCGAAGAGATATTCGAAATGGAGACTTTTTAAATGATCGATTATTGGGTATTGAAACTCCGGGTAGGCGCCCTTTTAAACATCGTGAAGAAAAATAAAATTGAGCCGGTAAAACGCCTGACGTATATCGAGATCACCCACCCGGCCAAACTGCTGCTAAAGTTCTTGAAAAAAACAAAACTATCCGCCGTCTCCCTGCATAAAATCAAAGGTCGCATCCGGGTGTCCGGGCCGTCGTTGAATATCTCCGAAGTGCGCAACGATAATGAAGAAGTCATTATCATGGAGATTTACTATCATATCCTGGAAATCCGGCTGGCCATATTGCGCCGGTTGGCCGAGAATTTTAAAGAGACTGCTTTCTTAAAAGATCAAAATCCCGTGAGTATGATCCATTCATACATCGGCTTGAAGATCGCCTCGGATATCAACCCCGCGGTCTACATGGCCCACTATGCACGCTGGAAATATAAAACCGATGAAACAAAGAGTAAAAACATCCTGGTGATTCCCCGTTCCGATTGGAGCGACCCCCTGGTTTCCCACCTGGGCAAGATACTGGATGAAGTGAAGGTGGATAAAAAAGAGGCCGGTAAAACAAAGAACATGGTTTCCCTTGTTACTTATATATTAAAAGCCTTCTTATTCAAAACCTTTGCCGGCGGCGCGCCGTCGCCCGGGGATAATGGAAATTCTTGCCGCCGGGACGCCGGGGCGCCAGGGGTTTCCAGTATTATGGTGACCTACAAAATGGGGGTATTGAAAGACAAACGGAACGACATTGCTTTTTTTCATGCGTCCGCCATCGACCCCCGGCGTATGGTGATTTTCTTCAAAGACGATCATCATTTCCCTTCACAGGAAGAATTGGATTTCATGAAAGAAAGCGGGATACGGGCCCTTGCCGGTGAGGATATGAAAAACCCGCCGGAGGGCGTTCCCACCTGGAAACCATCGCCGCTCTGGAAAAAGGAACGCGCCCTTTTTGGCCGGTTGTATTTACAGACCCTGCGCCAGTGCCTGGCCAAAAAGAAAGAACATTCCCTGTGGGTGCTGCGCACCTATTGGGCCCTGGGCATGGAAATGACCTGGTGGAAAGATTTTTTCCTGGCCAATAACGTACGAATTATCGTCAACGCCATCCCGGCGGTGGATAATTTCGTTCCCAACATCGCCATGGCCGCCGTGGGCGGCCTAGCCGTGGAACTGGAACGCTCCATCCGTTTCGATTATTGCACCTATATCCATAACTCCCCCAACCATGTCTATTTTGCCACCGGGCCCTACAGTTTAACCCAGACCCCGGAACCTTCTTTCAGTCTGTTTACCGTGCAGGCCGGGGGCATCAACATCATCGAGAATACCACGCCCCTGGAAGGCGTTGAAGAATTGAAACGGAACGCGCAAAAAATCATTACGGTTTTCGATGAAGTTCCCAATGAGGCCTTTTTCGGCAATTCCGTGGAAGAGATGTACCGCTGCCTGGTGGACCTGGTGAAACAAGACCGCCGCTTCTCCCTGTTGATCAAAACCAAAAAGCCGCAGGTGCTGGAAGGCATGCCGGCAATCCACCGCGAGATACAGGCATTAAGCAAACAGGGCCGGTGTTTGGCCGTGGATTGGAAGGTTAATGTTTCCACTGCGGTGGCCAACGCCCACCTGGTGGTATGCGTCCCTTCCACCGCGGCGTTCGAAAGCGTCATGATGAAAGCGCCCACCATCGTATACAATCCCATGTGTTCCGGTTCGCGGTTGTTTTACAGCAACAATGGCTTGAACCGCCGGATTTTCGAAGATATTCAACTCATGACAGCGGCCATCAAAACCTTTGCCGACGGCGGCGAGTCTGCCGTTTCCATCGGCGCTTGCAGCGACATCTTACCCGCGCTGGACCCTTTCGACGACGGCAAAGGCGCCAACCGCATGGGGGAATACCTGGACCGCTGCCTGGAAGGTTTCGACGCCGGCCTACCCTGGCCGGCGATCCTGGAAAAAGCCAATCAACAGTACGCCCTGCGCTGGGGAAACGATAAAATCACCGGTGAAAACTCCTATGAAACAGTTTATCAAAGAAATTAACCTGGAAAAGATCAAATCCAAATGGGTGAAGGATATCAAGGCCGAATGGCAGCCCAACCCGGATTATATCGCGCATTTGAGGAAACAGCTTGCCGATAATGAGTACCTGCCCCCCATCGTGGTGGTGCAAGAAGGCGAGTTCTATTATATCGTGAACGGCCACCACCGGTACTACGCTTACCTGGAGAGCGGGCGAAAGCAAATAAAATGCATCGTCATCGAAGGAACTTTCGAAGAGAGCGAGCCGCTGCGCAAAGCGGAAGTGTTGTTGAAAGAATTCGATCAGAAAACCAAATACCGTTATCAATTCAGCGGCTACCTGGACCGTTGGGCCGCCGCCGCCGAAGAGCAGGGTTTTATTAATAAATACCGGCCCACGCTGGCCTTTCGCATTTATGGCCGGCTAAAAAGAATGAAGAAAAAATGGCTGAAATAAAGAAAATAGTAATCGCGGAATTCGCCCGGGAACTGGAGGTTTTTCTCTGGCATTGCCGCAAAAACAACATCGATCCCGCGCAATTTGTAATCCTGGCCCTGGAGCCGCAAGTAAAAGCTGCGTGCAAGGAAAAAGGAATGGCTGTTATCGATACCCTGCCCTTTTTCAACAGCGATTCCCATCGCCGGGTGTTGATACGATCCCATGAATTGACTTCCTTGATCGATCAAGACTTGACGTTTGGAGTGGAAGTTTCGCTCAATAAAGTGCTGCTGGACACGTTTATTTTTTATTCCCGGTTTTACATCAACAATTACCTCTGGATTATCGAGGTGATGAAAGGGATCAAAGACCTATACGGCGCGGAAGGGGCGATGGAAATTGTCGTTGTCGAAGCTTCATCCAAAAGCAGCGGCAATCCTTATTTAACGAAGCAGGACCGTTTTGTCCATTCCCTGGCGGAAAAATACTGCCGCGCCAACGGTCTGAAAGTGGAAGTGATTAAAGGAACAGGCCCCGCTGTTGTCAATGAAAAGCGGGAAAGCAGCCGATGGGCGTCCGCGCTTCTGGAAGCCGCCGCGCGGAAATTATTGCAATGGAAACTCCGGCGGTTCTCCCGGTTCCCCGTGGTTTTTACCGCGGTTACGTCGTATAACCTGGACCGGGTGTGCCGGGACATACAATCCCAATTCCCCAGGGTCCTGGCGGTCACGGATATGCGCGCCCCGGCTTCCGCCGGCGGATACTTGAAATTATGTTTGAAAGAATTGAAAAAACAGTTTACCGGCGGCGGCGTGCATTTCACCGGCGTGGGCATGCATGATCCCGCCATGCCCGTCCCTGTCCCGGTGCAGTTGTTTAAACCTAAAGAGAACCGGGAACCGTTAAAAGCAAAAATAAAGCAAGGCTATGAGAAATTCGCGGCGGCTCACCGGGAACACTGGGTTTATGAAAACTGTTCGTTCCGGGAAGAATGGACGCAGAAAGTGGAAACCGATTTACTGGATTCCCTGGCTGATCTCCTGGATACCATCGGCCGGCAGAAAACCTTCCTGGAGTATTTAAAGCCCCGGTTGGTGGTTTCGCCGGTCAGCACCGGGGAGTACCAGGGGTGGGCCGAAGCGGCGCGGTCCCTTCAGATCCCGGCGCTGGTGATTCCCCAGAAAACCCTGGTGGTTCCTTCGGATGAGATCGCGCGGATCGAGGAGCGTTATATCGGCAGGGCGCAGGCGACGGACACCTTTACCAATGTCGCGGCCCAATCGCCGCTGGTGACAAAGTATTTAAAGTGGGCCGGGTATAACGGCAACATCATCGAAACCGGCAACCTGATTTTTGCCCGGCTCGCTAAGCAGGCTAAAAAGGAAAAGGCTTTGGACGGGAAAAAGGTCATTGTCTGGGCGCCGTCCATGAAAACGCGCAAAAGTCGCCGATTCTATGTGTTGGAATCCATCGATGAGTTGTTGAGCGCCATGGAGGATGTATTCGCGGTCGTTTCCCGGATGGAGGATGTGCATTTGATTTTTCGTATTCACCCCGGGGACGCCATTACAAAGGATGAAATCTATTCCCTGCTGTCGGTCCCGGCCAATGTTTCCGTGAGCGATTCCGGGACTTTCCAAGACGTACTGGCAATGGCCGACCTGTTGATCAGTTTCTCTTCCACCGCGGCGCAAGAGGCCCTGATCAATCACATCCCCATTTTATTATACGATAAATGGCGCCGTTACAACCACCTGGATGCGCAAGAAATTAAAAACGGTATCCCGACGCAAGTCTCCGCTGTTTATTACATCGCTTAAAAGGAACATTTGCCGCCCGGTATAAAATGGATACTGGACGAACATACAAAGGAAGGCGAAGGTGTTTCCGCGGATATTTTCAAAGAATATGCCTTCCCGGATGATGCGGAGAAATTCGCTAACTTCAGCAATTTTGTAGAACAATGTATAAAAAAATAAAATCCGAAATTCGAAATTCGAAATTCGAAACAAATCCAAAATTCAAAAGCTCAAAATCCCAAACAAAAACAGGCCTCTATCCTCAACCCTTTCGTGTTTTTTGCGTGTTCCGTGGGCACTTGTTTCTGTTTTGGTCATTTGTATTTTGGTCATTTGAATTTGTTTCGGATTTCGTGCTTCGGATTTCGAATTTATTATCATATATGGAGATATAATGGGTGCAATTAAGAAAGTCCTGTTGAATAAAGACCTGCCGGACAGGGAATTACATAATTCCCGGATGTTCGTGGATTTGTCCGAGAATATTCATATTCATTTCCGGGAAATCCGGATGATGTTTGGCGTGGAAGAGTTTTTCGAGTTTTTCGAGATATTAAAAGAGGGGGCGCGGGACATTAAAAAGTACCTGCGGCGGAACCCCGATTATCAGGAGCAGCAAGTATTCGACGGCATCCTGGTGGGCGGAGGGGCCAAACGCCAGATCATCCCGTTGAAAAATAGCCCCAAACCCCATGAGAGTAAATATTATCCCAACCGTCTCCAGGTGGAGTTGCAGGAAGAAAGTGTGATCGATGCCATTCATATCCATTACCGGGATTACCGGTTC
>Ga0315275_10008326_pt1 | contig 10078 bp, 7 predicted proteins | sample YL17G03_0_MG_FD_205557 | JGI IMG/M metagenome (GOLD analysis project Ga0315275, IMG submission 205557) | Sediment microbial communities from Yellowstone Lake, YNP, Wyoming, USA - YL17G03_0 | ecosystem: Environmental > Aquatic > Freshwater > Lake > Sediment | place: USA: Wyoming | collected...
AACACTCCTTGGGTCACGCGCGGAGGCACAGGCTTTGCGAGAGCTCCGGCTCGGCGCCCTGCGGATCGCCTACACGCGGGCCGGCGACGGCCCGCCACTCGTCCTGCTCCATGGCGGCATGGAGGACAGCCGCTCGTGGCGCCGGCAGGTGGACGGTCTCGCCGCTGAGTTCACGGTGCTGGCCTGGGACGCCCCCGGCTGCGGCCGATCCTCCGATGTGCCGGAGAGCTGGCGCATGCCTGAGTATGCGGACGCGCTGGCATCGTGGCTCCGCGCCACAGGGATCGAACGCCCACACGTCCTCGGCCTCTCCTGGGGAAGCTCCGTGGCGCTTGAGCTGTACCGGCGGCATCCGCATGTGCCCGCGTCGCTCATCCTGGCCTCGGCGTATGCAGGATGGGCGGGCTCCCTCTCGCCCGAAGAGACTGCGGCACGCCTGGAGGGCGTCCTCGCTGCCGCCGACCTGCCACTCGAGGAGGTGCTCGAGGCATTGCCCGGGGTGCTCAGCGCCGGTGCCCCCCCGGGTCTGCTTGAAGAGCTGACAGTCATGTGGGCGGACAACACGGGCAGCCGGAAGCCCGGCGGATACCGGGCGATGGCGCACTCGATGGCGGAGGCGGACCTCCGCGACGTCCTTCCCCGGATCGAGGTCCCCGCGCTCCTGCTGTACGGGTCGCTCGATCAGCGCTCGCCGCTGAAGGTCGCCAACGAACTCAATGAGCGGATCCCCTCGTCGCAACTTGTCGTCATCAAGGGCGTCGGTCACTCGGCGAACGTAGAGGCACCCGAAGAGTTCAACGCGCACGTGCGGACGTTCATCCGGTCGGTCATTCAGAGCCCATGACCCGGGGCTGCAGTCCACGCGGTGTCGGCTCTGCCGCCGGGATGCCCTATCCCGCGAGCGCCGCCCTCAGTCCCGCGTCGATCTTCTCTGCTGCGTCCACGTGCATGTGCGGCAACCCCCCTTGCGCAGTAGCATCCTCGCTTGCGTGTGCCGCAGCTCGCGAAGGCGGTACTCGGAGCGAGTCCAGCTCCTCGGCAAACGCCCGGCAAACGAACGCAGTGTCACTCCGCAGTCCTCGCCATACCTTGCCGACACTCCGGCCCCGCCCTCTGCGTTCAGGAAGGCACTCAGCGGCACTTCGCGGTACCTGCTAACACTTTAGTTGGCGCGTTTGCACGGCGGAGGTCAGCGGTTCGAACCCGCTGCGGTCCACCAGTGATCTGCAGGGAAATCGTGTGCTGCGAGCCCTCCGCGAGACTGCGGAAACGGCCGTCTGCAACCCGTCTGCAACCCAAATCCGTGCGTTTTGATGTGCTCTGCTGGGGTCGTCTGGTACCAGGTGGGACGGTGGTGGCCGCTGGTGGCCGGCTGACGGGCTCGGCTGACGTCCGCTTTCGCGACACGAGCACACGGAGACTGCTCCGGCCCTCCTGACAGGGGAGTCGCGCAGCGGGGCAGGCGCTCGGCGCTTCTCTGACAAGGAAGGATCCGTGCTTCGAATCTGCGTGCGCCACCGGCGATTTGCAGGGGTTTCTCCGGACTCCTCCGCCCAGCCGGCCCGCGGCGACATTCGAGCGTCATTCGACGAGTCTGAGGATCAGGGCGTCAAGGGAGGCGACGAACTCATCAGTCGAGGACGACCATGCATCGAGAGCGGACTCGATGCCCTCATGGAGTGCAGGCGTGTCGGTCGTGGTCAAGCCCTGCTCCTCGAGCGCCTCAACCATTCGCCCGGCGGCGTCCAGAATTCGCATAGGGCCATAGTCTGAAGGCTCGTCCATGAGGCCGCGTGCGCTCACGATGAGGAAGCCCACGAGCTCCTCGAGCGCCGCGGGCAGCTGCTCGCAATCGCGGCTACTCATGATACGCCTCGAAGAAGCACACGCCGTCGACGTCTCGGGGTGGTGCCGCTGGCGGCGCCTTGGCGTGTCCGACAGCAACGAGCAGCAGCGGTACGACGTGCTCGGGAAGGCCCAGTAGCCGCTGCAGGGCCGCGCGGTTGAAGGAGGCTACGACGCAGGTGCCGAGGCCGTCGGATTGCGCTTCGAGCATGATGTTGAGCGCCGCCATCGCCGAATCCATGGCCGCCAGCTGCGCCGTCTCCGACCCCCAGTGTCGCTCGGCCTCCCGCATGTCCTGGCACACCGCGATGGCCACCGGTGCCTTGCCGCCGAACCCCGGTGCGATCATCCGCAACTTCCTCATGCGGGCGCCGTCGGTCACCACGACGAAACGCCACGTCTGCGCATTGCCGGCGGTCGGGGCCCAGCAGCCTGCCTCGACGAGCTTGCGCAGGACCTGCCGACGCACCACGGCGTCCGTATAGCGGCGCACGCTGCGGCGTGTCCGGATCGCCTCACTGACGTCCATTCGCGGCCCTCCCTCTGCGTTTCATGTGACGTCGCTCTCGACGAGCATACGCCTGTGAGACTTCATGGTCATGCACCAGGCCCCGGCGATATACTGGCTCTATCGCGACGATCCGGGGCCGCCGGCTCCGCGAGCGTCTCTGCGGCCCCAGCCACACCGGGAGGGGCGGCATGAGCCACGATCCAGGCGCCGGCAGTGCGGCGTCAAGGCGACGGGAACCCTACACGTCGTTCCAGTACCTCGAACCCGGCGCCGACTACCGCGCTTTTACGCTGTCGCCCCAGCTCGGCCGCGTAGAGTCCTACGTCGTACCTCTCGGCGAGGACGAGGCCGGCCGAGCCGACCGACTGTCGGCCGACAGCCTCGCCATCTCGCTGCACGACCACAGCGATATCACGCCGCTCCACCCCGAGGACAACTGGGAGAACATCCGCGAGGGTCACATCGCCACCGGCTACGAAGGGCTGGCCGCCTCCGGGCTCGACGTGGTCTTCGAGAACTTCCTCGACGGGACGTCGTCGATCACGTCGAAGATGGGCTGGAAGTGGCAGGACGTCATCCACGACCTCGGGATGCGTTTCTGCGACTGGGCCCACCAGGACTTCGTCGTGCGCGCAGAGACGGTCAACGACCTGCTGCGCGCACACGACAACGGCCAGGTCGCCATGGTGCCTTGCCTCGAGGCGGCCACTCCCATCGAGAACGAGCTGGACCGCATCGACATCCTCTACGGACTCGGCGTGCGCCTCATGGGGCTCGTCTACAGCGAGAGCAACGCGCTGGGAAGCGGCTGCCGTGAGCCGGGCGATGGCGGCCTCACCGTCCTCGGGCGCCACGCCGTCGACCGCATGAACAAGCTGGGCATCCTCATCGACGTGTCGCATGCCGGTGACCGCACGTCGCTCGAGATCATCGCGGCCAGCCGGGTGCCAGTGTGCATCAGCCACTCCGGCGCACGCGCTCTCTGGCCGCTTACCAAGGCGAAGGACGATGCGACGATCAAGGCTTGCGCCGAGCGCGGCGGCGTCATCGGCATCGAGGCGGCGCCGGGCACGACGATGGTCAAGGACCAGCCGGAGCACACCATCGACTCGATCATGGCGCACTACGAGTACTGCGTGGACCTGGTCGGCATAGATCACGTGACGTTCGGGCCGGATGTGTTCTTCGGCGATCACAGCATCTGGTACCAGGGTGAGAACTCCGACCTGCTCGCCAGCGGCTACAGCGAGTACGACGACGTCTACGTCGAGTACGTAAAGGGACTCGAGAACCTGTCGGAGTTCCCCAACATCGTCCGCTGGCTTGTGGGACACGGCTACTCCGACGACGAGATCGTCAAGGCAATCGGGGGCAACACGCTCGGCCTGCTGCAGCAGGTCTGGACACGGTAGAAGGGGGAGCCATGCGCTACCAGGGTCAGGGCACCAGGCCGCGACGCGCCATCGTCTTGCTGGTGACGCTGCTCGCGGTGGCAGTGGCGCTCGTCGCAGCCACCATCATCGCCGCGCCCGCTCGCGCCGAGGCATCGGCCAGCCCGAGCGGCGCCGTCACGCTGCGCGTCGGCTGGACCACCGAGCCCGACAACCTCAACCCGTGCATCGGCTACGAGAGCTCATCGTGGGAGCTCTGGCACCTGAACTACGACTTCCTCGTCGGCTTCTCGGCCACGGACCTCAAGCCAGTCCCCGAACTGGCCACCAGCTGGTCCAGCTCCGACGACGACAGAGTCTGGACGTTCAAGCTCCGCGACGACGTCACCTGGCAGGACGGAGAGCCTTTCACGGCCGACGACGTCGTCTTCACCTACGACTTCCTCATCGACAACGAGGTCGGCAACTACGCCGCCTACTACGGCTTCATCGACGAGGTCACGGCCGTCGACGATCACACCGTCGAGTTCCGCTGCAGTCAGCCCAAAGCGAACATGCTGAGCCAGATGGTCTTCATCCTGCCGGAGCACATCTGGTCGAAGATGGACCCTAAGAAGGCGACGCAATCCTTCGGCAACAAGCCGCCGATCGTCGGCACCGGTCCTTTCCAGATCGTCGAGTGGAAGCGCGGCAGCTACCTCCGTTTGGAGGCGAACGAGAACTACTGGAAGGGCGCCCCAAAGGTCGACGAGATCATCATCTCGTACTATACGAACCCCGACACTATGGTCGAGGACCTCAAGCAGGACTCCATCCAGCTCGCTTGGGCGGTGCCGGATGCGCGCTTTCCGTCACTGCAGCAGACGGCGGGGATCACGGCCGTCAACGCGTTCGTGAACGGCTACAGCGAGCTCGGCTTCAACTGCTACGAGGGCAAGGGGTCACAGGGCCACCCGGTCCTTAAGGACCCCCAGTTCCGTAAGGCGCTGCAGTGGGCGATCGACAAGGAGTCCATCACCGCGACGGCGTTCTTCGGCAACGCGCGGCCCGCCAGCACGATCATCCCGTCCGACTACTATCCGGACGACACCGATTACCACTGGGAGCCGCCGGCCGACGTCGCCTACGCGTTCGACCCGGCTAAGGCCGAGGCGGCGCTCGAAGCCGCCGGCTACGTTGACAGCGACGGCGACGGCATCCGCAACGACCCCGAGAGCGGCGACGACATCAAGCTGCGCCTCTACGCGCGCACACAGTCGTCGCAGGAGCAGAACGCCGCCAAGCTGATCGCCGGCTGGCTCGAGGACGTCGGTCTGGACATCGACTATCAGGTCCTCGACCAGGGGGCGCTCACCGACAAGATGTACACGTACAACGGCGCCGGGGACTTCGCGCCGGACTACGACATGTTCATCTGGTACTGGCACAGCGACCCCGATCCCGACTGGGTGGTGGGCGTGCTCACCACGTCCCAGATCGAGGTGTGGAGCGACAGCAACTGGTCGAACGCCGAGTACGACCAGTTGTACGCGCAGCAGCAGTCGCAGATGGACACGCAGGCGCGGATCGACACCATTCGGCACATGCAGCAGATCGTCTACGAGGAGAGCCCGTACATCCCGCTCGTCTACCTCGAGTGGCTGCAGGCGTACAACTCCGCCGACTGGACCGGCTGGGTGCGGGCGCCGACCGACACCGGCGGCGTGACCCGCAACATCTACAACATCGACAGCTACGTGCAGGCGCAGCCGGCAGTCGTCGCGGAGACCACGGATGAGGGCGGCAGCAGCGCCTGGGTGTGGATCATCTTGGTCGCCGCAGTCGCCGTGGTGGCGACCGTCGTCCTACTGCTACGCGGACGCGGCAAGGCTGAGGAAGCGTGAATCCATCCCGGCTGATCGGAGGCTCCCGTGCGTGACCTGACGTTTGACGAAGTCCGCGACACCGTGATCGGCGCGTCCGTGCTGGGTTGCGGCGGGGGCGGCGAGCTGTCGGAGGGGCTGGAGTTGATCGACCGGGCCCGCGACGAAGGCCTGACGTTCCGCCTTGCGGCCATGGATGAGATCGAGGACGACGCCTTGCTTGCCTGCGTCTACGCCGTTGGGGGCATGACCTCGGGCGACGACGAGACTTACGCCGGGTTGCCCCGGGCTGAGCGCCACCCCACCGTCCTGGCGCTCGAGACCCTGTTCGAGCACACCGGCGGCCGGCCGGCGGGCGTGATCCCCGGCGAGCTCGGCGCGACCAGCGTCGCCGAGGCTTTCTACCCGGCAGCGGCTCTGGGTCTGCCGGTCGTCGACGCCGACACCGCCGGCCGCGCCGTGCCCGAGATGCAGCACTCGGCCTTCTTCCTCGCGCGGCTGCCGATCGCGCCGCAAGCGATCGTCAACGAGTTCGGCGAGACGCTGCTCGTGAAGAGCGTGGTCGACGACCGCCGCTCCGAGGCGCTGGTGCGGGCGCTGGCGATCGCCAGTCACAATGTCGTGTGGGTGGCCGATCACGCGCTGCCGGCGAGCCGGCTGCGCACCGCCACCGTCCCAGGGACGGTCAGCCGCGCGCTCAGCGTCGGGCAGGCGCTGCGGAGCGCGCAGGAGCGCGGCGAGGATCTCGGCGCGGCGGTCGCCGCCGCGGCAAGCGGCCGCGTCCTCTTCGCGGGGGTCGTCGCCGAGGCGTCGTGGCGGGATGAGGACGGCTTCACCTTCGGCGAGATCGAGATCGACGGGATACGCGCCGACGAAGGGTCCCGCTACCGCATCTGGTTCAAGAACGAGAACCTGATGGCCTGGCGGGACGGAACGGTCGACGTGACGACGCCCGACCTGATCTGCGTGCTCGACACGGCGCAGGCCAGGCCACTGACCAACCCGCTGGCCGAGCCGGGCATGACGCTGCAGGTCGTCGGGGCGCCGGCGCCCGGGGTCTGGCGCAGCGCCGAGGGCTTGGCCGTCTTCGGACCGCGGTCCTTCGGCTTCGACGTAGAGTACCGCCCGCTGGAGGCCACCGCGGGATGATTCTGCCGCAGCGCTTGCCTCAGCCGAGGGGGCGAGGCCGATGATGAAGCTGCGGATTCCGGCTACGCCTAGCCACGTCACGCCTCGGTGCGATCGATCCGCCGGTCCCGTCCCTCATGTACTTGCGTCCGCGTACTACTAACGGCCGAGGCCCCCGGAGCGCGTCCCGTGCCTCATGCCGGGGGTCTCGGCCTGAGGTCCGTCCGCGGCCCCAAGGCGCTTCTCTCAGCGGCACGGCGGAGGTCAGCGGTTCGAACCCGCTGCGGTCCACCAACGAGCTACAGGGAAATCGTGCCCGCTGCTGAGTCTTCGAGGCCTCCAGATCGCCCTCCGACAACCCGCTGACGAACAAACGGACTCACGTCGGCGATGCCGCGTGGTCTCTACTTCCGGATCTTGAGCTTCAGGCTGATGGTGGGTGTCTGCTGTCCCGACGGAGGGTGCACGGCCTGCAGCTTGACCACGTACCATCCCGGCTTCGCGTTGCACGTGAACGTCATCGTGTTGACGTAGCCCGACGGCAGGTTCGCCGTCGCCGCGACGCTGGCGTGATCCTTGAGGACGGAGCCGCGGTACAGCTTGAGCTTGACGTTGCACGGCTCGCTGCTCAGGGGCACCGGATTGCCGTCCGCATCCTGCGCCGCGATGAGCAGGGCGTATTGGACCTCGACCACGCTACCCCGCTTGTACACCGGCGGCGTCCGGTCGAAGGCGGGCGCAAGGTCGTTCGCGCCCCAACTCAGCCCGCTGACCGTATACGAGCCGTCGGCGACAGGCGTCTGCCCCGGCGCAGGTGCGGGGCGAGCCGACGCCGCCCCGGCGATGAGGAACAGCAGGAGGATCGCGACGCCCACGCTGCCCATCGCTCTTGAGCCTTGCCTGCTGAGGTTCGGTAGACCACGCATGAGTCCCTCCAATTCGAGATTGCCCTGTCTCCCTCCCTAGGTCGGTCTCGCGACGCGTGAACTTGAGCGCGTGGCCCTCAGCCCCGGCGGCGAACGGCCGACGAGCTCGGCCGGCGCCCGCTATTCGCTGCACAGCCGAGCACGCGTCACGCAGCGTCGCTATGGCTGCCCTCCGCGCTCCCCAAACGCGTGGACGCGCGGCCGCCAGCTTGCACGACGGGGCGGGGATGGGCAGGTCCGTCCCTCGCCTGCCCATCCCCGCCTCCATGGGTCAGCCTTACTCCTCGACGGCGCGACCGCGGCTCCGGCGCACGAGCAACACGATGATGGCGATCACGGCGAGCGCCGCGATCACGGCGCCGACGATGAGCGTTGTGTTCGACGAACCGGGACTCGTGCTCGTGATCGTGGCGACCTTGGGACGCAGCTCGATGTAGGTGTCCATGTTCATGTTCGTGTTCACGACCATCCCGTTGTCGCCGGGGTAGGGGACCCACCCTTCCCACTTGTCGGTGTTGTAGGCCATGAGCATCCGCGGGTAGTACAGCACGACGTAGGGCGCTTCCTGGTAGAAGATCTGCTGCATGCGCGTGACCATCTCTTCGCGTTTCGGCCAGTCCATCTCCGACACCTGCTCCCCGTACAGGGCGTCGTACTCGGCGTTCGACCAGGAGCAGTCGTTGAAATTCCCGATCTCCGAGGTGAGGAAGTCCTGGACCATGAAGTCGGGGTCAACGGCTCCGCCCCAGCCCCAGATGTACATGTCGAAGTCGGGGGCGTAGGTCTTGCCGTTGTCCGTGAAGTTGTAGAGGCCGTCGAGGATAACGCCGTCGTTCGTGACGGTGAGCTCGATCTTGAGGCCGATCGACCCGAACCACCCGGCTATCAGCTTGCCGGCGCGCTGCTGCGCGGGGTTCTCGGTCCGCGTCCAGAGCACCAGCTCGATCGGCTTGCCCTGCTTGTCTTCGCGGACGCCGTCGCCGTCCGCATCCGTGTAGCCGGCGGCCTCGAGCATCTGCTTGGCCCTCTCGAGGTCGAAGCCGAACGTCTCGGCCGCAGACGGCGTCCAGGCGCCGTCGGTGCTGGGGCAGAGAATCGACTGGCCGACCTGCGCGTAGCCGCCCAAGGCGGTATCGACGATCTTCTGTTTGTCGACGGCCCAGCTGATCGCCTGACGGAACTTGACGTCACGCAGCACGGGGTTGGCCAGCGAGTTCGGGTTGTCGTAGCTGTTGAAGCACAGGTCGTCCATGTACTGCCTGTCGGCGTCCACGGCCTTGATGCCGGGCGCGCTCTTGAGACCGTTGAACTGCGCCACCGGCACGTCGACGGCCACGTCGAGCGCGCCGCTCTTGAGGTCCATGGCCATGGTGTCCTGGTTGGTGTACACCTCCATGATGACCTCGTCGAGGGTGGGGGCGCCTTTCCAGTAGTCCTTGTTGGCGGCCAGGCGCAGGTACGAGCCTTGCTTGAGCTCGATCGCCTGGAACGGGCCGGAGCCGACGAGCGGAAGCTCGACCTGGTACGTTTCGACCTTGTCGGGGGGCACCTTGCTCCAGATGTGCTCGGGCACGATCGGGATCCACGGGCGCAGCATGTTGGCCTTGGGCTTGGAGCAGCGCATCTCGACGGTGAAGTCGTCGACGGCCACCGCCTTCTCGATGGGGATCGTGCCGGTCACAAAGGCCCCGAGCTGATTGTCGATGATGTAGTTGTAGGTGAAGGCCACATCGCGGGCCGTGAGCGGCACTCCGTCCTGCCACTTGATGCCGGGGTGGATCTTGAAGGTCCAGGTGAGGCCGTCGTCGGAGACCTCCCAGCTGTCGGCTAGCTCAGGTCGTACGTCGCCGTTCGGGGCGTAGCCGACCAGAAAGTCGTAGTTGAGGTGGTTGGCCTCGGAGGCGGCCATCGTCGCGCCGGCGAACGGGTTGAGGGTGTCGACGGCCTGCATCATCCCGGTACGGAGCACGAGCTTCTCGGCGCCGGGCGACGGCGACGCGCTCGTGGCGGCGCGGGCCACCCCCCCGGTCAGGCCGATCAGAAGCGTCAGCAAGATAGTTGCGATCACGAACCTGCGCATCGCCGTACCTCCCCCAGGTAGACCCCTACAAGCTCTTCTCGACGCCGATCTCGTCTCATGAACACCTTCATTGTGCCCCCCTTTGGGCATCGCTCCGGGGTCAGTCTCGGAAGTCGTTCGGACTGGACCCGCCCAGCTCCTTGGCCAGCGCAACAATGAGGGAGACGGTGGCCTCCATGTCGTCGCCGCGCACCACCTCGAACGGAGAATGCATGTAGCGCAGCGGGATGAACAGCGACAGGGTCGCCGCGTCGCCGACCGCCATCAGCTCGTCTCCGTCGGTGCCCAGCATCCCGACGCCAATGGCTTTCACCTGGAAGGGGATCTTCTCGCGG
>Ga0315275_10008328_pt1 | contig 10076 bp, 6 predicted proteins | sample YL17G03_0_MG_FD_205557 | JGI IMG/M metagenome (GOLD analysis project Ga0315275, IMG submission 205557) | Sediment microbial communities from Yellowstone Lake, YNP, Wyoming, USA - YL17G03_0 | ecosystem: Environmental > Aquatic > Freshwater > Lake > Sediment | place: USA: Wyoming | collected...
AAGCCCTGCTCAAGCGCGACGCGATCCTGATGCCCGCAGAAATGACTGTGCGCCCTGCGGGATCAGGGGAGATAGTCACGATCCCGTTACAGTCCTTGAAAGCTCTGTTCTTTGTGAAGACCTTTGAAGGACACGTGGACTACAAGGAAACCAAGTTCTTTGAAGGCCATCCTTCTATCGAAGGTCTCTGGGCTCGTGTGAGGTTCCACGACGGTGAGATCATCGAAGGGGTGGTCCGCAATTCCCTCCACTTCATAATCGACTCCGGCTTTTTACTGAAGCCACCCGATCCGCACGGCAACAACCAGATGGTCTACGTGGTGAAGAAATCCCTCCAGGAATTCCAGGTGCTGGGAGTTAAGCACACTTACTGATTGGCTCGACCGCACTGGACCAGAGGAACTTGGCTCCCCCGGCATCGGTTGGAAGCTTTGGGCTGTGTTTGGCCCGGATGGCTCTGGCGCGGGCTTCCACTTTTTGAGCTTCTGCCGGGCGCCGGGTTCGTCGAAGAAGAGTAGCAAGAAATTCGAGGTTCGGGACTACACCCGGGTGTTCCGATCCATAGGCCTTCTCGCAGATCCCCAAAGCGCGGCTCAGGAGCGCCTCAGCCTGCGCGCAGTTGCCCTGCGCGTCGTAAAGCAGGGCCAAGTCGCTCATGTCAGCCGCTACATCTGGATGGTCAGCCCCCAGCACCTTCTCATCAATGGCCAGCGCGCGCCTGTACAGTAGTTCTGCCTCAGAGTAGGAACCCTGGTTACTGTAGAGTTCTCCCAAGTTCCTGAGGATAGAAGCAACGTCCGAGTGCTCGACAGGAGAGGTTTTCTCCCGGATAGCCAACGCACGCTGGTAGAGGGGCTCCGCCTTACGGTAGCGGCCCCTGGCGTCGTAAAGCAGAGCTAGCTGATAGAGATCGGTTCCGACGTCGGGATGCTGATCCCCCAAAGCTTTCTCATCGATAGCAAGAACCTGCCGGTAGCGTCTCTCCGCTTCATCCAACTCACCCTGATCCCGATACAGTTCCGCAGTGTTATTCAGGATCGTGGCTACCTCCCAGTGCTGTGGCCCGAGGGCTTTTTCTTTGGTTGCCAGCGCTTGATGGAAAAGCTGCTCCGCTTCCGTTACTCTGCCGCGAACGTAGTAAAGAGTACCCAAGTTGTTAAGGGCGGTAGCCACATACGGATCACCCGGGCCGAGAGCCTGCTGCCAGATCTGCAAAGCCCGCCGGAAAGCGACTTCCGCCTCCCAATAACGGCGCAGCGCCTTGCAGAGAAGTCCCAAGTTGTTGAGGGTCGCAGCCACCGAGGGGTGCGCCGACCCCAAGGCCTTCTCCTCGATCGCGAGGGCCTGCCGGTAGAGCGGCTCTGCTTCGGCATAGTTGCCTTGGGCGGTACACAGCGCCGCTAGGTTATTGAGGCTCTCTGCGACTAAGGGATGCTCCGGACCCAGCACCTGGCGGCGGATGCCCAGGGCCGCGCGGAGAAGGGTCCCGCTTTCGGTGAGCTTTCCCTGAGTGCGGTAGACCTCGCCGAGGTCATTGAGGCTGGTGGCCAGGCGTGGGTCCATGGGGCCGAAGGGCTCGGCTTGTCGGAGGGCAGCTCTGTAGTGCTTCTCAGCCTCAGCGTAGCGGGCCTGGCGCTGGGCACTCCTCCCCTCCTGGAGTGAACTCTGCCAGAGCGCTCCTCCCGCGCCCGTTTCTGAATCGAGAGGGTAGCCAACTCCAGGCGTAGAAGCGTACGCCATGATAAAAACTCGCCTTCTCCAAGACCCTACGCCAACACGGGCGAAGACGTCCGCCGCCTCTAATCACGCGCTCCCTGGTGGGGCAGTCACGCTCGGAATCAGGTGTTCGCCTGAAGTGGCTTGTTTCCTTCGGCAAGGCCTCCGCAGGAACAGTGGATCCTTCTGAACTGATAACGAGACTCTGATCCCGGTACAACGCCTCATCAAGAATCGGATTCGTCCGCGCGGCTCAAGCTTAGACGAGTAAGGGCCACGAATGCAAGCGCTGAACGAGGCGGATTTCCAGTTCCTTCTTGGACTGAAATCGGAGGCACTCAGACGTGTGCGGCGCGCTTCCGCCGCGGCGCGAAAAGCAACTCTCCGCCACCTTCTGAGCCTGATGTTTAGGCAACCTGTCGAGCACAGTCACATCAAATTAACTGCAAGAGATTTCACATGCCCTGGCCGTGCGAGCAGTGCCTGCCCTTTCCGCGGGGTCATTCCGCGTGGAATTGCCGGTGAGATCATTCGTGCACATCCATTTGCCAATCAAGGAGATAGCTCTAGTCAGCTGTAATCAGACGATGGGGACGATGTGCAGGCAATGCAATGGGCAAACAACCTGCAGGCCGCAGAGGCGGTCCCGTGTGCTTGTTGATGTTGTCTCGCCGCCCCGCAGAGAGCCATGACTCGGCCGCTGGGATGTCTGGGCTGGGTAGAGTGGCGTGCCATCTAATGTGCCGCGGCAGAAAGAGAGAGAATGAAGATTAGGCTTTGGGGTGTGCGGGGATCGACGCCGACGCCCGAGCGGCGCAACTCGCGGTACGGTGGCAACACGCCCTGCGTCGAAGTGCGCTTGGCCAACGGCACGCTGATCGTGCTGGACTGCGGGAGCGGTCTGCGCGCCCTGGGGAAGAGTCTGCTGCGCGAGTTCGACGAGCACCCCATCCACGGCTACGTCTTCATGACCCACTTCCACTGGGACCATATTCAGGGCATACCCTTCTTCCTTCCTCTCTACCGCAAAGGCAACATCTTCCTTTTCCACTCGGTGTCGCGCAAGGGGCTGGAGTTGCGGGGTGCGGTGGAAGGGCAGATGGTCAATCCCTACTTCCCTGTGGACATGACGGCCATGGGGGCGGCGCGCCACTTCTTTGACCTGGGCGAGCACCCCATCAACCTCAACGGAGCGATTATCAATTCGGCGCCCTTGAGCCACCCGCAAGAATGCGTGGCCTATCGGATCGAGGCGGACGGAGGCGTTTTCGTATTTGCCACCGATACCGAGCCCGGGTCACCTTTCCATGATCGCTCGCTTCGCGACTTGGCGCAGGGCGCGGACGTGTTGGTGTACGACGCCCAATACACGCCGGAGCAGTTGCTGGGCGATCGGAAGGGCTGGGGGCATAGCAGTTGGCTGGAAGGGACGGGCATTGCGCACGAGTGCGGGGTGAAACAGCTGGTGCTGTTCCACCACGACCCCGACAATGATGACCCCTTTGTAGACGGCTTGGTAGAAAAGGCGCGGCAGGAGTTCCCCCACGTCACGGGCGCGGCCGAGGGAATGGAATTCGTACTCCCCAGAGGCCAGATGGTGCAGACGAAGCTCGCGACGGGTCATGAACGTCGCCGCGAGCACCGCTATCGGCTGGAGCTTCCGGTGCGTGTGGCTTGGCGCGGACCAGACGGCAGAAGGTTGGAAGCCCAGGGGCTCACGCAGGACGTCTCGAGGTCAGGCATCTACTTTATCGTGCCGCCCGAGGTCCGCACAGACGTGCCCGTTGAAGTGGACATGATCCTTCCGGATGAGATCACGCACCGCGGTGACACGATGTTCCCGTTCCTCGCTCAGAGAGTCCGCCAGGAGCGAATTGATAGCGTCAATGGCACAACTGCGCCAAGTGTAGGCGTCGCGGCGCGCCTGATGGCGCGCGCAGAGGAATCCCGGCCTCAAGCAGGAAGCTGGCTATCGTAAAGCGCCAATCGACGCCTTCCTTCAATTCCCTCGGCACGCCGTCTCAATTCTCTGGCCATCCGACTCGGGCGAGAGGAGCCTTCCAGGCGCTAAGTCATGCTCAAGTGGCGCTGACCTGTGGTACCCTAACTCCTCGAGTTTGGGCCGAGCATGATTCTCCACCTTTTGAGAGGGGTTGCCATGCGACTCGCGCGCTTTCCTTCATCACTCAGGTTTGCCTGCACGCTGGCATTTCTGGCCATTTGCCTCGCCCCTGGCTTTGGGGTAAAGGCGGCTGACGGCGGTGCTGCGAAGCTTCCCATGACGCATGGCACGGCACGCGTCCCATCGCCCCGTGCGGAGGTGCCGACCGATGCCACGCGACCTCACCGTGTGCATATGTCTCTGCCATCGCCGAAGAGTCTAATGGCGCCGAGTGACTCGGGACCTAGAACTCCGGCGCGCATCATCGAGGCCTCCGACAGCCAACCTCTTATCTTTGAGCCCAACCAGGGTCAGACCGATGAGCTGGTGAAGTTCCTCTCCCGCGGCCGCGGCTACACGCTGTTCTTGACGGGCGACGAAGCAGTGCTGGCTTTGCGAAGTCGTCAGTCGTCACTCCCGGCTTCCTTGGTTTTCCGCATGAAGCTTGTCGGTGCAGATCCGAAGGCGCTCGTCAGCGGCCTTGACGCACTGCCCAGCACGAGCAACTACTTCATTGGCAATGATCCGAAGAAGTGGCGGAACCATATCCCGAACTACGCCCAGGTGCAGTACAAGAACGTCTATCCCGGCGTGGATCTGGTCTATTACGGGAACGAGCGGCAGCTGGAATACGACTTTGTGGTCGCCCCCGGTGGGGATCCACGTTCGATCGCGCTGGCTATCGTTGGTGGTGAAGCAGGGCACCAGTCGCTATCCCAGCCGCTTGTCCAGATCGACCGCCGTGGCGACCTCGTCGTGCAGACCGAGGGCGGCAAGGTTCATCTCCGGAAGCCTGTTGCGTACCAACCGAGCCAACAGGAAGGACAGCCGACCTTTGTTGATGGCAGTTATGTGCTCAGTGCTTCGAGTATTCGAGATCCCAGGGCTGAATTCGCCGATCGAGAGTACGAAGTCCGCTTTGAAGTAGCTGCGTACGACCACACAAAACCGCTAATCATCGACCCGGTATTGAGCTACTCCACTTACCTCGGGGGCAGCCAGGACGACGGAGGCAACGGCATTGCGGTGGACGCGTCAGGTAACGCCTATGTGGCGGGGTCAACCCTTTCGGCTGACTTCCCCACGGTGACTCCCCTGCAAGGCACGTGCGGCGGCTGCGATATAGGGGCCACCGATGCCTTCATCGCCAAGTTGGACACTGCGGGATCCTCCCTCGTCTACACGACCTACCTTGGAGGCAGCTCATCCGACCAGGCCTTCGCCATCACCACCGACCCCTCGGGCAACGTCTATGTGACTGGGCGAACGTATTCCAATAACTTCCCCACGGTCAATCCCGTGCAACCTGCCATCGGCGGTAGCGCTGACGTTTTCATGGCGAAATTGAATGCCACAGGGTCCGCGCTTGTCTATTCCACCTATCTCGGGGGCAGCGGCGGAGAGCAGGGGTTGGGGATTGCTGTCGATTCAGCCGGCAACGCGTACGTGGTCGGCTCTACCCTTTCGAGTAACTTCCCCGTGGCCAGCCCCCTCCAGGCTACGTGCATGAGTTGCCCGGGCAACCCGGACGCGTTTGTGACGAAATTGAATGCCGCAGGCTCGTTGCTCGTCTATTCCACCTACCTGGGAGGCAGCGGTTCAGATGAAGCTCGCAGCGTCGCGGTTGACAGCACCAGCAACGCTTATGTGACCGGGCTAACGTACTCGAATAATTTCCCCTTAGCGAGCCCCCTCCAGCCTGCCTACGGGGGCGTGGAAGACGCTTTCGTGTTGAAGATGAACAGTTCAGGTTCAGCACTCGTCTACTCCAGCTACCTCGGGGGCACCAGCAGAGACGAAGGCCGCGGCATTGCTCTTGACTCCTCTGGTAACGCCTACGTGACAGGCTTGACGACCTCCAATGATTTCCCGACCGCCAATGCCGCGCAGAGCGCTTACCGAGGGGGGCAGGACGCGTTTGTAGCTAAGCTAGACGGCGCCGGAGCCGCGCTGGCTTATTCCACTTACCTAGGGGGCACCGGTGCAGACCAAGGCTCGAGCATTGCGGTCGACTCTTCCGGCCAAGCATATGTGACCGGTTATACCACCTCGACGAATCTCCCCCTTGCCAATCCCATCCAGCCCACGTACGGTGGCAATCAAGACACATTCGTCAGCAAGTTGAGCGCAACTGGCGTTGCGCTCGTCTTCTCCACCTACCTGGGCGGTCACGACGTTGATACAGGCACAGGCATTGCCGTCGACTCCGCCGCCAACCCTTACGTTACGGGCGCCACCTTCTCCAATGACTTCCCCACTGCATCCCCCCTGCAGGCTGCCACCGGCGGAGACTACGACGCCTTCGTGGCCAAACTGGCTGAGCTCGCCGCCCCCGCTGTGGCGCTGTCCGCAACCAGCCTTGTCTTTCCAGATCAGGCTGTAACGACTACGAGCACACCACCACAAACTGTCACGCTCACCAATGCTGGTGACGCGGCGTTAGCCATTACCAGCATTGAGGTCACGGGAGACTTCGCGCAAACGAACACCTGCGGCAGTGCCGTGGCCGCAGGGGCGAACTGCACCATCGATGTCACCTTCACGCCCACCGTTGCCGGCGCCCGGACCGGGACCATCACTATCACGGACGACGCCGCGGGCAGCCCGCGAGTTGTTCCTCTTGGGGGCATCGGCGTTGCGCCGAGCGTGTTCCTCTCCCGCACCGGTCTCAGCTTCAGCAACCAGGGCATCGGCATCACGAGCGCCCCGCAGACGGTGACCCTTACGAATACCGGCAATGCGCCGTTGACCATCAACAGCGTGGCTGTCACCGGTGACTTTGCTGAGACCAACACCTGCGGCGCGTCAGTCGCCGCTGGCGCCAACTGCGAGATCAGCGTGACCTTCACCCCCACTGCCACGGGGACTCGAACCGGAGCACTTACCATCACTGACAACGCCGCGGGCAGCCCGCATGTACTACAGCTTCTGGGGGGCGGCGTGGCGGCTTTCTCGCTCTCGTCGCCTACCAGCACGGCCAATGTAGCCCGGGGTACCGACTCGACCACCTTCACCATCACGGCCACGACCCAATTCGGCTTCACCGGCAGCATCAGCCTGAGTTGCGCGGGCAGTGCTCCGGCCAACTGCGCGTTCAACCCTGCCTCGATCGCGCCCGGCGAGAGCAGCACGCTCACGGTCAGTAACCTCAACGCCGTGAGTGCCAGCGGCCTGAATTTTGGTGTGGTCGGGACCAGCGATTCCCAGACAGCTTCTTTGCCGCTAACAGTCCTGTTCCCCGATTTTTCGATGCTCGCCACCTCAGGGGTGGCAACGATTTCGGCAGGGCAATCTGCGACCTACATACTTAGCTTGTCGCCAGTCAATGGCTTCAGCGAAGCAGTCTCCCTCAGCTGCAGCCGGGCGCCCACGGCGGCCAGCTGTACCATCCTACCCAGTTCAGTAACGCTGAACGGCACGAGCACCTCGACGGCCACGGTGACCATCGCCACGGCAGCCCCCTCGATAGTGGGCTTCAGGCACGGACCGAGCGTCATTCCACCGCCTCTTGGGAAGCCTGTGGTACTCCTCTGGTTCGCTGGGCTGCTGGTGCTGATCACTGTGACCAGCCTGTGGAAGGCCCCCCGGCGTGCCCGAGTGGCCTTGGCAATGATGATGCTCTTAGTGCTGGCGTGGACGGCTTGCAGCGTCGGCGGCAGCGAGAAGCCGCCCTATACGCCATCGGGAAGCTACCAGCTCGTAGTCACCGCTACCGCTCCCGGCGGACTGGAGCACAGCATCGCGGTTGTCCTGATCGTGAGGTGACAGGCGGAGCCGCTCCCCAACCGGTGACGTCGCGAATCCTATGCGGCTTAGGATCTTCCTGACGCAGCACGTTTCGAGGACCAACTTCACGCACTCCATCGGCAGGCGGGCAACCTGACTCTCTAGGCGGGTCACTGTGGTTTAGCAGCAGAGAGATCTGCTGGGGGAACGGCCGCACATCCTGCTCAGCCCTCCTGCCTTCCTCACCCCCTTGCCTCTTGCTGGTAAAGGGTTTATGTACAGGCTAAGGATGCTCCTGCCACGGATGTGCCTCGTCTGGGCATGAAAGCAGGCTATGCCATAGTCCTGAACATTCACAGAAAGGGCTTGACTTTCTGTTCCATCTTGGTAAGGTGCGTGCAGGAAATCTACCAAACCAGCGCGTGTCAGTCCAGGATGTGAGGACGGCACCGAGTGGGAAGGTGGCGAAGACCCGCCATGATCAGGCCTCGGCTCCCCTGCGAGACCGCAGTGGTCATTGTTGCTGCCCCCCTGGGGGTGAACCCGGCCCAGACCGGCCGGAGCGCATCGGCATACCCGCGTACAGGGAGCGGGTTCGCCTCTGCGGAAAAGGCCCGCCCCGCCAGTGACCTGGGCAAAAAAGTTGCACATTCAGAGATAGAAAGTCCGAACGGCGCTCAGCATATACTGGTCGTCAACTGCGACCCGACTGATGCAGGTGTCCTGCTACATTCGGCTTTGGAGGTGCGCCTGCCCGGCAGGATGCGCCAACTGCAGATCAGAGCGCGAGCGGGGAAGCACCAAGCTTACCCCCACGCCCAAGGCTGTTGCATTCATGCTGATATGGATCGGAATTGGGATTTGCCACGCACGCGCACGTGTGAGATCGACCTGCGGTCGTCCTGCCTGATGGAACCGCGGGTGGAGGTACGGTCATGAGACTCACGAGGTCAATCCGGGATACTCGGGTGTTCGCCCTTTTACTATTCGTGGGGCTCGCTTTCCCTTCATACCTTTCGGGGCAATCGCGCTTCCACTTTATAACCGCGCCGGACTTGGATCCAGGCCAAGCCACGTACACCGTTGTCACGGGAGACTTCAACGGGGACGGCAAGCTGGACATCGCAACGGCCACAGGTGCGGGCTACTACGGCGAGGGGACAAATCCCCTGAAGGTGATGCTTTTCCTGGGAAACGGAAACGGCATTTTCCAGGCGCGGCGTGAGTGGGACTACAGCGGGCTGACTGGGGCTGGCGCTGGTTATCAAGGTGCGGTAGCGGATTTCAACGGCGACGGCTTTCTTGACCTCGCTGTAGGTCACGGCGGCACGACAATCTTGCCGAACGGCTTCGGCAACCAAGTGACGATCCACCTGGGAGATGGGGCAGGAAACCTGACTCCCTTCAGCGTGTTCAGCACGGGCGGATCAGGCATCCCTCTCGTGGCGGCAGATTTCAACGAAGATGGGAAGAAGGACTTGCTCGCCCGGACGTATGATGACCAGACAGTCCGCCTTCACCTCGGTAACGGCAACGGCACGTTCCCGTCCGGCGGTTCCATCATTTTGTATGCGGGCACAGCAGGGCAAAACATGGCTTTGGGCGACGTCAATGGTGATGGGCACGCGGACGTGGTTATGGTGGGCGACGCCAATATCTTTGTCGCTTTGGGGAACGGAGCAGGCGGCTTCACCATTCTTTCGACCCCACTTCCCAGCACAGGCCGGTCGGTTGCTTTGGGAGATTTGAACGGCGATTCGTTTCTTGACGTTGTCGCAACAGGGAATGAACACCTCTTCACGCTTCTAGGCAACGGTGACGGAACGTTCCAGTCAGCGGTGGACTATCCTGTCTCGAACGCGGTCCTATATGAAGTGGCTGTGGCTGATTTCGACAACGATGGTCACGCAGACGTGGCAGTCGCCGACGGCGACTTCCTTAGCGGTGGCACCGACAACCGGGTCCTCGTGTTCCCCGGCGACGGTGCCGGGAATTTGGGTTCCCCAGAGACCTTCACGGTTGGTTATAGGCCAGTGGGGATGGTAACGGGAGATTTCAATAACGATGGCCTGCCTGACCTGGCTGTCGCCGACACTGAGAGCTACTTCATTTCTGTCCTTATTAACGGCGGGTCGGGACCCCCGAACGACAACTGGGTCAATGCCGCCGTGGTGGATTCGCTCCCCTACACGTCCATCGTAGATACCACGCAGGCAACCAACGAGCTTACTGACCCCAGCCCCGGGTGTGGCTGGGGCAACGGCCACAGTGTATGGTATGTGTTCACCCCGACGTCTAATGGTACCGTCACTGCGAACACATTTGGGAGTAATTACGACACCATTCTTTCCGCCTTCACCGGCGCGCCAGGCGCCTTCGCCTGGCAGGCCTGTAACGACGATTCCTCCGGCTTCCAGTCACAGATCTCTTTCGGTGTGACAGCAGGAGTCACTTACTCCTTCATGGCCACCAG
>Ga0315275_10008329_pt1 | contig 10076 bp, 12 predicted proteins | sample YL17G03_0_MG_FD_205557 | JGI IMG/M metagenome (GOLD analysis project Ga0315275, IMG submission 205557) | Sediment microbial communities from Yellowstone Lake, YNP, Wyoming, USA - YL17G03_0 | ecosystem: Environmental > Aquatic > Freshwater > Lake > Sediment | place: USA: Wyoming | collected...
TTTACGGGCACCACAAATACTATTGTCCTTGATGACCAAGTGAACAACAAATGGCCCGACAACGTAGTGGGTTATAATATCCGAACCGTATCCGACGGATACGTGCGAGAGTTCGAGGTAACGTCCAGGATTGATGACTTCACAATCACGGTCCTTGACTCTGAAAGCCTACTCCCTACCGGGTCTTTAGCCTGGGAGTTGTACGGATATTTGAAGGGGGAACCCCTTAAATTGATCGGTTACAATGTGCTTTGGAACGACGTTTCGCCGTCACAAAATACCTTTGAATCTGGACAAGACGGGTCCAACGCTTAATACTTGTCTAGCCGATAAAACTGGGCAACGATGAGAGGGGAGTACAAACTTGGCATACAAAACTTTCGGCGACTTGAGCCTACAGGTTCAACGTGAGCTAGATATTGAGGACGAGGAATTTATTCAACCGCAAGAGTTGATTGAATACTTCAATTCCGCCGTTCGCCTTGTCGAATCCGAAATAATTAAGCTAGGTATGCGTGATAAATATTTGCAGACCGAGGCGTTTATTTCCACGGTTCAAGGTCAAAAGGACTACACACTCCCCGCCGATATTATTGAAAACAAAATTGTGAAACTCGTGTATCGGGAATCGAATTCAGTATATCAAATTGACCCGCTCAAGGGGGAAATGGCATACGAGGACGAGGACGCGCTGAACCAATACAATTTCGGCACCGGAAACAACTTTTATTATATGCTTTACAAGACGGGCTCAGACCAAAAACTGCGCTTGGTTCCAACGCCCAACCGAGCCGTCACAAATGCGGTTCGAATTATTTACTTCAAAGATTTGAACCGCTATGTTTCGGACGTGACAAAGTGTGACGTTCCCGATATTTGTTATGAATACATTTTAAGTTATATTCGATACCGCGTTTACATGAAAGAACCGCATCAAAACGCGGGCCCCGAACAACAAATGCTCGGGAGTTTATTACAGTTAATGCGGGAAACAATTCAAGGGCAAGTTGTCGATACGGCTATGGACGTTATTGACCAAGACTTGAGTCACTATGGGGAGAGTTCATAATGGGTCGCGGTGGGGGATTTCAATTAAAAAAAGTCATGGAAGCCGAAAAGCAGCGACAGGCCCAAGCGGCTTCGCGGGCCGCACAAGATAAGCAAGCGGCGGCGGAAGCTTTTAAGTTAAAGCAAGACGAGGCCGGAACTCGCGGTATCCGTTTGTATGAACAATCCGCCCAGGAAAAGAAGGCGGGAATTTTAGCGCCCGAACTCGAGGGTTCGCGTGATGTAAATACCGGGGAACTTCTCTCACGGTTTAAGCTTGACCCGTATTCGGGTGAGGCAACCCAGGAATTAAAAAAACAAGCCTTTTCCCAAGGCGACAGTCCTTGGGCTAAAATGCAATTACAAAAGCAACAACAAGAACAAATGGCCGGAATGGACGCGGCTTCAAAGCAGGGGCTTCAAGCAATGGGCCAAGGACAAGCCGCACTTGCTTCAAGCGGGGGTTTAAGTACGGGCGCCCGTGAGCGCATGGCGCGAAGTGGGTCACGGGATTTGATGGCTTCACGACAAGCCGTTGGCCGACAAGGTATTGGTTCACGTCTTGGAATTCAATCCGAGGATTTGAATAGAAAACAAGGTATGTTGTCTGATTTCGCGGGTGCGGAATCGGGAGCAAATAAATTCAACCTCGGACAAATGCAAGCGGACATTGAAAGAAAAGCCGCTTTTGAGGGTGAAAGATACGGTAAAGGAATGGAAGCGTATGGCGCGGCCCAAACGGCGGCGGCTCAACGGGCATCGGCCCCTAAGAAGTCGGGCGGTTGTTGTTTTATTTTCCTTGAGGCCCGCTATGGAAACGGTGTCATGGACAAGGTTGTTCGCAGATACCGCGATGAAAATATGACTGAACAAAATAGACGTGGTTATTACAAACTAGCCGAGGTTCTTGTTCCTCTCATGCGTAAATATACACTAGCAAAATTGCTAGTACGCTTGTTGATGACAGACCCGCTAGTTTCCTATGGAAAATGGCACTACGGCGAAGGTAAAATTGGTTTTATATTCGCGCCTGTTAAAAGCTTTTGGTTGGGAACTTTTCATTTGCTTGGCGGACATACTGAATTTGTCCGGGAAACGGGTGAGGTTGTTTGAAACTACGACTCTTAACCCTAGAGGAATTCAAACCGCTATCTGAGGAAATGCACAAGAAATGCTTTTCCGATGACCGCCCGGCTTGGAGTCATACGTGTGACTTTGTACTTGTGGCGGACGACGCGGATACTGAAAAGCCCCTGGGGTTCCTAACTTGTTTTGAAATTGATAAGGGGCAAGTGTGGATTCATTTTGGGGGAGTGTTTAAGGACAACATTCCCCGCAATGCTCTTGTGGACAAATATACGGGCCGAGATATTTTTAATTTTGGAATCAATTATTTATTGGAGCAATATGCAACGATACTACTTGATACGAAAAATACAAATATCCCAATGATAAAAATTGCCCTTTCAACGGGATTTCTTATTGTGGGGGTTGAGTGTAGCTTCAAAGAAATTTATTTAAGAATGATTTTGGAGAACAATGAATAACTTAATTATTAAAGACGGCCCGGACGGTAACAAATTTTTCTCAATCGAGGCGGGCGTCACTCCCCTTTCGCCGGAAATTATTCGCGGCGCGATTGGCCAACTACAATCGGCCATGGTTGCACTTCCCCAGGAAACTAAGATTGCGCTCGAGACAATGCACAACTTTTCGGACGGCATTTACGTTCGCACGGTTTTTATGAAAGCCGGGTCTGTTATTGTCGGGAAAATTCACAAGCTAGATCACATTGTAATTATAGGTAAAGGGTCCGCGTCGGTTGTGTCTGAGGAAATGGGTTCGCAAGTAATTTCTGCGCCCATGATTTTTCATTCACGCCCGTATGTAAAGCGGGCCCTATTTATTCACGAGGATATGGTTTGGACTACAGTTCACAAAAATCCAACGAACACTAGGGACTTGGATATATTGGAAAAGGAATTGATAGCCGAGGACTACGCGGAACTTAAAACAGATATTAAAACCGAGGGGGTTTAAGATGACTTGGGGAGCGGTAGCAGTTGGAACGGTGACGGCCTTGGGCTCGGCCTATTCGGCCAACCAACAACAAAAGCAACAATCAGAAAATGACCGGGCTACAATGATGGCCAATGCGGCGCAGATTGAAAATTCCCCATGGACGGGAATGAAGTCGGGTGTCATGGGTCCTAAGACGGGCGCGCCGGACGCAGCGGGCGCAGCTATTCAAGGCGGTATTCAGGGCGCTATGTTTGGCCGTCAACTAGGTCAAGACAAAGATCAAAAGGCCTCGTATGATGCGTTCTTAGCTCAACAAAAAGCGGGCGCACCTGTAAAATAGGGAGTTATCATGGCCGGACTTAACGACTACTTAAATCCCGACGACGCGGAATTAGACCCCGCTCCGACTTCACTTGATGAATTTGAAGCCGTTAGGCAATCGGGGGGAACCCCGCCGCCAATGCCGGAAGGTATTCCCGAGCAAATCAAAGGCCCGCTCATGGAAAGATATTTGAAACTTTCCGATCAAGCCATGAGCCAAGAAAAGGCGGGCATCAGTCAACTTCAAAAATACATTGAGGACTACCAATCCAAGCCCCAAGAACTCGACTACACTCCGCTTGCGGCGTGGGCCGATTCCTTAACTTCAAAGCCTGGTAACTCACTCGAGGCCGCGAAACTTATGCGCCCTGAAAGTCGTTCGGCGAGACAAGAAAAGGCCCTTGCTCTACAAGACAAATTGCAACAACGAAAAGGCGCTCTAACTCAGCGGGAACTCACTGGGGTTACAACACAAATGCAAGCGCAAGCGAAATCAGATCAACTTGCACAAGCGCGGCTTGAAGCCAAGGCCCGCTTCGACCAACAACAAGAATTGGCGAAACAAAGATATGAGCAAGAAAAGATTAGAACCGAAGCGTACAAACAAGGAATTACTTCCCGGGAAAAGATTGCCCAAATGCAGCTTGCGGCGTCCAAGAACGCCAAGGTTGAGGGTCAAGACCGTGCGGACCAAAGACAACAAGCGGGACTAGATCAAAAGGACGAGACTAAATTAGAAAATCAATTGCAGAAATATGAACAAAAGGCAATCGACGCCGTTCCGCTTATGGAAAACATGGCGACCGTTGAACAAATCCTAGGCGCACCGATTGAACAATACGACCCCAAGACTGAATCAATCAACGGAAAGAAAATTGATTTGCCTGGGAAAAGTATTCCGGGAGTCGGGCGTGTATTTATGCCCGGAAGCCAAGGGGAAACACTTCACGCAGCTATGGCCAATATTTTCAATACGACATTGAAAGAACGGTCGGGCGCAGCGGTAACAGACCAAGAATTAAACAGATTGAAAAACGAATTTGCCCAAGGGAAATTTAATACCGAGGGTAAAATGATCGAGGCCATGCAGCGGTATAAAAGAATTCTAAAAAAACGCATGACTCAACATGAGGGCGCCTACAAGCCCGAGGTTAGAAATCTATACCGCTCACAAGGCGGAATGACTTCCGAGGATTTCTTTCCTGAACCCGGAGCGGGTGCACCGCCCCCAGGGCCACAGACAAAAGAATGGAACGGAAAAAAATATGAACTCCAAGGTGACACTTGGGTTGAGGTTCAATAATGGGAATAGCATTTAAGAAAGGTGAAGCTCCCTGGGAAGTCGGTGACCAAGCCGCGACACAACCTTCCCCGTCCGCTCCCCCACAAGGGTTCAAAGCGGGCTCGGCTCCCTGGGAAACTCAGGCGGCAACACCGCCTCAAGGACCCGCTCCCGAACAATTTTCAACCGCTGAATCCGGGCTCGAGGGGCTTGGCCAAGGGATTTCCTTTGGATACTTGCCACAACTTCAAGCCGGAGCGGAAGTCGCCGGGAATAAATTATTGGGCGTGTTGCCCAATGCGCTCACTCCCAAAAGTATTGAGGGCGCGTATGACCCTAATCTAACTTATCAGTCGGCCAAGGACCAATGGCTCAAACGAAACGCGGCCATTGCAACCGAGGACCCAGGGGCCTACATGGGTGGGAACGTGGCCGGGTCGCTATTGCTTCCAGGAATGGGCGCAGCTAAAGGCACGACCGCACTAGCTAGGGTTGCCAAGGCCGCCGGAACGGGCGCCCTAATTGGCGGGCTATCTAATCCTGGGGACGTTGAGGGCCAGTCGGGGAGTTTACAAATTCCCGAGCGCATTGAAAACGCTCAAACGGGCGCAATTATGGGCGGCGCTATGCAGGGACTTGGCGGGGCTCTAGGTTCCGCAAAGACCGCGCTTGCAAAGGGCCGCGAACAATTGGCGCTTAAGCTTGCGGGCGCTCGAAAAATGCACTTCAAAGATATTGATAAATTTAAGACGGGCCCCAAGATCGAGGCCTTTATGGAAAAACACGGGCTATTAACTCCCGGGAAAACTTTCGAACACGTACTTGAGAAATCAAATGCCGTTGTTAAAAGTGCCGGGGAAAAGATAGGCCAAATTCACGACGAGGTTGCGGACGTGTTAGAGGTTGCTTCGAAAGATCACCCGCTCATTCGGGAATTTTTTAAGAAGAATCAACTAACGGCTCGAGATATGGCCGCCGATGTTTTGAAAACTGCGCGAAAAGAATTGCGCGGAACTGCGGGCGGAAAGCAAGCCTTGGGACAACTACGTTCAGAAATGAAAAACTTGTCGTCACTTGATGGGCGCTCAACAACTTCTCGCACAATTCAAGCCCCAACATCGAAGTCACAAAAAATCGACTACGTGACGGGAAAAAGAATCATGGAACCCGTTACAATTAAAACTACAAAAATCCCCGAAACCCCGTTCAAATCTCTTTTGAAATATCGAGAGTCATTGGATGACGTGGCCAAGTGGAACAAAACTTTCAATGAATCAACGGGCGGACAAAAGGCCCTAAAGATTGCCCGACGAGTAATTAAAAATAAACTCGACGGACGCATTGATGAAATTGATAAGGTTGCAACCGCCGCCGGAATCAAAGATATGGGCAACATTTCAAAACTTAAAAATCTCAATGCCGAATATGGCACGGCCAAGACAGTTCAAAATATGGCCGCAGATAAAGCCGCAGCGGAAGCCGCGAAAGCCAACATCGGTTTACTTGAAACAATTGCGGGCACGGGATACGCCGCAAGTGAAATTGCTCAAGGAAAAGACCCCATGACCGCAATAACAAAGGGTCTTGTCGGCGGGCTTGCCTTGAGACAAGGCCGAAAATACGGCCCGGGCCTTGGATACAAAACAGTAAAGACCGCCGAAAAACTAATGACCCCAGGGGCCGCACTAGCTAAAATCCCACAACGCGCCTACATAACACCATGGCTTGAAATGAATAAAAAACGAGAGGAAAAATAATGTCAACCAATCGCGACTTTGCAAATATGCTCAATCAAGTCACAAAGAAACCAAAACCAGAAAAGAAATCCGCCGCCAAGGAATCCCCTTGGTTAAAAATTGGCAAGAAAATAAAGGGGATATTAAAATGATGAAAATGAAAATGGGCGCCGAGGACGATATGGGCCCCGAGGAAAAAATGGGCATGGAAAATGAACCCGCTGATTCCGGGGAATATGACCAAGAATGTTGTGACGATGCAGTTAAGTGTTTGATCGAGGCGGAAAAAATTAAATCCAATCCCGAACTCATGGCCAAAATAAAACCCATGCTCGACGAGCAACACGCAGCACTTTCTAAAATTACCTCGCCTGATTCCTCTAAGGGCCTTGACGGTTTACGTGAAACCGCCAAGAAACGAATCAAAGAATTAAGCGTCTAGTTGTTGCTCGGGAACCGCAGCTAAGTGTGATTCCTCGCCGTCCAATGCAAGCATTGGTTCAAGCAAAGCAAGATCAACCGCCGTCACTTTTAAGTGTTCAAGTTCCACGGATTGAATCTTTGGAATTTTGAATTTCACTTTAGTTGTGTGAAACTCTTTCATGGCCGCATCGGCTTCCTTTTCTTGACCCTTCTTAGTGACCCAACGAGTTTTATCCTCAGTGAGTTCCATGTGCTTATCGCAAATGATCTTAAACATTTCTTGCGCTTGCTTTTGTTCTTTCTCGAGGCCCTTTACAATAGTCAGCATTTTTAATGCCGTTTTGTATTCAACCTTTTCTCGAATCAAGCGATTCAAGACTTCACTTAATTCAGGTTCTCTCACTTGTGCCCAACTCATTTCTATCATAACTTCCCCCTTCGGATAGTTTCTTAAGGACACCCAAAACTTTGACCCAGTTATCCGGGTTCACAACAAGCCCAAGGCCGCCCGATTTGTTTATAATTTCTAAATTGTATTGTTGCAACCTCGAAGCCTTTGACTTTGTATCCCGCTTTAGTTCCAACGCTACAAAAATCCCATTCACACACAGTATAAAATCTGGTATTCCCGCTAAACTTCTTTCACTGGCTTTGAAAAACCATAGGTTTGGAAGCAATTTTAGATGCTTCCGAACTCTTAATTGAAAGACTTTCTCTAGCGCCATTAACCAAATCCTCATGCGACTCAACCTCAGTCATGCCGTGAAAAGATTCTAAACTGAACGCTACCGAACACGTCAATGGAATATTGGAGTACGGATAGGCCTTTTCCATGGCATTTTTAAGCATAGGCACTATGTCAATTTCATCATAGGCAATCTCAAACAATAACTCATCGTGAACCTGTAATAACATACGAGATTCCGAGGCCCGCAAATAAACATCAATCGCGTTCATGGCAAGCTTGCACACGTCCGCGCAACCCCCTTGAATAATAGAGTTCGGGGCCCTATAGCTGAACCGCTTTTCCCGTAGAGCAAAGCGCCGACCGAACCAATTCCAAGTGAATTTCCGTTGTTCTTGTCGATTGGCCGCTTCCCAGAGAAAAGTTCTAACCCCGGGGAGCGCCTCGAAATACTTAGTCTTAAAAGCCCTAGCTTCCGCAGGGCCAACGCCAATGGCTTTCCCAAGCTTCGCAATTCCCATTCCATAGACAAGGCCGAAGTTTAACGTCTTGGCCGCTTTGCGTGTGAGCCCCGTGAGTTCGGCGGTTGCATCATGCGGGTCGTGCCCGCCCATGATTTTCCCGATCAATTCTTTCTCGTTCGCATAGTCGAGCAACAACCTAAATTCCATTTGTTTGTAGTCGATTGACACAAAGAAAAACCCGTCCCGGGGAATAAAAGACCTGCGTATCGGAAAATCATTCGCGTCGTCCGCGCTTAAGTTTTGAAGGTTCGGAGTCATTGAACTCATGCGCCCCGTGACCGTGCCCGATTGCTTGAAATTTGTATGCACACAATCATTCGCGTCGGCGGAAGTTAAAAGCCCCATGAGTGTTGTGTATCGCTTTTCCGCGTCCCGGTAGAGTTCAATAGCCCGCGCTAACTTATGGTCGATTTCTGCAATCGCGTCCCCGTCAACATTGGGTTCCATTTTCGGGGTCCAACCAATAGTGAATCCAAGTCCCTCAAAGATCGGCTTTAAGTATTCCCCGGAATCAACAAGGTCGGTTCCAACAACTTCTTTCCACAACGCTAACTCGGTTTCAATTTTTCTATGGGCCACGCCCGCCGCCGTCGTCACATATTCCCGGTCAATCTTTACGCCCAATTGTTCCATTCGATATAAAGTTTCAATGAGCCGCATTTCATTGCGTACAACGGGCATATCGGTTTCCCAAAACTCCGAAGTCTGCTTTTCCCACAATCTATAGGTCAAATTCCCATCTTTTAGCCCGTATTTTGATATGATTTCGAAGGGAACTTGATCGAAATGGTAGTTCTTAAACGCTTTCTTGCGCCCTGGGACCGGAACCATTGAATAACATTTGTTTTCCTCGAGCCATTTCATCACGGCATCGTCCTTGTGTTCCCCAAGTTCCCGCTCACTCATGGCGTCCAATGAATAATGGTCGTGAATATTGTATAGAATCCGCCCGCCAACTTGCGTGTCGTAATATTCCCCGGCGGGGAGTAGGCCCGCTTTGTTAAGAAAATGTAAATCGAATTTCGCGTTTTGAAATATCCAAAGTTTTGGGTGGGAAAATAACCGCTCAAGCTTAGACTTATCTTTCAAGTGATATTGCTCAACGCCTAGTTCGGAATACCAGTTAAAGTTAAAGTAATACGTGTGAGTTTTCCCCGCGACTATTATTGAAAACAGTTCGCAGGATTGGAAAACATCGAAGCCCGTCGTCTCAGTATCAACGGCCAAGGCTTGCTCGAGTAATAATTCATCAATACATTGGTCGAGATTTATTTCTGTGACGAGAATTTCATTTTGGTCCATGGGGAAGTCTTTACCTTTTCTGGTAGTTTCTTTCCCTTGGAAGCCTTATCGAACTCTTTCACCTTAGATTCCGTGAGCCCGGCTTTCGCTGCGCCCGGACTGTGAAAAAACCTACGTTGTGCGTCCGACTTGTATGGCATAATACATATATGCTCACAAAACTTCCCAGGGAAATCAAGTTAAAAAATAAGGCCCCGAAGGGCCTTTGAAAATTAAAACGATAAAGGTTGTTGACCCGCCGTTGTGTGCGTAGTCGCTTGCGGTTGCGCCGGAATTGGCGTCACGTCCGCCTCGTGTTCCACGTCCTCAACCGTGAGTGATGCACTTGTCATAGCTGCAAGATTGGCTTGAATCATAGTGACCCAACCGTGCGCGATTTTCAAAGCTTCCCCGGCAATTTGACGATACTTGTCCGCGTCCATGACGTTGGCCAAAGTCGCAACGAAATACTTGCCCTTTTGGTCTGTCACCATGGTCGGCGAAATTGAAAATACATAGCTGTATGGAATCTGTTTGTAGTTCTTGGCGTTAGTCCAAAACGTCAAAAGTTTCTTTCCCTCATTTGTGCTTTTCCCACGGAAACGAAACATATAAAGTTGTGGCATCGGCGTTGATAAATCCTTTTCCAAAACCATGTAAACATTTGTGTTCAGATAACGGCGAGTTTTTCCGGTGGGAGTTTCCTCTTCCCATTTCCACATTGCATTGCGTGGGCCGAAAACTTCCTTGCCTAC
>Ga0315275_10008330_pt1 | contig 10075 bp, 10 predicted proteins | sample YL17G03_0_MG_FD_205557 | JGI IMG/M metagenome (GOLD analysis project Ga0315275, IMG submission 205557) | Sediment microbial communities from Yellowstone Lake, YNP, Wyoming, USA - YL17G03_0 | ecosystem: Environmental > Aquatic > Freshwater > Lake > Sediment | place: USA: Wyoming | collected...
CCGCGGGGTCGAGTTCATCGCCGTGAACACCGACGCCCAGGCGCTGCAGATGTGCGACGCCGACGTCAAGATCCACATCGGCAGCAAGATCACCCGTGGTCTGGGCGCCGGCGCCAACCCGACGATCGGCTATCAGGCCGCGATGGAGAGCAAGGACGAGCTGCGCGACGCCCTCAAGGGCGCCGACATGGTCTTCGTCACGGCGGGTAAGGGCGGCGGCACCGGCACCGGTGCGGCGCCCGTGATCGCCGAGCTCGCCAAGGAGCTCGGCGCCCTCACCGTGGGCGTCGTCACGCGCCCGTTCGCCTTCGAAGGCAAGCGCCGGGCGCGCCAGGCCGAGGAGGGCATCCAGAGCCTGCGCGAGAAGGTCGACACGCTGATTATCATCCCGAACGACCGGCTGCTGCAGGTCGTCGAGCGCCGCACGTCGGTCATCGACGCCTTCAAGGTCGCCGACGACGTCCTGCGCCAGGGCGTCCAGGGTATCACCGACCTCATCACGGTGCCGGGGCTCATCAACCTCGACTTCGCCGACGTGCGCACGATCATGAAGGACGCCGGCTCGGCGCTCATGGGCATCGGGGTCTCGGGCGGCGAGAGCCGCGCCGTCGAGGCCGCACGGGCGGCGATCAGCTCGCCGCTCCTCGAGGCCAGCGTCGAGGGTGCGCGCGGGATCCTCCTCAACATCACCGGCGGCAACGACCTCGGCCTGTTCGAGATCAACGAGGCGGCCGAGATCATCTCCAGCGCCGCCGACAGCGACTGCAACATCATCTTCGGCGCCGTCATCGACCCGTCCCTGGGCGACGAGGTCCGCGTCACCGTCATCGCGACGGGGTTCGACCGCGACGTCGCCCGCACCGAGCCCTCGCGCAGCGTCGAGGCGAAGCGCGAGCCCGAGGGCACACCCCTCTTCGCCGACGAGCACAAGCCGTCGTTCGACGTCGACGACGACGTCCTCGACATCCCGAGCTTCCTCAAGGACCGGTAGAGGTCGCACAGGGCGCAAGGCTCCGAGGCGCGGGCCGCGTGGTATCGTAGGCTCAGCGTGAGCCCGTTCGTCCTCATAACGCCCCGCCTTCGGTGACGCGCCGCGTCCTCGACCACCCGATCCTGGGTCCCGCGTCGGCGCGCGTCCCGGTGACGATCTCGTTCGCCGGCGAGCCGCTCGAGGCGTTCGGCGGCGAGCCCGTGGCCGCCGCCCTCGCCGCCGCCGGCGTCCGCGTGTTCCGCAGGACCAGCAAGCGCGGTGAGCCCCGGCAGCTCTTCTGCGGCATCGGTCGCTGCACCGACTGCGTCATGGTGGTCGACGGCCAGCCCAACGTGCGCACCTGCGTCACGCCCGTGCGCGAGGGCATGAAGGTCGAGGTCCAGGACGGCCGCGGCGTGTGGGAGCGGCCGCGCGGCGATTCGGGGGCGAGCCGTCCGAGCGGCGTGAGCCCCGAGGACTGGGCGGCGCGCAGCGGGGCCGGTCAGTGAGGCGGGTCGATGTCGCCGTCGTCGGCGCCGGGCCCGCCGGTCTGTGTGCCGCCGCCGAGGCCGCGCGCCACGGCTGCGAGGTCGCGCTGCTCGACGAGAACGCGACCGCGGGCGGCCAGCTCTTCAAACAGATCCACAAGTTCTTCGGCTCGCGCGCGCACCGCGCCGGGCGCCGCGGCATCGACATCGGCGCCGAGCTGCTCGACGAAGTCGCGGGGCTCGGCGTGCACGTCTGTCTCGGTGCCCCCGTGTGGGGCCTGTACGAGGGCCGCACCCTGGCGGTGGCCGAAGACGATCATTCGTGGCGGCTCGCCGCAGGGGCCATCGTCCTGGCTACCGGGGCGACGGAGAACGGCCTCGCCTTTCCCGGCTGGACGCTGCCCGGCATCATGGGCGCCGGGTGCGCGCAGACGATGATCAACGTCCATCGCGTGCTCCCCGGTCGCCGCGTCCTCATGGTCGGCTCCGGCAATGTGGGGCTCATCGTCGCCTATCAGCTGTTGCAGGCCGGTGCCGAGGTCGCCGCCGTCGTGGACGTGCTGCCGCGGGTCGGCGGTTACCCGGTGCACGCCGCCAAGATCGCCCGCGCCGGCGTGCCCGTCCTGACGGGCCACACCGTCAAGGAGGTCCGCGGGGACGGCGTCGCCGAGGAGGCCACGGTGTGGGCGGTCGACGACGCCTTTCGCGGTCTGCCGGGCAGCGAGCGCAGGATCCGCGTGGACACCGTCGCCCTAGCCGTCGGCCTCACGCCGATGGCCGAGCTCGCCTGGCTCGCCGGTTGCCGGATGGGGTACGTCCCCGAGCTCGGCGGCCACGTGCCGTTCCACGACGCCAGGATGGCGACGAGCGCGCCGGGCGTGTTCGTGGCGGGCGACGTCTCGGGCGTCGAGGAGGCCTCGAGTGCGATGGAGGAGGGCCGGCTCGCCGGCGTGTGGGCGGCGGCCGCCGCCGGCAAGGTGACGGAGGATCGGGCGGCCGAGGCGGCGGAGCCGCACGCGGCCGCCCTCGACGGCCTGCGCGGCGGCCCGTACGGCGTCCACGTCCGGCGCGGCAAGCAAGCCCTCGCCGACGGAGTGGCCACGGCGCAGGTCCAGGTCCTCGGGGGCGGAGGGGTGTGATGGGCGGGCCGGCGTCAACGGGCGCCACGGCGGGGGGTTGCGAGCAGCGCGGCTTCTTCAGCCTCGAGGAGGTCCTTGCGCTTCCCGGCTGTCCGGATCTCGACGAGCTGCGCGGCCGCCGGCTCGCGGTGGTCGAGTGCGGGCACGAGATCCCCTGCGACCCCTGTCAGACCGCCTGCCCGACCGGAGCGATCGCCGTGGGCGACGACATCACCGCGCTGCCTCGGCTCGACGCCTCACTCTGCGACGGCTGCGGCACCTGTCAGCCCGTGTGCCCGGGCCTGGCGATCTTCCTCGTGGACATGACCCGCGACGACGGTCTCGCCGAGATCTGGATGCCGCACGAGTTCCTGCCGCTGCCCGAGAAGGGCGAGAGGGTGCGCCTCCGCGACCGCGCCGGCGAGGTCGTCGGGGAGGGCAAGGTGCGAAGGGTGCGCCACGGGGCGCGGCTCGACCGCACCGCCATCGTGCACGTGCTCGTGCCCGAGCGGCTGGCGATGGTGGTCAGGGCGCTCGAGGTGACGCGGTGAGCGCGGGACACCCAGAGGGACCCGGCGACGACCTTCTCGTCTGCCGCTGCGAGGAGGTCTCGCGGGCCGAGATCCTTGCGGCGATCGACGAGGGCATCACGACGATGAGCGGCCTGCGCCGGCGGCTGCGCATCGGCATGGGCCTGTGCCAGGGGCGCACGTGTCGCCGGCTGCTCGCCCAGGCCCTCGCCGAGCGCCTGGGCGAGCGGCCGGCCGACGTGCGCCCGGGCACCACGCGTCCTCCGGTGCGTCCGGTCAGCCTGCGTGCCCTCGCCGACGAGCGCGAGGCGCCGCTGCCGAGCGCGGGCGGGCCGGAGGCCCCCGGCCCCACTCGGTGACAAGACCCGCCGACCGCCGCATCGGCCTCGAAGACCCGTTCCACCCTCGCTCTTGCCCGTCGCGCGTCGTCCGTGCCGGGTACGCTCATCCCACGCACGAATTGCGTGCGCCCTCCCAATCCGGTACCCTGTTGCGCCTGACGGGCCCGACGGGCCCGAACCACTGACTCACATCGTGCGCAGATACAGGAACTGGATCATCCTCGCTGTCGTGGCCGCCCTCGTGGCGGCCTCGGTCTACTTCATCATCCCTCCGGATGAGAGGACGCACCTCGGCCTCGACCTGCAGGGCGGCGTCGAGGTCGTGTACACGGCGAGGACGGCGGACGGGAGTGCCCCCACGCAGGAGCAGCTCGATCAGACGATCGGCATCATCGACCGCCGCGTGAACGGCCTCGGCGTGACCGAGTCGCAGGTCAAGCAGCAGGGCGCCGACCAGATCTCGGTCGCTCTGCCCGGCGTCACGGACCCCGACAAGGCGCTCGCCATCATCGGCAAGACCGCTCAGCTCGAGTTCTTCGTGGACTACCCGGAGAGCCGCATCGTCGGTCCCGTCGCCACGAGGGACGAGGCGATCACGAAGGCCAAGGCCGAGGGTGTGCCCAAGAAGGACATCGCGCGCTTCCGCGCCGGCGACAACAACACTGACGACTACGCCCTCATCTCCGCCTCTCCCGGGGCCTTCGGGAACGAGAACGAAGCATGGTTCGTCTACAAGCGTCCACCGGCGATGACCGGCGACGCCATCGACAGCGCCAAGCAGAGCTTCGATCAGAACGGCAGGGCGAACGTCGAGTTCACGCTCACCGACAGCGGGGCCAAGCAGTTCCAGGAGATCACGAAGAAGCTCTACGACGAGGGGCTCTTCAGCGGCGTCTCGCAGACGTTCGCGATCGTGCTCGACAACCGCATGGAGTCCGACCCGCGCATCGACCACACCGACCCTGGTCTGCAGGACGGCATCGGCGGCGGAAAGGCCGAGATCACGGGCGACTTCAGCGTGCAGGAGGCCAAGGACCTCGCCCTCGTGCTCAACACCGGCGCTCTGCCCGTGGAGCTCGAGCCGACGTACCAGCAGCAGGTCTCCGCGACGCTGGGCGGGGACTCCCTGCGCGCCGGCCTCGTCGCCGGGCTTGCCGGCCTCATCCTGGTGCTCATCTTCATGATCGTCGTCTACCGCTTCCTCGGTGTGGTCGCCGACGTGGCACTCATCATCTACGCGGTCCTCCTCTGGGGTCTCTACAACGCCATCCCGGTCACCCTCACGCTGCCCGGCATCGCCGGCGTGATCCTCACGATCGGCGTGGCGGCCGACGCCAACGTGGTCATCTTCGAACGCATCAAGGAAGAGGTACGGCGCGGCAAGACGGTGCGCTCGGCCGTGAGCTCGGGCTACGCCCGCGGCATCGTGACGATCCTCGACGCCAACATCCTGACCGTGCTGACGGCGCTCGTCCTCTTCCTCTTCGCGACGCAGCAGATCAAGGGTTTCGCCCTCACGCTCATGATCGGCGTCGGCGTCAGCATGCTCACCGCCGTCCTCGCGACGCGCGCCATGCTGGCCCTGCTCGCCCAGTTCTCGTTCTTCAACCGCCCGGCGTTCATGGGCGTCTCGTCCGCGCAGATCGCCGTCGCCGAAGCTGAGGCGGACGCGGCGGAGGCGCCGCAAGGCCGCGGCCGCAGCCGTCGCGCGCCGGGCGCGGCGCCGGGCCCCGCGATGGCGCCGGCGGCGGGCGGTGCCGCCAGCGCGGCGCCACGGCGACCCTCGACGGCGAAGAAGAAGCGCAAGAAGCGCTAGGCTCGGGACCGGGACACGACGATGAGCATCATCCGCGGCATCTACAAGTTCGACTACATGGGCCACATGAAGTGGTGGTTCGCGCTGTCCGCGATCATCATCGGCGCGGGCCTGATCAGCCTCGCCGTCCAGGGACTCAACTACGGCCTCGAGTTCAAGGAGGGCACGCGCATCGCCGTCGCGTTCGAGAGCAAGCCCAGTCTGGCGGAGGTCCGGAGCGTCGTCGCCGACAAGGGTTACCCCGACGCCCAGATCCAGGAGGTCTCGGCAGTCGGTGGCACCAGCCTGCCGGGCTTCCAGATCCAGGTCGAGACGCTGACGCCGGCCGAACAGGCGGAGCTCAAGCAGGCGCTCGACGACAAGTTCACCATCGCGACGCAGAACGGGACTCCCGAATACGCCTCGGAGACCGTCGGCCCCACGTTCGGGAGCGAGGTCGTGAGCTCGTCGTACAAGGCGGCCTTGCTCGCCCTCCTTCTGATCATGGCCTACGTCGCCTTCCGCTTCCAGTGGAAGTTCGGCGTGGGGGCGATCGCCGCCGAGATCCACGACCTTCTCGTCGTCGTCGGCGTGTACTCCCTGACGGGCCGCGAGGTCACCACGGCGACGATCGCCGCGGTCCTCACGATCCTGGGCTACTCGCTGTACGACACCGTCATCGTCTTCGATCGCATCCGCGAGAACGAGGGCACGCTTGGCCGCCTGCCGTATGCCGACGTCGTGAACCGCTCGATCTGGCAGACGCTGACGCGCTCCATCAACACGACGGTGACGGTGCTCCTGCCCGTGCTGATGCTGCTCCTGTTCGGCGGGACGACCCTGACCGACTTCGCCTTCGCCCTGCTCGTGGGCATCGTCTCCGGGGCCTACTCCTCGATCTTCGTCGCCAGCCCCGTCGTGACGCTGCTCAAGCAGCGCGAGCCGCAGTACCGCCGGCTCGCGGCGCGCGCCGGGCAGAGCTGACGCGTCCCTCGCCGCTTCCCTCGACCGGACCCCGAGGCCCTTCGACTCCGGCTGGAGGGTGGCTCAGGCTCCCCGAGAGGGTCAGCGGCGAGCCTGCCAAACCTCCCGTCCCGGCGGTTTACACGGCCGGGGCGCTGACGTAGTGTCGCGCACGGTCCGAGGGGCGCCGCCGCCGGCGGCGCCGGCCGCGCGGACCGTTTCCGTGATCTGACGTTCGGGGGGAGGCGCCGTGGTGCGCGAGGGCATCGAGTCCGGGCCGTCCGCCCCCTCGCGCGTGCGCCTGCGACTCGAGCTTGCGTCGGGCAGCGGCCGAGGCGCCGACGTACCCGTGCTGCGCCTCGGGGGGGAGTTCGACATCGCCACCGTGCCCGAGGTCGACCGGTTTCTCCGTCGCCGCCTCGGCCCCCTCTACGAGCGTCGCACCCTGGTCATGGACCTGCGCGACGTCACGCTCGTCGACTCGAGCTTCATCGGCTTCGTCGTCAGCCTGGCGGGCGGGCAGCGTCCCGGCAGGGGGGAGCTGGTCCTCGCCGGTCCTGTCGGGCAGGTCCGCGCAGTGCTCTGCATGGTGGGGCTGCCGAACCTCGTCCCCGTCTACCCTTCGCTCGACGAAGCGTTGCGCGCCGTCCGCGAGGCGCGGGCGCCCATGATCCCGCCGGCGTTCTCGGCGGCGGGCTGAGGGCGGACGGCGCAGACAGGCCGCGTGCGCACGACGCTCCGCCGCGCGGGTGGCTCGTCGGGGGCGCGGCTCAGCTCGCCCGGCGGGCGCCGGGGACGCTCAAGTCACCGACCCTGCGGGCCGCGACGACGCGGGCCTGGAAGGCCCTCATGCGGCAGGCGTCGCAGCAGTACTTCTTGGCGGGGTTGGTGGTCGTGAACTCGCGCCCGCAGCCCTCGAAGATGCAGCGGCGCACGATCTCGTCGCGGCGGCTCGTCCTTCGCGAGGCGAAGCGCTCGTCGTCGTGCCACGCGCCGCTGTGGAGGGCGCATACGTCGGAAGGGTTGTAGGCGGAGAGCCTGGTCCCACAGCCCTCGATCGAGCAGATGCGCCCGAGGCCGTACGTCCTCGTCTTGAGCGTGGCGGTGGACGTGCGAGGGACGCTGCGGCCCCTGGCCTCACTGGTGCTGCGGATCTCCATCGTCACGTGTGGACCCCCCCTTGCGACCGCCTCGATGCCCCGCGGTCTCTGCCGGTGCCGCGCCGCGGTGACGCTCAGATGCCGGCCGCCTTGACGGCCTCGTCCCGCGTCGCGTAGATGCCGAAGATGCGGTTGAGGCCCGTGATCTCGAAGATGCGGATGATGTTCTCGTCGGTGCAGACGATGTCGAGGTTGCCGTTGCGTGGCCGCACGCGTTTCGCGCCGCTCACGAGGACGCCAAGCGCCGTCGAGTCGATGAAGGTCACCGCGGTGAGGTCGACGATCACCCTCTGGGCACCGTCCTCGATGCCGGTGAGGAGCACCTCCTTGAACTGAGGTGCCGAGTAGATGTCGATCTCGCCCTCGAGGATGATCACGCCGACGCCCTCCGCCGGCTTCTCGAGATCGACACGGAACTGCGGCCGTTCCTCCATGCGCGCCTCCCGTAGGTCCGAACGGGGGACGCCCGAAACGACGAGCCCCCGAGCCGTGCAACGCAACGGTGGGATACTTTCCGACCCCGCCTCCCGCTAAACCCGGCGCGCGCTCGCTCCGGGCTCGCCGGCGCCGCCCGGAGGGCGCGCGGCGCGGGGCTCAGTCCGGCGCCGTGGGGAGGAGCTGTTCGGCCTCGTCGACCCCGCGCATGGCGTAGGCGGCGATCATGCGGTCGGTGATCCACTCGACAGGGGCGCGGTCGTCAGTCCAGGGGCGCGCGGCGGGGGCCGCCGGGCGCAGCCCGGCGGCGAAGAGCCGCGTGTCCGGCAGCAGATCGTCGGGGGCGTCCAGGAGACGGGTGCGCAGCGTCTCGAGAGGCTGCGGCGTCGCACACCCCACGACGAACTGGTTGAAGCGCAGGGCCTGCCAGGTGACGACCTGCGGGAAGACGTCGGCGAGGGTCCCGGCGATGCCCTGTGCCAGGCGGTCGTCGCCGGGCACCGTGGACACGTTGAGGGCGATCACGCCGTCCGGGGCCAGCCGGTCGAGGGCCTCGGCGAAGAACTCGCGCGTCGCGAGGTAGAAGGGCACGTACGGCTGGCGATAGGCGTCGATGAGGATGAGGTCGTAGCGGCGGTCGGTCGCCCGCAGGAAGGGGCGCGCATCGGCGGCGTGGACGGTGAGGTGCGGGTTGTCGCCGAGACCGAACCAGGCGCGCCCGACGTCGCTGACGGCGTCGTCGATCTCGACGCCGTCGATCCGCGCCTGCGGGTAGTAGACGCCGAAGGCGCGCGCCGTCGTGCCGCCGGCGTTGCCGAGGATCGCGACCTCGCGCGCCGGGCGCCCGAGCAGGGGCGGCGCCGTCAGGAACATGTCCCACTCGCCGCCCGTGAGCACCGTGTCGGCGCGCCAGATCGAGTGGATCGCGTGACCCTCGTTGAGGTACAGGCGGCGCTCGACGCCGCTTTGCACGACCTGGATGAACTGGTAGCGCGACTCCTCCTCGTGGACGAGGCCGGAGAGCGGCTTGACGACGCCCGGGGGAACGAGGAGGAGCGCGGCGAGGCCCAAGGCAGCGAGGCTCCAGCGCCCGCCGAGGACAGGCACGGCGCCGGCGGCGATGATCGCCGCGGCGCAGATCAGCGTCCGCTGAGTGCCGATGAGAGGGATGGCGACGAGGGCGGGGACGAACGTGCCGATGAGGCTACCGACCGTGGACAGGGCGAACACCTTGCCGGCGAAGCTGCCGGCGGCGGCCACGTCGGTGACCCCGAGGCGGATCGCGAACGGGGTGACCATGCCGAGCAGGATCACCGGCGGCGCGAAGAGCGCGAGCGAGGCGACGAAGGAGCCGACGACGGCCCCGACCGAGACCGTTTCGATACCACGCACCGAGAGCTCGAGCAGAGGCCGCGCCACGAACGGGATGACGGCGACCAGCGCCGCGCCGGTGAGGACGAGGCGGCCGAGGAGGACCGGCGACGGGCGCCGGTCGGCGAGGCGGCCGCCGAGCCAGTAGCCCAGCGCGAGCGATGCGAGTACGAGGCCGATGATGTTCGCCCAGACGACGGTGGACGAGCCGTAGTACGGGGCGAGCAGGCGCGAGGCGCAGATCTCGGTCGCCATCGAGCCGATCCCGGCGAAGAACACGAGGACGAGAAGGGCCGAGGGACGGACGGGTGATGGGGAAGTGGTGGAGGTAAGGGGGCTCGAACCCCTGACCTTTTGGCTGCCAGCCAAACGCTCTCCCAGCTGAGCTATACCCCCACCGAAGGGGCGCCGGCGGCGCCGGCGGAAGCGAAAGTATAGCAACGGCGCCGGAGGGCGGCAACGCGGCGCCGGCCGGCGCCGCCGAGCCGCCGGCGCGACGACGTCGGGCGCTGCGCTCGGCTCCGGCCGGCGGCGGCTCTACAATGGGGTCATGGATGCCACGCCTGCGACGGGCGACCGGCGCGACCAGCGCCGCAGGGGGCGCGCGCTGAGGCTCGCGCTGCCGGCGGCGCTGGTCGCGCTCATCGTGGTCGCGAGCGCCGCCCTGCTCGCGCCGGCCAGCTACCGCGTCCCGACGGGCACCGTGGACTTCTCGCTGGATCCCGCCTGGCCTGGAGGGCGCCTGGTGCTTCCCCTCGGCCCTGCCGGGGTGCTGGCCCTGCGCACCCACCGCGCCCCCGTGGATCTTGTCGTGGACTACCGCGTGTCGGGCGACGTGACGTCGCTGCAGGAAGCGGAGCAGGTCGTCGAGGAGCTGCCGGCCGCCCAGAAGAGCGCCCGGGAC
>Ga0315275_10008332_pt1 | contig 10075 bp, 10 predicted proteins | sample YL17G03_0_MG_FD_205557 | JGI IMG/M metagenome (GOLD analysis project Ga0315275, IMG submission 205557) | Sediment microbial communities from Yellowstone Lake, YNP, Wyoming, USA - YL17G03_0 | ecosystem: Environmental > Aquatic > Freshwater > Lake > Sediment | place: USA: Wyoming | collected...
CTCACTGGCTCTAACGGGTATCCGCAGACTCAGACCGGAAGTAGATAACCTGATCATCATTCACAATGACCGGCTGCTGCAATTCTGTGAGTCAAACGTCCCAACGCAACATGCATTTTCTGTTGCTGATGAAGCTGTTTCCGAGGGTATTTTGGCCGTATCTAACCTGGTGAATGTATCGGGGGAGATTAATGTTGACCTGGCTGATGTGAAAGCCGTCATGGGTATTCCTGGTGGTGCACTCCTTGCCATTGGCAAAGCAGATAGCAAGAGCCGCTACCCGGCGCAGGAAGCAGCAGAGCAAGCTATTCAGAACCCGTTGCTGGATATAGACATAAAGGGAGCCAAAGGCATCCTGTTCAATTTCAGTGGTGGCCCGGATCTAACACTGGGCGAGGTAAACGATGCGGCCAATCTCATTGCCAGGGAAGTGGATAGCAGCGCCCTGATGTTCTTTGGCATGTCCACTCCCAGCGAAGAAATGAGGAATATCGTGAAGATCACGCTCATTGCCACTGGCATACATCCGCCTTTGCCCACCAGTTGGCTGGCTGAAATGGGAGAGACTATTAAAGAGGTGCTAACAGGGCACAAGAGGCCTGGTTCATATCGCTAGTAGTAGAGGTATAACACAAAATAATGGCTGAATCAGGCCGAAAAGGGGGTTAGACGAGATGTCACAGTTACTATCATGGATCAATGCGGTATCGGGGATGATACTCTTCTTTGCCATGTCTAATATAACGACCTGGGTCATCTTCGACTCGCCGCAAGCCAAGATATTCCCCTTCCTCGTTGGCATACTGCTCCTGGGTAACGCAGTATACCTATCCGTGGCAAAGGGAGAGCTCTCGAGCCATCGCGGTTAGGGGAAGCAAGCTTTTGTACTTTTGGGGAGAGGGATGGGCTCCCTCTCCCCTCAACCAGCGGGGATTCTTAATACATATATCTAATGAAAGGAGGGAGAGGCAAGGAGCATGATAGATACAGTGCGGGGAGGCATGAGAGCGGGTGACCGTGCCAGGACACCGGCGCTGATCAAGGTAATAGGTGTCGGCGGTGGCGGCTGCAATACTGTCCGCCGCATGATGCGCACTCAACAGACTCCTGGCGTGGAATATATTGTCGCTAATACGGACGTAAAGTCCTTAGACCTGATCCAGGGAGGAGCAATTTCACTGCAAATCGGCGAGCATCTCACCCATGGGTTTGGTGCTGGGGGAGATCCCAAGGTTGGTGGTCAGGCGGCTGCAGAGGCGGAGTTTCTGCTCAAACGAGCACTCAAGGATGCTGAGCTGGTATTTATCACAGTGGGTATGGGTGGAGGCACAGGCACCGGAGCAGCTCCAGTAGTAGCTCAAATAGCCAGGACCTGTGGTGGGCTGGTTCTTGCTGTTGTAACCACCCCCTTCTCCTTTGAAGGTAGGAAGCGTGATGAGGTTGCCATGGCAGGAGTCGATAAGCTTAGGTCAATGGTCGACAACATGATCGTTGTCCACAATGACCGCCTTCTCCAATACTCAGACCACAATGCCAGCATAAGCCAAGCCTTCGCCATGGCTGACGGGGTGGTGAGCGAGGGGATCTTAAGCGTATCCCAGCTTGTCAATGTCCCCGGAGAGATAAATGTTGACCTGGCTGATGTGAAAAACGTAATGAAGCTGGCTGGAACAGCTATCATGGCTATGGGCCATGGTGAGGGACAGCATCCTGCTATGGATGCTGCTGAACAAGCTATCACCAATCCTCTGCTGGATGTCACCATGAAAGGGGCCAGAGGGCTTCTGGTCAGTTTCTCCGGTGGGCCAGACTTGAGCCTCGGCGAGGTCAATGAGGCAGCGACAGCCATCGCCAGGGAAGCTGATCCCAATTGTAATTTCAAGTTCGGCCTGGCTTCCCCCAGTGATGAGCTTCGGGGGAAGGCCAAGGTTACCGTTATTGCTACAGGCATAAGAGTATCAGGCATAAGAACATCGTCGTCTTCATCTTCGTCATCTTCGTCGTCTTCGTCGTCATCCATGTCTTCTATGACCTCGACGACCAAGGGGTTATTCAAGAGCCTGGGACAGCAGATCGACAAGGCGACCAAAGATCGCAAATGGTTTTAGTTGAGACTACTAGGGAAGTTTGAGCAATCAAGGAGGAGGGATTTACTATGGCGCGTGTGCTAGGTATGGTTAATGTGGTTATTGGATTCTTCCTGTTAGTGCTGGTCTTGTCAGGGGTATTCAGCCAGCTGTTGTCACATATATCAGGCTGGAACCATTTCGACAGCATGGGGGCTAAGGTGGTTGTTTGTATTGCCGGCGTCTTGGCCCTTGTTAGCTCCGGTTATCTCGTTCTCGGACAGGGACGACGAGAGAGCAGATAAGAGGTTACATAACTAGCTGCCCAACGTATGAGTTTTTGCAATTCTAAGAACAGAAGTGGCTGAGACAGTCTGTGTGTCAAGGCATGGAGAAGCTCCCCGTTACTAGTCCCGTGTGGGGGGGAAGAGACTATTAATAGGATGGAGGAAACACCAAAGATGGAAGAGGCGGAGAAGACATTAAGAGTGGGGGATGGTGTCAGGGCGATAGCGCACATCAAGGTTATTGGGGTAGGCGGTGGTGGCTGCAATGCTGTCCGTCGGATGATGCACGAGCATACGCTCAGAGGGGTGGATTACATTGTGGTCAACACCGACATTAAGTCCCTGGAGCTAACATCACATACCCAGTCTGTCCAGTATTCCATCCAGATTGGTTCTCATCTCACTGAGGGTTTTGGGGCAGGAGGTGAGCCCAAGGTCGGTGAATTGGCCGCAATGGAAAGCCGCATGGCTCTACAGAAGGTCATTAGAGGGGCTGATTTGGTATTCATTACTGCCGGTATGGGTGGAGGCACGGGCACTGGCTCGGCTCCGGTAGTGGCTGATATAGCCAGAGAGAGTGGCGCCCTTGTTATCGCTGTAGTTACCACCCCGTTCTCCTTCGAGGGCAACAAGAGAACAGAGGTTGCCTTTGCGGGCCTCCGTCGTCTTATGGAGAAGGTGAATAGCACTATCATTGTCCCCAACGATCACCTTCTCCGCTTGGGAGATCATGATGTCCCGATTCAAAAAGCCTTTGCCGCAGCAGATCGGGTGGTGGCAGAGGGGATCTTGTCCATATCAGAGCTGATTAATATCCCTGGAGAGATAAACGTGGATTTGGCTGATGTCAAGAGGGTTATGGGTATTCCGGGAGTAGCCCTCATGGCTACAGGGTGGGGGAAGGGTGCCAATGGAGCGGAACAGGCAGCAGAAGAGGTTATCTATGAACCCCTGCTCGAAACTCATGTAAATGGTGCCAAGGGTGTTCTTTTCTGTTTCTCCGGTGGCCCGGACTTGACCCTTGGAGGAGTGGAGAAGGCAGCCTCTCTCATTTCCAAGCATGTCGACCCTCGTGCCCTTATCTTCTTTGGTATTAACCTGCCCAGGGAGGAGTTAATCGGCCAGGTAAAAATCAATCTGGTAGCTACGGGTATAAGGCCGTCAGTAGAAGGCAATTGGTTATCCGGAGTCAAGCAAAACTTGAAGAGCACTGCGGCTCAGGCTCAGCCGAGCAAACTCACCAGATTGGGTATGGGATATGCTTCAACATAGAGACCGAAGTATACCCCCTGCGCATCGGGTGGGAAATAAGAAGGGATGCAAAGTATTAGTATGGAAACGGGAGGTTAGACGATGGCACAGGTAATGTCATGGCTCAACATGATGACGGGGTTGATACTCTTCTTTGCCATGTCCGGTATAAGCCAGGGTTGGGTTATGTTCTCCAATCCGCAAGCCAAGATATTTCCCTTTGTGCTGGCCATATTACTCCTGGTGAATGCGGTGTATCTCGCCCTGGCAAGAGGGGAATTCTGGGCCCGCCGCCGTTAAGTAGCCTTAAGTCGCGATGCGCTATTTCAAAGATGTAGAGAGCACACGGATGGTGCTTAGTTTATTGAGCTAATTGTGAAAGGAGGTTATCAGATGTCACGTTTACTAAGCTTTGCCAACCTGCTGGTGGGGGGGCTGTTATTGTTCGCCCTTTCAGACATAGCCAGTTGGTCCTGGTTTTCAGCTCCAGCCGCTAGGCTGATTGCCTTTATTCTCAGCGTGGTGCTGGTAGGGAATGCAGTAATCCTCTCGTTTGGAAGTGAAGAGCCGCAGAGCAGAATGGCCTCCTAGCCATTCCTCTTTGAACAGCTCTCTTTTTAAAGCAACGAGGGGGATAAGGAGGGGCAATGCCGAGTAGGACAGAAGTAATGGTTTGGGGTCTAGTGGTTATTGTCATGTGCATAATAGCGATTGACGTATTGAGTCCCTGGGCATAGTCTGCGAGATTATCTCTGGGAGCTGTGTAATACCAATTGATGACTTTGGCCTGGAGCCGATATTGAAAAAAGGGAGAATAGTACTTTTGGTATCCGTTGTTAACAAGAGTGGCATGTCAGTCCTCAGTGGTGTCTTGGGGAGATGATGGGGGTAGCCTATGAAAATCAAGAACAGTCTCAGGGTTGCGGCTGCGGCTTTGATCCTGTTACCAGAGCCTATAACCACGCTACCGGGTGTAGTTTTGCTATTGATGTCACTCGCTTTGCGGGAACAACGCTACAGATTGGCTCCCTGCTCCGGCGTGACTATACGGAGAGGTACTTTGCCAAGGTAGGGTCCTGTGAAAGCGATCAAAGGAAACTCGGAGTAGTTGGTTGACTTATCCAGAGATGTGTGCCAGCGGGCAGGCTAGGAGGAGCAAGGTCCCCCCCCTTGCCTGGCAGGTTTCATAAAGGTAGATGGCTGGAGCCAAGATATCTTTCGTTCTTGCAGCCTTCGATCAGTGAGATTTCACTGCACTAGCCTGCCTGCTGACCAAATTTGCCTGTAAATGCCTTCGAACCACAATGGGTTGCTAACCGAACAGCCTTCGCTCCACCTCTTTTAGCCGTTCTATTCCCTTGATCTCGTAAGGGAAGAGAGGCAGTAACAAGGAGTTGTTAGCTCCGTATTTGTCCTCCACCTCTAGGATGTAGCGTTGTTGCATTTGTGCCTTGCTGTGAAGGAACGGCGAGTCTGCTTCCTGCACCACTTGATTAATAACTATGTGGTTGATATGGAGGCCATAGTCGTTGAACTCGCCGAATATAGCTTCAAGCTGACGCACGGCCAGGGCTTCCGCTATGGTAACAAGATTGAACTCCACCTCGTTCTTCAGGAATGCCATGTCCTTATCGGAGAGTTGCTGCCACTCCCTGATCACTCCGAGAACGGAGCGTTTCATCTTTTGCGTCGTTTTCAAAGACGAATAGATTCTGGCGGCGGGCTTAAGGTGTTGATTGACGATGGATGGCATCCGTAAGAGCCCCAGGGTTTGTCCTGCAGGTGCAGTATCCCACACTATTCTCTCAAATTCCCCAGATTCGCTGATCTCCCTAATATAGTCAACCATGAACTCGTCTCTGATCCCAGGAAGGATGGTGGCAACAAATCCCGTAAACTCATCGTAGTCGATATCAACGAAAGTAGAGAATACATCGTAAACTTGAGATCCGAACTTCTTACTCCAAAGCGTTTTTATGTCGCTGTAGCTGATCTCGTCTAAGTACAGATTCTCAGTGACCTTGGCTGGCTTGTCCGAAGAATCCAGTTCGAAGATATCTCGCAGAGAGGGCGTAAAGTCAGTGGAGATGATGATAGTTCTCTTGCCAGACGCGGCGTGGTGCAGAGCGGTAGCTGCAGCAGAGGTGGTCTTGCCCACACCTCCCTTACCACAGAACATGGTGACTTTCTGGGAGTTCAGTCCATCTGTTTTTCTTACCATGCTCAATGTTGTCCGATGTAGTCAATTCTAACACCCTGTCAGGGATGATACCAATTAATTCCATGCGGTGATCCAAAATGTCACTGCTCATGTGGCGGGCACAGATGATGGTTGACAAAAATATCAATGCCGTCCTATAATGTTTGCCAATTGAATAATGGAAAGGCGAAGAACCAGGAAGAGTAGTCTTCCGGCGAGGCACAGAGAGTCGGAGCAGGTGTGAACCGACGCTGACGCAGAAGCTGAATGGGCCTGGGAGCTGCAACCTGAAAAGAGCTTGCTGAGTAGGGTTTGACGGAAGGGTACCGTTATCATAGCCCAAGGTATAGGACAGTCTATAGTGGCTGGTCTGGTATCTTAAAGAAGAGATGGTTCGCTTTTGAACCGAAAGAGGGTGGCACCGCGGATATTGAGCCCTCCGCCCCTCAAGGGGAGGAGGGCTTAAATATTTTTGAGGTAATGATAAAGGAGGATGACATGGAGCAAACGAAGTTCATTTTGACTGAGCAGGAGATACCTACCTCGTGGTATAACGTTCAGGCGGACCTGCCCAAACCGCTACCGCCCATACTGCATCCGGGCACCAAGGAACCCACTATCCTGCCTCCGCCGCTGTTCCCTGCGTCGCTGAACGAGCAGGAGTTCAGCAAGGAACGCTACATCGAGATCCCGGAGGAGATACAGCAGATCTACAGACTGTGGAGGCCTACTTCGCTGCATCGAGCCTATCGTCTGGAGAAGGCTCTGGGGACACCAGCCAAAATCTTCTACAAGTACGAGGGGGAAAGCCCGGCAGGCAGCCACAAGCTGAACACTGCGGTTGCTCAGGCCTACTATGCCAAGAAGGCAGGGGCCAAGCGGCTTGCCACCGAGACCGGTGCCGGCCAGTGGGGCAGTGCCCTGGCCATAGGCTGCAACTTCATGGGCCTGGAGTGCAAGGTATATATGGTTAAGGTCAGTTACCAGCAGAAGCCCTATCGTCGCATCCTCATGGAGGTCTTTGGAGCAAAGGTGGTACCCAGTCCCAGTCAGGATACGAAGATAGGACGTCAAATCCTGGCGGAAGATCCAAATTCCACGGGGAGCCTGGGTATTGCCATCAGTGAGGCATGCGAGGATGCTTTTAGCCGCGATGATACCTTCTATGCGCTGGGCAGCGTCCTTAATCACGTCTTGATGCATCAGACTGTCATAGGGCAAGAGTCCAAAAAGCAACTTGAAAAAGCAGGGGTATACCCCGACATCATCGTTGGCTGCATTGGCGGGGGAAGCAATTTTGCTGGCACTTTTCTTCCCTTTATACCGGATAAGCTGAAGGGAAAGAAGATACAGATAATCGCTGTTGAACCCGAGGCCTGTCCTAGTGTCACTAAGGGACCGTACACCTGGGACTATGGAGATGTAGCCGGGCTGGCTCCGATTGCCAAGATGCATACGCTTGGACATACTTTTGTTCCACCGCCTGTCCATGCTGGAGGCCTGCGCTACCATGGAATGGCTCCCATCGTATCGCACCTTAATGTGCTGGGTCTTATCGAGGCCAGAGCAGTGAACCAGACCGCGGTCTTTCAGAGTGCAATACAATTCGCCCGTGCTGAGGGCATTATTCCTGCCCCGGAACCAGCCCATGCCATCAAGGTAGTCATTGATGAGGCCCTTAAATGCAAGGAGTCAGGTGAGAAGAAGACTATCCTGCTGGCTTTGTCTGGGCATGGGCACTTTGACTTGGGAGCTTACGAACTGTTCATTGCCGGCAAGCTTCAGGATTATGGGTATCCCAAGGAGAAGGTAGAGGAGGCATTGACTAAGTTGCCGAAAGTCGAAATCTAAGCTGACTCTATAGTTCCCTGCCTTACCCGGAACTGAGTGGTCTGAGCCAGGAAAGAAGGCTCAAAACAATCAAGGTCTACGACTGAAATCAGCACCTGTTGGAAGGATACGATGGATTCCAGCAGGTGCTGACGCCGATGGTGATCAAGCTCCGAAAATACATCGTCCAGAAGCAGGATCGGAGAGTCACCCACCCTGGTTTGTATATACCTTGCCTCGGCGAGCTTGAGGGAGAGGATGACTGTCTGCTGCTGCCCTCGGCTTCCGTATCTACTCATATCAGCCTCGTTGACTTGAAATTGGAGACTATCTCGGTGAGGACCGACCAAGGTCATCCCTACTGCAATTTCTTTTCTTCGAGTTTGGTATAGTGCCTGGCGAAACCGGGATTCGATTTCGACGAGGCTATCATCCTTATCTATACTCGGCAGATAGACTATTTCCAGTTTTTCTGTTTTGCCACTGAGCTCATTGTGGATTTCCCGGGCCAGTTTATTAAGTGCTGTTACCAAACGTCGTCGTTGCATCACTATGTAGGAGCCGTTTCCCACCAGTTCCTTGTCCCAAAATTGCAGCTGATCGGGTTGAGCTTGACGCTCTTGCAGCAGTTTGAGCAGGTGATTACGTTGCAGCAGGACCCGGTTGTATCTCTGCAGAGAACGCAGGTAGTTGGAATCGGTCTGGGAGTTAACCAGATCAAGGTAGCGTCGACAGAGGCTGGGTGTGCCAGCAACAAGGTCGATGTCCTGGGCACTAAACGTCACTACATTCACCTGCCCCACAAGGTCTATGGCGCGGCGGACAATATCATTGACTCTAATTCGCTTTCGCAAAGGGATTGCTGAAGGGGACGTAGTATCCTTAGTGGTGGATGGTTCTGCCTTCTCTAGTCTCAGGACAATGTCTATACTGAGATTTCCGCTCTCTCTTTGAACATCAGCCGAGATGCGGGCAAATGACAAATCCTCTCTGGTAGCGGCCTGATGGATGAGATCTCTGTCGCTGGAGGCCCGGTGGGACTTTGTTGTGGCCAGCATATGGATGGCCTCCAGGAGGTTCGTTTTTCCCTGAGCATTGTCTCCTTGGATAACTACCAAACGAGGTGGCAGCCTTAATTCCAACTGACGGTAGTTGCGGAAGTTGGTCAGACCTAGGCGGACAATGCGCAAGACAATCCTCCAGGTGCCCCAAAATCTAGATCTAGATGTTCAAATGGCATTTCACGTTTGCATTAACTCTATCTTGAATGCTTGGCCTGTGCAATGTTCGCTGCTTTATTTGTTTGTTCCCTGATCAGAAGCCATAGCCCTACCATTGCTACTCCTGACATCGATGCCCCGAAGTAGAAGGGTGCTGCCGGCCCGATGAGATACCATAGCCAACCGGCGATCAGACTCGCTGGCAGTAAAGAGAGACCAATTACGGTGTGATAAAGCCCATAGGCAGTACCCCTCCTGTCAACCGGCACTAGATCACAGACAAGAGCCCGGCATACTCCTTCAGATACCCCATAGTACAGCCCGTAGAGCGCAAACAGAAGCCACACTTGCCAGGCTGCTGATGCCACAGCAAATCCAAGGTAAGTTAGCGCATAGAACAACCAGCCAATTATAATGACACTTTTTCTGCCAAGCCTATCTGAAATCAATCCTGCGGGGAGAGAGGTTAAAGCGTAAACCAGGTTGAAAACCACAAGCATAATGAGGATCTGGAGAACCGAAAAGCCGAGGTTTTGTGCCCGCAGGGTAAGGAAGACATCGCTTGAGTTACCTAGGGTAAACACCAACATTATCAACAGGAAGAGCTTGAAATGCGGATTGAACCCTGTCTTTGCCCCACCTGTGCGTTGTGACAATTGCCCTGTGGCGTCATTGCTAGACTTTGGTGAGGCTTTTCTCCTCTTCTCTCGGACAAAGATTAGGAGCAGGAGCAAAGCCAACACTGCAGGTCCAATCCCAGCCAAAACTAGGACTCGGAACGATTTCCAGGTAAGTTCAAACGTATCCTTCTGCACCAAATAGATGATAAGCGCAGCTATAGATAGACCAATGACTGCCCCCATGCTATCCATGGCTCGATGGAAACCAAAACTCTTTCCCATCTCCTTTGAAGAGGTGGAATCAGCGACCAGGGCATCGCGAGGTGAAGCTCGAATTCCTTTTCCCAGCCTGTCGGTGAAGCGTACTGCCAGTACAGCCCCCCAAGAACCGGCGAAGTACAGGAAGGGCTTTGCTAAGGTGGAGAGGCTGTATCCAAAAACAGCCAGGTCTTTCCTGCGTCCCAGACGATCGCTGAGCCAACCACTGAACAACTTAAAAAAGCTTGCGGTACTCTCGGCAATTCCCTCAATGAGTCCAATGACTGGTGTGCCTACCCGGAGCACGTTGAGCAGGAAAAGGGGTGTGACAGTGAAGATCATC
>Ga0315275_10008333_pt1 | contig 10073 bp, 13 predicted proteins | sample YL17G03_0_MG_FD_205557 | JGI IMG/M metagenome (GOLD analysis project Ga0315275, IMG submission 205557) | Sediment microbial communities from Yellowstone Lake, YNP, Wyoming, USA - YL17G03_0 | ecosystem: Environmental > Aquatic > Freshwater > Lake > Sediment | place: USA: Wyoming | collected...
CACGAGGCGCTAGACTACCTGACGCCGGAGGAATATTTAAACAAGTCGCAGTTTAGTCGGCTGCCGACTAGGGACGTCATCATTTTACAAACTTAAGGGTGGCGGATATGTATCTGAACCTGGACAGAGTTGCAGGATCTAGGGCAAACGATTTTTCACTTAGTTTCTTTGTTCCCCGCGATTCAGTTACTGCTTTAAATATTAAATTATCTCCTTTCAAATAAAACCAGTTTCTGTGCTTATTTTTACATTTAATATGCAATGTGTCTTTTTGAAAATTAATAAGCAAATCTTTAATTTGTCCGCTACTGGTAATTTCTCTGATGAATTTTCCACAGAGGGGACATTCCCACCGGAGATACTTTCCTCCTTCCCTTTGTTTTTCAAAAAAAGTTTTTAAGGAGTCAACACGCTTGAGTTCTTTTTTGGTTGGTGGTTTGATGCCTTCAGACAAGAGCTTGATTAGCTTGTCGTCTATTTCTTTTAGGGCAAGTTTATCACTTATGCCGTGCGTCTTCTGATTTTTAGTTTTCTTTTTCATTGTTCGGCTTTACATTTTATTTTTATCATTGTAAACTAATGGTAAGTTATACCTTATTATAAGTTTATTTATGGACAAAGACAAATTACCAGAAATTCTAACAATGAAGCAAGCTTCTGAGCTTTTGAATGTCCATTCTAATACTCTCCGGAACTGGGACAATAAAGGCATTTTAAAGGCCATTCGTTTTGGCAGTCGCAGAGACAGGCGATATAAAAAATCGGATATTTTTAAATTGATAAAAAGTTCAAAATAATATCAAAAAAGTAAAATAAAAAATCAATTAGTTAATATGAAGGATCTTTTTGAAAACTATATTCAATCAATCTCTTCTAAATTTTCTCATGTGGAGACGAGTGAAATGGGATACCGCACAGACTTTGAGGTTTTAATTAAGGGTATTTTTGAATCGATTAATGTTAAACGCATAGACCATGATGCGAGAGCTGAGCAAGGAAATAAACCAGATTTTGCTGTGCTCAATCACGATATACCAATTCTTTATATTGAAACTAAAAACATTGGTACATCTTTAGATAAGATTGAAAAGTCTGAACAAATGATCAGATATTACGGATATGCGAATTTAGTTCTTACGGATTATATAGAATTTCGTTTTTATAGAAATGGTCTTCGCTATGAAGAGCCAATAAAAATGGGGAATTATGATATTAAAAATCGAACAATTACGCCTATTCCAAAAAGTTATGATCACATCGCTAAAACATTTATTGATTTTACGCAATCACATAAAGAACCAATAAAATCGGGCAAACACCTATCCAAAATTATGGGAGGGAAGGCGCAAAGAATTAGAGATAATGTGCGACAATTTCTTGCTATGGAATCAGACAAGAATGTTGAGATAGTTCACGTTTACGAGACAATAAAAAAACTTCTTGTTCACGATTTGACACGGGAATCTTTTGCAGATATGTACGCACAAACTTTAGTTTATGGTCTTTTTGTTGCACGCTATTACGATGATACACCCGATAATTTTACTCGCGGAGAAGCGCGCGAACTTATTCCAAAATCGAATCCACTTCTTAGACATTTTTTTGATCATATCGTAGGGCCTGACTTTGATAAACGACTCGAATATATCGTGAATGAATTATGCGAAGTTTTTTCTCATGCCGATATTCCAGAACTTATGAAAGAATATTTTAAAAATGATTCGTGGGGTGAAGCCCAAAAAGGTCCCGATCCGGTTATTCATTTTTATGAAGATTTTTTAAAAGAATATGATGATGACTTGCGCAAAAAAATGGGAGCCTACTATACGCCTCTACCTGTTGTGCAATTTATTGTTCGGTCCGTTGATCATTTACTTGAAAAAGAGTTCGGGCTTACGGCTGGTTTGGCTGACATTTCAAAAACAGTAACTGGTGTTCATAGGGTTCAAATTCTTGATCCTGCTGTCGGAACGGGGACATTCATAAGTGACGTTATAGGGAAAATTTATATACGGATACTGAAGGATAGACAGGAGGGTCGTTGGCCAACATATGTACATAATGATTTACTCCCGCGCTTACATGGATTTGAATTAATGATGGCACCATATACCATAGCTCATTTAAAGTTAGGGATAGCTTTTAAGAAAACAGGATTTAAATATTTTAATCAGCGCTTAGGTATTTATCTTACAAACTCTCTTGAGGAAAGCGCCGTTCAACAAGATTTATTTACAGGTTTTGGTTTTGCTGAAAGTATTGCCGAGGAATCTAAAGAAGCGTCGGTTATAAAGAACAAAACACCAATTATGGTGATTGTTGGTAATCCACCGTATTCGGGCGAATCAAGCAATGCTTCATATACTGGTAATGATGTTTATAAAATTGAACCAAGCGGAGGTAAGCTTCAGGAGCGCAATTCTAAATGGCTCAATGATGATTATGTAAAATTTATTCGTTTTGCCGAAAGTATGATTGAAAAAACAGAAGAAGGTATTGTCGCAATGATTACCGCTCATGGGTATATTGATAATCCAACATTTCGAGGTATGCGATATCATTTAATGCGAACATTTAATCAGATATATGTTTTTGATTTGCATGGAAATGCTAATAAAAAAGAAAAATCACCCGATGGGAGCAAGGATGAAAATGTGTTTGCTATCAAGCAAGGAGTAGCGATACTGATTGGCATAAAACACAAAGGGAAATCTACTAAACTTTCAAAAATATTTCGCTCTGATTGTTTTGGGGCGAGGGTAGAAAAATTTAACTGTCTTAACAATAGTTCACTTGAAACAATAAAATGGGGTGAGATTATTCCATCAGAACCTAATTATGAATGGGTTATTCGCGACACGAAGACACAAACGGAGTATCAAAAAGGATTTTCTGTTAGCGATATTTTTTCCAAAAATAGCGTCTGCATTGTAAGTGGCAATGATGAAAGTTTTGTTAAATTCAAAAAAGAAGAATTCGAAAAAGACATTATTGAAGACAATATTCGAGATTTAACTTATAGAATATTTGATATTAGATATATAAATTATGATTTAACATTGATTACAAGATCGAGGATCAAAACCATGAGTCATTTTATTAATCATGATAATATGGGTCTTACTTTTATTAGAAATGATCAAGGTGCAAAAAACTTCTCACATGTTTTTATATCAAAGATTATAACCGATGGGCATCTTCACCCAGGATTAACATACGCTGCTCCCCTTTATTTATATACCGAAGATGGGTTAAAACTTCCAAACCTTAAAAAAGAAATCATAAATGAAATAGAAAAAATTATCGGCAAGACCACGCCCGAAAATATTCTTGATTATATTTATACTGTTCTTCACTCGCCTGGCTATAGAGAAAAATATAGAGAATTTTTAAAAATAGATTTCCCTCGAGTGCCGTATCCGAAAAATGAAAAACAATTTTTTGAACTGGTAAAACTAGGCACAGAATTGCGTGAATTGCACTTGATGGAGAGTAAAAAATTGGATCATTTAATTACGACCTATCCAGAATTAGGAAATGACAAGGTGGAAAAAGTAGATTATAAAGATGGCAATGTTTTTATTAATAAAACGCAATATTTTGGCCACGTGCCAAAAGAGGCTTGGGATTTTTACCTTGGCGGCTATCAGCCAGCACAAAAATGGCTCAAAGACCGAAAAGAACGTATCCTCACCAATATTGACATCGAACATTATCAAAAAATAATCGTAGTACTTGCTGAAACAGGTCGCATCATGAAAGAAATTGATAAGTTGCAAAACGAAAAATAATATAAAGAATTAATTTAGAAATAAGGTTATGAATTTTTTAGAACAGTTAGCAGCTGAATGGTACGAATATAGGGGATATTTTGTCCGAACTAATATTAAATATGGGAAAAACCCAAACGGTAAGGGTGGACATATTGGTGAATTTGACGTCGTTGCCTACAGTCCGAAAACAAAAGAACTTATTCATGTTGAATGCTCAACAGATTCGAGCACATGGAAAGATAGAGAAGCACGCTTCAAAAGGAAATTTTTTACTGGGGAACAAAACTATAATAAGGTTTTCAACTTTCCTAGTAAAAAAATAGTAAAAATAGCGATCGTTGGTTTTCATAAAACAAAATGTGAACCAGACTTCGGCTCAAACATAAATATAATTCTTATTCCAGATTTTGTTAAAGAAATTACGAACGAACTTAAGAAAAAAAGTCCGATGCAGGACGCTATACCCGAAAGCTATCCCTTGCTTAGAGCTATTCAATATTCGTCATTTTTTAATAAATAATCAAAATTTAGCCAAATAAAACCATGGAAAATAAAATAGAATATTATCAAGGCATATTAAAAAAATATAAGGAGCTTAGAGAGAAAACTAAGCCAGAGGCCCAAGAAGTGGGCCCAGGAGGTAGATATAAAGCCAAATACATAGACTTCAAAGAATTGGACGAAATGGAAAAAACTAAAAACGAACTGGAAAATTGTTTAGAATATTTACCAGATGAAAAGTTAAGAGAGTTGTTTGATGATAGTTATTTTATGGATAAAGCCTTAAAAATCCTATCAGATAGGAATAAATTTTTAAAATAATCAAAATTATCAGACGGGCATTATAATATTTATTTTAATAAATCATGCCCGACGAGGAAACAAAAAGAATAACGGAAGATTATGATTTAGATAAAGATGACGCAGAAAAGGTACAAGAGATAGTGGAAGAATGGGACATTGATGAAGACGAGGCAGTTGAACTTTTAGATGATTTATAATAAAAATTATGGAAGATAATTATTGGAGGGATAATAAATTGATCCAAGCAACAAAAAAAGAAAAAGAAGAAATTTTGAATTACGAGATATGGATGTTCCATGAAACATGTAATCAACTTAATTCTTGTCAGAAAGTACGATTTGAAAGGAATTTATTGTTAGAATCGTTGCCAGTTCATACTAGAATATTAATAGAATTTTTTTATAGTGACAAAAATGAAAAATATCCGAATGATTTAGTGGCACAATATTTTTTGCCAAATACTATAAACTGGAAAGACGAAAGGCCACCCATAACCGAATTACTTAAGGAAGCAAAAAATAAAGCGGATAAACAATTAGCTCATTTGAGTCTTTGGAGAGTAAAAATTGAACAAGACAATAAAAAAGGGTGGGATTGGAACAGTATTAAAAGAGATATGGAAAAAATAATAAATAAATTTGAAAGTTTAAAATAATCAAAACTTAACGGATAGGCAATAAAAAACTCAGAGAATTTTTACGGCAAAAAACGACGAACAGTGCTCCACTTCTCTTATAACCACAAATTAGTATAATTAATTTATGAATTCTGTTAAATTTATCAATAAAGACAACTTACGAATTGCACGCGAAAATGCGGGTTTCGATGTTTTGGTTGTCTCAAAAAGAATTTCAAATTCAAAGAAAAATCTAGTTTCTGAATGGGAAAACGGCGAATCTCTCCCTACTTGGCCCCAGGTCCATAAGCTGTCTAAATTATATGGTGTTGCAGAGTTATTATTCTTTTCTAATGACTTAATTAAAAAAAATAAAATAATCCCGGACTACAGGGTGGATATAGAACAAGAAGATGAGGTAAAAGTAAAAAAAATTATCAACACCGTTATAGAAAGGCAAAAATGGCTAGAAAAGAAGCTTCAGGCAAGTGGTGCGAAAAAAAATGATTTTCAAGGTAATGGAAAAAATATCCAGCATCCCAGCCAATTAGCAGACCTTATTAAAGAGAAACTAGATATACGTCTTGAGGAGATCAAATCCATTTCGGGAGAAAAGGCTCGTAAGAAAACATTAGACTATTTAATCCATAAGGCCGAGGATCGCAGTATATTTATTGGGAAAACCATCTCTTATCACAAGATTGGCATTGAAGAAATGAGAGGCCTTTTTATTTCAAATGATTACTGTCCATTTATAATATTAAATAGAAGAGACAGTGTTTCTGCCCAAATATTTTCTTTAATACATGAGTTAGCACATCTCTTCAGAAAAACTGACGCCATATCAAATAGTCTAGATTTTAGAAGTACGGCTAGCGGTGTAAATAGTGAAGAAATATTTTGCAATAGGGTTGCGGTAGAATTGTTGTTGCCTAAAAATGATTTTCAAAAAGAATTTTATGATAAGCTTGATATCGACAAAATATCTGATCTTTATAAGGTCAGTAAAATTTTTATCTTTTATCGCCTTAAAGATTTGGGGAAAATAAGAACCGGATTAGCAGATGAACTTGAAAAAGAAATTAAATCAGAGATGGCGCAGAGTCTTAAAAAGAAAGCCGAAAGAGAAAAGAATAAAAAGGGTGGCAATTATACAAACAGTATGAAGGATTCAAACGGCAATCTTTTTAATAAGATCGTTTCCAATGCATATCTAGAAAATAAAATAAGTTATGTAGAAGCATCAAATTTACTTAAGTTTTCAGTCGAAAAATATGAGTAATCCTACAGAAAAAACTAAATATCTGTTGGATACGAATATTTTAATTGGTTTTTCAATCTGGACTCCTATTTATTTCCATGGTGATTTTTGGTCTAAGCTTGCAAATTCTCTTAAGAATGGAGATTGGGTACTTTTAGATGTTGTTGTCGGAGAAATAAAATATGAAGGAGATTTGAAAAAATGGTGTAAAGAGCAGAAAGGTAAGGGTTGCGTCAGGACCATAAGCGAAAACGACAGAAATCGTGCGGTAGAAATTAATAACTTGTATAAAATGATTGATGATACTACGCAAAATTCTATTGCAGATCCTTATTTAATTGCTTATGCCGAAGCTAATAAGCTTGGTATTGTTACAAGAGAAATTCGTAAAGAAAAGAATGAAAATTTATGGAAAATCCCAGACGTGTGTGACGCCCTGAACATAGAGATTGTTAAAAAACCAGAAGATTTTCTTAAAAAAATAGGATTTTAATAATCGGTTCTATCTCGAAGGTGCTAGCCCTCAACTTGAAAATTATGCAAGATATTCTAAATTTTTTAAATATGAATTCCGATGCGATTACGGCAATTTCTGCAATCATTATTGCCTCACTTGCTGTTTATGGGATAAGGGAATGGAAAAGGCAGATAAAGGGGAAGACTAATTACGAAATAGCGCGGCGGTATTTGAAGGCCTCTTTGAACCTTAGAAATACAATATTATATGTAAGGAACCCATTTATTTTCCCAAACGAAACGGAAGCGGCCTTGAAGGAACATGGATTTGAGAAGGAAGAAATAGACAATCATAAAATTAATTTGGCAGTATATTCAAGAAGATGGAAGAAGGTGCAGGAAGCGTGGTCAGATCTTGAAGCGGAATTACTTGATGCCGAAGTGTCTTGGGGAAGTGACCCTGTAAATTTTTCTGCACCCTTAATTGCGCTAACGAGAGAATTGTTTGTTGCTTTGCAAATGTATCTAGATGGTAATAGACAGAAAATTCAAGACGAATTAATTTATAATCACGGAAGCACAGATAAACCTGATGAATTTTCGAAAAAAGTCACAGAAGCTATTGATAAAATTAAAGAATTTCTAAAGCCGCACTTACTATAAGTTTATCTTTCCAGTCTTCAATGGTACTATATTTCAATCAACCCATTATAAAACCCGCTTTTATCGGCGGGTTTTTAGTTCCTTTTCTTTTCTTGATTTCTTCTTTTCTTCCCGAATCCTTGCATCCATAACTTTATTATAATTCCTGTCGTACGATTTTCTCGCAGGAGATTTCCTGTCCGGATCTATAAGATCGGGATTTTCTTTTTTTAAGAAAATATATTCATAAGGATCGCCATTTTCGTTAGCGACGATTCGCGCTTTAAGTTTTCCCTGTCTGATTAATTTTCTTGCGGTCGGGTGCTTTATTTTGAATTTTTTATCCAGTTCCCACATCGCATACCAGCTATCCCTGTCTTTACAGACGAATGGGGGAACGGATCCCTCTTTTACCGCTTTCCGGCAAAGCGGGCATTTTATTCCCCATTTGTCATACCAGCTTTCGCCTTTGGCTACTTGGCGGTGGCAGATTGAGCAGGTATACTCGCCGTCTAAATGGAATCCTTCAGGCTCTTTTTTGAGCCTGTGCTTTCTTTGAAGATCCTTAACTTCGCAGTCATATAGGATTTTGAATAACCCGATCAGGTTATTGGCCGCTTCGCTGGCTTCGGCATCGCTCAGCTCCTTTTTGAATTTGTTCTTATATATAACCTTGAACTCATCAATTGATTCTTTTGATAGACTCATAATTTTAATTGTTTATATTGATAATAATGAGACACTCCGACACCCCTATATAGTGTCTCATTTGTCTCATTTTAGCTTAAAAGCCCGGAAAAATGAGACACGGCTATAACCTCAAAACGACCCGCCCGCGTCCGGAGGATCCTCGGATTTCTCTCTCAAAAGATGGTTCTGGACTCGTATGGGGAGCCAACCGTCAATAGTATCCCCTTGAATTAGGTCAAAGAGTTGTCAATAGATATGTGAAGAACCGCCTTCTTATTGGGGCGGTTTTTTGGTATTATAAAAAAATATTAAATAAAATATAATATAAACATGGAAGAACAAAAATTATCAAGCGGCTCAAAACTCAAGAAAATTTTATCTTCTAATGTTCCCGGTTGGGTATGGATAGTAGGTTTAATTATCCTCATAATATTTGACTATATTTCGGCAATGGATAACTCTGAACCAGATAGGAAGAGCGCACTATTATTAAACCTTTATTTTACCGCTATTCTTGTTGTTCCTTTTTTGCTTGCATATTTCTTGGGTCGGTTAAAGAGCAAAAATCAAAAATTAGTATTTATTTTAGCGTTGCTAATTATTCCTTTACTTATTTACTTATGTGTAATTATTTTTTAACTAATCTACCCTAAAGTTGCCAAACAGGTTCTAACATCGTCCCGTAGGCGGAGCAGATGATTTTTGCGAATCCGACTCGTCCCCGTCAGGAGGATCCTCGAGTTTCCCTTTCAAAAGATGGTTCTGGACTCGCACGCGGAGATAGTAAAAATCGCCAATTAGGCGGTTTTTTGGTAAAATAGAGGAAATCTTTTCAAAATATGAATTTAATAATTGTTCTATTATTATTTCTGATTTTATTTTTTATTTTATTTTCCTTTTTATTTTTTCTTTTTGGAGCCATACTGCCCATGATTTTTTATGGAGCGATATATGTTCCTACTGACAAGGAAAAAATTAAGACAATAATTAGATTTGCAGAAATCAAGCCAGGAGAAAAAGTCGTTGATTTGGGTTCGGGTGACGGAAGATTGGTCATTGCCCTAGCTAAAGCCGGTGCCGAAGCTCATGGCTACGAAATAAATCCTTTCTTGGCTTGGAAAGCTAGAAAAAATATTTCTAAGGCTAAAATTGAGAACAAAGCTTTTATTCACTGGAAAAGTTTTTGGAAAGAAGATTTATCTGATTTTGATGTTGTTGTGTTTTATGGCATAAATTACATTATGAGAAGGCTGGAGAAAAAACTTAAGAGGGAGCTTAAGAAAGACGCAAGAGTTATTTCTAATGCTTTTAATTTTCCCAACTGGCCTCAAATAAAAAAAGAAGACGGCGTTTATCTATATAAAAATAATTAAAAAGTTGATATTTTTTTCTTAAAAAAGGTTTTGAGACCTTTTTATGGTATTTTATTTTAGTGATCCTGAGGCATCATTTGAGATACCTGAAAAAAGCCTAATTTTCCCTTAAAGTGGTGGTACCAGACCGAGAGACGCCGCCCCGAGTATTTTTATCGATAAACCGAGGGATCTATTTTTTAGAGGGTCCAAGTCCATTCCACAGAGTTCGAAAACACTTGTCAATCATACGGTTTTTTTGGTAAAATAGATAATGCTACAAAAAAAATCTTTCACTCTAGTCGAACTTCTTGTGGTGATAGCTATCATCGGTCTTTTATCGAGCGTCGTTATGGTCAGCATAGGCAGCGCAAGAGATAAAGCCAGAATTGCAAAGGCGAGGACTGAAATGAATCAAATTATGACCGCTGCCGAATTAGTATACAATGAGTATGGTTATTATCCCAACGATTCACACG